>Ga0210391_10000661_pt1 | contig 34355 bp, 38 predicted proteins | sample IncBWC12OmetaG_FD_160573 | JGI IMG/M metagenome (GOLD analysis project Ga0210391, IMG submission 160573) | Forest soil microbial communities from Barre Woods Harvard Forest LTER site, Petersham, Massachusetts, United States - Inc-BW-C-12-O ... | reverse complement strand
CTTCGCTTCGTCAGAATCCGCTTCAATCGTCACCTGCGGATGCAGAGTCACCTCGACAAATGCGGCCGAACCCTTCGCATCCTCGTTCATCACACCCGTGGCGTCATCCTGATATTCCGTAACCACGATTTTATTGACGGCGCAGAGATGAAGGTACGAAAGCATATGACAGGACGAGAGGCTCGCCACCAACAGTTCCTCGGGGTTATAGCGGGCCGGGTCACCGCGAAACGCCGGATCGGACGAGCCCAATAGAGTTGGCTTGCCAGTCGCGGTGATCGCGTGGTCCCGCTTATAGCTGGCATAGGTTTTTGTTCCCTGGCCTTGATTGCCGGTCCATGCGACCTGAATTTTGTAATTGTGTTGTTTCACGCCTCACTTCTCCGTCCAGAATCTCTCACTCAAATACTTGTCGCCGGAGTCGCACAGAATCGTGACGATTACCGCATGCGAGTCTCTCGACCGGAGCTGCCCTGCGACCCTCAAGCTCCCGGCGATGCCTGCCGCAGCTGAGATTCCCAGCAGCAACCCGCATTCGCGGGCTATGCGGCGAGCCATGGCATAGGCATCTTCGGTCGCGATCTCCAAATTTTCATCCGCCAGTTCCGGATCATATATTTTCGGAACGATGGCGCTGGCCATGTGCTTGGCGCCCTCGATGCCATGAAAAGAGGAGTCGGGTTGCAACGAAACGCAACGGATCGTGGGATTAAGTTCCTTTAATCGCCGTGTCGTTCCCATAAAGGTTCCACTTGTCCCGAGCATGGCGACAAAGTGCGTCACGCGTCCTTCGGTCTGCTGCCAGATTTCGTTGGCAGTGCCGTGATAGTGAGCCTGCCAGTTGGCATCGTTGGAATATTGATCGGCGTAGAAATATGTCTCCGGATGCTTTGCCGCAAGTTCGCGGGCCATGCGGATCGCGCCGTCCGAACCCTCACCCGGGTCGGTATAAAGAATGTTCGCACCGTACGCGCTGAGAATTTTCTTGCGCTCGGCGGAGACGTTGGTCGGCATGCACAAAGTCACCGAAAATCCCTCGGCCGCACCCAGCATGGCGTAGGCAATACCGGTGTTGCCGCTGGTCGCGTCGAGCAAAATTTTTTCGGAACTGAATCGGCCGCTGCGGCGCCCTTCGGCGACGATGTTAGCTGCGGCGCGATCTTTTACCGAGCCGCCGGGATTGTGCCATTCGGCCTTGCCCAAAAGTGTCACGTGTGGAAGATGCGCAGTAAGCTGATCAAACCGCAGTAGCGGAGTGTTCCCGATGCGGTCGAGCAAACTTTGCCCCGGCCGCGGAGTGGCGGCCTCCGGCGTGGCACCCGACGGTAAAGTTGCTGCCATGCTCTCGGGAGTTTGCGCCATGATCGAACTATTTCCTTGTGACTATCGTAATATGCAAGAAAGCGTGAAAAGCGCTATGTAGTATGGTGTCTTTAGATGAAAAAGAATGCAAGCGGATGCAGCGCTCACGAAGCGCCGAACGAATTGCGCGTTGCTGCATCTAAAGAGAACTAGAAGAGATTTGGAAGTGGAGAAAAATGTCCAAAGCAATAGAAGCAAGAACTTACGATGACGCGCTGGCCTGGCTGCGCGAGCATGCATTTGATGTGACGGAAGCGCCGGGCACGAACGGCCGCGTCTTCCTCAGAAAATACAATGTGTCTGCCGCGATTCAGAAGACGCCGGAAGATGGCGTGAAGGTCTTCGCGCATCCCGGCTACCTGATCGGCAGCGAAATTTCGAAGTTGGTGAACCGCGGCTACCAACAGTTCTTGAAGAACTCGAAGACCGAAGTTCCGGCGACCGCCGACCACCTCAAAGCTCTGCAGTCTTTCACCGAGGAACTGAAAGAGGGCCTTGGGCTACCCAGCCTTTACAACGAGTCGCTCGGAACGGTAAGCGAGTCCTACCACTATGACCGCGTTAAGGATAACGATAAGGCGCCCGTCAATCGTCCGAAACGCCCGTGGGAAGTCGCTGGCAAAGCCGCTGCCGCGGTGGCTAAGAAGGGCCGCGCTTAAGCCTTAAGTTTCAGTCTTGAAGCTTTGTTCTTAGCTTCAGCCTTAAGAACGATTTTGGTTCTTCAGGCATATCGCGCGTACCACTCTAGAGACAGCGCCTTTAGGCGCTGCGTCTCGCGACATTATCCTCATCTTCTTCAAGACTGCTGCGCAGTTGCATCTCGCCGTGCGAAACTATTGCCCTCTGTAGACTTTGGAGGCTCCCATGCGCATCAGGATCAGGTTCTCCTGCATTTTCTTTTGTGGATTACTGCCGATACTTATGAATGCCAACCGCAGTCGCGCTCAAGTTGCCTCGGCCACCCCAGACAACTCGAAAGCCGTCATCAAGCATGTCATCGTCGCGCAACAGGAAGCTTGGAACCGTCACGATCTCGAAGCCTTCATGACCGGCTACTGGAATTCTCCCGAGCTCACATTTTTCTCCGGCGTGAAGGAGCACGATGGATGGCAAGCCACGATGGACCGCTATCGCGCGGCCTATGCAAGCGGTGGGCATGAGATGGGAAAGCTTGAGTTTTCTGATCTGCGAATCGAGATGCTTGGATCAGACGCAGGGTTTGTGCTCGGAGAGTGGCGTCTGACGATGTCCGACGGCAAGACGCCTCATGGATTGTTCACGCTGGTCGTCCGCAAGTTTGCCGACGGATGGAAAATCGTCCACGACCATACTTCGGCGGCGGAATGAACGCCCCAGACTACTTGCCGTGGGCTTGCGGGGTCGCCTTACCTTTTCACTCGCACTTGTACTCGTGTGCCTTCGGGTAGCTTGCCGTTCATCAATTCGACGACTCCATTGCGGATCATGCCTTCAAATTCCTGCTGTGAGTCGATCTTGGCTGGTTGTTCAACAGCAATGCTTGGCCGCGCCACGCTGCGTCCCATTCCTTTATCCATCGCCTCGTTGGCCAATCGATCCGCTTCTGTATTGTGCTCGCGCAGTGCATGGCCAATCGAGAACCAATCGAGTTGGGCTATTAATTCTTTGGCGCGGCCATGAAGATCCTGCAGCGTCGGATTCTTTACCTTGTAAATACCTTTGATCTGCCGGACCAGCAACTCCGAATCGCTAATTAACTTCAGCGCTTTCGGTCCGTGCTGCAACGCGTATTCGAGGGCGGCGATCAGCCCTTGATACTCCGCGAAATTATTGGTCTGATGGCCGAGGTACTCGCTCAAGTGAGCGACTTTCTTTCCCGACTGATCTTGAATGACTACGCCATACCCTGCGGGGCCCGGATTGCCGCGTGCGCCGCCATCGCTGTGTGCGACGAGATAATGTTCGGGAGCGGTCTGGCTGTGAGAATCTTCGCGTGCCGAGAAGAGGGATTTGTTAGAGGAACTGCGAGGGTAAGGCATGTCCGAGTTTACAACGCCGCGTGGTCCACAATCAGCGTCCGGCCGCCAGGCGCGTCGCCAACCGCGAAGGCAAGTTGGCGGCAAAAATGCGATCCTGCGCCGACTTGAGATTGTATGGTGTGCGATGAAAGTGGATGACCTGCGCCTCGGTATCGAACAGAGCAAACGCCGCGCGCCAATCTCCATCGCGCGGCTGCCCCACCGAGCCTGGATTGATCATGTAACGCGTCGCCGATTTCAAATGTAACGACACCGACTCAGCTTGCCCGACCGTCGCGTACTCGGGCCGGAACCCGTCCGCGCTCGATCCATTGGCGAAAAATCCACCCTGCAGATGAGTATGTCCGAAAAAAATGATTGGCACCGCTAAAGTGATGAGAGGGGCCAGTGCGTCGCCCAACGAAACGATATACGCGTCTTCATCGACCGGCGAGCCGTGAACCAGTTGCACATGCGACAGGCCTTCTGCCTCCAGTTGCAGCGGACCCTGCGGCAACGAGTGCAGCCATTGGTAATGCTCGGGGGTTAATTGTTCACGTGTCCACACCGCGGCGGCGGCGGCCATGGGATTGAAATCATCCAGTGATAGCAGGCCGGTCGCGGCCTTGTCGTGATTTCCGCGCACAAAAATCTTACCCAGGCCGCGCGCGCGATCGACCACTTCATTCGGCGAAGCTCCATATCCCACAACGTCGCCAAGGTTCGCCACAAGATCAAACGGCGGGGCCACCGCGAGGCAGGCCTCCAGAGCTTCGAGATTGGCGTGAATGTCGCTAAGCAGCAGTATGCGCAATGAGCACCAGACAAAGCCGCGATTATAGAACGAGCGGGAGCCGAATGAGGAGACCTGCCTCAGTTTATTACGAAATCGCTATCCCGAATTGACTACGGGGCAGCGGGCCAGATGTCCAGGCGAAACCTCGACCAGCGGCGGAAGCGCACTCGTGCACGCCGGCACGCGAAAGCCGCAGCGTGGCTCGAAGGCGCATCCGGGTGGCATGGCCTGCAGCGGCGGAACTGTGCCTTCGATGGTTTGCAGCGGGCGATCCCGCGCCGTTTTCAGATCAGGCACCGCCTTCAGCAAACCGCGAGTATAAGGATGCGCCGGAGCCTGAAAAATTTCCTGTCTGGTCCCAAGTTCTACCAGATTTCCCGCATACATCACGGCCACGCGGTCGGCAACCTGTGATACTACGGCCAGATCATGCGAGATAAAAAGCATGGCGAGTCCGAACTTGGCGCGCAGGTCAGCCAGTAGCTCCAGAATCTGGGCCTGAATGGTGACGTCGAGCGCAGTTGTTGGCTCGTCCGCGATGAGCAATTGTGGACGGTTCACGATGGCCATCGCAATCATGATGCGCTGCCGCATTCCGCCGGAAAGCTGGTGCGGATAATCGCGCGCCCGGCGGTCCGGTTCAGGGATTGCGACATCGGCCATCGCTTGAACGGCAAGCTTCGTCGACTCGCTGCGTGAGCGTGAGCCGTGGGCGCGCACCGCCTCGGCGATCTGGTCGCCTACCCGCATTACGGGATTAAGCGCCGTCATCGGCTCCTGAAAAATCATGGCAATGCGCGAGCCGCGCAGCTGGCGCATCGAGTCGTTAGAAAGCGCGGCGAGATTGCGCGCCGTGCCATTCGCGGCGAAAACTATACCGCCGGAAACCCGCGCCTGCCCCGGCAGCAGCCGCATGATGGCCAGAGAAGTAATCGACTTGCCGGAGCCTGATTCGCCGACCAGCCCTAGGACCTCGCCGGAATCGATGGAGAAGCTCAGGTCGCGAACGACGGGAAGGGTCTTCCGGCTTTTCTCGGGTAGATCGAGGGGCTTGGTAGCCGCAACCCCGGCTTTGATCGGGAAATCGATGTTCAGCTGTCGAACTTCGAGAAGCGGAGGCACGATGTCATGGTAGCAGCGTCGGCGGGTTCCAGGTCTCAGATCAGCGGTCTCAGGGGTTAGGTCTTGGGATTCGTCTGTCGCTCTAGGTGCAGCACAATTACCCGTTGCCTAACACCTGAGACCTATGACCTAAGACCTGACACCCGAGACCTATGATCCGAGACCCGCTCTCTACTGCCCCAAAATCAGCGGCAGCCCATTCTTGTTATTTCCAATCACCACGACTTTGGAGTTGGCACTCTTTGCCAGATTTTCCGTCGCTTCGATACCCTTCCACTCCAACAACGATGGCGTGATCCCTTGTGCCACAATCTGCTGGAAGTCCCGCACGCCCGCCGCTTCGATGCGCTTCCGTTGCGCTTCTTGTGTTTCTTTCTGCAGGCGGAAGTTCATGGCCAGCGATTCCTGCTCAGCCTGTTGTTTCGCCTCGATCGCGCTTTTCAGCGTCGCCGGCAATTGGATATCACGCAGCAAAACGTTCTCCACTGTAATGCCCCGCTTGTTAAGTTCCTGAGTGATCTGATCGAGAATCTGCTTCGCCACCATCTCACGCTCGCCCGTATAAAGCGCGTTCGCGGTGTGAGACGCGGTTGCCTCACGAATGGCAGACCGCAACGTCGGCTCAACCACAACGTTCTCGTAATCGGCGCCGATTTTCTGGAAAACCTCCGCGGCTCGGTCGGGATTCAAGTGATAAATGAGCGAGGTATCCAGACTCATCATGAGGCCCTCGCTCGAAGGCACGCTGGCGGATTCCTTCAGCGTTTGGGTCTGCACAGAGAGTTCGTTATTCGTCTTCAGCGGATTGATGACGTGGATGCCTTCACCGAGCGACTCGCCCGATTGAACCTTGCCGAACAGCGTGAGCACGCCAACGTGACCCGTACCCACCTTGGTGACGGAACTGAACAGCAGAATCACCAGCAGAAATGCGGCGATGCCAATACCGATCAGCCGCAGAAGCCCGCCACCGTCATGCCCGCCGCCATCGATAATTCTGCCCCGGCCCGGATCAAAGATCGTCATCGTAGTTTCTCCGTGGCAAGTTTAAGGCGAAGTCAAGCCGGTAGTAAGTGTCTTCTTAGGCGCAATAGCGTACATTGCCGTTATGCTTGCAGTCCGACGCTCAAATGGGAATCCCTCGGATAGTCTCTTGGCAAAGGAAATCCCCTGATCTTTCTAGTGGTTTTACGGGATGGCTTCGCCCCAAACTCGATTTACATTCGTGAGCGGGGGTCGATGAAATGGGCGCTATACGACTCGTATGCTTCGATGGTTGGATTAACACGCCGTAGGCGTAGCGTAAAATCTCTAACGTAAAGTTCTAATCTGAAATAAATACCGGAGGATCGAAATGAAGTCTGCCACAGGGTCGGTTGATTCACAAAATATATCTCGAGACGAACTCATCAATCTGCTGAACGAAGATTTGGCGCGTGAGTATCAGGCGATCATCTCGTACGTGGTGTACTCCCAGGTTCTCAAGGGAGCGGAATACATGAACATCGCCGATGAACTCACGAAACACGCGGCCGAAGAGCTCAACCACGCTCTGATTATTTCAAACCAGATCGATTACCTCGGCGGTATGCCGGCGGTTGCTCCGAAGCCGGTTCGCACTTCCGAGAAGGCCAGGGATATGCTGAAGTTCGATCTGGAGAGCGAAACGGAGACAATTCGCAACTACCGGGAGCGCGTTCGCCAGTGCGAAGCCTTAGGTGAGTTTGCAATGGCTGAGTTCATCCGCGAAATTCTCAAAGACGAGCAGGATCATCTGATCTCGCTGGCTACGGCCCTGGGTCAGGACCCTCCAGTAATCAATTCTGCCGCGAAGAAATAATCAGCCTGAATGGATTCGGGCCCATCCCCGGCTCTGGGCCCTTGAATCTTCCCAATTCCTGCCGCATCTTTTATGCTTGAGATTATGAGCAAGATCCATATCCCGACCCCTCTTCGCCAATATGCGGGTAAACAGTCTACCGTGGAAGTAAAAGCCGCGACCGTGGCCGAAGCCATGACGGCCTTGCTGGCGCAGCATCCCGATCTGCGCCGCCACCTTTATACCGACGACGGTAAGCTGCGCGCCTTCGTGAACCTCTATCTGAACGACGAAGACATTCGCTACCTGCAGAAAGAGGCGACCGAGGTGAAGGAGGGTGATAACATTTCCATTGTGCCTTCCATCGCGGGAGGCGCGGCCAATCGGTGATTCCCGCCACGATTTCGGGACGAGATGGCGTGGCGGTGTTTTGAGTGGCAGTGTTTTGAAAGGGCGCGGCTTCACCCGCGCCGTAAAAATTAGGTAAATGAAAGCGGCTTTAGCCGCTGAGGTACGCAGGCAAGGTTAGACCACAAACTTGAATCCCTCCGCCACAATTCGCTGCTGTTGTTGTTGCCCCTCCTGTTTCTAGTCCGAGACAGCGCAATTAATTTCAATCGAGGACTTTATGGCTACGACCATCACCGAAATTCCAGTCACCCTGAGCAAGGACGAAATCCTGCGCTACTCGCGCCATCTCATCATGCCCGAGGTGGGCATGGAGGGCCAGCAGAAGCTTAAGGCGGCGCGCGTGTTGTGTATCGGTGCGGGTGGCTTGGGTTCGCCGCTGGCGCTGTACCTGGCGGCCGCCGGTGTAGGCACGCTTGGCCTGGTCGATTTCGATGTCGTCGATTACACCAACCTGCAGCGGCAGATCATTCACTCCACGGCCGACGTAGGCCGCAAGAAATTGGATTCCGCTGCGGAAAAGCTGACCGCCATCAATCCATTTCTCAATCTGCGCAAGTTCGATACGCGCTTGAGCAGTGAGAACGCGCTTGAACTCTTCCGCGACTTCGACATTGTCGCCGACGGCACCGACAATTTCCCCACGCGTTATCTTGTGAACGACGCTTGTGTGCTCACCGGCAAACCAAACGTTTACGGATCGATTTTCCGCTTTGAAGGTCAGGCCAGCGTTTTCGCCACTGAAGACGGCCCGTGCTATCGCTGTCTCTACCCCGAGCCGCCACCGCCCGGTCTGGTTCCATCCTGCGCCGAAGGCGGCGTGCTCGGTATTCTGCCCGGGTTGGTTGGCGTGATGCAAGCAACCGAAGTGATCAAGCTGATTCTCGGGGTGGGCGATCCGCTCATCGGCCGCCTGCTGCTGATCGACGCGTTGGGCATGAAGTTCCGCGAACTCAAGCTGCGCAAGAATCCCGATTGCCCCGTCTGCGGCACGCATCCGACCGTGACCAAGCTGATAGACTACAACGAGTTTTGCGGAATTCGCGGGGAGGAAAAACCGGTGTCCAATGGAGTTCCAGAAATTCAAGTCGAAGAACTGAAGCGCCGTCTCGATGCGAAAGAAGATGTCTTCGTCCTCGATGTGCGCGAACCCAACGAATATCAGATCTGCAATATCGGCGGACATCTGATTCCGCTGAACGACCTTCCCAAGCGCGTGAACGAACTCGATTCCAGCCGCGAAATCGTCGTGCACTGCAAAATGGGTGGCCGCAGCGCGAAAGCGGTCGCCTTCCTGCAACAAGCTGGTTTCACCAAAGTTCACAACCTAGCCGGCGGAATTACCGCGTGGTCGGATCGCGTGGATCCGAAAGTGCCGAAGTACTGAAGTACTGAGGATCTAAACGGCGCGGCTTTCAACCGCGCCTCAGGTCCGTGTGAGTCCTTAGGCACTCGCGAACTTACACTCGTACTTGCGTTTTTTCGCGAATCCGTCATAATTACGCGGTTTCCTTCCCCCCGGGAGGTTTCATGTTTTCTTTCATTCGTTCTCATCGCTCCGCATTAGTGTTTTTGGCGGGGCTCGCCTGTCTCGCATTACTCTTGCTTCTCGCGGTTGTGGGATTATTTCTTGCAGCTTTTCCTGCCGCCGCGCAGAATTCCACTCCCGCGGGTCCCAACTCTGATCCCACGTATCAAAGCCTGCGCAACGTCACACTCAACGGCGAATCGGTCGGTGTCAACAATTTCGATCTCAAGCGCGATGCCGCCATCTTCCACCTGCGTTCCGGCACGATCTGTTTCGTAAGTCCGGTGCAAGGCCGGGTTACAGGGGCAGTTTTCGTGGGCGACGGCAATCTTGTGCTTGACCCACTATCGGAAGGAGAACGCAAAAGTTTGAAGTTGTTAACCAAAGAAAACGAATTCAGCGAAAACTTCAGCCACATGGTGCTGCGCTTCACGGACTCGACTTATGAGGAGATCAAGAAAGCCGGAACCTCGGCCTCCGGCGGGTGCGACGCCGGGTTACTGAAAGACAGCCAAAACACCACCCGGCACGTTTTAAGAAACAATCTCGAGGCTCGCATTCTGGAAGATGTGTTGAACCCAGAGCCTGGAACTCTCTTCGTTGCATTTATCCACGGCAAGCGATATAGCGGAGACGAGATGTTTAAAATTGATCCGCGGCGCGGCCACGATCAGATCGAATTTGCGACCTATGATGACAACAAGTTCGGCATGTGGGCGTCGTTTCCGGCGAGCGGCGAGCGCGCGCACGGGAGAACTGGCAGTCAGATCAGCATTGAATATCAGCTCCTCGACACGACGGTTGAGAGGAATGCGAACTTGACCGGCAAAGCTGAAACTACGTTCATTTCCCACGTCAACGGTTTGCGCGTCGCTCCCTTCGAGCTGTTTCCGAGCCTTCGCGTGCAAAGTGTAAGTGCGGGAGGTCAGGCGGTCTCCTTTATTCAGGAAGACAAGAAGGACGATTCCGAATTTTTCGTGATTCTGCCGAAGCCTTTGGCCAAGGGTGAGAAGTGTACGGTTACCACGGTTTACGGCGGAAAGGACGCGATCATCAACGAGGGCGGAGGCAACTACTTTCCGATTGCCAGAGAAGATTGGTATCCGAATGCGCGCTTCGGCGAATACGAGTCTTACGATATGACGTTTCGCATTCCGAAAGGAATGAAGATTGCCGCGACCGGCAGCCTGGTGAGCAGCGTGGACGAAGGCTCGCAAAACGTTACCGTCTGGAAGAGCGAAGTTCCGCAAGCCGTCGCCGGTTTTCAGTTCGGAAAGATGAAGGAAGAGGAAGTGAAGCTGACCTCGCCGGCGGACTTTCTTGTCGCCGCCTATGCGAATGAAGACCCGCCCGACTGGGCCGCGCGCTTTCGAGGCGGCACGATGGGTTCCCTCAGCACCATCAGCCTGATGAAGAAGCCAATGGCTGAGGCGCAAATCGCCGTCGGTCTCTACACGTCGTATTTTGGCGCCATTCCATTCAAGCGCCTGGCCATGACACAGCAAAGCGCCTGCGACTTCGGTCAATCCTGGCCTGAGTTGGTGTGGCTGCCCACATGCGCCTTCTACGACACGACGGTGCAACATCAACTGGGATTGGACTGGGGCAACCGTGGATATTGGAAGGTGGTCGCTCCCCATGAAGTCGCGCATCAGTGGTGGGGACAAACTGTGGGCTTCAACTCCTATCGCGATCAATGGATGAGCGAAGGCTTCGCCGACTTTTCAGCGTCGTTATTCCTGCTCAATGTCTACGGTCCTAAAGGACCGAAGGAGTTCATCACCTTCTGGAACGACGAGCGCGAACTGCTGCTGGAGCGCAACGCGCAGGGCTTCCGTGCCATCGATGTTGGACCGCTGACCATGGGATACCGCTCCAGCAATTCCCGCACTGGCGGTGGGACTTATCGGCGGTTGATCTATCCCAAGGGTGCCTATGTTCTGCACATGATCCGCATGATGATGTGGGACCGCCAGACCGGCGATCAACACTTCAAAGAGACAATGCAGGATTTCGTCAAGACTTACTCCGGAAAGGCCGCAACCACGGAAGATTTCAAGGCCATGCTCGAAAAACATATGACCCGGGAGATGGACATTGAGAACAATCAGAAGCTGGACTGGTTCTTCGACGAATACGTGTACGGCACGCAACTCCCCTCGTACCAAATGAGCGCGACATTCGACAAAGGCTCCGACGGCGATGTCGTGATGAGCGTGAAAATGGTGCAATCGAATGTCGACGAAAAGTTCCGCATGCTCGTGCCGATTTATCTGGAATTGGCGAATGGCAACACCATCTTCCTCGGACGTGCGCGCCTGACGGGAAGCAGTACATTTGAGCAGAGGATTCCATTAAGAGGCGTCAAGGATACGCCCCGCCGGGCTGTAATCAACTATTTCGATGATGTGCTGGCGTCGAATTAGAGAATGATAAAGGGAGCACATGTGCTCCCTTTATCATTCTCCACAATTTTCCGAGCGGCGGTTACTTGGAGGCGTCAGCCTGCATACCGTGGCTGGCATCCGTCAGCTCAAGAGCAAATTTCTTCCCTTGAAAGCGGAGACCGGAGAGCGAGTTGGGTCCGCTGTCGTTCTGGTGCGTCACGGCAGCATCGCTGTCGGCGGGCAACTGCAGATTTACCACATGCGCCGTCGCCGTCGCCACAACATTCTTGCCTTGCAGAATGCTCACCTCGACGTTGGGGCCGCTTCCTTCCCATTGAACCTTGTATTCGCCGGCCTTCAGCGTGGTTCCGTTCACCGTGACCGGGTTGCCGAGTTGCAAACTGCCTTTGCTCGCCGCGAAGGCGCTCAAGGTCAACATCAAAGCCAATCCCAGTACCAGACTTTTTACTACTTGATTTTTAGAAACGGTCGCGAATTTCATGATTGCTCCTTAATTTTCTTCTCCGAATTTCGTCGGAGAACGGTTGGGGCGGCTCCGGTTCGCGACTTCCGCGAGAAAACAGTTGTGTTTTGCCGCGAATCGCCTACAATTCACCCGCTGGGGTTCAGCAGACAAGCCGCCAAGCCTGCCTCGCTGTGCATGGGGGTTTTCTCACCAGGGCCGCCAAACCGGAAGTGAGAAAATCCCTAACCCCGCCCAAAAATCTCGCTGTCCATCAGTGCTGCGTTCTTGCAATTTTCTTGCCGAGGTTGTATAGCCCGCAAACTGTTGAAAATAGAAAATAGATTTTGACGAAGATCGTAACAAATCACTTCTGCGATGTCCGCCGCCGAACTCGTCTGTTCAATAGCGAACACTGATTACTACGTGCCTTCCTTACGGAAAGTTCCGCGACTCTAAGCAGACGTTGCAAATTCCGGTCACGCTGGTTGGACGTGGCCTCGACATCTCGGTTAGCAAGAGCCTCAAGCCAACAACATCGGCGGACATTCCCTAACCATGAGGGATTCCGGAACAATCTTTGGTGCTTTGTTTTGTTACCCGACCAGAGCGTGTGCAAGGATGTGCCGCTCGATTTAGCGTGAGGAAGCGATTAGAAGGATAGAAGGAAGACACAGCGCAACTTATTTACACGACTCGTTCATCAATCCGGCGCAGATGATTACTTCCGTGCTTTCAGTCCGCGTCGCCGTGTTGCCGGTCCACCGACCAGATGCTTGCCTGATCTTTTTCGAAAGGATAGACGTGCACCATCCAGTTGAAGATCACGGGATGAAACGTTCCCCCCGTGGCGTCACACGCTTCCTGCGTAGTGATCGATCCCCTTAACCCAAACTGTGGATGCGGCGCCAGGTATTCACCCTTTCGTCCGGCAGGCGCGGTGCAGAAATTCACGTGTTCGTGCCATTGTGCGACGCTTAGTGGAATGCGCTGGTCGAGTTCATCCTCCCCGAACCGCTTGGGCGCTGTGTACATTACGCCAATCAGCTTGTAGTCATCGCCGTGCTTCTCGTATAGCAGCGAGGTGGGATGTTCGGGATTGAAGCTAAAAGCGGCCTCAAACCCATATTGATAGTTGGTGAAGTGATAAATTTTTTGCGGAATGTTGGGAAGGAATATCTTGTAGCCGTCATTTAAAGCGGCGTGGTAATCGAGATATTTCTCTGAAGCTTTGCGCGCGCTTTCCACAATCTGCTTGGCCCGCTCGGAATCGCCCGGCTTCGGTTGTCGGAGTGCCGTTATCTTCATGTGCGGGCCCATGTCCATGTGCCCTTCCATGGAATGCATCGCATGAGCTCCAGCGTCGCTATCGCTCTCCTCTTTATCCGAGCCCATGGACATGCCCTTCATCTTCGACATGTCGTGCCCCGACATATCCATGCCGGGCATACTTTGCTGGGAATTGGCGGGCGCGCTGGGTGTTGCTGGCTGCTGCTGACTCCACATGACGTCGGCCAACAGGAAAAGCGAAAGCAAAATGACGATACGGTCACGCATGACAGTTCTCCTCGAATAATAGTAACCCTGCCGCAGCCGAGTTGTTTCTGCAAGCGAACTCGAGTTACGAAATGTTACAGGAGGTAACGCGTGAACAACAGCCGCCGTATCACCGGCCGTGCAATCGGTCTTTCTTACTGCAAAGGCTCGGAGACATGTTCGTGAACCGTCACCCACTTACCGTCCTGACTTTCGAGAACAGCGGTCCAGCGGAAGGTCGCCATCTCGACTTTTCCGGCAGTTGTGGTCATCTCGCTTTTCACGGTCGAAGTGACCCATACCAAGTCTCCTTGGGGATGAATGGCCAGATCATCACTGAGCGCGAACTTGGCGCTCTTGTAACCGGCGAGCAGGGCCTTCACTCCCTTTTCGTATTCTTCCCAACTCCCGTACTTCAGAGGAGCAAGATCGAAGAAAGTGTGCGGGCCGCTCGCATAATACTTCGCCACGTTCGCGGGATCGAGCGTTGCCCAGCCATCCCACACTTTCTGCAGGTAAGCTTTGTCGGGAGCGGTAGGAGTGGATTTTTTCGAAGCAGCCTTCGGCTGCGCGAAGCTAAACAGGGTGAGGGTGAGCAGGCACAGCAGAACGGCAGAGAATCGCTTCATCTTTAATATCCTCGGGTGGTTTGGTCCCATGTAATCCGGGAGGCCGCGGGAATTCTCGCACAGGGGGCGCTGATCTGCAAAGTTCTGTACTGGACGAGAACAGCACATTGACCGATTTCCACAACACACGCTAGAATAGTTGAGTTTGCCTGTACTCGCCGGCCCGTTCTGGGCAGGCTCGCCCTGGCTGCTGAAACGCCGCAGGGGAAACACAGCAAGCAGAGACAGTTCAGCAGGTCGAGGTTGCGCCCGTGTGCGCGCAAGGACCATGTTTCAACGCTGAACTTTCACGATATTTTGACGGAGGCAGGCGTATGTACGCGGTTATCCGCGCCGGCGGCAAGCAGTACCGGGTGGCGCCCGGGGACGTGATTCGAGTCGAGAAGATGGCTACGGGCACCGATGGCCAGGTGGAGTTTCCCGAGATTCTGGCCGTATCGGGCGGCGAAGGTCAGATCGGCAAGCCGCAATCGGAAGCGCGCGTGGTCGGCCACGTGGTTGAAGAAGGTCGCGGAGAAAAAATTCTGGTCTTCCACTACAAGCGCAAAAAGCAATACAAGAAGCTGCGCGGACACCGCCAGGCATTCACCGCCGTGCGCATCAGCGAAATTGCGTTCGATGGCCAGAGCTTCAAAGCACCCGAGCTGGCAAAGAAACAGGCCAAGCCCAAGAAAGCTGCCGCCGCAGAAGAACACGAAACCGAGCACAAGTCCGAAGCCAAGACGGCTAAGGGCCATGCCAAAAAGAAAGCGGCCCCTAAGAAATCTGCGACCAAAAAATCAGCTGCAAAAAAGAAGAAGTAAAACCGGACAGCTCAGCCCTGCGATGCGATTTCGCGAAGAACTGAGAAACGAGAACTGAGAACGGACTCATGGCACATAAAAAAGGACAAGGCACATCACGAAACGGCCGCGACTCGAACGCGCAGCGGCTGGGCTTTAAGGCATTCGGCGGACAGATCGTCCCCGGAGGCACCATCATCGTACGGCAGCGCGGCACCCGTGTGAAACCTGGGCTGAACGTCGGCCGCGGCAAAGACGACACGCTCTTCGCCAAGATCACGGGCCGTATCAAGTTCCTGAACAAGGGCTCGATGGGCAAGTTCGTGATGGTCGAGCCGATGGAAGTCGCGGAGTAGTTCGCTTCCGTTTGCGAATCGAGCGTTGCGTTTTCGCAAACCGCGGCCTGCTGTCGAGCGCCGCTCCCAGCCTCGCCTTCGGGACGAGGCTTTTGTTTTTCCTGTCCATCCATGTTCATCGACGAAGCTAAAATTCGCGTCAAAGCGGGCGATGGCGGCAACGGCTGCATGGCCTTCCGCCGCGAAAAATATGTTCCACGCGGCGGTCCTTCGGGCGGCGACGGGGGCAAGGGCGGCGATGTCGTCATGGAATCCAGCGAGCGCCACAACACGCTGGTGCACTTCCGTTTCAATCCCGAATACAAAGCCGAACGCGGACGCCACGGCGAAGGCTCGAACAAAACCGGCCGCGAAGGCGCTGACGTTCTTCTGAAAGTTCCCGTAGGAACGATTGTCTATGACGAAGAAACCGGCGAAAAGGTTTTCGATTTTTCAGCCCCCGATCAGCGTATGGTGATCGCCCGCGGCGGGCGTGGAGGACGCGGCAACGCGCGCTTTGCAACTTCGGTGCATCAGGCTCCGCGCGAGCATGAGCCCGGTCGTCCTGGCGAAGAGCACAACTACCGCCTCGAATTAAAATTGCTCGCGGATGTGGGCCTCGTTGGCTATCCGAACGTAGGCAAATCCACGCTTATTTCCCGCATCTCCGCAGCCCGCCCTAAAATTGCCGACTATCCCTTTACCACGCTCGAACCGAATCTCGGAGTCGTCGCCGTCGGCGATCCGCGGGACGAAGTAAGTTTCGTGGTTGCCGACATCCCCGGCCTGATTGAAGGCGCGCACACCGGCGCGGGCCTGGGCACGCAGTTTCTACGCCACATCGAGCGCACGCGCCTGCTGGTTCATCTTGTCGACGTGTCGGACGGGAGCGGACGTCCCGACATCGTCAAAGACGCGGAAGTGATTCTCGGCGAACTGGCCAGCTTCGGAGCTCAGCTGGAAGAAAAGCCGATGATCATGGTCGCGTCAAAAATCGACGTCGCTAATAAAGACAAAGTCGCCGCCCTGAAGAAATATTGCAAGAAGCACAAGCTGAAGCTCTATGAGATTTCAGCCGTGACTGGCCAAGGGATCGAAGAGCTGAAATTCGCCATCGCAAAGGAAGTAGAAGCCCTGCGAGAGCAGGCGCTGCAGCAAGCCGAAGCTGCCGACAGCCACAGCGCCTGATGCCTACAGGGGCTAATCCTCCTGAAATTCCTACGCCTGCGGCAAATGCGAGCCGTGCTGAAAGTGGTATTGCAGAATCCTCGCTGCTAGCGCGGGAGGCATTTTCTCGCCGTTCGAATGCACCGTGCGCACGATTTCTCCCTTGCAAACTACTTCAGTCGGCGAAAGCCCGGCAATCTCCGGCGGAAGCACGAGATTAATTTCCAGCACGACGTTTGGCTGCAAGAGATCCTCGGCTTGAAACAGCAAACCGGAGCGGCTGATATTTCTGGTTTCGCCCGCGTGCCATTTCTCTTCGTCGAGACGGCGATATTTCAGGGGCAAGTGAAGCTGAAAACGTTGTGCGCGCGACAAGGTCGATGGATCACGACCTTGCGCCGCCGAAGCATGAACGGTTTGAACTGGCATGGCAACCTCACGGGGGATTGGGGTGGAATCCAGCACTTCGCGAACTTTGCTTTTCAGGTCGCGAAGGGTAAAAGGTTTCTCGAGCAGGCGCACGCCCGCGTCCAGCGTGCCATTGTGCCCGATCACATTTTCCGTGTACCCGGACATGTAAAGCACTTTCGTGTTGGGGCGAATTTCAGAAATGCGCCGCGCTACCTCGCGGCCGTTCATTCCGGGCATGATCACGTCGGTAAGCAACAGATGAATCACCCCGTCATGCGCCACGGCAACCTGGATCGCGACCGCTCCATCGGCGGCTTCAATTACGCGATAACCTTGTTTTTCGAGGAACTGCCGCGCCAAATATCGCAGGTTCGCTTCATCTTCCACCAGCAGGATCGTCTCAGTTCCGGTCTCGGCCACAGCGTTGTCCGAGGGCGACGAGGCCACCTGCGCAACGCTGTCCGCATGTTCGGGCACGCGGGGCAAATAAATCTTGAACGTCGTTCCCCGGTTCAACTCGCTGTAAACCCAAATGTATCCGCCGCTCTGCTTGATGATGCCGTACACCGTGGATAGGCCCAGCCCGGTTCCCTTCATTCCTTTCGTGGTAAAGAAAGGCTCGAAGATGTGCGACTGAGTTTCCGCATCCATTCCCACGCCGGTGTCGCTGATGGCGAGCATCACATAGTCTCCTCGCTTGAGTGGCGTACGAAAACGCGCATAGTCTTCGTCGAGCAAAACGTTCGAAGTTTCAATGGTCAACTTCCCACCTGAGGGCATGGCGTCGCGCGCGTTCACCGCAAGGTTCATGATGACCTGCTCGATCTGCCCGGCATCGGCGCGCACCGCACCCAGCGCAGCTCCCGGGACCATTACCAGATCGATGTCCTCACCGATCACTCGCGTGAGCATCTTAAAGTTCTCCGTGACCACAGCGTTCAAGTCGAGTATCTTCGGCGCCAGCATCTGTTTGCGGCTGAATGCGAGAAGTTGCCGCGTAAGAGAGGAAGCGCGTTCTGCCGCGCTTTTGATCTCCTGTGCCGGTCCGCGTAGTGCGGGGTCGGGACCTAGTCGATCAAGCAGAAATTCCGAATACCCTGAAATTACCATCAGCAGGTTGTTGAAATCGTGCGCGATTCCACCGGCCAGTCTTCCGACCGCCTCCATCTTTTGCGACTGTCGCAATTGCTCTTCTAGCGTGCGCCGTTCGGTCACATCCTCGGCAAACAGCTCGAAAGTCTTCCCTTTTTTCCCATCGCGCACAGCGCGCCCGGAAACACGAACCACAGTTCCAGTGCCGTCTTTGCGCTTCCACTCGGAAATCAATCCAGTGAAAGGAACCGCAGCCAGCAGATGATCCGCCAGCTCGAACCACTGATTCGTATCGGCGTAAAGTCCTCCGAGATGTTTGCCCCTGAGATTTTGAACGGAGGAATATCCCAGCATCGTCAGCAGCGCAGGGTTCGCGTCCAGCACCAGACCTGCGGCGTCGCAGCGGCAAATTCCGTAAGGAGCGTTCGTCACCAATGAGCGGAAATTTATTTCCGAGCGTCGCAGCCCTTCCTGGGTCGCTCGCAGCGCCGCGTTGAACCAGCAGATGAGCATCGCCAGCAAAACGAACAGCGCCAGCCGGATCATCGTCGAGCGGTATTGCGCCGGCGTGTGTTCTCCGGTAAACGAAAAATACGCGCTGACGGTGAGGGCGAACGAAGTGGCCACTAATCCCGGCTTCCAGCCGCCATACCACGCGCTCACCATCACCGCGACGGCAAACACTGCGAGGCGGCTTTCGGTGATGTTGGGAAGCAGCAGGGCCGGGATCAGCGCCAAGGTCGTGCTGAGCACCGCCACGCCGTAACGCAGGATGGGTGCGCGGGCGGGGGGAATGCGAAGTAGGGGGAGGGTTACTCGCATGCAACCATACTATTGCTAAAAGCGTAACCTCGCGAGATTACATGAGTACATTCCAATCTCCTGTGGGCAAATGTTTATTTGCCCCGCGGGGCGAGTCCGATCAGACGATGTCCGATCGGACAATACCCCTGCCCTTCTTCGCCAGTGGCGGAGCCGGAATCGCTGGACTTGCCAACCGCCCTCGAAACGAAGAAACTAGCGGCTCATGAATATCGGCCTCTTCGGCGGCACATTCGATCCCATTCATCGCGGACATCTGGCCTTGGCGCGCGCCGCGCGCGAGCGCTACAAGATTTCGCGCATTTACTTTGTCCCGGCGAACGTGCCGCCGCACAAGCAGAGCCAGCCACTTTCGGCTTTCGCGCAGCGCTATGCCATGCTCGCTCTGGCGACCGCGCAGGAAAAGGATTTCCTGCCCTCGCTGCTCGAAGCTCCCGAAGAATGTGTTCCAGATGGCGTGCCCAAGAATGTAGAGAAGGTGAAGCTGATCGACAAAGCGAAGAACAAGAGTAAAGAGCAAGCCTCCGCGAGGCCCAACTACACCATCGAAACTGTGCAGTGCCTGAAGAAGTCATTCAAGAAAGCGGATCGCCTTTTCCTCCTGATCGGAATTGACGCCTTCGCCGACATCGCCAAGTGGCACCAGCCTGAGGCCCTGTTTCGCGAGTGCGAATTCGTCGTCGCCAGCAGGCCTGGCTACTCTCTCGCCGATGTTGCCAACTCCCTGCCTGAGAACTTGCGCCCGCGCGCGGAGGCGACCCGCCCATTTCAAAAGCAAGCCGCCACGGGAGACCTTGTGCTGACCGGTGTAACCATCCACCTGCTCGACGAGGTCTATCAGCCCGTCTCCTCCACCGCAATTCGCCAGGCCGCCGCCGCCGGCAAATCTCTGGCACGCTTCGTCGATCCCACCGTCGCCGACTACATTAAGAAAACCGAACTGTACAAAAGTCGTTAGTCGTTATCGTTATCGTTAGCATTATCCCGCGCAAATCGCTCAACGCCCGGAGTCATTTACAATGAGAACTCAGCCCACAGGGCAAACGACCAACGACTGACAAACTGAACGACTCTCTGCATGAAAAAAAATGATCTGAAGCGCCAAGTAGCTGCAGCCATTCAGGCCTGCCTCGACAAAAAAGCGGAAGAACTTTCCATCCTCGAAATGGAGAAGGGCTCTGGAGCATTTACCGACTACTTCGTCCTTTGCAGCGGCACCAACCCGCGGCAGGTGCAAGCCATCGCAGACGAGGTCGAGCTGCGTTTGAAGACCGCGGGGGTGTACCCAGCCCACGTCGAGGGCTACAAACAAGGCGAATGGATCCTGGTCGATTACACGGATTTTGTCGTCCATGTTTTCTCTGAGAAGGCGCGCAAGTTCTACGATCTCGAACGTCTGTGGAAGACGGCGAAACGTCTTGAGCCCTCGGAGCTGGAATCGAAGCCGCGCTCTAAGCCGGTGCGTGAAACAAAAGTCGGGAAAAAGATGAAAGCGACGCCGCGCAAGGCCGTCACTTCTGGCCGCAAACGAGCGTAGCTCGAACCGGGAGAGACCTCGCGAGCTTCTGCCGAACCGCTTAGTAGCTTATGTCAACTCCGTCTAAAGCCGAGCCCACCAGGACCGAACCAACATCGACCGCACCCAACTGGGGAAATTCCTACCGTCTCGTCGCAACCGAAAAGTGGAAGGCGAAATCGGCGGCGATGGGGAAGGCAGTCACCGAAGCGCTGGTGGAGTACGCTAAGCCCATGCCGGGTATGCGGGTTTTGGATCTTGCCAGCGGCACCGGCGAACCGGCCATCAGCCTTGCCGCGCGCGTCGGCGGGCAAGGGCACGTCACTGCTCTCGATCTCAGCGCCGAACTGCTTGAGATCGCAAGAGGCCGAGCGCAGGAGCGTGGCCTGCAGAATCTTTCAACACGGCAAGCCGACGCACACACGCTCCTCTTCGGCGACAACAGTTTCGATCTGGCTACCTCGCGCTTCGGAATCATGTTCTTCCGCAACGTCACCCTGGCTTTGCGCGAATTGCGTCGCGTTCTACGCCCGAACGCCCGTGCTTGTTTTCTAGCCTGGGGATCGATCGATCAACCTTACTGGCGAAGCACAATGGGTGTCGTGCACCGGCATGTAAGAGGTTTTCTCTTGCAGCCGGATGGTCCCAACCCCTTCCGTTTCTCGCAGCCGGGAAGTCTCTCCGCGATTTTGCAAGCTGCCGGCTTCCACAATGTTCATGAAGAAACCAGGACAGTTCCCTGGACATGGCCCGGTACGCCTGAAGAAGTATGGGAGCAAGCGCAAACGGTGTCAGTGCCATTCCGCCCCTTGCTGGACCGTGTTCCTGAAGACCAGTGGCCGCAGATCCACGCCGAGGTGATCGCCGCGATCAAGCAATACGTTCGCGGAGAAAACATCGAGTTCGGCGCCTCGATCGTGCTGGCATCCGGAAGCAACTGAACCTTATTATCTAAGCCGTGAGAACCAAACCGTGAAGATCAAAATTGTCTGGATAGGGAAGACGAAAGAGCCAGCAATCCAGGCGCTTACCGACGAATATCTCAAACGAATCTCGCGCTACGTCCCGGTGGAGGGCTTGGCATTGCGCGATGAAGCCGCGCTTCTGCAAATGACCGGTCGCGCCGCGCCGGAGACAAATAAACTCACTCGCGGCAAGTCACCCATCGTGCTGATGGATTCTCGTGGCAAGCAACTTTCCTCGGAAGAGTGGGCGCGTTTCCTGGGAGACTATCAGGATCGCAATCCGCTGCCGCTAGTCTTCGCCATCGGCCCCGCCGATGGATTCAGCGAAGAAGCTCGCGCCTCAGCCCAGCACACGTTCTCGTTCGGCAAAATGACGCTTGCCCACGAACTGGCCCGCGTGGTCTTGCTCGAGCAAATCTACCGCGCCTTCACCATTTTGAAGGGCCATCCCTATCATTCTGGCCATTAAGACGGCGAGGTACGAAAGACTGGAATGTCAGAAGGACGCACTGCCGCAACATGCACCTTCGTGAGTTGTTTCCGGCCTGCGGCGCGGCCTACAGTGGTTGAATCAAAACCGCGAGTAGAACTCTGGGAGCCCTAATCCATGAAAAACGTGATGGAACTGCTGCGCGCAAAAGAACAAGAGTTGTTGAAAGTGAAGCGCCAAGTCGAAGCCTTGCGCGTAGCCCTGCCTTTGTTGCGCAGCGATGACGATCCAGCCGAACCCTCTCCCTCTCAACCAGCCGCCAGAGGAACAAGCCATCTAAGCTGAATTCTCTTCTCGGCTCCGGGTTGTTTTTCAAGCAAGGGGCTACTGCGTCACCGTAGCCTGATAACTCACGGTTTGCCATTGCCCATTCCGCCGCACCCACACCCGCGTGTAACGATACGGTCCACTGAAATCTTCGCCAAGCTGGTGGCCTTTCACATCGGCGCGCGCGGTAACCACCGCGGTATCGCCATAGACTCGCACCACCATGTCCGTTACATTCATCGCTTCGTAGCGAAGTTGCCCGCTGCGCCGCGCAGAAATAGTTTCCTGTTTCGTGGTGACCTGCCCAAGCGGAGTGATGGCCACATAGTCTTCGGCCAGCGTTCGCAACGAAAACTCCGCGTCGCGTCGCAAGCTGGCCTCTTTTGCCTGGCGCTCCATATCGACGATCTGGCGGATAGTTTCCTGCTCGACTGAGTCAAAGGCTCTGGGATGAGCCACGTGCTGCACGGAAAACGCCGGCAATGCCGCGAGCATGCAAAACAATAACAAGAAACAATTGTTGATCACGGAGACCTCCGATGTCTGCCCTGAGAGACAGAGATCTACTTACACCGGGATACGCGAGGTTGGATGCAGGAGTTCCAACGAAAGTTCAACATTCCGCAGAACATCGTAACCACCGAACCACGCTTCGCAACGCATTCTAGTAGAATCGAACCTCCGGCAAATAGGCCGATGTTTACGAATTACAAAACCCAATGTTATGGATGACATTCGTCGCGGTCTGATCATCGTGAACACGGGCCCAGGGAAGGGCAAAACCACCGCGGCAATGGGAACGGCCCTCCGCGCCGTGGGCCAGGGCATGCGAGTGCTGATGCTGCAGTTCCTGAAAGGCTCCTGGCACTATGGCGAGCTGGATGCAGTGAAGGCCTTCGGCGACAAGTTCGTGATGAAACAGATGGGCCGAGGATTTGTAAAGGTTGGCACGGAAAAGCCCGACCCGGAAGACATCAAGATGGTGGAAGAGGCCTGGGCCGAAGCCGATCAGGCAATTCACTCCAGCGACTGGGATCTGGTGGTGCTGGATGAGATCAATTATGCCATCAGTTACGGCATGCTTGATCCTGCGAAGGTGGTGGAGAGCCTGAAAAGGAAACCTGAGATGGTGCACGTCATCTTGACGGGAAGAAGCGCGCACCCCACAATTGTCGAGGCCGCCGACACGGTCACCGAAATGCGCCAGGTAAAGCACGCCTACGAAAAGGGTGTAATGGCGCAGAGAGGAATCGAATACTGATTTAGTAATTGGGTAATTGAGTAATTTAGCAATTGTTAGGCCCGGGTTTCAGCTTCGGGTTTTCGAGTTACAAAATTACCCGATCACTCAATTCTTATGGCTTGGTTCAAGCGCGAATCCGGCGAGCTCGACACTTCCGGCAAGAAGACGGTCCGCACCGAAGGTTTGTGGGTTAAGTGCGAAAACTGCCGTCAGATCATCTGGAAGAAAGATCTCGAAGAAAACTTGAACGTCTGCCCAAAGTGCGCCAAGCACTTCCGCATCGACGCACGAACCCGCCTGGCTCTACTACTCGACGATGGTGATTATGAGACCTTCGACGGCAATCTTTCTTCCACCGATCCTCTTAAGTTCGTCGATCTCAAGGCCTACTCAACCCGCTTGCGCCAGGCCCAGCACGATACCGGACTGAAAGATGCCGTCATCAACGCCCAAGGCAAGTTGTTCGGCCGCGACGTCGTGGTCAGTGCCATGGAGTATGCCTTCATCGGTGGCAGCATGGGCGCAGTCGTCGGCGAGATGATCACCCGAGCGGTTGAGCGCTCGGTCGATTCGCACATGCCCCTGATCATCGTCTCCGCTTCGGGCGGCGCACGCATGATGGAGGGCGTCGTAAGCCTGATGCAATTAGCCAAAATTTCCGCCGCTCTGGCGCGTCTCGACAAAGCGAAAGTCCCGTACGTTTCCGTGCTCACCGACCCAACCACCGGCGGCGTCACCGCATCTTTCGCGATGCTGGGTGACCTGAATATTGCCGAGCCCGGCGCTCTGATCGGCTTTGCCGGCCCGCGCGTGATCGAGCAAACCATCCGCCAGAAATTGCCCGCGGGATTTCAGCGCAGCGAATTTCTGCTCGACCACGGCATGCTCGACGCGGTAGTCCCTCGCAAGGAACTCAAGCCGTACATCGCGCGCGCCCTGGATTTTATGGTGGGAGCGGTCGCCAGCTAGTTTTTCGCACCGCCCATCGAAACCTTAATTGCCAAATTTCTGCTTCACCCTAACTTCCATGAACCCAAGTCGCTGCTTAGGTCTCGTCGGTGGACTCGGCGTCGGAGCCACCATCCACTACTACTCACAACTAGCCAAAGCCCACGACGCCGATCCGCATGGCCGCACTCTCAACATCGTCATCGCCCACGCCGAGACCTCCCGCGTTTTTTCCTACGTCCAGGCCAATGACCGCCCCACTCTCGCCGAATATCTCGCCGGCTTTATCCGTTGCCTCTACGCTGCCGGAGCCGAGTTCGCCGCCATCCCCGCTGTCACTCCTCACTACTGCATCCGCGAGCTCGCCGCCACCTCTCCCGTGCCCGTCATCAACATCTTTGACCCTCTCGTCCACGAACTAACCGCGCGATCCGCCCGCCGCGTCGCCATTTTCGGCACCCGCTTTGTCATCGAATCTGCGCTCTTCGGCGAACTAGGCGAGGTTGAAATTATCTCTCCGACTCCTTCCGAGGTCGACTTCATCCACAACACCTATGTCGAACTGGCCCGCGCCGGAAAAGCCTCTGCTGACGGCCACGAGCACCGGGACCTTACCACTCTCGCCCAAACTCTCATCCGCCGCGAAGCTCTCGATGCCATCATCTTCGCCGGCACCGACCTCTCCCTCGTCTTCAACCCTACTAATACCGACTTCCCTCACGTCGATTGTGCCGCTCTGCACCTGCACTCAATCCTCAACCACCTGCTCGGCTAATTGCCAGTGTGCCCAGATAATCCCTTCGACAAGCTCAAACACTGTCCTTTGTGTTGACTTGATTCTGTACCAACCCGACATCTACATCGGAGTTCATTCCCGAGTGGCTGCTATAACGCGTCAACTCTTGGTCTCATCATCCCTCTCTTCACTACTTCCCGTACCGCCCTGCCGCGACTCCACGATCAAACTCCGCGCCTTCTGTTCATCCTCTTCTCGCACCAGAATGATCATTCCACCCAGCCCCGGAAACGCATCCTGCAGCAAGCTCGAAGATTTCAAATCGTTATCGATCCCCGCCGAATCCAGCAGGCCCTTCACAACCATCGACTCCGACTCTTGTTCGCTGTCAAACACCTTCACCAACTTCTCATTTGGATCGGGACGCGGTTCCGCTGTCGCCTTGGCCTGCTCTGCCATATTTTCTCCATTCTCGAAGGCCGGGATCGTAACCCGGACTCCAGCACTCCTCTGATTCTAACTCTTGCCCCAGACTCTTCAACGGCACATGTAGAGACAGCTCTGCAAGCCTGCCCTGGGCGGAGCCAAGGGCGCTGTCCGGTGGCCGAGGCGTATCGGGTGTCTCGCGGCCTAGCACCGACTCCTTCGCCCCACTCTCACTTCCACCACTTACGAGCTCTTTGTTTTCCCGCCAAACTGGAGGAGAATGCTTGGAAACACCGCAACGTCGACCAGTGCTGCAACATCAAAACCTGTGGGCGAAAGAGCAGTGGGACAGAAAAAGGGGCCAGTATGAACATGGGGGAACCGGCGGATCATGAAAAAAAACCACTTCTCGCGCGACAAACCACCGAAGAGCAAGAGGCCCAGGACGAAGCCCGCAGAATCCGGCGCCTGCAGGTCATGATGAGTATGGTCTCTTCCGTCATCAGCCAGGATTCCAGTCTCACGGTCGAACAAGCCTCGGAACTCGCCGCCGGGGCCAAGCGCGCCGCCCTCGCCATGTTTCCCGATAAAGAGCTGGCCTACGATCTCCTCTACAAACCCCGCCTGCAACGCCTAATGCGCGAACGCTTCCGCCTGCAATAATTGTTTCTGAAGTGTGCCAGCGATGAGCACCGCAGATCTTACCCCTAGATTAACGGCCGAATTATCTGAGTACAAAGTGGAGCACATCGAGCACGCCCGTTCTACTCATCCACCACTGGATTCCGCAGTGTCCCCACTCCCTCCACGCTGATCTCCATCACATCGCCCGCCTCAACCGGTCCCACGCCCTTCGGCGTTCCAGTCGCGATCAGATCCCCGGGAAAAAGCGTCATCACCTCCGCCGTGTGACGAATCACTACATCGAGCGGAAAGATAAAATCCCGCGTATTACCTGACTGCTTCACTTCTCCATTCACCCGCGTCTCCACGCCAACCCCCGCCCACGGATCAAGCCCATCCACCACCACCGGACCCACCGGACAAAACGTGTCAAAGCTTTTCGCGCGAGTCCACTGCCCGTCTTTCACCTGCAGGTCGCGTGTGGTCACATCATTCAGGCACGTGTAGCCAAGAATATATTGCCGCACATCCTCGTCGGCTGCCGGATGGTAGCAAGTCTTCCCAATCACCACGCACAACTCGGCTTCATAATCGACGCGGTTCGAAATCTTCGGCCGCCGCACCACGCCTCCCGGAGCCAGCAGCGCGGAATTCGGCTTCAAGAACAGTAGCGGTTCGGTAGGAATGTCGTGTCCCAGTTCTTCCGCATGTTCCTTATAGTTGCGCCCCACGCAGACAATCTTCGACGGTCGCACCGGCGGAAGCAGTTCAGCCTCTTCGAGCGCAATCGGATCGATCCGCCGGGTTCGCAAACCCTCCACGTCACCTTCGGATTCCTCGGGAGGAGTCAGTAAAATCCGCAGGATCGAATCATGCCCAGCAACAGTCTCGACCAGCCCGTACTGCGCCTGGCCATTCAGTTGAAATCGACAATATTTCATCGCCATCTATCTAAACACGACCTGCCGAAATCCGGCGAAATTTTTCCCAGAAACCCTATCGATAATTACAATTCCGTTCGACTAATCCATGACAGGCCAAAGGAGCCTGGCACGTAAGTGCCGGGTTAGAAGTGGGGAAGTGGAGCAAATCCCAGAGGGAGGGCAGAGGTTTCTCACGCACTCTCCTCAGCCCCTGAGATACGTAAGCGTCACGGCACCCTCTCGCTAGCTTCTTCCGACCGTACACTCTCATTCCCACGCTGATCCACGGCTGACACGGAATAAAAATAAGTCTTCCCCGCTTCAACTTTCATATCGCGATAAGCCGGAGTCTTCACCAGTTCCGAATTCAATTTTACCCGCGCTGCACCCGCCTCATGACGATAGATGTTGTAGCCGTCCAGGTCCGCATCCCCCACCGGCGTCCAAATCAAATCGATAAACGCTTCCTGTCCCGGCCCCGAAAATACCGCCTGCAATCCGGAAGGCACCGCTGGCGGAAACACATCGTGCGTAAACACCTTCACCTCAGGCGTGTCATCGCCTTCGATCGAAACCTCGCCTTTCCGTGTCTGCGATACCACGGTGTAACTCTCAACGTGATAGTAGTAAGTCTGCTCCCACGCAAAACTTTGATCCGTCTGGGAGAGATTTTTCTCGGTCCCTGCGCTCTGCTCGCCTACCAATATCTGTCGCTGGTTAGCTTCGTCTCGCCGATAGACGCGATAGCCGTAGCGAGTCGAATCCGCGGACGACTGCAGCAACACGCCAGTCCAGGTCAACTCCACTCCCTGCGCCGTAACCCGCGCGCTGAAATCCATCGGAGGAGGCAGAGTCTCCGCTAAAGGCACTCGCACCTGATTCGACAATCCGGCCGCGCGTCCGTGAAGGTTCAAAACTTCAACGGCGTATGTTGCCGAGTCAAGAATATTCCCACGCTTTGCTGGCAGCGTGTCGACATAGCTCACCGTCAACTTCTTCCCGCCCGCTTCCTTGCCTGCAAAGTCCGTCGGCGGTGCGACTTCACCTACAGTCGTTGCGCACTGCTTGAGAGTCGCATCAGGACTGCGGCACACTCGAGTCTTTCCCAAATACCGCACCCTCTGCCGCTCCGTAGTCCGCGTCGGAATCGTCCAGGTTAGCGTAACCTTATCGCCCTTCCGCGCCGCTTTAAGATCTGTCGGCGCACGCGGCAACTCCAACTCCGGCGGCAGCGGCGGACCAATCGACGCACACCCCGTTAACCCCCAGATCGCCGCTATCGCCAGCAACAACTGTCCCAGTCGAACTCTCATTGCAGAAGGAACAGACTACATCATTGCCAGAAGTACCGGGGTACAGCAATGTGTGGAAACCGGTCGAAGATTAATCTGTGTGGGACGTGCGGCTTGCCCACTCGCTCTTCGGATCGGCGAGCACAGGGCGGTGGAGCAGGCCTTTATAGTCTCCGAAGCCCTTCGATCTACCGCAGAATGTTTATGAGATGGCTTCTAGGTGCCGATGGGGTCGCGCGGTCCGAAGAAGAAAAGCAGCACAAAGCCGGCGACATAGAATGGCAGGCTTTGCTGAAAGGTGAAGCCGAGAAAACGCAGAACCAAGCCAAACAACGCCAACGCCTCACACAATGCGTAGGTCACGATATAGCCACTTTTCCAATGGCTCAACCGGATGGAGTCATCGGGGCGAGAAGCCAGATCTTCTGCTGAGCGCAACACCAGCGTGCGCCTCACCACGAAGATCATACCCACCACGGCTACGCCAGCAGTAGTGAAAATGTAGTTCAGTGATGGGTCAGCCGCACGCGCTCGCGAATTGATAATCTTCCCCACGACCGCATAGAGCAGAATGCTGCCCAGCATGGTCCATTGGACCATGCGCAAACGTCTGACGGTTCCCCTCATTGTTTACATTCTGCCGCAGTTCGAGGAGGAGTGACCGCGAATCTTACAATCCGAATCCGTATAAGCAATAGCGCTCTGGCGTGTTAATTTTTTTGATTGCTAATTGTTGATTGCAGTCCTGCTTCGTGCAAAGGTTTCCCTCAGGAATCAACAATCAGAAATTGTTGTGTTGTTGCGCTCGTTACAATCTCCGCGAGCTAATGCTGATGTTCGCTTCCCCGCAGCCCTGGCCGCATCCGTAGAAAAATCTGAAATGACACTGGATAATTTCCATACGCTGCATCCAGTACCGCGGGTTTTGAATACACCGTTACATCCGCGCCCAGTCCCAGTTGCCACGCATGGTTCTGTATCAGGTCGCGCGTGCCGCCAAAAGTATATGCTCCGATCCGGTAAGCCGGATGCACCGTCGCGAATGGAAACAATTCATCCTTGTCTACCAACTCCAGTCGCGTGAATGCGTAATTGCGCCGCAGAAAGTTCAGTGTCGATTCGAGCAGGTAGCCATTCAGATTTGTGCCAGTTGCGATTTTATGCACCCGTCCCCACACCAGCGACGTTGCCCAATTGCCCTCCGGCAGCGGATGATCGTATTCAACCGACGCTGTCTGCCGCCACTGGCTGCCCGGTTCGAGCGCTTCGGGATGCTCCAGCCGTCCCACGCTGTATTGCGCCGTCCAGTCGCGCGCTGGCGCAATACTCGCCCGCCCGGACCACGAATCGAGCGCGGCCGGTTGAATGCTCCAGCGCTCTTCATTCGGTTCGCGCCCGTTAAACGCCGAACCCTCCAGCTTGACGCGCTCGATCACAAATCCCGTCGTAACCACGCCAAAGCTGGTATGCGTCGAATCCTGCAAGTGATGGCTCAGCGGCGCCAGCGGCAACTCCGAAGCCGAAGTACGATGAATGTAGGTGACCGGCCCGAGTGCCGGCTCCGCCGAAGGTCCATCGTACAATTCCCAGGAAACTTTTTCCGAGAGCGGCAGCATGTACAGGGCCGAAAGCTCGGCAAACACGTTGTGCGGATGCTGGTGATCGACCAGCGGTTCTCCGTGGTAAGTCTCTCCCGTCTGGAACAACTCCGGAAAGCCGGGATGCGGCGAGGTTAGCGACTCCGCCGAAAACATCTGCCGCAGCAAAATTGTTCCCCCACCGAGCTTGTGCTGCTCCATCAGCATTCCCCAATTCACAGACTCGGCTTTGCCTTCGCCACGCGGCCCGCCTTGCTGGTTGTAGTCGGTGAAGATCACTCCATGTGCCATCACTTCCCAGCCGCTAGGCATCCACATCCACTCGTGTCCCGGCACCGATGCAGGTTCCCAGGCTGTCCCCGACCCGGCGTGCGGTGAGGGCAACTGTGAAACTGGCTTTGCCTCCATCTGCATGTCCATTTGCATTCCGCCATGCATGTCATGCATGGAATCGTCCTGTGCCGAGGCGACAGACATGGCCGAGACAACGACAAGCAAAGACACGAAAATTGAATAAAACCCGGAATTCGTCACCAAGTCTTCTCCACAAGAACGCCTCAACGAGACCAACGACGGAGGATGAGCAATCTGATCCAGCGGATCGCACTACGGTCGCGTTCCGCCAGAACAAACGAAGACAGTGGAAGTTTGTGGCTAGATTCTAAGAGTCAGAAAGCCGGGAGGGATGACAGAAGAGGCGATCGCAGACCAGGAATGATCCTGAGCCTTGGTGGCAACCAACAACGGGATGGCAACAGTCTCAACCGGCTGTATTCCCGGACGCGGTGAGAAAACCTTCGCCACCAGAGCCGATGGATGCCGGTTCATGCAGCAGCGATAGTCAGCAGGCCGCGAAGGGGAGGGAACTTTCGAATGATGACATCCTGCAATGGAAGACGGCAGCAGGGAATGCGCTGCTGCGGCCGGCAACAGGCACGCGCTCTCCGCTACGGCGGCGGCCATGGTGCACAAAAGCACAGCGATGACGATTCTGGAAATGATTCCGATTAGACGGGTAATGGCAGGTTTAGTCACAGCTAAGTCCCCGTGATCTTCATGCGAAGCTCTTCCGGCAGGCGTTCCCGGATCTCCTGTGGCAGGCGGTCGTGCACCCGGCGCGCGCCCTGCTTCGCTGCATCGAGCACCGTGACAGGCGCAGGCGTGGCTACGGCTACCACCAGCCAAATCAGCGCCGAAAGCGCAAAGCCCGCCAGCGCCGCAATCTCCAGCCAGAAGGCGTGCCGCGGGCCGAAGTGCCGCACCACGCCGAAAGCCAGCAAAAACACGCCACCCGAAACCGATGCCAGAGCGATCAGGCCTACGTCGATAAAGCGATGCATGCGCTGCCGGCTGCGGCAACGCTCGCAACCCGCAAAGTGGCCTTCGTAGTCGCCGCGCATCTCCAGCGCCAGGCCGGAGATGTCATAACGCCAGCCCGCCAGAATTTTGCCTACAATGGGATCGGTGCACTGCTGACTCATAAGTTACTACAGTCGAATTGGCGGTAAAACTTCGGACTGCACCGCCACCAGCACACGGTTATGAAACAGACCGCCCCGCAGCCCCAGGGCCTTTTCCGCCCCTCTCCGCGCGATTTCCGGATGATTGTTCTGTTCCGAGAGATGCGCCAGCACGACAAAGGTTGCACTATTATCATAGTCGCTGGTGAAGAAATGTGCGAGTTTTTCGTTCGAAAGATGGCCCACGTTACTCGCCACCCGCTGCTTCACCGCCCACGGATAGGACCCCACCCGCAGCATTTCGACATCGTGATTCGACTCCATCACCAGCACATCCGAGCCGCGCAGGTGGTCGCGGACATTGGCGGGCAAGTAACCCAGATCAGTGGCCACGCTGACCTTTGCCCCTTCAATGCGGAAGGTGAAACCCACCGGATCGGCGGCGTCGTGCGGAATCGTGAAAGGCTGCACTTCGATATCGCCAATCTGAAAACGGCGTCCCGATTCGAAACGCTCCAGTTTTTCTAGGTGCGGCCGCTCGCCATTCTCGCTGCGCAGTGCCCGCGCCCAGGCCGCGTGCGTCGCTCCCGTCATAAAAATTGGGATGCGCAGCTTCTTGGCCAGCGTTGCCAATCCGTAAACATGATCGGAATGCTCATGGGTGATCAGAATCGCCGAGAGCGATTGCGGGTCTTCCCCCAGCGATTTCATTCGCTTGAACGTCTCGCGACAGGAAATGCCGGCATCGACCAGAATCTTGGTGCGCGCGCTGGCCACAAAGGCACAATTCCCCTTGCTGCCGCTCGCCAGCATCGACACCATCACGCACATGCACGAAGCATACGCGACCTCCCTGTGGATTGGGGAGTAACTTCTCGATCATCCGATACCTTGGGCTGTTACAGCGGGAAAACTGCGGGCTTGGTTCCCAAAATCCAATATCGAAAGCCTAAGATTCAAGACCCTGGCTTCAAGCCCCGGCGGCCAAAGCCCCCAAATCGGCGATCGCAGGAAATGACCGCGGGGAGCACAGAGTCCGTTCGGCGGGCATGGATCCGGAATCAATTGCCTTCACCAGCATTTCGAGAGCGTGTCCAGCCATGGGTGGGATCACCACCGTCGCGCGCAACTGCCCGGTGCGCACCCATTCCTGACCGGTCTTCCTGACGCCGTCGCAGCCAAGGAACGGAATGTCGAGCCACGGTTTACGTTCCGCCACCGGCAGTTCAATCAATGCTTTCCTCGCTCCGATCGTCATGCAGTCGTTCTGGCAGACGACGGCGCGAATATCAAGCTGCTGCGAGGTACTCAACGACAGCCAGGACTTGATCGCCGCTGCCCGCTGCGTTCTGACCAGTCGCCCTTGAGGGTCTTCAGCACAACCGCGTGCGGCTTGGTAGCTAGAAACCCTTTGGTGCGGAGATTCGCCGCGCTGTGAGTGGAGGGACCCTCAATATAGAGAACGTTGCCTTCCGTCGCCAGGGCCGCCAGTTGTTTCGCCTGAATCCTGCCCACTTCTTCCTGGTCGGGATCGACTGCGAACACCGGCACCGTGGCCGTCCGGCGCAGGTCGGAAATGTAGTCGGCTTCGCGGTTCAGGATCACCCAGCCGATACCCGCCGCCAATGCTGCTTTTGCGACCTGCGGCATGGATGTTCCCACCGGCTCGACCAGAATTGCGTCAGGACGTTGCGTCCGGTCCTGAACGATCTTTACCAGTTGTTGGGACTGATTGACCGCGTCATTATCCCCGTAAACGATGGTGAGTTTTACGCCCAGACGGGTAGCGGCTTCAACTGCAGATGCCGCCTGTTCGGCTTGGTAATCGTTATCTTGCGTGGTTAGAGCCACCACTACATTCAGTTTTGACATAGAGTAGGAGGCCTTCGTGGTCCTCCGAACTATCTACGGCAGGGGTAGTACTTTCCGTATTCTGCCCCGACAATTAGAGCGCTCCAAGTTACGATCGTGTTTTGTGATTCTCAATTGCGAACTCTGACGATTAGAGACGGTGCTGGACACCGGAAGCAACTTTCTAAGACCCAAGACCCAGGACCAACTCACTGCCCCTGCCGCAGATGATCCAGAACGCTCCGCATCAGCGATCCGCCATAGGCGCCGGCAATGCCCGGCAGCGCGGTGAGGAATGATCCGAAGACCTGGCTCCGTGTGGGTTTCACGGCCATGACAAGGTACGCTGAGAGTTCAGTGAGGGGAATAAACACGACCACGACGACCACCCACCGCAACGGCCAGCGCGGCCGCAGCATCCCCAACAGCATGCAGGCCGACAGCACCAGCAGCGCCGTAAACAGCAGGTCGTTGATGACGATGTCGACCCACCCCGTGCCGATGCCGGCAAACGCCGCGAGCCCGTAAAACGGCCAATCGCTTCGGCCAGCCGACGAAACTATCTCAGTAGTCATGAGTGTCGCGGGTTTCACCGGGTACTGGGTACTAGCTACTCTAAAATCTCAATACTGATAAAAGCCCCGCCCGCTCTTCCTTCCCAGCCACCCCGCATCCACCATCTTGATCAGCAACGGACAGGGCCGATACTTCGGATCGCCCAACCCCTCCTGCATCACCCGCATGATATCGAGGCACACATCGAGTCCGATAAAATCCGCCAGCGTCAGCGGCCCCATGGGATGGGCCATGCCCAGCTTAAACACCTCATCCACCGCCTCCGCCGTCGCGACGCCCTCCATCACCGCATACATTGCCTCGTTCAGCAGCGGCATCAGTACGCGGTTCGAAACAAATCCCGGTGCATCGTTTACCTCGATCGGGGTTTTGTCGAGCTTCACTGCCAGGTCGCGCACCAACGTAAAAGTTTCTTCAGACGTTGCCAGCCCACGAATCACCTCGACCAGCTTCATCACGGGGACGGGATTGAAGAAGTGCATCCCAATCACTTTTTCCGGACGGGTGGTGAGTGCCGCAAGCTTCGTGATCGAAATCGACGAGGTATTCGACGCCAGGATCACTTCGGGCCGCGTGAGCCGGGCGAGATCGCGAAAAATTTCCGTCTTGATTTCGAATTTCTCCGTCGCCGCTTCCACGATGAAATCGCACTCGGCGAGCCGCGCACGCTCGGTCACCGGCTGGATATTTTTCAGCGCGCGGTCTTTGTCTTCTGCCGAGATCTTGTTCTTCACGACCTCGCGCTCCAGATTCTTCGTGATCGTGGCCAGCCGCGATCGAGGAA
>Ga0210391_10000660_pt1 | contig 34385 bp, 39 predicted proteins | sample IncBWC12OmetaG_FD_160573 | JGI IMG/M metagenome (GOLD analysis project Ga0210391, IMG submission 160573) | Forest soil microbial communities from Barre Woods Harvard Forest LTER site, Petersham, Massachusetts, United States - Inc-BW-C-12-O ... | reverse complement strand
GGTGGATGTGGCCGCAGATGACCCCGTCGTAGCCCTGCTCGCGCGCCTGCGTGCTCGCCACCGTCTCGAAGCGCCGGATGAATCGGGCACTGGTGCCCACCGAGCCCTTCAGCTTTTCAGTCTGGGGGCTGTAGGGCATGCCGAACAGGCGCCGCACGTCATTGACCCAGTGGTTGTACAGCAGCGTGCTCTCGTACAGCCGGTCCCCGATCCAGTACAGCCACGCCGGGCAATTCACTTCCTCATCGAACTGGTCACCGTGAAGCACCAGATAGCGCTGTCCGGTGGCGGTGCGGTAGACCCATTCGCGATGCACCTCGATCTGACCCTGCAGCATTTCCATGAATACCGAGAGGGCCGCATCGTGATTGCCCGGCAGGTAAATCAGGCGCACACCCGCCCGACGCCGCGCCAGCAGCGCGCGCAGCACCTGGGTGTGTTCGTCGGTCCAGAAAAAGCGCTTGGCGAGACTCAGGGCATCGACGATGTCGCCCCCCAGGACGATGGTCTCGGCTTCGATGCCGTTCAGGAAGGCGAGCAGTTCGCGGGTTCGCGCGCGTTTGAACCCCAAGTGGATGTCCGACAGGAACAAGGTTCGCACCTGCTGGCGGCGCTCCTTTCCTTTATTGCTCATACGACTCCGGGCCTGACCTAAAGACAGGTATCAGGTTCGAAGATCGCCGTGTCCGTTGTGTGACAGGGCCGCGAAGCTTTTCTGAAGAGGCCTGGAGGGCCGATCAGGCGGTGGCGGAATGCTCGTGCACCGGCGCCGCACGCAAGCGTTCCGGCGGGAAATGGCAGGTAAAGGTGCTGCCGCGGCCCTGGACACTGGCGATCTCCAGTGTCGCACCGTGACGCTGCAGAACGTGTTTCACGATCGCCAGACCCAGTCCGGAGCCGCCGGTATCGCGCGCGCGGCCGGCATCCACGCGGTAGAAACGCTCGGTGAGGCGGGGAATATGATCAGCGTGGATACCGATGCCGGTATCCGTCACGGCGAAGTGCCCGCCCTCCTCATCGACGCTCCAGCTGATCTCTATGGAGCCGCTGCTCGGGGTGTACTTCGCGGCGTTGTCGACCAGGTTGGAGAAGGCCGAATGGATCTCCGACTCGTTGCCCGTGAGCATGGCCTCGGAGTCGGCCCGCACGCGCACCTCTTCAGGATGTTCGGGACGCGCCAGCACATCCTTGCGCAGCATGGCCATCAGCGCCGCCACGTCCACCGTGGTCGTGTCGATCTCATCCTGCGCCGCCTCCAGGCGCGAGAGCTCCAGAAGTTCGGTGATGATGGTGGTCATGCGCTCGGCCTGGCGGCGCATTTCACCGATGGGACCCTGCAGTTCCAGATCCAGTATCGGATCCTGGCTCAAGGTCTCCAGGTACCCCGAGATCACGGTCAGGGGCGAGCGCAGCTCATGGGAGGCATTGGCCACGAAGTCCTTGCGCATGGCCTCCAGGCGCATCTGGCGCGAGACATCGCGCACCAGCAGCAACTGCTGGCCCTCGCCATAGGGAACCACCTGCAAGGACAGATACAGGTGATCGCCCTTGCCGCCTCGGACCACGACCGGATTGCTGAACTGTCCGGAGTTCAGGTAGCGCACGAAATCCGGCTGGCGTACCAGATTGTCGATGCGCAGCCCCAGGTCCGCGGGACGGCGCAGGAACAGCAACTGTCCGGCCATGCGGTTGAACCACACGATCTCGCGCAGGTCATTGAGGATCACCACCCCGTCCGGCAGCGCCGCGGTGGACCGCTGGATCTGGCGGAACAGCTGCACGAAGCGCTGTTTGTGGAAGCGCTTGCGGCGGTGCAGACGCACGATCTGGGTGATGACCTCGCCCCAGGGGCCGCCAATATCCGGCGGCTCGGCGAAGCCGCGGTGGCGCACCCACCATTCCACCCGGAACAGCGTGATCAGCTGCCAGCACAGGTAGGCACCGCAGGCCAGGCTCAGTCCGGCCCAGGGACTGCCCAGCGGCCATCCCAGCAGCAAGCCCAGCGCGGCCACTGCGAGCAGACGCAGTACGATGAACAGCCCGACTTGAAAGCCACTGGTCATGCGCAGGCCACCTAGGACGCCGTCAGGCGGTGCGGGCGGAGAATCGGTACCCTGAGCCCCGCACAGTCTGAATGAACCGATCGTACCCGAATTCCTCGAGCGCTTTGCGAAGCCGCCGGATGTGCACGTCGATGGTCCGTTCCTCGACGTAGACATTGCCGCCCCAGATGCGGTCCAGGAGCTGGTCGCGGGTGTAGACACGCTCCGGGTGGGTCATGAAGAACTCCAGCATCCGGTATTCGGTGGGACCCAGCGGCACGGTCAGCTCGCCCACCAGCACCCTGTGGCTGGCCTGATCCAGAGCCAGGCCCTCAAAATCGATGCGCTCGCCCTCGCCCGCCGGTCCGACCCGGCGCAGCACCGCATTGATCCGGGCCAGCAGCTCCCGGGGCGAGAACGGCTTGGTCACATAATCATCGGCGCCACCCTCCAGTCCGGCGACCTTGTCGCCCTCCTCTGAGCGGGCGGTCAGCATGATGATCGGCACTTCGCGGGTTTCCCGATCGCGCTTGAGGGCCCGGGTCAGCTCCAGGCCACTCATGTCGGGGAGCATCCAGTCCACCAGGACCAGGTCCGGCCTGCGGTCGGCCAGCAAGGCACGCGCCGCGCGGCAGTCCTCGGCCTCGCGTACCTCGAAACCAGCGCGCTTGAGGCCGAACGCGATCATCTCGCGAATCGGCCGCTCATCCTCGACGATAAGTACTTGTTTGGCTGGCATTGGCTTCGGGTGGTATCTGGCGCGAGTATTACAGGGTCAGAACATTGCAGAATCATGACGTTGGGTATTTTGTGTCACTTGCGTGACGGTTTGGCGACATCGTTACGCAGGTACACGGGTTGGGCCGCATCCGGCCCAAGTGCCCGTCCCGCCAGCCATTCCGGCACCGCCAGCCGGGCAATCTCGCGGGCCCTGGGTAACAGTTGTGCATGAACCTGCAATACAGGCACCCCCGGCCGCAGCGCCAGCTGCGGCCACAGCGTAAAGCCCCGACCGGCGCCCAGGACGGGCTGGGGCAGATCCGCGGGCAGCTCAACCTGCTCCGCCCGACCCACCTGCTCGGGGCCGGCCGGCAGCACCAGGCCGCCGGGGCCGCGCGTGGCGCAGGTCCAGTACACCTCCTGCATGCGCGCATCGTTGCACACCAGCACGCTGCGGGCCGACGGTTCCAGGTCCAGGGCCTGCTGGGCCACCGCCAGCAGGTCCGAGACCGGAACCACTCCAAGGCCGGCCCCAAAGGCCAGCCCCTGGGTCACGCTGGCCGCCAGGCGTACCCCGGTGAACCCGCCCGGCCCGCGACCGAAGGCGATGCAGTCGAGCTCCTTCAAGGCCACCGCGGCATCGCCCAGCAACGCCTGGATCATCCCCAGGATATGCGTGGAATGCCCAGGGCCCGGCGGCAGTTCGCGCACCAGCAGGGCCTGCTCAACCAGCAGCGCGACCGAGCAGACCTCGGTGGCGGTATCCAGCGCCAGGATCTTCAAGACAGCGCCTCGGCGCTGCGCCGGGGCGCGTGGCGCGCCAGAAACGCCGCCACCTCCTCCTGTGAGCGCGCGCGCCGCATCGGCGGCAGCGCCGCCAGCAGCGTGCGGCCATAGGGCCGCGTGGTCAGCCGCCGGTCCCCGATCATCACCACGCCGTAATCGACCTCGCTGCGAATGAGCCGTCCGACACCCTGGCGCAGGGTCAGGGCGGCTTCCTGCAGCTGGTAGTCCTTGAAGGCATTGCCGCCCTGGCGTTCGATGTGCGCCACGCGGGCCTTGACGATGGGATCCTCGGGGGAGGCGAAGGGAAGCTTTTCTATAATGACCAGGCGCAGCGCCGCGCCTTTCACATCGACGCCTTCCCAGAAGCTGGCGGTGCCGAGCAGCACCGCATCGCCGTCCTCGCGAAACCCGCGCAGCAGCTGTTCGCGTGGCGCCTCGCCCTGCACGAACAGGCGGTAGCGCTTGCCGGCGGCCCCCCACAGCGCGCGCAGACGCATGGCCGCCTCGGACAAGGCGCGATGGCTGGTGAAGAGGATGAAGGCCCCGCCGCGTGCCGCATCGATGAGCGGCAGGCTCGCCGCCAGCAAGGCGCTGACGAAATCGGTGGCCGCAGGCTCCGGCAGTCCCTCGGGTAGCCACAGCAGGCTCTGGCGTTCGAAGTCGAAGGGACTGGGGATGCGCACCGTCTCGGCCTCTTCCAGTCCCAGGCGCGAGGTGAAATGACTGAAGTCCTCCCCGACCGACAAGGTGGCCGAGGTGAAAATCCAGGCGCTGCGCCGCGCTCGCACCTGGCCCTGGAAGCGCGCGGCGACCTCGAACGGCAACAGGTGCAGGATGAAGCCGCGGGGCCCGATCTCGGCCGCGCGCGCCCCCTCGATCTCCTCCACCTGTGCGATGCGGGTCAGCTGGGCCGCCATTTCCGACACCCGTGCGCTCAAGCCCTGCGCGGTACTGTCCTCGGGCAGGGATTCCAGTTCACCGGCCAGCGCCGCCATGGCATGGGCGAGATCCTGGGTCCGCTGCGTCAGCTGCGGCGGGCACTCCTCCCAGGGTATGCGGCCGGGGCGGGTCGGCAGATGCGCGCTCAGGCCGCTGACACTCTCATCGACCGCGCTCAATGCAAACTTCAGTCCGGTGTCCGGCGCGCCGACTTCAGCGCGCACGGCATTGAGGACATTGGCCAGGCCGCGTGCCGCACAACTGGCGCCGAAGAACTGCATGGCCAGGTCCGGCAGCTGATGCGCTTCATCGATCACGATCGCATCGGCACTGCCCAGTACATCCCCGAAGCCATCTTCCTTGAGGGTCAGGTCGGCCAGCAGCAGGTGATGGTTGACGATCACGACCTGCGCTTCTTGAGCCTCGCGCCGGGCTTTCACCAGGTGACAGCGGGCATACTCAGGGCAGCGCTGCCCCAGACAGTTATCGCGCGTGGAGGTGATCTCCGGCCACAGCGGATGCGAATCGGCGAAGTCCGGCACCTCCGCCAGATCCCCCGTGCTGGTGCGGTTGGCCCAGGCGATGAGCCGATCGGCCATCCCGGCGGAGCTGTCCGCCAGCAGCCCGCCGCCGCGTAACCCCTGCTGCAGCTGCGCCTGTGCGAGCCGGTGCAGGCACAGGTAGTTGCCGCGGCCCTTGAGCACTGCGACATGCACCGGAAGGCCAAGGGCGCCACTGAGCAGCGGCAGGTCTTTGTCGTAAAGCTGATCCTGCAAAGTGCGCGTGCCGGTGGACACCAGCACCCGCAAGCCGGACAGCAGCACCGGAACCAGGTAGCCGAAGGTCTTGCCGGTGCCGGTTCCCGCCTCGATGACCAGCAGGCGGCGCTGCTCCAGGGCATCCCTGACGCGTTCGGCCATGTGCAACTGTTGGCGGCGCGGAACAAACCCTTTCAGGGCTCTGGCAAGGCTGCCACCAGCCTCGAAAATGTCTTGTAAATCAGATTGTTGCACCAAATTATCCGGGGGATGTGACAGAACTGCGGCGCCCATGCTGCACTTGCGAGGCAAAAGTTGCATGATTGCCGGGACGGCCCCCAAAGGCCGTCGATATAATCCAAAGGTTAGTGTATTCCCCACGTCGCCGGCCAACCCAAAGCCGCAGCAATAAACCAACATCACGAAAAAATTGGTACGACGTGGCGCATTTATAAAATGAATTCATACAGGACTGAAAACGCATGGCCACAGCCCCGCAAGCGCTCCTCGCGCTGTCGAAACTTTGCCCACAGGTTACGCAATGGGTGGAGTCGGTCCGTAACCTGACCCAGCCGGCTTCGGTCCACTGGTGCGAGGGTTCCGATAGCGAGATCGCGCGGCTCACCGCCCAACTCAAGGCCAGCGGCGAGCTGTTGCAGCTCAACGAGAAGGAGTTTCCGGGCTGCCAACTGGCGCGCTCCAATCCTTCTGATGTGGCCCGCGTCGAGCACCTGACCTTCGTGTGCACCCGCAACAAGGAAGACGCCGGTCCCAACAACAACTGGATGGCGCCGGCCGACGCGCACGAGAAGATGCGTGCCCTGTTCGACGGCTGCATGAAGGGCCGCACGCTGTACGTCGTGCCCTACTGCATGGGCCCGCTGGATTCACCGCTGGCGCGCTATGGCGTGGAGATCACCGACAGCGCCTATGTGGTGCTGAACATGCACATCATGACCCGCATGGGTCGGCCCGCGCTCGAGCGCATCGCGCGCACCGGCAAATTCGTCAAGGGACTGCACTCCACCGGAGAACTGGATCCCAAGCGCCGCTTCATCATGCATTTCCCCGAGGAGCTGCTGATCGAGAGTTTCGGTTCCGGCTACGGCGGCAACGCGCTGCTGGGCAAGAAATGCCATGCCCTGCGCATCGCCAGCTACCAGGCGCGCACCGAAGGGTGGCTTGCCGAACACATGCTGATCGTGGGACTGCAGAATCCCAAGGGCGAGACGCATTACATTGCCGCCGCCTTCCCGTCCGCCTGCGGCAAGACCAATCTCGCCATGCTCATCCCGCCGGAGTCGATGCCGGGCTGGAAGGTGTTCACGGTCGGGGATGACATTGCCTGGCTGCACCCGGGCCCCGATGGCCGGCTGTGGGCCATCAATCCCGAGGCCGGCTATTTCGGCGTCGCGCCGGGCACCAATCCGGAGACCAACCGCAACGCCTACGACATGATCCGCCACGACACGCTGTTCACGAATGTCGCGCTGACGGCCGACAACCAGCCCTGGTGGGAGGGTCTGAAGGAGGGCACACCGGTCATCGACTGGCAGGGACGCCCCTATGAGAAGGCCAATGGCGCAGCCGCGCATCCGAATTCGCGCTTCACGGTGTCGGCGCGCAACAACCCGGGCTATTCCCCGCATGCCGAGGACCCCAAGGGCGTGCCCATCACGGCCATCGTCTTCGGCGGCCGGCGCCGCACGCTTGCACCGCTGGTGTACCAGGCCCGGGACTGGGCCCATGGCGTTCTGGTGGGCGCTTCGGTGGCCTCGGAGACCACCGCCGCCGCCACCGGTCAGGTGGGTGTGGTGCGCCGTGATCCAATGGCCATGCAGCCCTTCTGTGGCTACAACTACGGGGACTATTGGCAGCATTGGCTGAACGTAGGCGCAAAACTCAAGAACCCGCCCAAGATTTTTCACGTGAACTGGTTCCGCCGCGACGAACAGGGCAAATTCCTGTGGCCCGGCTACGGCGACAATCTGCGAGTCCTGGCCTGGATGCTGGAGCGGGTGGCCGGAACCGCCGGTGCCGCGGATACGCCCATCGGCGCGCTGCCGCGAGCCGAGGATCTGAACATCGCGGGCCTGAATATCACCACGGCAGCGCTCAAGGAGCTGCTGAACGTGGATCACGCCCAATGGCGTAACGAAGTCGGCGAATTCCGCAAATACCTGGCGAAGTTCGGGTCACGGGTGCCGGCGGCGCTCACGCAGAACCTGGACCAGGTGGAACAAGCGCTGGCCTGAAGCGGCGGCGCTAAGCTTCTTCGCAGACGAAGCGGATGGTCTGTGGGGAGTCCTGGTCGGGGAGCTTGCCCAGACCGATCATTCCCTTGCCCTTGATCTGAACGCTGTCCCGGCGCACGAAGGCCTCATCGCCATCCTGTGACTGAACGAACGTGCCGTTGGTGCTCTGGTCGATGAGCACGAACTTGTGGCGATTGATCTCGATCCGCGCATGCAGCCTTGAGATCAGGTTGCCCTTGACGATGAGGTCATTGTCCTCGGCCCGCCCTATGGCCACCGTGGGATGGCGCTCATCCAGCACCAGCTCGCGGTCCTGGCACTGCAGCCGCAGCCGCAGGTGCGGCAGATTCAGATTGGCCATGCCGATGGCCGGAATCATGCTGGTGACGTCCTCGGTCTGCCAAAGAACCTCGTACAGCACCACCTCATTGCCCTGGCCCTTCAAGGTCGCGACATCGACCTGGCGTACGGCGGCGCGCCATTGGGGCGCGAGGCGCTCGACCACCGCGGCGGTGGTCATGATCTGCATGGCCTTGGCCTGGCTGGTCATGCGATTGGCGGTATGGACCGTCGCCCCGAACACGTCTCGATTCTCGAGCACCACCGGACCGAAATGGCAACCGATGCGCAAGGCGACGGGCTGACCCTCGACCTTGAGCTGGGAGTGGCGCGTGATCTGCTGTTGCATCTGGGAGGCGGCATTGAGCGCCTGATCGGCATCGGCGAAGGTCGCCATGACCTCATCGCCCATGGTCTTGATCACGGTGCCCTGATGCTGCTCCGTCGCGGTGCGCATGACATCGATGCAGATGGCCACCATGTCCCTGGCGCGCAGGTCGCCCATCTGCTCATAGAGCCGAGTGGAACCCACGACGTCAGCGAACAGAATGGCAAGCTCTATATCTTTTCCCATGCACCGGTTAGACGCGGAGCGGTGCCAAAGCTGACATAACGCCCCGGCACCAATGCCCGGGATTATACGCAACTGAGGTGTTATCGCTACTTTGCTGCCCGGCGGAGCAGTTCGGCGCCAGCCCCCGGAGCACGCGCCCCTTCGCTCAGCAGCCGCCGATACTCGCGGGCCCCGGGTTCTCCGGCGTACAGGCCCAGCATATGCCGGGTGATGCTGGGCAGCCGCTCACCGCGCGCCAGTTCCCGCGCCGCGTATACGGCCATCCTCTCCAGGAGAGCCCCACGAACCGGCTCCGGAGCAGCTGTGCCTGAACCGAGCGCCCGGTGCAGTTCATGGAGCAGCCAGGGGCGGTGGTAGGCCTCGCGACCCAGCATCACGCCATCGCACCAGGACAAAGCCGCGATGACCGCACCGGCCTCACGCAGGCCGCCATTGAGGATTACGGGCAGATCGGGATTGCGCTGCTTGACCGCCCTGACCACTTGGTAGCGCAGCGGCGGCACTTCGCGATTCTCCTTGGGCGAAAGGCCGCCCAATACGGCCTTGCGTGCATGAACGATCACGGCCGCGGCGCCCGCATCGCGTACCGCATCGACAAATCCCATCAGCGCCACAGCATCACCTTCCGAAAAGCGCGCGATCGCCTCGCGCGCCGCCACACCGGCGCCGCTCACCACCCCAATGCGCATCTTCACTGTGACCGGAAGGCGCACGGCCGCATGCATGGCCGCCACACAATCGGCGACCCGCGCGGGCTCCAGCATCAAGCAGGCGCCAAAGGCGCCACTGTGCACCCGGTCGCTGGGACAGCCGCAGTTCAGATTGATTTCGTCGTAGCCGAAATCCGCGCCGATGCGTGCTGCGGCGGCCAGATCCGCAGGCTCACTGCCACCCAGTTGCAGCGCCAGCGGGTGTTCGGCCGGATCATAGGCCAGCAGCCGTTCACGGTTGCCGCGCAGGATCGCGGCCGCGGTGATCATCTCGGTATACAGCAGCACATCCGCAGAGAAGCCGCGCAGGAAGTAGCGGCAGTGTCGGTCCGTCCAATCCATCATCGGAGCGACTGAGATCCGGCGATCGAGCTTTTCTCGGGAAAAATCGACAGAAACGCCTACTTTTGTAGGCATTTTCGACTCAGGCGTTTCTGCGGGATTTCTGGGCATTCCGGGTAGTTTAGCGTTTGCAAAGGGGTCATATAGGGGTCAAGAATGGCTTGACCCCTCCGAGTTTAGGACATGGCACAGATACGAGCACGCCGGCAGGCCGACGGTTCCACGCGCTACACCGCGATCATTCGCATCCGTAGAGGGACGGCGCTGATCCAGCAGGAGTACCGGACCTTTGCGCACCGTTCGGCTGCGGCAAGCTGGGCCAAGCACCGCGAGGTAGAACTCGAAAACCAGGCTGTACCAGGCCGCAAGCAGCACGAGCCCATTACTCTCGGGGCCCTCATCCGTTGGTACATCGAGACCTTCGAGACGATCTCCCGATGGCAGCGAAGCAAGCAGAGTCATCTCGAGTTCCTCGAGCACCACGCGATCGGCAAAGTGAACGCCCTGGAACTCACGGCTGCGGCGCTGATTGGCCACGTCCGCCGTCGTCGCGCAGACGGCGCGGGCCCCGCGACGGTGATGAATGATCTGATCTGGATCGGCGTCGTGCTGCGGGCTGCAAACAACGTCAAGGAGCTCCCCATGCGCCCCGCAGTGGCGCAGGAGGCACGCGAAGCGTGCGGAACGCTGCGTCTCATCAGCAAGGCGCGCAAGCGCGCGCGGCGACCGACGCTTCAGGAACTCGCGCTGTTACGCGACTACTTTTCCGCGCGTGACAGACGCTCGGAGATTCCCATGCTGGCCATCATGGAGTTCGCCATCGCCTCGGCGCGTCGACAAGCGGAAATCACCCGCCTGGAATGGGTTGACAACGACGAAATCGGCCGGACGGGTGTGGTGCGGGACGCGAAGCATCCGCGCCACAAGGAAGGCAATCACCGCCGCTTCAAGTACGCCCCCGAAGCCTGGGCGATCGTGGAGCGACAGCCGCGCACCAGCGAATACATCTTCCCCTACGACGCCAAGAGCGTCGGTGCCGCTTTCACCCGAGCGTGCGGCATCCTCGGCATCAAGGATCTGCACTTCCATGACCTCAGGCATGAGGCCACCAGCCGCCTCTTCGAGCGCGGCTACCAGATTCACGAGGTCGCGCAGTTCACCCTTCACGACTCGTGGACCGAACTCAAGCGCTACGCGAACCTCAAGCCCGGGGACGTGCGCGAAATCACTGCGCCGACGATGCAAGGCGGTCTGCACGATCACCGTCATAAACCCGTCCTGTTGGCTCACAGGCCTTCCCTCGACGCAGGTCGATCAGCTCGGCGAGGTCGGTCGCACTGACGAGCCAGGGCGATTTCTGACCGCCCAGGCGAAACACCGGGCATGGCAGCATCTTCGCCGGCGCTCGGCGGCGTGCTTCCTCGAATGACAGCCCGAAGTACTTTGGAGCGACACGTTCGAGCGGGATGTTGGCCTCGCCAAATTCAGCCAACAATCCGAAGAAGGTACTGTTCACGGGATTTGACCTTGTGAAGTTGAGACATTAGAGAGGGTCGGATCTGAGCTCACCGGGTTCGCTCGGGTAGCCGCTTGCGTTCGCGAACGCGCGTGCGCTCCTGTAGCTTCGCCGCCAGTTGCTCGTCCGTGGTCAAAGGCGGGCGCATGCCGCAGATGAAACCCCAAATCTTCTGCGCGAGCGCGCCCTGCCCGGCTTCCAAGAATGCGTCGGCTACCGCGTGCCAACCGTCGATCACATCGCGGCGTGTCTCCCGAAGCTTTGTCTTGCCTGGGGACGGCTTAAGACCCGCGGTGCGCAGCTCGCGGGCAATCCGCTCGACGCGATTGCGCACATGTCGGGACTCCCCGCGCAACATGGTGCGATAAATGCCGTCCCTAAAGCGGGACCGAGTCTCACCCCTGACGGCGCGCTCCGTGGCGTTCGCGGCGACGCCGTGGGCCCGCAGGTGCTGTGCAAATACTCCGCGCCACTCACGCAGCGTCGCCTTGCGAATATTGAGCCGCTCCCCCTGCTCGCTCACCGCCTTCACGACCAAATGCACGTGCGGATGGTCCTGGTCTGTGTGCAGGACCAGGGCATAGCGGTGCGTGAGCGCGAACTGTTCGCGGGCAAAATCCCGGCCTGCCGACAGCACTTTCTCGGGCGAGGTGCCCTTAGGCATCGACAGAATCAAGTTGTGGACGAGCTTGGCGGGTTTCCGCCCTGCCCGTCGGCGATAAGGTCCGCGAGCCTCCGCCTTCGACGCTTCCAGGTCCCAGTCAGCCGTGAGCTCCGCCTCCGCGCCATTCCCCATTGGTCGGCGCCCTTCGTCGGTCTCGATTTCGAGCTTGCCCTGGCGGTCGATGTATCGCAGGTGTGCAGCGACGCCTTGCGCGCTGTTGGCACCGCCGGAGACCTTTACCAGCACCTGAGGAGCCCGCGACACAGTGCGCACAATCTGCGCGAAGGCCGCTGGCGAGAGCACGTCCCGTAGAGGGGAGATTTCGCGGCCGAAGCTCTGCAGATCAAACAGCGGATTCTGCGAGCCAAGCCTAACCAGCCTTTTCGGCATGTCCGACCTCCCAGCTCACTAGATTCACCCTAATGAGTTCCCGGACGCGATCAAGGAGAACATCACCAATCTTCATCATGAGGAATACCTCATGACGCCCGGGTACTACATCCCGACGGTCTTGCTGGAGTACACGAGCCATCGTGTTCAGGTTACGGCCGATTGCGGAGAGTTCGTTCACTGCGGCCCTGAGTGCCGCAAGCTCGCGGTCAGGTAGCGGAGCGAGCTGACGTAGATGGGCCCGGACCAGGACTGAGACATAGGTCGCCGCGGGCATGACTCGGGTCATCGCCCGCTCCCGAAGCAACGCGCGGTCCTCGGGTACCAGTCGGACAGTGACTCGCGCATCGCGAAAATCGACCGACGCAATCGGCGCGATCGTCTCTTCAGGCACTGTCGCAAGCATCTGCCCGACAAGGCGCTTCAGTAGTGCCGATTCGGATAGCCCCTGCCGTGCGGCGACGTTCCCGAAGCGCAACTTCGTTTCCGCGTCGACCCAGGTCGAAAGGTGCGTACTCCCGGTCATATCGCACATTTGAAACGAGGAATCGACGCACCGCAAATGCATTCACCGGTGAACACCGATGGACAGCAGTGGACAACATGCCAGTCGTGAGGAGCCTCGATGCCCAATCCGTGAGCGGAGTCAAGAGGCATATGCCGCGCTGTGCGGATCACGATGACCCTATCATCGTGGCATCCCGTGAGAATCGAACGGCCGAATGTTGACGACCAATGGCGCCGATTGAATCAAACAGCCGCCGGTTAGCTATCCTGCCCCTCTACTTGATTTCAGCGCCATGCGGCCCGAATTCAATGGCACCGAATCCATCAGCGCTTAACGTTATCAGTCACAATGCCGCCCTTTCTTTCGGGACCCGCACCGCCGACGCGGCGCTCTAGATCCGCTCGCATGTGCGCCACCAGCGGATCTTGCACGACGCCTTCGTCGTATCCGGCGCGTTGCAGCAAGACCTCTGCGCGTGTTCGGTCCACGCGAAGTTCCTCCGTCGCCCAGTGGAGCAAAACGAGCTTCCGCATATCTCCGTCGGACGCCCCAAGATCGGCTTCGGAGTACCAACGCCGACCAAGTTCCACTTGACCCATTCGGAACGCGATGAGCCCGCGCGTTGCATTTGCGACAAATCTCGGAAGGCTATCCCTTGGTGAGGCTGTAATTCTGGAAAAGGCGTAGGCCGCATCGTACGGCTTATCTCGCCTTGCAAGAGCAACCGCCAGATTGTTCCAAAGAGAATTGTCTTTTTGGTCGGCGACCAAACCCATGCGCGCAAAGCTCTCCGCCGCAGAATAATCATCTAACGCCATCGCCGCGATCGAGGATCCATAAGTTGCCGGGCGGCTCGAAAATGGTTCATCGAGCAGCCAATCCTTGGCGCAGGCAACGGCAACAGCCCAGTTTCCAGCTCGCCTCGCTCTCCAATAGTGCGCCTCAAACGAATTTGGGACCTGCCGCGCCATCTGTGGGACCACCAGAGAAGGCTCCGTTCGCTTCGCCCATTCAACCTGAGCCACTGCATTTTCCGTCGGGTCCTCAAGACTTCGCCGAAACAGTCCTCTGGCACGTCGGTGTTTACCTGCCGCGAGGTCGAGGGTGGCGAGCGCACCAGCAAGCTCAGATAGGTGCCCCGGAGAATATCGCGCTTCGTCGACGAATCGGTATCCATCCCTTGCGAATCGCGGTGACCGGTCAACAATTTGTGCGAAGGCCAGTTCGGTTGCCATCAGCCACGGGTCCGTCTTCGTTCTCGGATGGCGCGCTATATGGGTGTACGCCTCATCTGCTCGCCCCAGATGAAATGCCAGGCGCGCTGCCAAACGCAACACCACTCGATGATTTGGTGACAATTGCAACGCCACATCCATCGCTCGGCTCGCCTTCTTAGTATGTCCGGTAACTGCATAGGCGCGGGCCAAGTCGAGCCATGAGATTGGATCCCGCGGCCACAGTCGAAGCTGAATGCGGCGGGTAGCTATAACGCGTCGCGCAACATCCAATCCGCTCGATAGGTTCGCATCGCTGCTAATCGGGGGCGGACCGCGGATCGTCAATGGATCATTGGTGATCCACTCTGCTTGGCGAATGACTTCAGGCATCAACTCACTTCGACGCGCCAATAGGAATTGAGCGGCATCTAAGCCACGACTCGGTTCAAGATGCACTATGGCAGAGCTCACCAACTCCGATGCCGTTATCAGTGCAGGCGCGTCTTCGAATCGCACCCGAGCATCCTCGAGATCGCGCCCCGGACTCAGGATATTCCCTGCTCGCGCCAGACCCATATGCTCAGCTGTCAAGGCAGTTGAGAACGAATACCGCCAACGCGGAATAAGTCGGCGCGCGCCGTCATCCGCAAAAGTCGTCACCGCGGTACTCGACGTATCCCAAGTTCGAGTCGGCTGGCCAAGCGGTCAAAGAGACTAATATATCGCTCCGTAGAGTACTGTAAGCCCTGCCCAGCTCGATTCAATGGGTGCCCCCGCAGCGCGGGATCAGGTGCGCAGAGGTCGCGCACCGCTCCAATCAACTCATCACGACATGCTTCAGGGAAATTCGGCGCGATATCACGCAAGACATCGCCAAATGCGTGTTGAACATAGGGCAATGCCTCTGCAAATGATCCCGTCCACCGTTTCCAATGATGAATCGGTTGAAGCTTTAGACCGAGTTGCGCCGTTAACGAAGTTCCTGAAAATACGTATGCAACAACCGATCCAAGCTGATAGAGGTCTATCAGGCACCTGGCATTCATCGAATCTATGGGCGCCTGATACAGAAACTCCGGCGGCGCCGAAGCCCAATCCAATGCCGGGGCACCATCAGGTCTGGGCTTGCGCGCGTCGACGGCACAGGAAAACTCCCCGAGCTTAACGGTCTCAGCAATGAAGACTATGTTCGCTGGTCGAACGCTCAGATGTGCCACCTCACGTTGATGCAACTCGTGAAGCGCGGTTGCAGTCTGATGTAAAACGCGAAGTGCATACGCTGAGTCGAAGCGGTCGTTGAGAGCGACCTGAGATCTCAGGTCGTCATCTGACCATTCAACGATGAGAAAGTAGATTCTTCCAAGCGGCGCACTCGCGAACGGAATAGATCCCGACTGGAGCCCCCGCACGACGCCTCGCAATCGTTCGCCTGCCAACCGTTCGATTAGCTGACGCTGATAATTGAACACCATGAGTCGAAGCTCAAGGTCCTTCAGCTCGTCTGGTGCGGCCGGGTCTATCCGCAGGTCCAGTACTTTGACAAGCGCCTTACTTTGTTGCCCATCAGTGGCTTCAAAGCTGAGAGTCGGGATCCTGATCGGACCACTCGAAACTTCAACGCGTAGGCTTGTGATGGTCCACCCGCCGAGCAGAGCCTGCCCGATGAGCGCAGTCTCAAGATTCATACTGGATGTTGGAAGAGGCGAACTCACGGGACATTCCTAGGTTCGTTATTGCCGGTGGTCTCAACTCGATATGGGATCTGCCGGAAACAGGTTCGGCAGCCATCGCTCATGAATTTCTGTTGGGAAGGCAAGCCGAAGCGGAGCACGGTGGTTCTCGGATCTCAATAGCCCTTTGTCCAAGAGTTCCGCGACAATCTGACGAGCTCGGCGTTCCTCATAGCCCGTTAGCTCTGGGGCGCGACCTCGGGCCAGAGCACCCTCACGAAAGGCCTCGCGCAAAATTGCGTATGATCCTCTCGGGAGCCTTCGAGCCGCGACTTCATCGTCTACATACAACTGAATTCGTCGCAGCAGCTCGGAGGGCTGAAGTAAATCGCTCATGAAGTTCACCTGGTCGATGCAGGTATCCAAAAAGAAAGTACAAAAGCTCTTTAGCGCGGCCAACGAACGGGCACCGCGTCCATCAAGGGCATTTAGGCGCGGGGCGTCGGCGGCGGCTAGAAGATCGCGATATCGATCTGATCGTCGAGCAAGACCGCGTGCGACTGACCAAAGACTGCTTCCGACCCTTAGTTTCAAGAGCATTGCATGGGCAATTAGGCGCGCAACCCGGCCGTTGCCGTCCAAGAAAGGATGAATCCAAAGCAAGCGATGGTGGGCGGCGGCAACACTAACTATCTGTTGCTGCCGGCTGAGGGCATTAGGCCTATACGCCTCCTCAAACCGGCCCATAAAGGCCGCAAGGTCATTCGGGCCGGGAGGTACGTGGCTCCCAACGCGTACTATTCTCGTCCGGAACTGCCCTGGAACCACCCGGATACGCTCGCCCGAATCGGGATTGTCGACCCAAAGCATTTCCTCAGGAAGCTGGGAGCAGAATCGCTCGTGCACCCACCGAATATATTCGGACTCACAAGGCCAGCCCGCATGATCCTGACCCGCGTCGATTAGCCGTTGCAGCTCGATGTGCGCTCTTGCCTCGTACTGCAATCCTCGCTGCTTCGGATTGTCCGAATACGTCCCCTGCATAGCGCGATCGATGTCTCGAGGTCGGGTCTCATGCCCTTCGATGAAGTTGGAGTAGTAACAATTCATCGAGCGGACTAACTCACCAAGACTTAGCTGGAGCGCCGCGGGGAGTGGCGCCGAAAGCCCCGCCGCACGCTCAACCAACTCGAAGGCCAAATTTCCAAGCTCAGGATCACCCTCGGGGGGCAGGCAGGGCTCAATGGAATATGTGTCCGTCATGGGCAAGAATTGTACAGTAAATGCCTGTTTTTATGCCGGTTATAAGTTGTTATTATTCAATATATTATGAGTATAGCGCTAGTATTTTATGCCTGTTAAAGTGCCGGTACAACCTTCGAGATTCAATTGAAGTGACGTAACTAATCACACCTCCGAGTCGCCATAGCCTCTCTACAGCCCATCTTCGGTCAACCGTGACTAGAACACTGCCACTGCAGGCTCGGCAGTTGCCGTCGAATGCGGACCGAGCGCGAGCGACAGCACTAATGCGCTGCACTGCGCACCATTCGGCCCACCTCCTCGCGCTGTTGGTTTGCCAGTGCGACTTCCGCAGGATCGTTGTCTCGCAAACCTTTGGAGAGGAGTTCGAACGCCTTGACTTGGCCATCGGCTACATCTTGAAGCAGATTGAGGCTCTGGCTGCTTGGCGAATTCGGCGGCAGATCGATTGCAGATAGTCGTTCGGCCGCCTCATGCCAAAACGGCAGAACGTCGCGATCCACACGGTTTGCGAGGTCGATTTGACTCTGTTTGCCAGCCTTTGTGACAGCGAGCGCCGCATTAAATTCGCTGTTCGCGAGATGCTCGCCGGCGCGGAACCAATGGAACGTGTGCCAGTACAGCCCTTCCCCGCTCAGTGAGGCGGCGGCACTTCTCGCATACCAGAACCCCCCGACTGACAGACCTGCAGCTACGAGTACACCGAACGCAAGCCGGCGCAAGTCATCGCGAGTGTATGCCCGGCTACCGCTAACTGGTCGTGCCGCGGCCAGCCCGATGAGAAAACCGGAGACGAAGCCGCCTATGTGTGCTGCGTAATCAATTCCCTTAAGTCGAAATGCTGCGTATAGGTTCCAGAGAATGAACAGCCCAGCGAATTGACCTATTGGACGCCAGATGTCGCTAGGAAAGGCATCCCCGGCGCGAACTCGGGCTGCGAGAAGTGCACCCAAGATGCCAAATATTGCGCCTGACGCCCCCGCGCTGTTCACGTCCGGGTGCCAGGAGACGCTCGTGAAGCTGGCGACAACTCCTGTAAGAAGGTAAATCGCCAGATAGTTCACGCTGCCAAACAGCCGTTCAACAAAGGGGCCTATAAAGGCCAACGCCAAGATATTGGCGACCAGGTGAACGATACCGAAGTGGATAAAGAGTGACGTGACCAGCCGCCACCAGTCTCCATCGGTCGTATAGGGGCCGAAATCTGAGCCCCATGCAATTTGCACGCCCCCGTTTGCCCCCCAAAAGCTCGCGCCAGCCAATAGTGTGGCGACAAATACAAGTATGTTGACGGCGACAAGTCCGACGGTAGCGGGAGTCCTCGGCACCTGTGATGCAAGTTTCTGTTGAAACTGGGAATCCGCGGTAATCTGAGACCGAAAGTTCTTACTTCTTTCCCTTGGTAGTAAGGCAACGAGTCGGTCTGCCGCGCCACTATCCAGGATCCTTAATGTAATGGCCCCGGCTTCGAAATCTCCTGCTTTGTAGGCGAAGCGCAGTAGGTCGCCTTGTGATTCAACATCAAATATGAGCGGGTACGACAGTTGAACGTCCATCTTTGAGGAAGTGGTTGGGAGACCAGACTGGATGGCCGCACTATTGCCGGACAGCCTTATGGAGATTCCGTCGACCTTCAGCGTGCCGGTGCCGATGAATCCAAGGTCGTTATGCGTCGGCGTCGACAAATTGAACGGGTTCGCCCCTCGGCCGAAATCGACTTCGACGTCGATTGGCCGAGATGATCCGATTAGCGCTTGCATCTTAGCGGGTGATGGTTCAGCAAACCCCGGCCCCAACTGTCCCGGGGTGACGATGTAACCACGTTCACTTAGAAACGCTGCAAGTCGCGCACATTCAGCGGGGGCGTACCTCGGATCCATGCGCCCAAAACGATCCACTAATTCGGCTTCGGTGTGCGCAGTGAAGTCGATTTCATCTTCCATCGCTGAAAGTGTAACCAAATCATCGGCCCGCCGCATTTTGGCCAGGCGCCAGAAGTGGAGAAGTGGTTCGAAACAAACACACTGAGGCCGCGCAGAGCCGCAGCTGTCCGGTAACCAGTCGAGCGGCCAGGATCCTCGGCTTTATCGCACCTGAGTGCGCTCAGCTCTCAAAGCCCGTCGCACGTGCGAGGGGCGGCTGCGGCAGTCCAAGACACGCCATACTGTGCAAACGTCTGCGTCGACCTTGTAATAGATCGCATAGGGGAACCGTTTGGCAAGCGTGCGGTAAAATCCCCAGACCTGTACGTGGATACCTGCGTACAGCGTGAGCGAATCGATATCCGCAAAAAGTGAGTCGAGGAAGTAGTCGCCGAGCCCTTCGCCGTGTTGCGCGTAGAATGCCCTGCTCCGATCAAGGTCCCCAAATGCGGATTTGAGTATCCGCAACTGCATCGAGCTATCGGCGGAGGTCGCACTTGGCAGTCGCCCAGTCCATCGACTCCTCTGCGCCCGCATCGAAGCGTTGTTGAGTCTCTTTCAGCTCCTGCTCATGCCAGGCGGGCGACTCGTAGCGGTCACCCTCGCGCGTAATCGCGTCCCACAGCTCTTCCAAAGCGCGGAGCTTCTCTTCCCAGGACATCAGATCAATAGCGGGCGTGCTCATCGTATGTAAAGCCTACTCGCCGCCGACCCCGCGGGCAAACGAGGTACTGACCGAATCGCGACCTGTGTGAGTCGAGGCGACATATAGGAGACAAGCCTTTTTCGCCGCTCCCAAGCGTATGATTTTATTGGCCGGATTGATCTCGTCGGTCCAATCCATCATCGGAGCGACCGAGATCCTGCGATCGAGTTTTCCTCGGGAACAATCGGCAGAAACGCCTACGTTTATAGGCATTTTCGCATCTGGCGATTCTGCGGTATTTTTGGGCATTCCGGGTAGTTTAGCGTTTGCAAAGGGGTCATATAGGGGTCAAGAATGGCTTGACCCCTCCGAGTTTAGGACATGGCACAGATACGAGCACGCCGGCAGGTCGACGGTTCCACACACTACACCGCGATCATTCGCATCCGTAAAGGGCGGGCGTTGATCCAGCAGCAGTACCGTACTGTTGCGCAGCGTTCGGCTGCGGCAAGCTGGGCCAAGCACCGCGAAGTTCAGCTCGAAAACCAGGCCGTGCCAGGCCGCAGGCAGCACGACCCCGTGACCCTGGAAGCACTCATCCGCTGGTACATCGAGACCTTCGAGACGATTTCCAAATGGCAGCGAAGCAAGCAGAGTCATCTCGAGTTCCTCGAGCGCCACGCGATCGGCAAGGTGAACGCCCTGGAACTCACCGCGGCGGTGTTGATTGGTCATGTGCGCCGTCGTCGCGCAAACGGCGCGGGCCCTGCGACGGTGATGAATGATCTGATCTGGATTGGCGTCGTGCTGCGGGCCGCAAACAACGTCAAGGAGCTTCCCGTGCGCCCTGAGGTGGCGCAGGAGGCACGCGAAGCGTGCGGAGCCCTGCCTCTCATCGGCAAGGCGCGCAAACGCGCGCGGCGTCCGACACCTCAGGAACTTACGCGCCTGCGCGAGTACTTCGCCGCGCGTGACAAACGCGCGGAAATTCCCATGCTGGCGATCATGGACTTCGCCATCGCCTCGGCGCGACGACAAGCGGAGATCACACAAGCGGCGGATCCGGCTCCTGGAAGCCGCCCCTCAGGTAAAACTCCGCTGAGATGCCGGTTCTGCACCCGAAGCGGCCAGTGGTCACTGTCAGCTATGCGGACTCAGAAATGGCCGGATATTCGACAAGTCATGAGGGTGTCGGGGGCGCTCTGAGGTTGCGGCGTGGTAACTGCTGCCGCTATTCGGGCAGTTTCATCTTCCGCAGGAACTCGCGATAGCGAGGATCATCCTTGATCAAATTTAAGTAAACAGAGCTCTTGACGCGGTACAAGGCGGGGTCCTTTTGCGTGTACGCCCGGCTCAACCACATAAATGCAGCGTCGCGCTCTCCCCGATAGGCGTGGGCGCAGGCAGTGAAGTACCCCGAATCAGGCTCCGATGTGAGCTCGGTCAGTCGCTTCACCGCGGCGTCCGACTCTGCCTTCCGGCCCAATGCATGGTAAATCGCAGCGCGACCGGCCCATCGTGCAATCTCGACTGGCTCCAAGTCGATTTGCACCAGCGCCGCCTGCTTTTCTCCTTTAATTAGCAGCGCTTCTGCCAGGTAGGAGTGGGCCAACGCGTAGTCCGGAGCGATATCGAGCGCCCTGTTTAATTCCGTTTCAGCCTCACTCCCATTTCCGGCCATAAGTTGTGCTGTACCGAGGAGGAAGTGGGTCGCCGGGAGAAACGGGTCGAGGGCAACCGAAGCGTTTAGATCGCCAAGGGCCGCATCCCAATTCCCGAGGGCAATCGGCGCAAGGCTGTGAAGCAGGAGGATTCGCGCGCTGCCCGGCGCAAGCGCTAGTGCGCGATCGAGTTCGGTCTCCCCTGCAGCCCAGTTCCAGTCATGTATGACATAGATGGATCCGAGTACGGCCATGGCAATTTCCGATTTCGGATCGAGCATGAGCGCGCGCTTGGCGTTGCGGCGCGCATCCTCAAATCCCCTGTCAGGCTGAACGAGTCCATAGCCTGCCTGGTTAAGATTGACCATTGCGAGCCACGCGGGTGCCAGTGCGGACTCCGCGTCGAGCTCCATGGCCTGTTGAAAGTAGCTCGCTGCCTGATCGTATCCCGCCTTGTCGTATCGGCCGAGGGCCTGCCGGCCCCGTAGATAGAGAGCGTAGGCGTCAACGTTCTTGAGGAGTGGGCGCGCCGCAGGCTCGTCGACGTCCATTGACACCTGTAGCGCACGGACGAGTCCCCACGAGAGTTCATCCTGCATCTTAAGCACATCGACCAGTTTGTGATCATAGGAATCTGACCACAGGTGCGATCCATCGCTCGTGTTGATGAGCTGCGCCGTGACGCGCACGCGATCTCCGGACTTGCGAACACTGCCCTCGAGCACGTAGGCCACACCTAAGTCGGCACCTAGTACGCGTAAATCTTCGTTGTGCCCCTTGAACTGAAACGCCGACGTCCGGCTCATGACCCTGAGGCCGGGAATCCTCGCGAGCAGATCAGTGATCTCCTCCGCCATGCCGTCGGCGAAGTACTCCTGATCTTTCTTCTCGCTCATGTCCACAAACGGCAACACGGCAATCGAGCGTTGCGGCAGGGCGGCGGCATTAGGAGTCACGATGGGCGCCCCTGTGGAGGCGGACGGCAAGCTTGTTGCGCCTACTGCCGCCGCCGACGGAGGTACAGTTCGAAGCACATTGACATGGGGTTCTTCGTGCGCCGCCGGGGTGCGTACCAACGCAATGAGTAATCCGGCGCCGATGACGACCAGGAGTGCTACGATCGTCACCTCGGGCGTGCTGAAGCGGGTCATACCCCTGTGGCCGTGATACCAGGCCAGAGCCACAACCACGGGAAACCCCACGGCAAGCACCGCGATCGTGATGCGGCTCGCCACCTCCGGCCATGAGAACGCATGCGCGACGAGATCCTGCCCATGAGCCAACGCAAGCGCCGCACCGAGGTACGCCAAGCTCCACTGGAGAACCTTATGCTCTTTGATCCGGTCCCAGGCACTCCTTGTCGGCGGGGCCTTGGGGTGAACCGCACCGGCAGGCGGCGGTGCGTCGGGTTCTGCCGGTGCGGGGGCGGATGGTTCGGTCATCTCCATTCTCGGGCCCGAATACCGGATCTCTTATCCCTTGGAGTGCTGGACGGTGTCAAGGCAAGCAGGACAACCGGAGATTGACCTCCTGAATGTCGGCTGTGGGAAGGCCCAGTGAGCCGTCCGAATGGCCGCAATGGGCCGATAGTGCAGCGCAATGGCGGGTTACGGGCAGGATAAGCAGTCATTGGCTGGATTGCATTGGCGGCAATTCTGTTAGCAGGAAACGCCAAACCTCGCCGCCAGGACGGCCGCTTAACTCACCCAGAAGCAGACATTGAGAATCGCTTTCGGCCCGAAGCGGACTCCGACACTCTGATTTGGGTTGCCGGAGAGCAGACGGTCAGCGTGCTGCAAGATCACCGAGGAAGCTGTAGCTTCGATTACAGTGAACCTTGGGGTCCACGATTCTTGGACCTGATGTTTGCGTGGCATAATCGGCCAGAATGATTTATCCGCGGCGAGCTCGGAGAAGTTGGTGAGGTGACTGTTCATGAAGAACCCATTCAGCGCCGCGCTCAGCGTTACGGCTTCGCTCATGTTCGGGTCTGCCTTTGCGCATCACTCATACTCCCAGTTCGATACTAAGCAGTCCGTCTCCCTGCAGGGTACCGTCAGAGAGTTGCAGTGGACAAATCCGCATTGCTTCATTCAGCTGCTCGTTCCCGACCAGGGAACGCTTGTCGAATGGAGCATCGAGATGAACTCTCCGATCATCATGTATCGCGCAGGCTGGCGGCCCGGAACGTACAAGAGCGGTGACAAGGTAAAGATTGTGATACATCCGACACGGGATGGTACGCATGGCGGCTCGCTCGTCTCTGCGGTTGGATCCGACGGTAAGACGTTGACTACCGTAAGGCCACGAACATGAAAGCACGCGTACTTCTCGGTCTGGCGTTCGTAGCGTCGATGCTGCTCGCATTCTCAGCGGGACATACTCAACAGAGCTCCGCCGAGCGCGTGCGTGCATTTGCCGCTCTTCCGAATTGGACAGGCCTGTGGGAAACAGAGACCTCTGCTGCGTTTAGCGTGGGCGACATATCCGGCGAGGCGGAGCTGGCCAAGCGCACGGCTCTTTGGGGTACACCACCCTACAATTCAGAATGGCTCAAGAAGAGTCAGGCCGGCCAAGGGCAGTTGGCGCATGCGGCGACATTCTGTTCGCCGCCGGGTTTTCCAGCCGTGATGGAGAATCCCACTTCGGCCGGAATGTTTCAGACGGTGGTGACCCCGGAAGAAACGATTCTATTGTTTCCTGACGGGGAGGTCCGGCACATTCATACAGATGGGCGCGATCATCCGAAAAAGTCGGATTTGTGGCCGACCGGGATGGGCGACTCGGTGGGGCGCTGGGAAGGCGCGACACTGGTTGTCGATACCGTCGCCCGCAAAGCGGGGCCGATCATACATTTCCCCGGAATCGCGGATCTGAGCGAACGAGCACGATTTACGGAGCGCATTACACGTCTCGACAAAGACACGTTGCAGGATCGGATGACAATCGATGATCCGCTTCGCTTTGAGCATCCATGGTCGATAGCGATCCGTTACAAGCGGGTCACCGATGTGGACCGGCTCATCGAAGTAGGTTGCTCCGAGAACGAACGCAATCCCGTTGTGGACGGGAAGTTCACAATCGCTCCGCCATGAAGAACCGGGTTTCCACAGCGATAGGGGTTGCGGCGGTCCTGACGTCTGCAGCGGCCTCGCCACATCACGCCTTCTCAGTTTTCGACATGACCAAAGAGGTGACCCTGTCGGGCACGGTCAAGGAGTTTCAGTGGAACAACCCCCATTCCTTCATTCAATTGCTCGTGCCCAAGGACGGCGCGACGCAGGAATGGAGCATTGAGATGGGTAGCCCGATGCAGCTGATGCGTATCGGCGGGAAACCCAGGTCATTGGGTGCCGATGACAAGATCACAGTCGTCATTCATCCGGCGCGCGACGCGGGCAACGGCGGCAGACCGCTGGGGAACTGAATTGGAAAGCGGTAAGCCATGAAACAGTTTCGCAGAGGATTGGTGGCGTCGCTGGTGCTGATAGCTTCGAGTCCAGTGCCCGCTCTGGCGGCTCTGCCAGACTGGTCCGGACTTTGGGAGAGTCCGGATCTGCGGCCAGCCGCTTCCGGGTCCTTCTCGACACCTGTTGCCGACATCATCAGGAACTTTGGTAGCCTGCCACCGTACACCCCGACAGAGAATGCGAACTTCCAGGCGCACGTCAAGGCATTTGAAGGTGAGTTCTATTCCGACCGAAATCCCCTAAAGCCGCTGTGTATCTTTGGGTTTCCGGTGAACATGCTTTTCCCCGTCTAGTACTTCGAGATTCTGGTCACGCCGCAAGAAACCGCGATAATCCATTCCGGAATAGAGATACGCCACATCTATACGGATGGACGCGCGCAACCGCCCCGGGACGAGTTGTGGCCGACGCACTGGGGCAGCTCGCTCGGCCATGATCGGCCAAGGGCTGGATGCTGCTACGGGAATATGCGGCGGGCACGAACCCTGTCGACTGAGGTATTTCGCCGACGCCCAGGTGAGTTCCCCATCCGCTTCTTGCCTTCCTTGGCATAGAAGTCACTCGAGACCGCAAATGTCCCTCCAGATGGGCGGCGGCCGCCTCCCGTCAGCAACTTGTGACTTGATTGACCTGCAGGAACGTCACGCGCCCTGCACGCAGCTTCACAGCAAGACCGTTTTGCAGATCAAAGCCGTCTGCTCCACATTTGCCCGATCCCCGCACTTTGCCGGAATAGCTGAACTGCTGCCATTCCCGGCCAGCACCGATGGCGGTGTGCAGCGTATTGGCTACTTCCGGCGCAGTGACGTTCAGCCAAAGACCGTTATCGATCCGGAGCGGAGTCAGCGCCCGAGGCAGCGCAGGGCAATCGGGGTTGGCAAGGTTCTCGCCCAGTAGTTGCGCCGTCACACCCATCACCCGCTGCTCGGGACCGCCCATTTCGCGGTGCGTGGAAATCCAGATCCGCTCCGGAAATGATGATGATAAGTTTGTGTAGCACAACCAAGAGATCCCTTCGCCTGCCTCTCCTTGATTGCTGACTGCACCGACTCCGACCGCGTTCCGTACTTCAAGCAGAGGAGTTTGTTCCAGAACTACATGAAAAGTCCCCATCCACAGCCCAGTGGACGGTTTTGCCTGAAGCGCGATGCGCGTCCCGGCCAGCTGTGGCGTTCCAGGGGGTGGCGTGGCAGCCGCAACAGTAAGAGACAGGATCGCATCGACCGCAATCACGGCTGTCGCCCGCGTGAACACCTTCATACGCCTCATCATAAATGAACCCTCCACCGCGCTAATCCGACGTACCGTATAGGCTGTTCCACGATTCTGTAGAAGCCGAGGGGGAAAAATGGCAGATCGTGGCAGCCTGGCAGCGCCGATTGAGTTGGGTCGTCGGGCGCTTTGAAACCGTGCCCGCCTCGCACGCCGGATTGCCGCTGTCAATGTGCGGTCACCGTCCGGTTACCAAGAATGTATATCGCCTTCTAGATTGCCCGAATCGAACGGAAGTCACCTAATTCACGGCCCTTGCTGCTTGCTGGCCAAATAGCATAAGATATACATATGGGATGTATATCTTCTGGTGACTTATGCGCGTAGCAAAGTGGGGAAACAGCCTGGCCGTCCGGCTTCCCGACTCGGTCGTGAAGGCGCTGAAGCTGAAGACCGGCGACGAGATCGAAATCGTGGCAACCGGGGCAAGGCGATTTGAGGTCGGGCGCGATCACAGCCGGGAACAGGCGCTGGAGCGGCTTCGCAAACTGAAGAAACCGCTCCCCAAGGGCTTCCGTTTCGACCGGGACGAGGCCAATGTCCGGTGATCGGTTCTTCGACACCAACATTCTGATCTACGCCTTCGCAGCTGGCGACCGACGCAGCGCCAGGGCGGAAGTGCTGATTGCTGAAGGGGGTGTGATCGGGGTGCAGGTGCTGAATGAATTCACCAGTGTCGTTCGCCGCAAGCTGGGTTGGGATTGGACTCAGATCGATGCAGCGCTCGCCGTTATCTCCGAGCTCATGGGCCCAGCGCGGCCCCTCACTGCTGACATTCATACCCACGCGGTGAAGCTCGCTCGCGACAGCACGCTCTCGTTCTACGATGCGCTGGTCGTCGCGGCTGCTGCCGATGCCGGTTGCCGCGTGCTGCTCACCGAGGACCTGCAGCACGGCCGGAAGTTCGGCGCCGTGACGGTGGAGAATCCGTTTCTGGAGGTGACGTAGAGGTGACAAGCGCACCTGGGCCGGCGTAAGAGCTTGATCGGCGAAGAAGTTTCCAGATCGTCGGTCCAATCCATCATCGGAGCGACCGAGATCCTGCGATCGAGTTTTCCTCGGGAACAATCGGCAGAAACGCCTACGTTTATAGGCATTTTCGCATCTGGCGTTTCTGCGGTATTTTTGGACATTCCGGGTAGTTTCGCGTTTGCAAAGGGGTCATATAGAGGTCAAGAATAGCTTGACCGCTCCGAGTTTAGGACATGGCACAGATACGAGCACGGCGACAGGCCGAGCGTTCCACGCGGTACACGGCGATCATTCGCATCCGTACAGGCCGAGCGTTGATCCGGCAGGAGTACCGGACTTTTGCGCAGCGTTCGGCTGCGGCAAGTTGCGCCACGATTGCAAGATTGAACAACGCCAGCTCGCGTCTTCGCTCGCCGAGTTCAAGGCGGATTCGGATGGACCAAATGTCTTTGAGCTTGAACCGGGCTTTTTGCCCGACGACTTTACCCTTATTCCACGGTTCGCGGCGTGCGGCTCTGATGAACGGTGACCACACAGTAAGCTCCTTGGCATTTTGAAGGAGCCGAAAGCGTCGAGGTCACAGGAGATGGCGGCCTATCGCCTGCTCGACACTGTCAGCGGCGGAAGATAGCGACCGGCCCACAGGACGGCCGCTGTTGCACCCGAAGCAGTCCGTTGTGAACGGCTGCTAACGGGCGGCTGATTTCGGGGATGGCACGACGAGGTCACAGCTGTGGCGCAATGGTCTGAGCCGCTTCCGCCGACGTCACGACGGGAAAAATCTCGAAGTCGACGATGTCGCTCCAATTGGCGATCCACTGATTGAGTAAAGTCTGGTCAGGCGCTTCCATTAGTTGGAAGCAACGCTCGAATTTCTCATCCACCCAACTCGAAAGGTACTGAAGCCCTTCCGGCGCCATTCGACCGCGGTCGCGGAATCGACGATTCACAGGCAGCGGGTCTCCATTCCGGAAGTGCTCAACGACCATGTATTTCATTGCGAATTCCCAATCTGTACGCCGCTACTTTCGGGCAGGTCGATCAAACCTAAGATCGCGTGTCCATGGAATTGTTACCCATTCATCAAATCCAGGGCAATGGCGCAATTTGCACCCTAAGCGGTCGATGGTAATGGCCGGTATCGGGACCAACTCTCGGTCCTGCGGCGAACCAAGCGCCTTTGCTAATTTGAAGATCGTCCCTCCTTACTCTGCCCTACGCTGCTCCCGGCGAACCTGCTCGACGACGCGCTTTACGGCATCGGCGACCACTGCCGGTTGCGAGATCATTATGAAATGACCGGTATTCGATACCACCACGTGCCGGCCTCGACTGGAAGAATGGGCGAGCGCCGCGCCAGCCTCAATCCACGCTGCAAAGGCGCGCAATTGATCGGTAGGACTCATTGAGTCGTCAGGATCGAACCACTGGTCCCGATTTAGAACTATAACCGGCTTGCTGCCAAAGGAAAGGACGCCCTTCGGGATTTCCGTGTCGTCCTGGGATAACACTCCGCCACTGGGCAGCATGCTGTCAAATTCGCGCTTGCGCGCGACCCAGTTTTTCGGACTTGAATAGCGCCTAGTCAGCTCCGCTCGAAGAACGGGATCGAGGTCTTCAGGATACCAAGATGGATACGCGCATTGCTTTTGTTGTTCGCTTTTTGGATTTAAGAGCTGGCCCATTTTGGCTGCATCAAGGCAGTCCTTGATTTGACTAACCCATGCTGCCGGTTTCAAGAATTCGATCTTGCCTTCAGGCGAAAGCGCCTGCACTTCTAGCTTCCAAATGTAAGGCACGGCGGGATCAACAAATACCGCACCGGCGATGTCGCTCGGGTGCAGTCGTTCCAGCAAGCTGCCGTAGATCCCTGCTCCTGAGTGACCTACGTAGACGATTGGTACGGGGATCGAGGCGACCTGCAGCAATCTGTGAATGTCTTCAGCCGCGTTCCTGGCGTCCGAGGTACCCTCGGGGAGGTCACTGAACCCATAGCCGGCCCGGTCATAGGCACATGAACGGGTGAGGCGGCCAATCCTCCCCTGAACATGTCGCCACGTCATCATGTCGACGCCGGAGCCTGCGTCAAACAAGACGACAGGTGCACCACTTCCAATACAAAGGAGGTTGAGATGGCGCTTACCTTCGACCGGAATGAGATCGCCCGCGTGCGTGTATGATTCAGAGGGAATAGGATCTGCGCTGGAGCGTTCGTCTGTCGGCGCGCTCGCGCCCCATGCTTCAATGAAAATCAGGCAACTGGCAGCCGCTATCAAAGCCCGCACGGACGCATAACACAAGCTCTTGCGCGTCGAGTTGCCCCTATAAAGATGGTGCATTGTGCCTCCGCCGGAAACCGGTCATTTAACCACAGGCTTACAGATGCCCGCCCATATGCTGCAAAAGGTCCTTACCGGCTCGGGCGAAGGTCTCCCCTGACGTGAGCCGTTTTGATGAGGGTGGTTGGCTCCCAGGGGCGGAGAACTTTCTGGAAGCAGACGTGGATGTAGAGTCGCCGCGCGCGGCCCCAAGGCCCTGGTGGAAGGTCTTTCCGTGATGCGATGACCGCCAACTCGAACCAATTGCCGACAGTGTTTGGCATTGAAAGCGAGAATACGACCGACAGTATGTACAGATTCGCCAGCTTGCAGCGCCAGAGCGAACGCGCCGCGAATTTGGAACGTCAGGCGGGATTTCGAGTGCCTCTAGTGAGCCGATGGTTCGTGTCAGCTTTTTTCCGGTTCCGAAAGCCGACATTCGTCAGTGACCGCTTCGGGTGCAGAACCAGCATCTCACGGGATATTTCGATGACCAGCAGCTATCAGGAACCGCATCTGGCGCTTCCCGGCCGGAAGCGGCCGGTCGCTCCCGCAAAATCGGCGTCACAAAGCGGACACCTGCAAGATGCGGATCGTCACATAGCGCCGCCTTGCCCTTGCAGCCGGTCCGGCCAACCCGGACACTGGGCATTCGATATTGGAGGGCACCCAGGAGTCGCTTGGCCATGATCATGGCGCTTCGACGACATTGCCTCAAGCAGCTCTTTGAGTTTCATCATCTCGATGTCTACCAGGCTGACCTGCTCATCGAAGAATGCGTCTGTGAACCCTGGCGGCTGGAAGAAAGTGATCATGAACTCCGTGCCGTCGCTATTGCGAACCACTCGCGCGGGTACCGTCCAGCTCGCCTGCGGGTCAACGAAATCGTGATCGAGAATGCCGTGGCGAGCGCAGGCGCGCATCCGTAGGCGTGCCGTCCCATGCGGGGTGACCATATCCCACCAGTCAGGATCGTCGGTGCGGCTGGTGGATTTGACATTCACGACGGCCCAGAGCGGCCAGTTGCCGAGATCAGCCAGGAAATCGAAGGCAGCCTGCGGGTCGCAGGCGATGCGCACAATCTTTGTGACGGAGCGGCCGGCGGCGTTCACGGGCTGACCGCCGACTGAGTTCCAGGGAAGTATTCGGTGTGGGTCTCCCCGGTGCGTCCGAAATAGAGCACACGGCGACCCGGGAAGGAGACAAGGTACCCCGCGCACCCCGCGCGCTTCACCTTGTCGCAAAAGCCCTTGTAGGTGTACCCAGGCACGAGCGCCTGCGCCTCGCGGATCGCCGTCCTTACTACCTCAATATTGAACGCAGCCGCGACTGCAACGTTAGTCACATGGGTCGGCAACTCAACGCCCATCCCGTCCGGCAGATAGTAGCTGGCCTGGTTGAGCCGCAGATCGACGAGATAGCCCTCGAAACCTGACGCTGTTAATGCACCCACGATTTGCGGGAAGGTCATTTTGCCGCTTTCAGCTCCTTCGAGGCACTGCCGAGCGACTTCCTTATGTTCGGTAACCATGGATTTGGCTCCTTATCGGTTGAGGGCCGTGTCAGGTCATGGGGATCGACTTCAATCCGTGGCGTGCGACCAGGCTTTTGAGCACGCGTTCAAGCGCGGCGCGTTCTTTGGCGGTCATATCGCCAAAGAACTCGGCATCATTCTCGTCGGCCAGCGTGGCGAGGATCGGGACTAGTGCCGTGCCCGCAGATGTAAGTGTCAGAGTGTGCGCACGCAGATCGCTCGCGCTGTCCTCACGCGAGATCAACTTCTTCTGTATCAGGCGGTCCGCCAGTTTGCTGATGGCTCCGCGCGTAAGTCCGAGACGCTCCGCCAGGCTACTGGGGGCAACGGCCCTCTCGCCGTACAGTTCATGCATCACCACCCATTCCGCTGCCGTCACGTCCTTGTCCGCCAACTTGCGCGCGAAGGCGTAAGAAACATGGTTGGAGACGAAGCGCAGCCAATATCCCAAGTGGGCGCTTAGAGGTGGAAGGGGCGACTTCGGCGACATCACTGCACTCCTGGTTTCCTAGTAAACTATACGACTATAGTTTCCTTGTCAACCATATTGTGGGGTCGCCCTCCGGGGAAATCGATAAGCCCGTGCGGCATCCGGGAATGGGAGCCAAAATGTGGTCATGTATTACAATGTTTGCTCGGCACAGCTCTACGACAGCCCTCGTGGTCGCGGCGGCGGATGCTGCCGGCTGCAGCGTCCTGCTTACCGAGGACTTGCACCACGGCCGAAAATTCGGCGGCTTAACGGTGGAAAATCCCTTCCGGGAGGCAACGTAAAGGCGCATCCGACGTCGGCCCAGAGCTGGGCCGAGCACTGCGAAGTCGAAAACCCGGCGCAGCGGGTCCGCCGGGTATCGACTCACCAAGATGTGGCTACTGCTGAAACTCCGGCGTCATGTCCTTGCAAGGCAGCTTCTGAAACGGTACTTCCGAGAGATACATGATGTCGTAACTCTCATAGGGAGCCGCCAGGTACACCGGATCCGTGACCGAATAGTCGCGCCGCAGCGAAGACTTCTGCGGATCGAACGTGAAGCGCTCGACGATATGCATCTGCTCGCTGTTAAGCGTGGGCGGCGAGAGCACGCCTGCCGTAAATCCCACAGTATCGACCACCAGCGTATTGCCTTCCCAGTGGCCGATCGAGTGGCCGGCGTAGCTCGGCGTGAGACGATCCGGGTGCTTGGCCATACCGATGTGGATACGGCGGTCGAAGTTGTACAGGCCGTACTGGATATCGATGACCATCTCGCCGCTCGCCGTGGTCTTTTGCTCGAACCGGTTGATCGGCCAGTCCGCAGTCCAGTCCCGGATGATGCTCGTGGGCTTGCAGGCGTACCACGGATTGTCCTTCGGCGCCCGGTTTCTGAAGGCGCCGGCCTCTTTCTGGCCCAGGGCCGTGTACACTGCTTTCGGCCGCGGCGGCTGCGTGGCCTGCACCTGCTGCAAAGTGATTGTGCCCGCCGCGAACGCCGGTGACATGCTCTTCGGAATCATGGAGCCGTTGCCGCCGCTCGGGGGAACGGTGAGCACGAGTTGCTCCACGGCCCAGTCGCCACTGATGTTCGGCTGGCCATCGGCGAGGCGCAACGGGCGTTTCGAGCTATCGAGCGCTGCCGTCTGGAACTGATCGTTGCGATTCACCATGGGCCCATTGCCGAGCTTGAAATTCTCGGTGTAGCAGGCATTGGGATCCGTTCGGTGGGGGTGCCCGTCGACCTCGATGTGCATGCCTACCTTGAACATCTCGGGGGACCAGCCGGAACGCCTCAGCAGCCCGGCCGCACGCATCTCGCAGCGCATGTGCGCCCTCCTGCCGTGTTCGTCGACTGCGTCGATTTCCATGTAAGAGTGCGGATTGATCAGGTGAATCTCGATGAGGGTTCCTGACCAGTGCTTCGCCACGCCCATATCGAACTGCCCGAAACTATGGTGAGCCAGCGCAGGCCCGGCGAGGCCACCAAGCAGCGCTGCGAAAATGGTCAGCCGGACAATCTTGTGTGACATGGACCTGTCCCCCTCGCATCATTGGTTCGTCTAGAGCAAGTATAAGGCCGCCAATCCGACTTGGCTTCTGGATAGATGTCAGGAAGCGAGCACGGAGCCCCGCCGCGACCCGGAGGGTGTGGATTTGCGCTTCGCGGTGAGTGGACGGTAACCTGTAGCGGCACAACAAATTGGGGGTTCGACACATGAAGCTCGCATACTTTGCGGCCGCGGCACTCGCGCCCGCCCTCGCCTCGGCGGCGAATTTCGCTGGTACCTGGAAGCTCGACAACACCTTCAACGGCAAGATTGCGGTGATCCACTGCACGCTCGTGCAAGAGGGCGACGCGCTGTCGGGAAGCTGTGCGCCTGACTTGCCCGGTATGGCGGCCTCAAAGCTTACTGGCACGCTCAAGGGGTCGACGGCGAAGTGGGGCTACGACCTCGAGTTCAACGGCAAACCCGCGCGCGTGGACTACGAAGTCACGCTGGCAGCGGACGGTTCGCTGTCGGGCAGTGTGTTGCGCAACGGCCGCCCTTCGCCCATCACCGGGATGCGCCAGCCGTAACCGCTGAGCGCGAAGCCAGCCCCGTCCCGATGGTGGCTGGACCTAGTGTTTCGGTCCCGCTGGAACGAGATGAAACAGGGCCTCGACTGTAGTTCCGAGCGCGCGGGCCAGCACCAGGGCCAATTGCACGGACGGAATGAACACACTGTTCTCGACGGTGTTGATTGTTTTGCGAGACACGCCAGCCAGTTCTGCCAGATCGGCCTGTGTCAGTTCCTTCTCGTCTCGCCACTGCTTCAAGCGATTACCGAGCCGCACGTCATTCATCGGAACCTGCACGGCGATCGAGTCGGCTGTAGAACAGCGAGGGAGTGAGCAGGCTTAAGGTCAACCCGACGGGTAGCAGTGTAGCCACGTACCTGGTCGCAAATACACTGACCAGGCAAAGGACCGCCATCGAGAGGATGGCGATGGCGTATCCGACTTGCATCGATCGCGCCTTGAAAAACGCCAGGAGTTCATCGCGGGGATCCGTAAGTACCGAATTCCCGGGCCGCAGGATGATGTTGAACTCCTCTATCGCAAAAAGCAGGAGCACCGGTCCCCCGAGCATCAGCAGTAGCATTCCATGCTCGATGAGCGAGCCACTGACGACCATGACGAGCGCGATCAACATGACGGCAGAGCGCGTTGCCAGGGACATCCTCATCACGCGGCCCGCACGCAGGTCCGCGCGGAATCGGAGCTGATCCGTGAGTCGCTGTCGGCGCCTGAAAATGAATATGAGTGGAATACTCACCCACGCACACAGCAATTGAGTCCAGAAGCCGTGGCGCGCCTCGAACTGCTGGAACCAGGGCAGGTGCGCAAAACCGAACTGCACCAGCAAGCCGAACACGCTCATCAGTGCAACCGTGATCAATATGCTGACCGGATGGTCCCAGGCGAGAGCCGGCCGTGACTGCGTGTGATCGGTGTGCTCGTCGCTCATGACCTGGAACTCCACCCTCGATCAGGAGAGTGTAACCTATAGGTTACTTCTTCGCAATCGAGAGCGGGTCGCGATGCTACAGCGGGCCTACTCGGCAGTCGCCGGATCAATAATTGATGTGACTGCCGAGATCTTGTTGGCCGGGAATCCGCCGAGCTCTGCGTGACGTCTTATCAATGACTCATCCGTGGCGTGATAGATGCAATAGATTTTATCGGCGGTGACATAGCTATGAATCCAGTGCACGCTGGGCCCGAGGCTGCTGAGCACCCCGCACGATTTCTTCGAGATCATCTTCAAATCGGCAGGATTCATCTTGCCCGCGCCGGGAATGTCCCGTTCAATTACGAATTTCGGCATGTCCATTACTCCTTGGCTCTTTGAGTGTCGCCGCAGCCAGTGTCCGGCACGGCG
>Ga0210391_10000659_pt1 | contig 34398 bp, 26 predicted proteins | sample IncBWC12OmetaG_FD_160573 | JGI IMG/M metagenome (GOLD analysis project Ga0210391, IMG submission 160573) | Forest soil microbial communities from Barre Woods Harvard Forest LTER site, Petersham, Massachusetts, United States - Inc-BW-C-12-O ... | reverse complement strand
AGCATGGTCCTCTGAGTTACGCGAAGCAATTCGCGGGACCGGTGCCGGCCCTCTCGTGGCTCATCTTTCCGGTCGAGATCGTCAGCCACAGCGCCCGCCTGCTTTCGCTAACCGTTCGTCTCTGGGCGAATATTTTCGCCAGTGAGCTTATCTATATGATTTTTTTGGGGCTCTCCATGGCGCCGCGCCAGGCTTTGCTGGACCGGCATCCTGGATGGGCGCTCGCGCTAAGCATCTTTCCGGCGGTGATCCCGATTCTATTTATCGGTCTGCACCTTTTCGTGGCAGTGATTCAGGCTTTCATCTTCACAATTCTCCCGGCGTTGTATATCGGGATGGCGACGTCGGCCGAGCACTAATCGAACTTCATTTCATAGACGTAGGATTCATAGCTGGCATGTTCGCCGTTTCAGTGTGAGACCGGCTGCTTGAGGATGACGGGAACCACCTCCTGACGGCACATTCATAAAGGAGAAACACCGATGAAGAAGTTGGTTCAGTTTTTCACCATGTTGTTTGCCGCCGGAATGGCAGCCATGCCCGCGCTTGCGCAAGGCGGGGAAGCTGCAGCGGGCAATCACCCGCCGGAGCACGTTGCCGTCGGCATGGTTTTCGCCGCCGGTATCTCCATGGCGATCGCCGCTGCGTTCTGCGGACTCGGCCAGGGACGCGTGGCAGCGGCTGCGTGCGAAGGAATTGCGCGCAATCCGGGAGCGGCCGGCGCGATTCGTACGGCCATGATTCTGGGTCTTGTATTCATCGAAACGCTGGTGTTGTTCACGCTGGTGATCGTCGTCGTCAAGGTCGCTTACTAAGCGAAGACGATAGACGGGGTTTGAAGGCCCGGAGTCTCTGCGGAGCTTCCGGGCCTTTTTGTTTTTGGAGAGTGGGCCGCGAGCGTGGTGGTCGAGTTTGCTGCGAGACGGATTTAGACGTTAGTGGCGCGCACCCCTTTTGAGGGGAAAAGGGTGCGGCACCCGGAAAGGCAGAGGCTGCCGCGTCGATGCTGGTCACATCGACGCGCCTTTACATACGGCGGTGGGTTGTTGCGCGCATAGTCTGTTGTGGCGCGGAGTTCGTTGCGCAGCCAGAACTGGCTACCCCACGCGGTGGAGGTTAGCGGGGGAGCAGGGATTGGGCGGCGGTGTGGGCGAAGTCCAAGACGCGGCCGGGGAGGATGCCGAGGTAGAGGGTGCCGGCCGCGGCTAGGACTAGCGCGAAGACCAACGCGGGAGCGACTTTGGTGGGCGTGTACTCGGTGGACGGCTCCCAGAAGTACATCGCAATGACCACGCGCAGGTAGTAGTAGGCACCCACGATGCTGTTGAGGGCGGCGATGATGACCAGCCAAACGATGTGCGAATCGAGCGCCGACTGGAACGCGAAGAACTTGCCGACGAAGCCGCCGGTTGCAGGAAGCCCGAGCAGCGCGAGCAGGAAGAGCGTGAAGACCGCCGCGAGAATCGGCTGGCGGATGCCGAGACCGGCGTAGTCCTTGATGTCGAGATGGCGCTCATCCTGTTGGCCGAGATGCGTGACCACCAGGAACGCGCCGACTTTCATGAGCGCGTAAGCGGCGAGGTAGAAGAGCACGGCAGTGATGCCGGCTTCACTCGATGCGGCGAACGCCACGAGGATGTAACCGGCGTGCGCGATGGAGGAGTAGGCCAGCATGCGCTTCACGTTGGTCTGCACGAGCGCACCAAAGTTGCCGATGCACATCGTGAGGATCGCGCAACCCCAGATGGCCCAGAACCAAAAAGGCTGGGCGGCGCCGAAGCCGACGTAGAAAACGCGGAGCATGATCGCGAACGTCGCGGTCTTCGGTGCGGAAGCGAGCAGCGCTGTGACAGGAGTGGGCGAGCCTTCGTAAACGTCCGGCCCATAAATCTGGAACGGAGCGGCGACGACTTTGAAGCCGAGGCCGACGAACATCATCGCAAGGCCGAGAACGGCGAGAGAGGGAACGCTCTGGCCACCGGAGACGGCGCCCGAGAGCGCGTCACCGATCAGGCTGATTTTGGTGGTGCCCGTTGCGCCATAAGCCATGGCGATACCGTAGAGGAAGAACGCCGTGGCGAACGAGCCGAGGATGAAGTATTTCAGGGAGGCTTCGTTGGACTTCATCGCGCGGCGGCGGAAGCCCGCGAGAATGTAGCTGGAAATCGAGCTGAGTTCGAGGCCGATGAAGGCGGTGACGAGTTCGTTGGCTCCGGCGAGAATGCCCATGCCGGCGGACGCGAACAGGACGAGCGCGTAGTATTCGCCCTTCTGGATGTTTTCTTCCTGCAGGTAGTCGATCGATCCGAGGATGCAGAGCGCCGCGGCGGCGAGAATCACGACGTGGAAGAAGATGCTGAAGCTGTCGGCGCGGATCACGTCGCTGTAGGCGCCGGTGGGGCCGCCCGCGGGCGTAACGTGCTCCATCAGGTGGACGCCGAAAATGGCGACCAGGGTGCCGATGAAAGCGAGCCAGCCGAGAGCGCGCTGGCGCGTGGGCCCGACCACCGGGTCGAGCATCATGATGACGATGCCGAAGAAGCAGAGAATGACCTCGGGCGCGATGCGGTGCAGGTTGACGATCTGTTCGGAGGCGAGGTGCATTAGCGCGCCACCTGCCCGGCCGCCGGATTCGTTGAAGCGGATTGCGTGGCTGCGATGGGAAGCAGAGAAGCATGCGGGACAGATGCGGTGGTGGCGGCGCGGTCGATGGTTGAGCGCGGCGTGTAGGCCGGGGGACGGACGCCGTACTCGATGGTGCCGTTGCGTGAGGTCTCATTCAGCAGGCGATTCGCGGAAGGTTCCATGCGCGAAGTGAAAAGCGTGGAGCCGACGCCCATCACGATGATGACGACGGAAATCGTGACGAGAATGACGCGTTCGCGAGCCGATGCGTCCTGCAGCTGGCGGTTCTTTTCAACGGTGACTTCGCCAAGCGCGACGCGCTGGTAGGACCACAATAAATAGATGGCGGAGAGCACGGCGCCGGAAGCGGCCCATGCAGCCCAGGCGTGGTGATTTTCGAAGACGCCGATGAGGATCAGGAACTCACCCACAAAGCCATTGAGCGGCGGAAGCGCCAGCGACGAAAGGCAAATGAACAGGAAGAACGCCATCAGGATAGGCATCGGGTTGACGAGGCCGCCGAACTGTTTCATTTCGTAAGTGTGGCGGCGGTCGTAAATCATGCCCAGACCAAGGAAGAGGCCACCGGTGGAAACTCCGTGCGCGACCATCTGGTAGACGGCGCCCTGCACGGAAATCGCGGTGAAGGAGAAGATCGCGAGCACGACGAAACCAAGGTGGCTGATCGATGTGTAGGCGATGAGGCGCTTGTAGTTCGTTTGCACCGTGGCGACGAGAGCGCCATAGACGATGCCGATGATGGCGAGAACGGCGATCCACTTCGCGCAGCGGTGCGCAGAATAAGGGAACAAAGTGATGCAGAAGCGGAGCATTCCGTAGGTGCCGAGCTTCAGCATGACGCCCGCCAGAATCACGGAGCCGGCCGTGGGAGCTTCAGTGTGCGCGTCCGGCAGCCAGGTATGCAGCGGGAAGAGCGGCACTTTGATGGCGAAGGCCAGGAAGAACGCAAGGAAGAGCCAAAGCTCGATCTGCGGCGGAATGTGCAGCGAACCGTGCTGGAGGCGCGCCAGAATTTCGGGATAGTCGAACGTGCCGCTCAAGTTGTAGAGCCAGAGAATCGCGATCATCATCAGGATCGAGCCGAGCATCGTGTACAGAATGAATTTCACGGCGGCGTAGATCCGGCGATCGTGGCCCCAGATGCCGATCATGAAGTACATCGGGATCAGGGTGAGTTCCCAGAATACGAAGAAGAGGAACAGGTCGAGCGAGACGAAGACGCCGATCATCGCGGTTTCGATCACGACAATGGCGACGAAGAAGCCCTTTACGTTTTCGTGGATCGAATTCCAGGAACAGAGAATCGCGATCGGCGTGAGGAAGGTGGTGAGCAGGACGAGGAACAGCGTGATTCCGTCGAGACCGAGGTGGTAGTGGATGGCCGAGCCGATCCAGCTGCGGTATTCCTCAAACTGGTAGCCTGGGTTGGACATCTCGAAGCCGCGCAGCAGCCAGAGCGAGATTACGAACTCGACGAGCGAAACGGTGAGCGCGATGCGGCGAATCCAGGTGTGATCCTCCGAGCGCAGGATCAGCAGCGCCGGCACGCCCAAGAGCGGGAACAGCGTGATCAAAGTCAGAAGATAGGATTGAGTCGCCACGCTAGCGCACCATCCCCCAGAGTCCGAGCATCAACACCGTCACGCCGGCTCCTCCAATCACAACCCAAGTTGCGTAGCTGCGCGCGTTGCCCGACTGAATTTCGCGCACGTGGCTTCCGGTTTCGCGCGCGACGCGAGCCGTTCCGTTGACCGTTCCGTCGATCACGCCTTCATCGACGAAGTGCCAGAGCACGTTTGTTGAGATCCAGAGCAGCGGCTGGATGATCAGGAAGCCGTAGATCTCGTCCACGTAGTACTTGTTGTGGATGAGCGTGTAAGGCCCGCTGAGCGATTGCGCGAGCTTCTTCGGCGTGTCGGGGCTCTTGATGTAGAACCACCACGCGAGCGCGAGGCCCAACAAGCCCACGATTACAGGCCAACCGGTAAGCGCGTGAAACAGAAGGATGGCGGGCGAAGCGGCTTCCCCGGCCGCTTCCGAAACAGCGGTGCCAGTTTCGGGCGCGTAGGCAGCGAACACAGGGTGCAGGAAATTTGTGAAGTAATCGGGGCCGCCGACGAGGTGCGGAGCAGCGAACCAGCCGCCGATGGTGGAAAGAATCGCGAGCACGATGAGCGGGCCGGTCATGTTGTAGGGCGACTCGTGCACATGGACCTTGTGTTCGTCGTAGCGCGGCTTGCCAAAGAAGGTGAGGAAGATCAGACGGAACATGTAGAACGACGTCATGCCCGCGGCGACCACGCCGAGCAGCCAGAGCCAGAAGTTGGCGTTCGGGCCGTCTTTGGCGGCTTCGAGGATCGCGTCCTTCGAGAAAAAGCCCGCAAAGCCGGGAATACCGGCGATGGCTAGAGTAGCGATGAGCATCGTCCAGAACGTGATGGGAATCTTGGTGCGCAGGCCGCCCATGTGCGGCATTTCCTGGTCGCCGCCCATCGCGTGAATCACGCTGCCAGCCGCGAGGAAGAGCAGGCCTTTGAAGAAAGCGTGGGTCATCAGGTGGAAGATGCCCGATGCGTAGGCTCCCACGCCGCAGGCGAGGAACATATAGCCCAACTGCGAAACGGTGGAGTAGGCAAGGACTTTCTTGATGTCGGTCTGGAGCAGGCCGATGGTCGCGGCGAAAAACGCCGTGAGCGCGCCGATGAGTGCAACGACGAATAAGGCGAGCGGCGCGCGCGAGAAAAGGGGATTCATGCGCGCGACCATGTAAACGCCCGCGGTCACCATGGTGGCTGCGTGGATCAAAGCGCTAACGGGCGTGGGACCTTCCATCGCGTCCGGCAACCAGACGTAGAGCGGAAGCTGCGCGGATTTACCGACGGCTCCGGTAAAGAGCAGGAGGCAAATTACAGTGAGCGTGCCGCCAAGGCCCCAGGCTTCGACAGGCATCGTGGAGGCTTTCTTGAAGATCTCGACGTAATCGACGGACTTGAAGGTCCAGAAGAGAAGCAGGATGCCGACGGTAAAGCCGAAGTCGCCAATGCGCGTGGTTATGAAAGCTTTTTTGCCTGCGCTGATCGCGGAAGGCTTCAAAAACCAGAAGCCGACCAGCAGGTAGCTGCAAAGGCCCACGCCTTCCCACCCGACGAACAGAAGAACGACGTTCGCAGCGAGCACCAGAATGAGCATGAAGAAGACGAACAAATTCAGGTACGAGAAGAAGCGGTAGTAGCCCTCTTCGTGCGCCATGTAACCGGTCGAGTAGATGTGGACGAGCAAGCTGACAAAGGTGACGACGAGCAGCATAACGACCGTGAGCTGGTCCATCTGAAGCCGAAAATCGACTTGAAAGATGCCGGCGTGAATCCAAGTGAAGTACGTATGAAAGACGGTGGCCTGGCCGGCCGCGAGGAATTCGCGGACGGCTTCAAGAGCGCAGAGGAACGAAAGAGCGAGCGCGCCGATGGCGACGGTGTTGACCACCGGCTTCGGAAACTTCCTGCCGAGCAGGCCGTTGATCGCCGAGCCGACGAGCGGCAGCGCGATGATGATCCAAAGTTGGTCGAGTAGTATGTGCATTAGAATTTCAGAAGATTGATGCGCTCGATGTTGAGCGTCTGGCGGTTCACGTAGACGCTGATCACAATCGCCAAGCCCACCGCCGCTTCGCACGCCGCGACCACAATAACGAAAAAGACGAAGACCAAGCCGTCGAGCTGGTTGTGCGCGCGGGCGAAGGCGACGAACGCGAGGTTCACGGCGTTGAGCATCAGCTCGATGGCCATGAAGATCGTGATGATGTTGCGTTTGAAAACGAACGCAAGCAGACCCAGGCCGAACAGCACGGCGCTGAGCACCAGATAGTACGAAATTGGAATGACGCTAAAGTTCATTCGCCCTTCTTTGCCAAAACCAGCGCGCCGATGATCGCGATAAGGATGAGGATCGACGTCGCTTCGAACGGAAGCAGGTACTGCTGAAAAATCATGCGCGACAGGCCTACGGTGGAGGCCGGAGTATAGCTTTCCGGGCTGCCCGTGGCGACCACGCGTCCGATCGCGGAACGCGAAAGCCAAACGCCGAGTTCGACGATCATAAAAAAGGCCAGGATCGGGCCGACCCACTTCGCGAGCTTCGAGAAGTCGGTGCGCTCTTCGACGCCCGCATTCAAAAGCATGATGACGAAAACGAACAGCACCATGATGGCGCCGGCGTAGACGATGATCTGGACGGCGGAAATGAATTCGGCGCCGAGCAGCAGGTAAAGAACGGCGAGAGAAATCATCACCAAAATCAGCGACAGGGCGCTGTGGATCGGCTCGCGCGCGACGATGAGGGCCACCGCGGCACCGACGGCCACAAAGGCCAATAGGAAAAACAGGATGAAGGGAATCATCCGCGCCTCAGAATAATGAAGAAAGCTGTGACCACCAGATTCGCAAGCGAAACCGGCAACAGGAACTTCCAGCCGAACGACATGAGCTGGTCGTAACGGAAACGCGGCAAGGTGCCGCGGACGATCACGTAAAAGAACATGAAGACGAAAAGCTTAGCGACGAACCAGAACACGCCGATGATGTAGGGATGCACGGCAGGAATCAGGCAGACGATGCCGCCGACAGCGGCGAGCAGCGTGACGACGGAAAGCTGAAGGCGCGCGATGCCCTTCATATAGACGACCACGTCGTAGGCGCAGTAGGCGGCGATAAGCAGCAAGCCGGCTGCGGGCAAGTAGTTCTGCCAGGTCCATGAATCGGGGAAGGGCGACAGCCAGCCGCCGAAGAAGAGGATCGTGGCCAGGCACGAGACGGTGATCATGTTCGCGTATTCAGCCATGAAGAACATCGCGAACTTAAAGGCCGAGTATTCGGTGTGGAAGCCGGCAACGAGTTCGGTTTCCGCTTCGGGCAGGTCGAACGGGACGCGGTTCGTCTCGGCGACGGCGGCGGTCATGTAACAAAGGAAACCGATGATCTGCGGGAATCCGTTCAGCGTGAAGACGTGCCAGTTGATGATCGAGCCCGCCTGGTTGGCGATGATCTCATTAAAGCCGAATGAGCGCGCCAACAGAAGGACGCCGACGACGGAGAGCGTCATCGAGACTTCGTAGCTGATCATCTGCGCCGAACTGCGAACGCCGCCAAGCAGCGGGTATTTGCTGTTGGAGGACCATCCGGCGAGCGCGACGCCGTAGACGCCGATCGAGGTGATCGCGAAAAGAAAAACGAGCGAGATGCTGACGTTGGCGACGACGAAGATCGGCTGGCCGAGGAGCGTGAGTGTCGGGGGGCCAAAAGGAATCAGCGCGATTGCAGTGAGAGCGAGGGCCAGCGCCATGAAAGGCGCCAGGATGTAGACGAACTTATCCGCCGTCGGAGGAGTGACGTCTTCCTTAAATAGGAATTTCACGCCGTCGGCGAGCGGCTGCAGAAGGCCGTGCGCGCCAACGTAGTACGGGCCCCATCGCGATTGGATGTGGGCCACGACTTTCCGCTCAAACCAGGTGAGATACGCCAGCGCCGTCATCAGTACGAACAGCAAAACGGCGATTTTTACTAGCGATACCACCAGGAGCGCGAGTGCTGGTTTTCCGTTGAAGAACTCCACGGCCTGTCTTTTGCCTCTTTGGTCGATTCGAGTTTGGAACAGTAACGGCCAAGGGTGCCGCTCGTAAAGAGAAAATCGTTGGACGAAAAAATATTTCCGAGCGGCACGTCGTAGGCCGCTTCGCGCGTTCTAGCAGTGGCACTGTTTTGCAACGCCGCGCCTGCAAGAAGCCCCGCGACGGAGAGATCGTAGCCGGGAACGTTCGCGCGAATTTCCTCGAGGGCCGCTTCGGCGGTGCGCAGCTTGATCGGCGTGCCGAGCCCGAGCATGCCGAGCTGGTGCGAAAGAATACGGATCAAGTCGAAGTCGCTGCGCGGACCCTGCGGATCGATGGAACGGTGGGTCATCTGAACCTGGCCGGCGGTGTTGGTGAGTGTGCCGTCCTTTTCGTAAGACGAAGCGGCCGGCAATACCACATCGGCACGAAGCGCCGTTTCCGTGAGGAACATGTCGTTCACGACGAGCAGGTCGAGGCCGCCGAGCTTGTCGGCTTGCGGGACTTTGAACGTCTTCACCGGATTCGAGCCGACGACGTAGAGAGCCTTCAGCTTTCCGGCGGCCGCAGCTTCGAGCATTTGCGGAGCCGTGAGGCCGGGCTTGTCGGAAATTTCGCCGCCCCAGATCTTGCCGTAGCGTTCGCGTTCGGAGCGATCGGAGAGCGGTGCGTAGCCGGGCAAGTAGCCAGGCAGAACGCCCATATCCGCGGCGCCGCGCGAGTTTGAGTAGTCGCCGAGGGCCATGTATTTCGTCTTGCCGCCGAGGCGCGACGCGAAAGAAATCAGGTCGCGAAGAGCCGCGCCCTGGATATCGGCGCCGAAGATGACGACGACGTCCGATTCCTTCTCGATTTCGGCTTTCAGTTTGGTGAGCGCTTCGGTGGTCGGCGCGTCGAAATTGCCTTCGACGACAGCGAGCCACTTCACGGCTCCAGCTTCCTGGCCGTCTGGAACGCGGGCGAGGAACGCGGCCTTGCGGTGAATGTTGCTTTCGCGGCCGTTCACGACGTAAAGGCGCGTGCCGTGATGGCGGAAGCCGGTGCGAATTTGCCAGGCGACGAGCGGATTCTGCTGGGTGACGTCGTTGCCGACGAGAAGGACGGCCTGCGCGTTGTAGACGTCAGCCATCGTCGCGAGCGAGTCTTTCGCGCTGGGGCCGAGCAGGGAAGCCAGGCCCACGTAGTCGGCGGTGCGGTGATGGTCGATGTTGTTTGTGCCGAGCGTGACGCGCGCAAAGCGGTTCAGCAGGTAGTTTTCTTCGTTGGTGGTGTGATTCGAGCCGATCACGCCGATGGACTGCGGGCCGTGCTGGTCGCGGACCTGCTTCAAGCGGCGCGCGACTTCTTCCAGCGCGTCTTCCCAGGTGGCGGGCTCGAGCTTGCCGTTTTTGCGAACGAGCGGCTGGCGAACGCGCGCGGGATTCGACGTGAAGTCGAAGCCGAAGCGACCCTTGCCGCACAGGAATTCGTCGTTCACGCCGGAGTGATCGCGATTGTTGGCACGCAGGATTTCGTTGTTGCGAACGCTGAGCGTGGTCTTGCAGCCGTTCGAGCAGTGCGTGCAGGGATTCGGGACATACTGCATTTCCCACGGGCGCGTCTGATAGCGGTACGTGCCGCTGGTGAGGGCGCCGACGGGGCAGATGTCGATGCACATTCCGCATTCTTCACAGGCAAGCTGGCCGGGCTCGTTCGGAATAATGACGGAGTTGACGCCGCGTGCGCCGACGCCGAGAGCTTTCACGTCCATGCCGTCGTCGCAGATGCGAACGCAGCGGAAGCACATGATGCAGCGCGGAGCATCGTAATAAACCAGCGGCGACCACTTTTCTTCGGGGTAGTGCAGCTTTTCTTCGGCGAAGCGGCTGTGGTCGAGGCCATAGCGGAAGGTCATGTCCTGCAATTCGCACTCGCCGCCCTTATCGCAAACGGGGCAATCCAGCGGGTGGTTCGAGAGCAGGAACTCGATCATGTTCTTGCGCGCGCCGTGAACTTGATCGGTGTCGGTCTTGACGGCCATGCCCTCGGTCGCGACCAGCGTGCAGGCGGTCTGGAGCTTGGGCATTTTTTCAACTTCGATCAGACACATGCGGCAGGCGCCCTGCGGGACGAGGCCCGGGTAATAGCAGAACGAAGGAACTTCGACGCCCTGCGCCTTCGCAGCCTCGATCACCAGCGTGCCTTCGGTGGTGGTGACCGCCTCTCCATTGATCGTGAACTTGATTTGCTTCGGCTCAGCCATGCTTGTCCTAGTGCGCCCCGAGAATTTCTTCCGCGGGTTTGTAGGCGCATTTTCCGTGGAGATGATCTTCGAACTCGTTCCGCCACTTCTTGACGATGCTGATCGTGGGCATGGCCGCCGCGTCGCCCAAAGCGCAGAAGGTGCGGCCGAGCATGTTCTTTGACAAGTCGTCGATCAGCGGAATGTCTTCGGCGCGGCCGCCGCCTTCGTGGAAGCGGTCGAGCACCTTTCGCAGCCAAGCGGTGCCTTCGCGGCACGGGATGCACCAGCCGCAGGATTCGTGCGCGTAGAAGTGCATGATGCGGCGCGCGACGTCAACCATGCAGGTGTCTTCGTCGAGAATGACGGTGCCGCCGGAGCCGAGCATCGAGCCGATCTTCGCGACCGCGTCGTAGTCCATTGCGACGTCAATTTCGTCGGCGGAAAGCAGCGGGCAGGAGCTGCCGCCGGGAATCACGGCTTTCAGTTTCTTGCCGTTGCGCACGCCGCCAGCGACTTCCTCGATCAGCTTCCGAAGGGGGAAGCCCAACGGAAGTTCGTAGATGCCCGGGCGATTGACGTGGCCGGAGATCGAATAGAGTCGCGTGCCGCCGTTTTTCGGAGTGCCGAGGCTGGCGTACCAGTCGCCGCCCTTGCGAATCACCGCGGGGACGGTGCTGAGCGTTTCAACGTTGTTGATCACGGTGGGGCAGCCGTACAGACCGACAACGGCGGGGAAGGGCGGCTTGATGCGCGGGTAACCGCGCTTGCCCTCGAGCGATTCCATCAGCGCGGATTCTTCGCCGCATTCGTAGGCGCCCGCACCGGTGTGCGTGCAGAGATCGAAATCGAAGCCGGAGCCGCGAATATTTTTGCCGAGATACCCTCGGTCGTAGGCTTCTTTGATCGCGACGTCCATAAGGTCGATGATGTAGCGGTATTCGCCGCGGATATAGATGTAGCCCTGATTGGAATTGATCGCGCGGCCCGCGATGATCGTGCCTTCGATCAGCTGGTGCGGGTCCATTTCGAGCAGAGGGCGGTCTTTCGAGGTGCCAGGTTCGCTTTCGTCGCCGTTTGCCAGGATGTAGCGCGGCTTATTGATGTTCTTGGGGACGAAGCTCCACTTCATGCCCGTCGGGAAGCCGGCTCCGCCGCGTCCGCGCAGATTCGACTTTTTCATTTCGTCGATGATCTGATCGGGCGTCATTTCCTTCAGCGCCTTTTCAAGGGCTTTGTAGCCGTCGGTGGCGAGATAGGTGTCGATGGAGCGCGAATTTTTCATTCCAAAGCGCTGGCTGATGACGGGAATTTCGGCTGGATTGCGCTCGTGGATGCCGCCGGTGATCACCGGGACCGGAGGCGGAACCTTTCCGTCCTGGAGCTGCTCGAAGATCGCGTCGATCTTGTCGGGGTCGAGGTTTTCGTAGAAGTCGTAGTTGACCTGAATGGCGGGAGCGCCGGTGCAGGCGCCGATGCATTCGACCTCTTCCAGGGAAAACGTGCCGGTCTGCGAAACCTGCTTATTGCCGATGCCGAGGCGCTTCTGAACGTGCTCGTAGAGTTCCTGGCCACCGCGGAGCATGCAGGAAATGTTGGTACAGACCTGAATGTGAAACTTTCCAGCGGGCTTGCGGCGCAGCATCGAGTAGTAGGCGAGCGTCTCGGTGACCTGCGTCATGTTGAGATCGAGGCGGTCGGCGATATCGGCGAGGACTTCGTCGGGAAGCGAGCCGAACGCGTCCTGCGCGTACATCATCATCGGGATCAGCGCGGAGCGCTTAAACGGATAACGGCTGATGAGTTGGTTGTACTTCGCTTCGAGTGTCGGAGGTACTTGCATAATCCCTTTTCGCCGCGCGACCGCTTCGGTGAAACTTGCGGGACGACGCAGCCTTCACGCACGCGCTCTCGCGGCGCGTGCTAGCGGTCTACTTCGCCCAGCACGATGTCCGTGGTTCCGATGCAGGCCACCACATCCGAAATCAACCGGCCGATGGCCAACTCCGGAAGTATCTGCAGATTCACAAACGACGGCGTGCGCATCTTCACGCGATAGGGCTTGTGCGAGCCGTCACTCCGGATGAAGTAACCCAGTTCGCCGCGAGGCGATTCGATCGCCTGATAGACCTCGCCCACAGGCGGCGTAAAACCTTCCGTGAAAATTTTGAAGTGGTAGATCAGGCCTTCGATCGAAGCCTTCATTTCCTCGCGCGACGGCGGGATGATGCCGGGAATCTCGGCGCGGAACGGGCCATCGGCGGGGATGCGCGCCATGGCCTGCTTGACGATCTTGAGGCTCTCGCGGATTTCCGCGACGCGGACCTGGTACCGCGCGTAGCAGTCGCCTGCAGTTTGCGTCTGAACGTTAAAGTCAAACTCGTCGTAGCTGGAATAGGGGAAGGCCTTGCGGACGTCGTAAGCAACGCCGCTTGCGCGTAGGAGCGGGCCGGTGCAGCCCCAGGCAATCGCATCGTTCGCGGAAAGATTGCCGACACCTACTGTGCGTGCGAGCCAGATCTTGTTCTTGGTGAGCAGCGTTTCGTATTCGTCGATGTGCGCCGGAAGGTAGTCGACAACGCGCTGCACGCGCTCCAGCCAATCCGACGGCGGTTCGAGGGCAAGCCCACCGATCCGGAAATAGCTGGTCATCATGCGCTGGCCGGACAGGTACTCGAAGATCTTGAGGATCTCTTCACGCTCGCGGAAGCTATAGAGGAAGACGGTCATCGCGCCCAAGTCGATGGCGTGGGTGCCCAGCCAGACGAGGTGCGACGCGCAGCGGGTCAACTCGGCGAGGAGGACGCGGATGTACTGAGCGCGCTTGGGGACTTCGATGCCCAGGATCTTTTCGACCGCGAGGCAGTAGCCAAGGTTGTTCGAAAGGGGAGCGAGGTAGTCGACGCGGTCGGTTAGGGTGATGCCCTGAGAATAAGTCTTTGATTCTAAAGACTTTTCTATGCCCGTGTGAAGGTAGCCGATGACGGATTCCGCTTTGACGACCGTCTCGCCGTCGAGCTCAAGCATCACCCGAAGCACACCGTGGGTGGACGGGTGCTGAGGCCCCATATTGAGGACCATCGTCTGCTGGGTGCCGATCGGCGTCTCGATACTGGTGCTCATCGTCGCGTGCTCCCCAATCCCTGTTACCGGTAGCCTTCGGTCGGATAATCCTTCCGAAGGGGAAAGCCCTCCCAATCGTCGGGCATCAAGATGCGTTTCAGGTCGGGATGGCCTGGGAACAGAATCCCGAAAAGGTCAAAACTCTCGCGCTCGTGCCAGTTGGCGGTGGGCCAGACCGGGGTGACCGACGCGATGGACGGGTCTTTGCCCGCCAAGCGGACTTTCAGACGAATACGGTCACGGCGGTCGATAGAGACCAGGTGGTAGAGCACCTCGAACCGGGGTTCCAAAGGGAAGTTGTCGACCGTGGTGATGTCCGAAAGCAGGGAAAAGCGAAGGGCAGGTTCGGTGGCCAGATACTGCGCCACGGCGAAAATCTGCTCTTTCGGAACGACGACCGTGATTTCGCCGCGGAATTCGAGCACTTCGGCGACGGCCGAAGCGTTCCACTCCTTCAGCTTATGCACTACAGGCAGTTTTTCGATGTCCTGTGGTTCCAAGAGAGGTCGTTTCCCGAGGGGCGGCGGCTAACGGTCCCAGCTGAGCGCGCCCTTCTTCCAGAGGAATATATAGCCGGACAGCAGTATAGCTATGTAGATCATCATTTCGACAAAGCCGAATATGTGCAGGTCGCCGTACACCAAAGCCCACGGGTAAAGGAAAATCGCTTCGATATCGAACAGGATGAAGAGTAGGGCAACCATGTAAAACTGAACGGAAATTGGTTCGCGGGCGTCGCCGGTGGGACGGATGCCGCATTCGTAAGGCGTGTCTTTCTCGCGCGTTCGCTTGTGACGACCGACGATTTGAGAAGCAACGATCAGTGCGCCCGCCAAGCCGCAGGCGAGTATAAACATCAGCAACAACGGCGCATAAGCATCTAGGTAGCTCGTATTCATTTTCGGCGCGCTGGTATAATAACGGCAGCGGTGCGACTGGTCAAATGAACTCTCGCAAGTTTCATTTTTTTGAATTCGTTGGACCGGAACGAGCCGCTAGCGTGGGAACGCTCGACGAAACCGGCCGCGAAACGAAAGCCGATGAGCTCTGGTTTTAACACAGATGTCAAATTGGGCGATCGCGTTCTTCACGTGCAAACGGAGGACCGCGGTCCGAATCACCCGTCGATCGACACCGTGGTGTATCAGAACGGACGGATTTTTCACCGCAAAGCTTCCAATTACGAACAATTTGCGGCCTCTCCGGAATTTTCCTCAGAAGAACTTCATCGTCGCGTAGCCGAACAGCACAAAACCGTGATCGAGTCGATTCGCGCCGGCGAACTGGATGCGGAACTCGCGGCCGCAGAAGCGGAAACGAATGCCGCTGCCGCCGCTGCCAAGACGGCGGGCATCCAGGTGCAGCTCCTGAACCCGAGTTCGTGGCTTTCGGCGGGGCACGTAGCGCTGGATGTGGAAGTTTCGCGGCGCGGAGACAAGCAGCCGCAGGGCGGGGCGCAAGTGGAAGCGCTAATCGAAGGTTCGCTGGGCGGCGAGCGCCATGCGGGTGTGTGCGACGAGCAGGGGCGTGTGAAAATCAAATTCCCGCTTCCGCCGCTAGGAAAAAACGACCTCGCACTGGTAATCCACGCCAAAGCGGACACCTGGAAGGACGAAATTCGCTTCTCGATGCGTACGCGTGCGAAGAACACACCACCGGCCAACCCTCAATGAAGGTCAAGATCAACGGAGACGTGCAGGACATTCCCGAAGGGCTGACGGTGAGCGCGCTCCTTGAACATCTGGGAATGCCGCTGAATCGCGTCGCGGTAGAGCGCAACCTTGATATATTGCCGCGAGCGAAGTGGGCCGAGACGCACGTCGCCGCTAGCGACAGCTACGAGATCGTGCATTTTGTGGGCGGCGGCGCGACCGACTAGATCTTTCGTTCGGCGAATTAATTGCCGACGACTTTGATGAGTTCGTCGATGCAGCCGTTCCAGCCCGCATCCGTGTCCTTCACGTCCTTTGGAGTCGGTAGGAATTCGTGCGTGAGCACCAGTTCCGTACTCGCGCCGTCTTTTCGAAATTCGAATGTGACGACTGTCCCTCGCAGCTCTCCGATTTTCTTGCCCGATGCGTCGAAGTGCTCACCTTCCCAAAGAAACACGATTTTTTCGGGGCGAACGATCGTGTTGTAGGTGACGAGCTGGAGATATTTTTCGCCGCCGGGCATACCGATGTCGAGGGTAAAGCCGCCGCCTTCGCGGAAGTCGAACTTCAGATATTTGATCTTGTGCGACGCAGCGTCGCGGCACATCCATCTGTCCATCTGATCTTGATTCGCGAAGGCTTCAAAGCCGCGTTCGCGTGGGGCGGCAATCTTGCGGTGAATCACGAGGGCCGGTTGAGTATTTTTCGGGGCCGTCGTGTGCGCCTCCTTGAGCGGCATGCGGCTTTGCGTTTAGCAGCGGGCCGCTTCGGTGCATCGCTCGACAAAGTTTCCGACAGAGATGATTCCAGCGAGTCGAGTTGCGCTTCCCAGAAGCGGCGATAGTGCTCGATCCACGCGGCAGCGTCTTTCATCGGTGCGGGAATGAAACGGCAACGGTGGACGCGGCCGGACTTTTGGCGCGCGAGCAGGCCGGCGCGTTCGAGCACGCGCAAGTGCTTGGAAACGGCTGGCAATGACATCTCGTACGGAGCGGCAAGCTCGCTGACGGTGGTTTCTCCCAGTGCGAGACGCGCAAGGATGGCGCGCCGTGTCGGGTCGGAAAGGGCGGAGAAAGTCGCGTCGAGATCGCCTTTAGAATGCTTAACCATACGGTTTACTATTGTCGCGTTGGGAGTTGAAGTCAAGCGCGAAGTTCTTAGGGGCTTGCCAGGCGGAATTTTGTAAGACGTTCGCTGGCGCATTCGAACAGCTCCCCAGTACCTAAGGACAGGCTCTAAATCTGTCCTCGCGCCCAGTTTCATAGCGGTTCACCGCACTGCTAGCCTCGATTTAACTGTTCTCGCTCGAGCGCAACGCGCACGAGCCAACGCCGTTTCCAGCCCCGGTGGTCGTAACTGAATGCGGGTTTTCTGCCAATGGGTTCACTTTCTGCCGTTCGGATTTGTCTTCGGATTCATCGAGGAGGGTTTGTGCGCCGCTGGAATGTAGTCCCCCTCATCCTGGTTGTGGTTGCGATGGCGAGCTGCGCGATGTCGCCGGTGGGCACAACGAGCGCTCCTCCGCCGGATGACACCACGCTGACGATTTCGCCTACAACGGCCGATGTGCGCGTGGGATCAACGCAGACGTTTGTGCCGTCAATCACGAACGAGACGCTGACTTGGTCGGTCAACGGCGTAGCCGGCGGGAACGCGACGGTTGGCACAATTTCGACGAGCGGTGTGTATACGGCGCCAGCGACGCTGCCCTCACCGGACACGATCACGGTTTCAGCCGCGGAAAGTTCGAAAACGAGTGTGACGGGATCGAGCTCGGTGGCGGTGTGGAATCCAATCCCGCAGATCACTGGCGTTTCACCGGCGCAGATTCCGGTGGGCGCCTTCACGCTGACAATTTCGGGTACGAATTTCGTGAGTGGCGCGACAGTGACCTTCGGTTCGACGACATTGACGGTGACTTCGGTTTCCGGGACGCAGATTGTGGCGACGGGCACTTCGACGACGGCGGAAATCGGACCGGTGGCGGTGGCGGTGGCGAATCCAAATCCCGGTTCGGCGCATTCCAACAGCATGAGCGCGCAGGTGGTCGGCAACACGACGCCGCAAATCTCGGCAGCGGTGGCGGCGCGATTCCTCGAGCAGACCACGTTCGGTCCGACCCCGGCGCTGATCACGCAAGTGCAGGCGAGCGGGCTGCAGAATTTCCTGACGAGCCAGCTGAACATGCCGGTCACACCCTACCCGCAGCCGGCTGTGGGTGAACTTGGCATAACCGCGGTTCAACAGCGTTTTTTCCAGCTGGCGCTCGGTGCACAGGACCAGTTGCGGCAACGCGTAGCGTTCGCGCTGAGCCAGATTTTTGTGGTTGGCGGATCGAAGATAGCGGATCCGAACGGCGAAACGCAGTGGATGCAGCTGCTGGAAAGCGATTCGTTCACCAACTACCGGCAAATCATGGGAGACGTTACGACTTCGCCGGCGATGGGCGATTGGCTGGACATGGTGAACAACGGCAAGCCGCAGAATGGACAGGACCACGCGAACGAAAACTTCGCGCGAGAGAACATGCAGCTTTTCACGATCGGGACGGCGATGTTGAATCCCGACGGCTCGTTGCAGGTCGACGGCAACGGCAGTCCGATACCGACGTATTCGCAGGCGCAGGTGCAGGAGTTCGCGCTGGCATTCACAGGGTGGACGTATCCGCTGACACCTGGAGTTCCGGCGAGGACCTACAACTACACGTACTGGTTCGGGCCGATGGTGGCGGTCGATTCGAATCATGACCAGACTGCGAAACAACTGCTGACATATCCGGGTGTTGCGAATGGAGGACTTCTCCCGGCGGGGCAGACTGCGGAACAGGATTTGAACGGCGCGCTCGACAATATTTTCAATCACCCGAACGTCGGGCCGTTTGTGTGCCGCGAGTTGATCCAGCACCTGGTGACGAGCAATCCGAGCCCGCAGTACATCCAGCGCGTGGCGGCGGTCTTCAACAACAACGGACAAAACGTTCGCGGCGACATGAAAGCGGTGATCACCGCGATCTTGATGGATCCGGAAGCGCGGCGCGGCGACGATCCTTCCACGACAGTTGCAACGGACGGGCACCTGCAGGAGCCGATCCTTTACATGGCGGGGCTGCTGCGTGGGTTGGGTGCGAACACCGGTGCATCGAGCCTTGCGTATCAAGGCGGAACAATGGGGCAGGACGCGCTGAATTCACCGAGCGTATTCAATTTCTACTCGCCGGACTACGTGATTCCGCAGACCACGATGTATGGGCCGGAATTTCAAATCCTTACCACGTCGACCGCGCTGTACCGCGTGAATTGGACCTACGACCTGGTGTTCGGCCAGATCAATGCGGATACCACGGTCGATTTTACGTCCTGGGTGGCGCAGGTTTCGAATCCGTCGGGGTTGGTCGATTCGCTAAACGCGCTCCTGCTGCACGGGACCATGTCGGCGGACATGAAGACGTCGATCCTGACGGCGATTCAGGCGGTGGAGCCGGGATCGAAGCAGCAACTCCAGGAAGCGCAGACGGCGATCTACCTGGTGGCGACGTCGTCGCAGTACCAAGTGCGGCACTGACGCGAGACGAGTTTATGAAGAAGCGAGGAGTGTGAACATGGGGCGCAAGTCACAAGTTTCGCGCAGAGATTTCATTCGGACGGGATGCTGCACGGCTGCGTCATTTGCGCTGGGCGCGACGCTGGGACGCCTGAACATGATTCACGCGATGGCGGCTGCGCCGACGAGCTACCAGGCGCTGGTGTGCGTTTTCCTTTTCGGCGGCAACGATTCGAACAACATGTTCATTCCGTTCGACAGCGCCGGCTACCAGAATTACGCGACGATCCGGCAGAACCTGGCGCTCGCGCAAAACACGCTGTTGCCGGTGACGGCGAAGACAGGGCAGGCCCCGTACGCGTTCCACCCGCAACTGCCGAATACGCAGGCGCTGTTTAGTGCGGGGAATCTGGCGGTGGTCGCGAACGTCGGGACACTTTCGTCGCCGCTCAATCGGACGCAATATCTAGGGGGCGCCGAAAGCATCCCGTTGAATTTGTATTCGCATTCCGACCAGCAGGGCCAGTGGCAAACGGCACAGTTTGATGGATTCGGGACGACGGGCTGGGCGGGGCGCACGGCCGACGCGCTGCAAACGATGAACTCGGGAGCGCAGTTTCCGCCGATCACATCAGTGGCGGGAGGCGCGGTGCTTTGCAACGGCGCGCAGACCGTACCGTACGCACTTAACCCGGGATCGACGCCGGGGCTGAGTGGGTACTACGGCACGTCGGAGGAAAATGCGCGGCTGGTCTCGTTTCAGCAATTGCTGACGTTCGACACCGGCATTTCGCTGGTGCAGGACGCGAGTTCGGTGATGACGCAGACGATTACGCAGAGCAAAGTGCTGTCTGGCGCCCTTTCCAGCTTGCCCACGATGCAGACGCAGTTTCCGGCGACGGGTCTTGGCGCGCAGTTGAAGCAGGTGGCGCAGATCATGCAGGCGCGTTCGACGCTCGGGCTGCAACGGCAAATTTTCTTCTGCTCGCTCGGCGGTTTCGATACGCACAGCGCGCAGCTTCCAACGCAACAGGCGCTCTTCACGCAGCTCGACGGCGGGCTCTCGGCGTTTTACAACGCGACGGTGGAACTCGGGCTGGCGCAGCAAGTGACTACGTTCACGCTTTCGGACTTCAGCCGCACGTTCCAGCCGGGCTCGAACGGCGGGACCGACCACGCGTGGGGCAGCCATCACTTGGTGATGGGCGGAGCGGTGCAGGGAGGCGACCTGTACGGCACGTTCCCGACGCTGGCGCTCGGCGGGCCGGATGATACGGGGACGAACGGGCGGTGGATTCCGTCGACGTCTGTCGATCAATACGGGGCGACAGTGGCGAAGTGGTTCGGCGTGCAGTCGAGCGATTTGCCGACCATTTTCCCGAACATTTCGAATTTCACGGCGCCGACGCTGTCGTTCCTGGGCTAATCAACTCGGGCTGCGCATTCGCGGCGCGCTCAGCCGTACCACTCCGCTTCGGATAGCAAGCGGATAAATTCCCGGCAGTCGGCTTCCAGAACAGTTTCGGCGAATCCGATCAGGACGAACTTCCTGGCTCGGTCGGGCTCGTCTTCGATTTCCGCCGCGAGCCAATTCAGCGAGTCGTATGTCGCTTTGTGCCGTAGCACGCTCCGTTCAAATTCGTTCGCGGCTCGAAACGTGCGGGCAGCAGCGGCGAAAATCGGCAGAATCAGTGCTGTGAACGCGAGGATTGCCCCAATCCACTCTGCGTCGGCATTTGCCGCGATGTCGCCCCGCTCGGTGAGCCGTTGAACAACCAAGTGACAACCGACAAAGATGAAGCTAATCCAGTAAGCAATCTGCACCCCGATGGACGTCAGTCTTCCCCGGAATTCAAGTCTGCCCCAATGAGTCTCCAAGTAATTCAGTTGGGCGCCGATACGCTTGGGGACGTAGTGGTCGATTAGCTCATCCATCGCCTTGGAGTGTTCTTCGCTGCACGGTGGTTTGGCGGCGTAGGGGTGAACGCCTCGTTTGGCCCAACGTTCCGCATCGTCGTATTCGAGTTCGCTTATGCAGTGCACTTGCCGCCGCAGGTCACGTTCGGACTTCGAAAACGCCGGAGGCTCGCACCAAAGGCTGGGGACGAGCAGGCTCGCAAACTTGAGCAAGCGAAGCCGCTCCGCTTTGTAGCGTGCCAAGATCCACCGTTCCTTGAAGTTCGCGCCGAGACCGAGGAGTATCGCGGCGAGCGAAATAGCCGCTGCCAAGAACTCCGCGAGGGTAAGGTGGTGCTTCTTAGTAAAACCGGGCGATGAGGTTGCTTCCGCGATGGCCAACACAACCGAGAGAGCTCCGAAAAAGACAGCCGTGCCGGTTACAAGTTCATACCAGTTGTGCATCTTGATGGCAACGCTGTCGAATTCGAGAAACGGCTCGTAAACGGCGTTCTGTATTGCGCACATCGCGCGGTACAGCGGCAGAAGTTTGATCTCGCCGTGCTCGATTCGCTTTTCGAACGAGGCAATGTCCATTGAATCGTCCATATCCTCGTCGTAATGGCGAAGCGGCGTTACGCGCGGTTTCGAGGGGCGCTCTTCGGGGAATTCGCATGCGTCGGCATCTGCCATGGTTCAACTCTTCTTCTCGATCGTGTAGCCGAGGGAGAGGATCGACTTCAGCGCTTCGTTTACCAAAGCGCGATCGTAGCTCTTTTCGGATTCGTCGAGTTCCTCGTAAGGAACGAGAGATGGATGCGTCTTCAGACGGTCGTTGCGTTCGGGGCCGTACTTCCAGCCATCTCCGATGCGTTTCTGCGCCCACATTTCGTGTGCGTTGCGGGCGAGCTGTTCGAGCAGCGGCTCGAGGTGAGCGAGGCTGATGTGAGACGTGTCGAGCGGATGAGGAACGTAAGTGGCTTCAGCCATGAAGTCTCCGTGTTCCGGCCAGGGTGGTTCGGCGGCGGCAAATATAGCAGAACTACGAGCCCCCGAGCACCCTCGCGCGTTGCGACGAAGCCCTATGCCGTGCATCTAAAACTCGTGGACGCTCCGCTACTACTTCACATTCTCGCGATTGTCGTCCTCGGTCTGATGTGTGGTAGCGAACTAAACGTTGGCCTGTTCGCGCACCCGCTGGTTGGCCGTCAGCCGCTCGCAGTCCATGTTCCCATGCGCGCCGGATTCGCAGTGCTCCTGGGCCGCGTAATGCCATTCTGGATGTCCGGCTCAACGCTCCTTAATCTTCTGCTGCTTCTTCCATTCGAGCATCTCTCGAAAACGGCTTGGTGTCTTGCCACCGTCGCCTTCGCGATCCAGGCCCTCTGTGTCGTGTTCTCGATTCTTGCGGCCGTTCCCATCAACAATCGGATCATCCGCTGGATGCCCGAAAATTTGCCCGCCGACTGGAAAGTGCAGGAGGCTCGTTGGGATTCCTACCACGCGTTCCGAACTTTCGCCTTGATCGTTGCCTTCATCGCTCTGATCGCCAGCGTCGCAAGCCGCACGCCTTAGCCTCGTTCGCGCCGCACCACCGATTTTGAAAATCCGCCGTAAGCCATTAGAATGTGTGGGTTCAGTGGAACGGCCGGGCTCCCCGCACGGCTCGCCGGAGAGGGAATGGACTCGCCACGCAAGTTGGTTTTCCTCAGCTACGTAGAAGAAGACGGCGAAGTCGCGCACGCGATCGCGGAAGGTTTGGAGTCGCAGAACTACTCGACGTGGTATTACGAGCGGGACTGTCCGACCGGCGCGGATTACTTCGAAGAAACCTACAAAGCCATCAGCGACTGCGATGCGATGATCGTGCTGATCTCGCCGCGATCGGTGACGTCCGACCAGATCACGCGAGAGATCGTGCGCGCGGTGGAAAGCTCGAAGGCCACGCTGCCGCTGCTGCTCGATCTTTCGCACGATGAATACGCGAAGCGCCGGCCCGGCTGGAAGCAGGCGATGGCGGCGTCGAACGCGACGCGCGTTACGCCTGAGCGCATACCGACGATTATTCCTGCACTCGTTGCGGGGCTGAAAGCCAAGGGCATTCAGGCGTCGAGCGGCTTGAGCACAACCGACCTGCAGGCGCCGCCGGCAAATTTGTCGCCGCTCGATACCGGGCGCATTACTGCGAGGCCTGAGACCGGCTCGTACACCGCAGCGCAACCGAACGCGACTCAGACCTCGTCCGGCTCGACGACCACGAAGATCAACGCCGGAACAGGTTCCGGCTCGGGCGTTTACACTCCGCCGCAGACCCCGCCTTCCGACACCGGCACGTACACACCGCCCACCCAAACGGGAACGCAAGTGACGCCGCCGCGGACCGCGACGTACACGCCGCAAACCACGACGAAGCCAGCGGGCTCGGGAGTGTCGCCGCTGGTGATCATCGGCGGGCTGGTGGGTCTGGCCGTCGTGGGATTCATCGCATACAAAGCCACGCGCACGAAGCCAATCATTACGCCTCCACCTGCGCCCGTGACCGCGACTGTGGTGCTGCAGTACGCGGCCGACCGGCACAATTGCACGCCCGACGTAAATGTCACGCTCGCGGGCAAGTCGATTCACCCCACGACGAACTCGTTCGCGGTTTCTGGACTGACGCCGGGCCCGGCGGATTACTCTGTCGTCGGCGTGGTTTCATGCCCGGGCCGCACGGCGAGCAAAGTGGCGGGCAGCGGATCGCTCGCGGTGAAAGAAGGCGCGGTTTTCGCGATCGGCTGGCAAGGGCATCCCGGCAGCATCACGGGGATCGATATTCACGACTCAACCGCTCCGCCGCCCGGAGACTCGGACGAGCCGAAGCACGAAGCTGTGAACGCGGTGAAAACGCCGGTGACGCACAACGATCCCGCGCCGGTGAACAACGTACAACCGGCTGCATCCGCGGCAGGGCAGCAGATGTTTCTGAATTCAGAAGTCGCGCTCAAGCAGGGGCACGTGTTTTCGCCACCGATGGGATCGGCGCTGTATTGGGCGATTCAGTCGCGTGCCGCGGGGAACGAAGGCGGTAAAGAAATGGAAGCGCAGCTCATCAAGAGCTACAGCCAACAAGTGTCGCAATACTACGTGGCGCACAATTATCCGGCAGCGATGCAGCTCGTGAAGGAAATGCAGGTCTACTATCCGAACTCAACAGGCTTGCAGCAAGATCAGGCGCGGATTCAGGCGGCGATGAATGGCGGCCCGCTTCCACCGAACGGCGCGAACCCCGGACAACTGTTCCACCAGCAGCTCCAGCAACTGCAGCAGATGGTTCCGCAGCAGCCTGCGCCGCGTCACTAACCGCGACTCAGGGATTCGCGGGCTTCGCCACCGGCTTAAACGGGTCTACCGAGACTTCGGAAAAATGTGTCGCGACTTCGCCTGTAGTCGTATCCCTCACGGCAATTTGTAAATTATAGGTGCCGGCGGAAAGCGGCAACTCTTTGTTGCAAAGTTCGGTCCAATCACGCGACCGCGCGTCGCTGCGGATCGGGAAGACGGACAATTCGAATTGAGATTCCACTTTTCCAGAGGCCTCGTTCACGAAGCGGCCGTAGATCTCTTCGCTCGTGCCGCGTTCTCTTTTCCTCGACAGATTGCTCGAGGCAGACGGTATGGCGACGCGAACCGATGCTAGAGAAGTGATCTTTGTCGCGCGAGTGACGCTGCATTCGACGCGAAGAGGGAATTGATTTCCTCGATGGTGCGAACTGAGCAGCGCCTCGAGATCGCGATTCTGCGGGTGCCGTTGTGCATCATCTGAAGGCGTGTGCAGCAGAGGCTCGCCAGGAGTATGTCGATCTTGCTCTTCCAGCATGAATGCAAAAATTCCTTCGAGTGCGCCCTCGGGCCACCTTGGAACGAAGCGGCAGCGCTCACGTGAGATTCCGAACATGGATTTGGCGAACGCATCAGTTCCAATGGAGTACTGAAGAATCCAAATGTCGAAATTCTCGCCGCTGCCGTGGAGATTTCGATACCTCCAAATGAAACGAGCCGGCGCATCGTGAACGATACGGTCGGACGAGCCGTACTCGGTGCAATCGCTTCCCGCGGCCTCCGATTCCACTTCATCGGGAGGTCCCACCGAGACGTAAAGTCTGCCGCGGTCGGACTTCCAACCTTCCCACCCTTCGCCGAAATGTTCATTCGCGTAGACGATCCGGCGGTAGTGCTCTTGTTCGAATGCGTTTTCAAGGGAGTCGGGATTTGGATTGCGCCGGTCCCAGAATTGGGTGATGAATTCGCTGCGCTCCTCGTCGCTATTTAGGTCGAGGAAGGCTTTACGCTCCTCCACGGAGAGTACGAACACCGCGTCTTCGTTGAGCCACGCGCGGAAGTACGGGTTGAGCCGCCTGAATTTGTCGATATCTCGTTCCCCGTTTGCGCGTCGAATCTCCTTCGAGGTCGAGGCACCCGGTAGCTGCTGCTGAGCCTGAACGGCAGGCGCGGCAAGGCATGCCAATCCGACGGCAGCACAGTTCAGGCACAGGCATCGCAACGAAAGCATCGCGCCTCAATTCAATGCCGTGAGATTCACGCACGCGAGCGTTGGTTGCAGGCGGTATGAGCGCGCGTGTCACGATGTGAAATGCAGCGCCTTAGGCGAAACGGCGGTTGTGCAGGTGGCGTCTGAGGGCACAGAATCAGCGCGACCGACTGAGGTGGACGCCTGTGACGATCAACCATTCTGCCGTTATCGCGATTGCATTTGCCGCGTTGCTGTTGAGCACGACGGCGGCGATTGAAACCGCGCAGTACAAATATCCGTTCCAAAATCCGAATGTACCCATCGAAGCGCGCGTGAACAACGTTCTTTCGCTGATGACGATCGACGAAAAGATCGCGGCGCTGAGCACCGATCCGGACGTGCCGCGGCTCGGCATCGTGGGTTCGGGACATCTCGAAGGACTGCACGGTGTGGCGCTCGGCGGGCCGGGCGGATGGGAAGGGCACGGGTTGAAGCCGCTGCCTACGACTCAATTTCCGCAGGCGGTTGGGCTCGGCGAGACATGGGATCCGGACCTGTTGCAGAAAGCCGCGGCGCTCGAAGGATGGGAAGCGCGCTACGTTTTTAATACGGACACGCAGGAGACGGTGAATCGTCGGGGAGAAAAACATCGTCGCGCGGGAATCGTGATGCGCGCACCGAACGCGGACCTCGCACGCGATCCGCGCTGGGGGCGAAGCGAAGAGTCGTACGGCGAGGATCCGTATTTGACCGGCACGATGGCGACGGCGTTCGTGAAGGGACTGCAGGGCGACAATCCGAAATACTGGCTGAGTGCGTCGCTGATGAAACATTTTTTGGCAAACAGCAACGAAGACGGACGCGGCGGTTCGTCGTCGAATTTCGACGAGCGGTTGCTGCGCGAATACTACTCGGTTCCATTCCGCATGGGCGCGGTGGAGGGCGGCTCGCGCGCGTACATGGCGGCGTACAACGCGTGGAACGGCATACCGATGACGGTGCAGCCGATCCTGAAGGACATTACGATGCGCGAGTGGGGGCTCGACGGAATCATCTGCACGGATGCGGGCGCGCTGACGAACATGGTGTCGCTGCACAAATATTATCCGGACATCGATCAGGCGTCGGCGGGCGCGATTCACGCGGGCATCAATCAATTTCTCGACCGCTACGCAGACGGCGTACACGCGGCGATGGATAAGAAGCTCGTGAACGTTGCGGAAATCGACGACAACTTGCGCGGCGTGTATCGCGTGATGATCCGGCTCGGCTTGCTCGACCCGCCGGGAATGGTCGAGTACAACAAAATCAAAGGCGACGGAGCCGTGTGGGATTTCGCGGATCACAAGGCGCTGGCGCGCAAGGTGACGCAGGAATCGATCGTGCTGCTGAAGAATCAAGCGAATGCGTTGCCGCTCGATCGAACCAAGCTGAAGACCGTGGCCGTTGTGGGGCCGTACGTGGATATCGTCGCGCTCGATTGGTACAGCGGGACGCCGCCGTACGCCGTGAGTCCGCTCGAGGGCATCAAGAACAAGCTCGGGCCGAACGTGCAGGTGAATTTCGCGAACGACAACACGGACGATGCTGCAGTGAAGATTGCGAAGTCGGCAGACGTTGTGATCGCCGTGGTTGGAAATCATCCGACGTGCAACGCGGGTTGGGCGAAGTGCCCGTTGCCCAGCGACGGCAAGGAAGCGATCGACCGGAAGTCGATCACACTCGAACAGGAAGATCTGGTGAAGCAGGTGTACGCTGCGAATCCGCACACGGTGGTGGTGCTGATCGCGAGTTTTCCGTTTGCGATTCAGTGGACCGAGGACAACATTCCCGCGATTTTGCACATGGCGCACAACAGCCAGGAAGAGGGGAACGCGCTGGCGGACGTGCTCTTTGGAGATGTGAATCCCGGCGGGCGCCTCGTGACGACGTGGCCGGCGTCGCTCGATCAACTGCCGGCGATGATGGACTACAACATTCGCGATGGACGGACGTACATGTATTTCAAGGGCAAGCCGCTCTACCCGTTTGGCTATGGGCTGAGCTATACGACGTTTGAGTATTCTGGGCTAAAGACGAGCGCGGATCGAATTGCGCACGATGGGCAAGTGGGCGTGGACGTTGAAGTGAAGAACACCGGCTCGCGTGCAGGAGACGAAGTGGTGCAGCTCTACGTGTCACACGTCGGGTCGAAAGTTGATCGGCCCATTGAGGAGCTGAAGGGATTCCGCCGCGTCACGTTAGCGCCGGGGAAGAAGACGACTGTCCAGTTTTTGCTGAAGGCGAGCGACCTCGCGTATTGGAGCGTCGAAAAAGGTGCGTGGGACGTGGAGGCCGACCAGATCAACGTGCAGGTCGGTGCGTCATCGTCGGACATCAAGCTGAAAAAGACGCTGACGGTCGAGTAGCTACGACACCAAAACGCTAGCGCGGATTGGGTTCGCCGGGAGTGGGGTGCGAGGCGTCCCAGGTTTGTTTGCCACCGCCCCAGGTGGCTGCGACCGTGACGTCGCGGATTTTTTCGGGTGCGATGGTGAAAATGTCGTCGCTGAGCAGAACGAAGTCAGCGAGCTTACCCACTGTGATCGAGCCTTTCTCGCGCTCCTGAAATTCCGCGTAGGCTGAACCCATCGTGTAGGCTTCGACCGCTTCGGCGACCGTGAGCTTCTGCTCCGGTGTCCAGCCGCCCGGATTTTTTCCATCGAGTGTGGCGCGCGTCACGGCGGCGTAAACGCCGAGCAGGGGATTGAGTGGTGCGACGTCCCAGTCCGTGCCGAACGCGAGCCGCACGCCGTGATTCAGAAACGTGCGAAAGGCGTAGGTTCGCGATGCGCGGTCGTGACCGATGCGCGCTTCGGCCCAGCGACCGTCATCGATAGCGTGATAGGGCTGCACCGACGCGATCACGTGCAGAGCGGCGTATCGATCGAAGTCCTTCGCGGCGACGTGTTGCGAGTGTTCGATGCGCCAGCGACGGTCAGCATCGCCGTGCGCTTTCTCGACGTCAGAGTAAATGTCGAGCGTGGTGGAGATGCCTGCGTCGCCAATCGCGTGCGTGCAAATCTGGATGCCTGCCGCGTCTGCAGTCATCATGCGGTCGCGCATCAGCGAAATCGGATGCATGCCGGCAGAGAGCAGGCCGCGGTTGCCGGGTTCATCCGAATACGGATCGAAAAAGTATGCCGTGCGCGAACCAAGCGAGCCGTCGGCGAAAGCCTTGACCGCGCCGATGCGAAGCCACGGCCCGCCGAATGCGTGATGGATTCCGATTTTCGCGAGGTCGTCGACGTTCTCGATGACGTGAGCCGCGTAGATGCGCGTGGTGAGTTCGCCCTTCTCGAGGAGTTCGCCGTAAACCGAAACGTCGGCGAATTCGGGAGTCATGTCCTGGGCGCTGGTGACGCCTACGGCGGCAGCGTGCGCGAGGGCGCGTTTCACGGCGCGAACGCGCTGATCGTGCGGCATATCGGGAATCACTCTGAAGACGGCATCCATCGCTGCATCCTTCAGCGCGCCTGTGGGCTCGCCGCGCGCGTCGTGAACGATCACGCCGCCTGGAGGATCGGGCGTCTTGGCGGTGATCCCGGCTGCGCGGAGGGCTGCGGAATTCGCGAGGGCCATGTGGCCGTCGTATCGCGCGACGAACACCGGCGTGTCACCGGTGACGGGATCGATCATTTCTTTCGTGGGTAGCGCGGCGGGTGTCCACTTTGTGTCGTCCCAATCGCCGCCCAGAATCCACTCGACCTTCGGCGTCGACTTCGCGCGCTCGCCGATGCGTCGCGCGAATTCAGCGGCGCTGGTGGCGTCAGTGAGTTGAACTGAATCGAGCTGTGTGCCGCCGCTGACGAAGTGAAGGTGCGCATCGTTGAAGCCGGGAAGGAGCAGCTTGCCACCCGCATCGACGACGCGGGTTTGCGCGCCGCGCCACGAGTCGACATCCGCATTCGAACCAACAGCAACGACGCGGTCGCCGAGGACGGCCACAGCTTGCGCCGCCGGCATCGTGGCGTCGACGGTCCAGATTTTCGCGTTCGTGATTATCAGATCGGCGGAAGGTTTCGCATCGTGCGCCGCTCTCGCGTGCGCTACAAGCACGACGGCCACTACTGCCAGCACCGCGAACGCAGCGAATAGGCGCGTCACTGCACTAGACGTTGATCTTTGTGATTGAAATCTATTGCGTTCGTTCAACGGTGGCCTCGGCGTCGAATCTCACTCTCCGCCAAAACGCTGATGGGGCGGAGAAGGCACGATTTATCGAGCGCCGAATTGTAGCAGCAGCGGCCTACGCTCCGTCCTTCGCTTTTGGCTTGTCAGCATCGGCGTCGGGGGCGGTGAGGGAAGACACGTCGAATCCGAATTTCTCGAGAGCGGCTTGCACACGCTGATAGAGAGGCTGCGTCGCGGCGTTCTCCGCGGCCTTGCTCCACCCTTTCGGGTCAACCGGAATTGAGCCGGGGCCTGGCGTCGTCGGGACCGGTGAAGGCGTTACAGCGGGCGAAGGCTCCGGAGTCGTTGGTAGCGTGACATTGACTTGCACGGGGACGGTTTGCTCGCCAACCTTAACTTCGAATTTTGCCGAGGGCGCTGCGGGAGCTGCCACCGCTGCTGCATCGACAGCCGGCTTAGGAGTTGCGGGCGCCCTGGGCGCAGGAGACGGCGGAGCGACTCCCGGTAACGGATTTCGGAACGAGCTGGAGATGATGTGGTAGCCGAGAGCGCGGTAGCTCTCAAACTGAGTTTCCGTGAACCACTGATCGACGGTCGATTCGTGAGGAAACGCGGTACACGTCTTGCTGTAGTTCTTCACGTCAGTCGGTTCGTCGCCGGCAAGTGACGCCTTGACATAGATGATTGTGCCGGGCGACGCATTCGGGTCCGCGTTTTCGTAGTGAATCGTGCCGACGGCACAGTGTGCTTTGCTGAGCTTTGTCTTTTTGTTAGGGACGATGGCGCTGATGTCGAGCTGGATGTCAACGCCGAGATCGATCCTGCATTTGCGAATGGCGTTGCCGATGCCGGCGAATTCGTAGTCGCCGTCTGCCTCTGCGTCGCAGACGATCACAAGGCCACAGCGGCGCTTCACCATTTCGTACAGCCCCATATTTTCGAAATGGCCGCCGTCGGAGAGATACACAAATGCGGAGTTGTCATCGGTCCCGCCGAACAGCTCGTTCAGAAGGTACATCAGCCCGAGCTTTGGCGTCGGCTTGGTCCAGTTGTCTTTGTCGCGCGGATTGCCGAGCCATTGCCCGAGCCGCACGTCGAACACGGTCATCAGAAAGCCTACCGGCGCCGTGCTGTAGTAACCCATGCTCGGGCTCACCGCCGCGCCCGAAATCGCCATCGCAAGTCCAAGCCGCGGCCCGGCAAGCGGCGGCGGGAAGGCGTAACACTCCGTCGGACGATAGCCGTAGCGGTCGAGATCCGCCGAGGGCGGAACGTGGTACTTATCATTCGGGTCGGGATCGCGTTGTTGTACCAGAATCCGGCTGTCTTGTTCCTCGAGCCACACGTCGTACCCGCAGTACTGCGGAGTCATCACAAACGATTCCGCTTTTCGCTGTTGCCATGCGAGGTCCTGGCCCTTCACGAGATTCAAACTCATGTTAAACACAGGATACGGGCCGTCGTAGCCGAGGTGATCGTCGGTGGCGTCCTCGTCGATTGGGGCGGCTTCCTCCGCTTTGGTGTGCAAGTGCGGCAAAAAATCGTGCAGGGCCACATCGTCGCCTTCACAAAACCCGGTGAAGAGATTCGGGTGGCGCGGGCGGTTCGAAGCACCGAGGTAACAGCGAACCAGGCGGTTGCGGTAGAACATGTGCATCGAGAACTGGTTGATGTCAACGCGCCAGGAAAGGAAGAAACCGATTATCACGCAGATCACGCACAGAGCTACCGCTCTGCAAAGAAGAACGTCGTAGTTTTGATACGCGATGAAACTGAAATCGAACTTCGTGGCTCCCGAATACAGGATTAAAGAAATGGACCATGAAATCCAGCACAGGAGTCCGGCGACGAAAACGTACGGTGCGACTTTCGCGAGAATGTCGCGCCAGCCTTGAGAGCCGGGAGTTCCGTCGGCCGTGGATTTGCCGGCGAATACACCGGAGATCGTCGAGATAATCCACGCCGGGGTCAGAACGTGCCACGCCTGCATGTTCTTCCATCCCCAGTTCAGGCCGCCGTTCCCAACGAAACGGGGGAAGAGAAGCGCCATCGCAAAAACGATCATCCAGATCACGGCGGTGAGCGTCGTGAGGCCGACGGCACGCGCCCACCACTCGCGCTTTGCTTCGCGGTACGCGATGCCCATCACTCCGATATGCACCGTGCTGCAGCAGAGCAGCAGAAGCACAAGCAGAGGCACGCCGAACGAAAGCACGCACGCGCCGGTCCAGCTCTGCATCCACTCCGCCGTGTAACTGTAGGCCAAGCCGGTGAGACCGCCGGCGATAGACGCGCCGGCGGTTCCCCAACCAAACGCACGCCACCATTTTTTATTCCACTCCGGAGTACCCCGCTTAGGCTTTGCTGTTGAATCGTGCTCACCAAATAAACCGCCTACAACCCGAATCACTCCCATCCAGATCATCCAAGCGATGGCGAACGCGCCGATGCCCAGCGAAGTCCACAGCACACGCGGAAAATTGTCGCACCCGCGCCATGCCCACAGCGCCCCTATGAACGCGAGGGCCATCAGCGGAATCCCGACGAATAGGAAGGACTGCTTTGATCCGGTCAGCCACAAACAGGTTTTGATCCAGTCGCCGTCGACGAACGCAGCGTTGCGAGTCGTGTGCATCGCGACCAAATGAATCACCAGCAACGCAGCAATGGCGGCCGCAAAGTACCAACAGAACAAATTGGGCACCCACGACTCGGTGCTGCTGAGCACGACATGGGGCACAAGCAATGCGGCAGCCAGAAGCGCGAGCAGGACCACAAGGTTCAGCAGCATGTTGCGCGTGTAGATCGAAACCATGGCCCACGTGTCCGCGCTGAAGGCGCCAAGCTTGGGCGTGAGGTAATTGCTGAACATCCGCAGGAACCGGATTTGAGTCGGTTCCTTGTTCTCGTCCTGAAAGACGCGGCTGTGTCCGAGACGTTCCTGGACGTCGAAGAAAGAGCGCCGGCGCAAAATCCACGCTTCGAGCCATGCGCCAATGTAGCCGCCGCCCGAGACTGTGGAGAGATAGTCGAGACGATGCAGCAATTTCAATTCCGCGAGTGCTTGAAGCACGCCGAGATTGAACGTGGCGCTGCGTATGCCCCCGCCGGAGAAGCAAAGGCCGGTGTAATTCGCGTCGTGCGCTTGTGAAATAGCGTCTTTCCAGCCCGGCGCTACTCCAGGCGGCGAAGGCGGAGGAGGAGGTGGTGGCGGCGTGTCGGTCTCGGCGGACTCGGTTTGCTTGGGGGCGCCCTTTGTCTTGATGGGATGTTTGCGTTTTGCGCGGACCTTGCGAATTTCGTCGATAATCTTGTATTCGTTTTTCAAGACGTCCGAGAGGTCGAGGGCGGGAGTCTTGCAGTCCTTTTCGGGGCTCGGTACGTTTTTTGCAGCTTCGTCCGTTTCGCTCATGCGCAAACACCCCGGGAGGATCAGAGATGGGCGTGCGTACTACACCAGGAGGGCCGGAAATCAGTGGCTGGAGAGTATCGCTAGCGTTACGTGGCTGTCAAATACTTTGCATCGTCGCGCCGGACCAAGTGCGACTCGCTCAACGCCGGGATGCGGATGCAGCCTCCGGCCGCGGCCGAATGACGCGGGACAAACTCCACTACAGGCTCGGCGCTATTGTTTGGTGACGTCGATCGTGTTGTCGTCGGAGACGCGATCGATCAGTTTGTTGTAGGGGTCGATGCCGGCGCGTGTGGGCATCTCGTCGACCACGATCTCGAAAGTCTGTTTCTCCTGCGTGAACTTTTCGCGCTTCAGGTAGAGCTGCTTTTCATCGTCCTTGCTGCCGCTGAAAACGCCGACGTCGATGTAGTCGTTCATCTCCATCGGTGATTCGTTGCCGTTGCCGTCGGCTTTCACTTTGCGGGCCTGCACGGTGAGCGTGACTTTGTATTTCTTGTCGGCGGTCGGCGTCACGACGGCGCTCAGAGCTTTGTTGTCGTAGAGAACGATCGATTCGAAGCCGTCCGTGATCAGGTATTGCAGTTCGGGCGGAGTCTGCTCGCGCAGCGATGCCACGAGTTCGCGGGTGTCCGGATACGGCTGCGTTTCGGAGTTCTCGGCATTCTCGTAGCGGTATTTTTCCAGGAAGTTGTGGAGTGCGAGGTTCACCTTGTCTTCGCCGATATAGTCCGCAAGCGTATACATCACAAGGCCGCCTTTGCTGTACCAGACGTAGGGTTCCCGCTGTACCTGGACGAGAGGCGGTTCGCGCCGGGTCTCTCCGCCGCGCCCGCGGAGATAGGTGTCGACCTCGTGACGCAGAAAACGGCGCATCTGGTCCTTTCCGTATTTCTTCTCCATGACCATCAGCGCCGAATACTCCGCGAGCGTTTCGGACATCATGTTCGAACCTTCCACGTTCGCGCCGATGAGTTGATGCCCCCACCACTGATGGCCCAGTTCGTGCGCGGTGACGAAGTACGTGAAGTCGATGTCCTTTTTCTTTTCGAGGCGCTCGATGAAACCGATGTCTTCGGAGTAGGGAATCGTGTTGGGGAACGACTGAGCGAAGGCGCGATAGCGCGGGAACTCGATGATCCGGTATTGGGTGAATTGGTAGGGACTGAAATTCTGTTGGTAGTAGTCGAGGCCGCGCTTGGAGGCGTCGATCATGTCGTTGACGTCGAACTGGTGCGCGGATGTGTAGTAGACCTCGACGTTCACCCCTTTGTAGTTCTCGCGTTTCACGTCGTAGCGGCCGCTGATGTACGCGAAGAAGTCAGCGATCTGTTGCGCGCCCATGTCGTATTCGAAGTAGCGGCGGCCGTTTTCGGTCCACTCGCGCTTCAGATAACCCGGCGCGATGGCGGTCTGGTCGGGCGAGGTGCTGACGATGGTGTGGAAGTGAATCCAGTCCGAATCCTGGACGAAGAGGTTGTAGCGGGACTGCGTCTCGTCTCCGCGCGCGGCCATTTCTTCGAGGGGTCCGAGCTTTTCCTCGCGGCGGCGGCGGGGGTCGTCGAGTTCGGCGCCTCGGTTGTAGCCGATGTAGGGAAAGTAGCCTGAATCGAAAAACGT
>Ga0210391_10000658_pt1 | contig 34425 bp, 18 predicted proteins | sample IncBWC12OmetaG_FD_160573 | JGI IMG/M metagenome (GOLD analysis project Ga0210391, IMG submission 160573) | Forest soil microbial communities from Barre Woods Harvard Forest LTER site, Petersham, Massachusetts, United States - Inc-BW-C-12-O ... | reverse complement strand
ACAACGTGTTCGCGCGGCGAGTGTAGTTGGCATTCGAGTTCCAGCTATACGATCCGCGCTCGGTGCCATAAATCGACTTACCGTTGCCGTCGAGCCACTGGCCAACGGTTTCCAGAATCTCCACGGATTCAGCGGGCACCGATCCGTCGGGCTTGGGGCCAATATTCAGCAGATAATTTCCACCGCCCTGCGCGCACGTAGCCAGATTGCTCACGATGGTCTTGGCAGTCTTCCATCCATCATCGCCGCGATTAAATCCCCAGCTGTCGTTCATGGTCATGCAAGTTTCCCAGGCGCGGCCTTTCTCAGCTGCCGAGATCTCCTGTTCGGGCGTGGAGAAATCACCTTCGAGGCCATTGCGATTATTCACAATGATCTCGGGCTGAAGTTCGAAGACCATTTTGTTCATGCGCTCCGACTCCCACTCCTCAGCGGTGAGCGGCCAATCGACGTCGTACCAGAGCACATCGATCTTTCCGTAGTTCGTCATCAATTCTCGGACCAAGCCGTGGGTGTACGCGACAAAACGCTGGCGCGCCGCGTCATCTGTCTTGCAGCGCGCGCCATCGGGATGGTGCCAATCCATCAGCGAATAGTAGAAGCCGACGCGAAGCCCTTCGGCCCGCGCAGCGTCTACAAATTCACGAACCAGATCCCGGCCCGGTCCCTGCCGCGGAGCACAATAATCGGTGAGCTTGGTATCGAAATGGCAGAAGCCCTCGTGATGCTTGGTGGTCATCACCATATATTTTTGCCCCGCGCGCCGCGCCAGTCGGGCCCACTCCCGCGCCGCATTCGGCTTCGGCTGAAAATGCTTGGCGAGCAACTCGTACTGAGAAATCGGGATTCCCTCCACCTCCATGGCCCATTCATGCTGGCCGACGACGCTGTACAGTCCCCAGTGAATGAACATGCCGAATTTCGCTTCATGCCACCACGCCATGCGTTGGTCGCGCGTGGCCGCTTCCTTTGTCGCTTCGGCGGAAACGCCCGGCCCCGGCTTCTGCGGGCCCGGCGCGGCGACGCCGGCGGCATTCGCGTCGTGAACCGAATCTGCCATCGCGCCCGCGATTCCCGCACTCGCTACACCAAGATGTTTCAGAAACCGTCGTCTGGAAACTGTATCCGTCCTCATGGACCGTAGTCGCTCCTGGTTGAGTTGTGATCTTTCAGAGTATCGCTCTGACACTGCGGAGGAGCAACTGCGTTGACGCGGTCGTGCTCACGGAGAACGTCTCTACGATGAGGGACGCAGCGCTTCCGGTCGAGCGGCGCGAAAAGGCCTCCAGGTACCACGCGGAGATCACATGGTGTTATCTCGAGTTGGGGGGAGGGGGGAATAAAGAAGAAGACAAAGCAGACGAGGATGCCGGCATGTGCAGCGTGACCCGGGTCCCTTGCCCCAGTTCGCTCGCGATCTCGACCTTGCCGCCGTGCAGCTGTGCGATGCTCTGCACGATCGCCAGCCCCAGGCCCGTGCCTCCCGAACCCTTGGACCGCGACGAGTCGACGCGGTAGAAGCGGTCGAAAACCCGGGGCAGGGCTTCGGCTGGAATGCCGGCGCCGGTATCGGAGACTTCGATTCGTACGGTGGAAAAACTCTTGCCTGGGAAATGCTTGGTCGAAGAGTCTTTTGGCGAGAGATCTTTGCTCAGAAAATCCTTGTTCAACAAATCCTTGTTCAACAAATCTAGGTTCGAGGAATCTGTGGTCGAGAAATCCGGCTGCGAGGAATCCGGCTGTCGAGAGTCGACGCCTGTACCCAACACAACCGTCCCTCCGCGTGGCGTGTGCGCCAGAGCATTTGAAACCAGGTTGCCGACGGCCCTCTGCAAAAGCGTGCGGTCCAGTTCGGCAATCACGGGTCGGTCAGCGACGGTAGACGTCAGCGAGATTCCGCCGTCGGCCGCCGAGGCTTCGTAGTATTCCCGCACCGCGCCCAGCAATTCGCCCACATCCACACGCTCGCGGCGTAAGTCCGACAACGGGCTCTCGGCGCGCGCCAGAAACAGCAAGTCGCCGATCAGGTCCGAGAGGCGCACCGCCTCCTCCAGACACGACTCAATCACATCGCGATACTCGCCGGCATTTCGCGGGCGAGCCAAAGCCACTTCGGCTTCGCCGCGAATGTTATTTACAGGGGTGCGCAGGTCGTGGGCAATGTCGGCGGAGAATCTTGAAATGCGTTCGAAGGATTCTTCCAGCCGGTCGAGCATCTGGTTGAAGGTGCTGGCCAGCGACGCTAGTTCCGACGGATAGCCCTCGGGAAGGATGCGTTCGCGCAAGTTCGTCGAACTGATGTGGCGTGCGGTGGTGGCCATTTCCTCGACTGGGCGAATGCCGTGCCGCGCAATCTGGTAGCCGACCAGGGGAAAAATGGCGAAGGTTGCGATGAGAATCGCCCCGAACCAGAAGCGGTAGCGCGCCAGCAGCGCTTCTTTTTGCGAAACGTTCACCGCGATCTCGATGGTGTCGGCTTGAGCGGCAGAAGCACCGACCGGAGCCGACACACTGGTTACGCGAAAGGCCTGGCCGTCTTTGCCTTTCATTCGCAGCGTGCGATCGGGGCGGCTTTCGGTCTGAATGGCTAATTGCGCCAGGTCCAGCTGATCGGCCATGCCTGGCGTCATCAGCAGAGGAGTGTTTCGTTCATCCAGCAGGCGAATGTAGAACTGCTCGTAGCGACGGGCGGCCGATTCGAGCTCAACTTCTTCGCGCAGTGCGTCCCAGTCGTCGGGGCGCTCGCGCAGCATGGTGCGCAGCACGTGCACCTTGTCAGCGAGGAACAGGTCGTTGCTCTTTTCGAGTTCGCCGACCAGCACAAAATAAAGGCTGGCAGTGGCGGCGAACACCAGAAGCAGGCCAGCCAGCGCGTACCCCGCCGTCAACCGGAAGGCCAGCGTTCCCCACAGACGTGAGACTGCGCTGAAGTTATTGCCCGGATTCGAGGACATAGCCCGCGCCTCGTACGGTATGAATCAACTTGAGTGGGAAAGGGTCGTCCACCTTACCGCGCAGCCTGCGTACATTGACGTCGACGACGTTGGTGTCGCTGTCAAAGTTCATGTCCCAGACCGCTTCGGCGATCAGGGTGCGCGACAGCACCTCGCCCGCACGCCGCGCCAGCAGGGATAACAGGAGAAACTCTTTCGAGGTCAGCTCCAGACGCTGGCCCGCCCGGGTCGCACGCTGGCGCAATAAGTCAATTTCCAGGTCGGCAAGGCGCAGCGCTTCCTGCGCCCGAGAAGGTCCGCGGCGCAGCAGCGACCGCACCCGCGCCAGCAGTTCGGAAAAGGCGAACGGTTTTACCAGGTAATCGTCCGCACCCAACTCGAAGCCTCGCACGCGCTCGTGGATTGCATCGCGCGCGGTCAGAAGAAGTACGAGCGAACTGCGGCCTTCCTGGCGCAAGCGAGTCAGGATCTGCCAGCCATCCAGGCCCGGGAGCATCACGTCGAGGATGACCAGGTCGAACTCTAGTTCCTGAGCGAGGTGCAGGCCGTCCAATCCGTCGACGGCGACATCGACAACGAAACCTGCCTCTCCAAGTCCTTTCTTCAGGAACTTGGCCGTCTTGACTTCATCTTCGATGACCAGAATTCTCATGATTCGTCCTCCCCGCCCCCCGCACAATTAGAAAGCGATCCGCAACGCGAACTGAATCTCGCGCGGAGTTCCGGAGCCGACCGGGCTAATCGGCGTCGATGTGTTCACCGTACTGATGATGCTGCCGAACCCGCTGGTGTTCGACGGGTTGAACGTAGCCTGCGGCGGACCTAGCTGCGGGTGATTGAAAATGTTGAAGAACTCGGAGCGGAATTCGAGCCGGGCGCGCTCCGTTAGCAGAATGGTTTTGCCAACACCGAAATCGATTTGCCAGGTGCCCGGCCCGCGGAAGAGATCGCGCGGCGCGGTGCCGAATTCTCCAGCCGGAGTGGCGAAGGCTGCGGGATTGATCCACTGCACGACGGATTTGCCTTCTGGCGGAGTGAGAGAAACGCCCGGAACCAGGTCGGGGCGCTCGGTACCCGTAGCCCCGTCAGGAGCGGTGTAACTGCTGGGCATCAGCACATTCACCGGGAAGCCGGTGCGGGCCAGGGCCGTGGTGGTCATCTGCCAGTTGCCCAGGATCGAGGTTGCAACCCCGCTGTCATTCAGCAGCGGCTTGCCCCGGCCGAAGGGGAGTTCATAGACGGCATTGGCATTGAACACATGGCGCGCGTCCCAGGCGCCGCTGGCGCGGTCACAGGCCAGGCACAACGGATTCTGCGGCGAAATCTCGTCGCCATCGCCGCTGCCGTTGGAACCGTTGTCGATCTCGTGCGAATACGTGTAGTTGGCCGTCACCAGGAGGCCGCGGGAGAACGAACGCCGCAATGCCGCAGAGAGACCGTTGTAGGAACTCATGCCGATGGAGCCGCGCCACGGGATGGCGGGGGCGAAAGCCGGATATTGCAAAGCTTCGGTGACTGGATCGATCAAGTTCACGACGTTGGTGTCGAGCAGATGCACGCCGTGGCTTCCCAGGTAAGAGACCGCGCCCACAAGGTTTGCGGGTAGTTCACGCTGCACCGAGAGGCTCCACTGTTCGACATACGAGTCCTTACGGTTTCTCTGTTCAGCGTTCGGCGAGAGGGTTCCGGGGCCGGTGAAATACTGATCGATCGGATACGTGAGCTGCAGGCTCGAAGTGCTTTTCACCGAGAAGGAGGGCACTTCGTTTTTGGCGGGCAGATTCTGATCGTCCAACTGTCCGTCTTCGTGGTAGATACCGAATCCGCCGCGAATTACCGTCTTGCCGTCCTTCACCGGTGTCCAGGCAAAACCGACGCGGGGGTCGACGTCGCCGTAATTCTGCTGGCCGAAGGTGGCGCCGATCCCGCAGAATCCCTGCGGGCCGCACGTGCCGAAATCGAATGGGTTGGCCAACCCGTTCTCTTCGTGGAAGAGATCGAAGATGGTGTAGCGCAGGCCCAGGTTCAGGGTCAAGTTCGACGCCACTTTGTACTCGTCCTGGACGTAGCCGACATAATCATTCTTACGCAAGTGATTCACCGGCAAAGCTCCTGACAAACTGGCTCGGCTCGCCTCATTCGCCGCCAGGTCCTCGACGGTGTCGAAGGTAATTTTTCCGTGCTCGCCGGAGCTCTGATTCAATTGAATGCGGCGGATCTCGGCTCCGAATTTGAAAGTATGCCGGCCATGAACCCAGGTTAGGTTGTCGAGCCAGGAAAATGAGTTGCCCACATAAATGCTGCCGTAGTCGTAATTCTGGGTGATGAATCCTGGCGCGGAAGGGGTGGAGATCGCAATCTGATACAGGATGCCGGTTTTATTGAGGTTGAAAGTGTTGGAAGAGGCCCGATTGAATCCCAACTTGGCTTCGTTCACCAGGGTGGGGGTGAAGATGTGCAGCAATTCGAGCGCGCCATTGACCGGCGACGACACCCTCTGCTGCAAATCGGTCGCGGCAGCCGAAAGCGGCTGGGTATCGACGGACCGGTCGTAATTGAATCGCAGGAAGCCCGTGGTCGCTGCCGAGAAATGTTGGTCGAGGCGCAGCATCGCCGAATTCTCGTTGACCACCTGAGTGCAGGAGCAGGTCAGCAGGTCGATATTCGGGTCGCTGGTGGAGGTCTCAATTGTCCTTGGACCTGCTCCGGGAAATGCATTGATGATGCCGTAGATGGGCGACGAGCTCGGAACGGTTGCGATGAGTGCCGCGCTCGGCACGTCGCCGCTCACCGGATAGCCCCAATTTTGCCGGTAGGCCTCCGAAGCAAGAAAGAAGAACGTCTTGTCGCGCACGATGGGGCCGCCCAGCGCTCCGCCGAACTGATTCAGCCGAAGCGGCTGCTGGGTCTCGCCGTTGGAGGCCCACTCGGGCACGGGGGCGTCGAAAGCATCGTTGCGCAGGAACTCAAACAAGCGTCCGTGGAAACGGTTGGTGCCGGAGGGCGAAGTGACGTCCAGTTGCGGCCCGCCGGTTCCGCCTTCTTCGGCGGATGCCATGAGCGAGTCGACGCGGAACTCCTGAATCGCGTCCAGCGGAATGGCGAGCCGCACCCAGGGGCGCTGCGTCTGATTCACGATGCTGGTTGCGTCAATGCCGTCGTAGGTCCAGTTGCTGTCGTCGAGGCCGCGTCCGGCGAACCGAATCGTGCGCTGGTTGCTGCCGCCGGTATCGACGGCGCCGGGGACGAAGGCCGTCAGCGACGCCCAGTCGCGGCCGTTCAGAGGCAATTCATCCGCCTGCTCTTTCTCGATGAAACCGGTCACCGCGCTGCTGTTGCGGTCCATCAGCGCCGAACTGGCGGGGACTTCGACGCGTTCGTCACGGCCGGACACTTGCAGAGTCACATCCATGGTTCGCGTGCGGCCAATGACCTCCTCGACGTCCACAAAGGTTAGCGATTTGAACCCCTCATGCTCAAACGTGATCGTGTAGTTCCCGACCGGCAGCTCAGGAATGTCATACGTTCCCTCAACCGAGGATTTGGCCTCCCGTTTCAACCCTGTGGAAATCTGCACGGCCGTTATCTGCGTTTGGGGAAGAAAGCGGCCCGAGGGATCGGTGACGGTGCCGCTCAGCCCTGCGCGATCGACTTGCGCCAGCGAACAGACCGAGAGACACAAAACAGTTCCGGAGAGAAATAGCGCCCGGATCACGGAATCGAACTTCCGGCAGGTGAGTTGGAAGGATGGTTTCTCAGATAATCGCATCTGCTCCTCGGAAGCGCTTGGATTTATGTGGCGCGATTAAGTAACGAAGGAGGCTAGCCGAAGTAAGTTGTATCGCTGTGAAACGCACGTCAACATTCTGTGTAAATTACATTACAAGAATGTAACTTTCCCGTCATGCTAGCGTTCCTTTCGATTCGCGTGCCCTGAAGGAAGTATGAATTTCTGATGAAAAGAAATTCACAGCTAATGTAGTTGCCGATTCTTCCCGTACAGTTTTCAGGCCCGGTTTGCGACGCGCCAGGTATTGCATCGTGCCAGGTTTGAATCATGTCCCAATTTCTTAACCCGGCGGCGCCGCAGCAAGTTGCGCCTCTGCTTGCACTGGCCGCCAATTTACTGAGGGCCGGGCGACCGGCCGATGCGATCACACCGTTGCGCGAGGCGGCGCTGCTGCAACCATTCGATGCCATCATCCAGCATGATCTCGGCCTCGCCTGCCTTGAGGTCGGCCGCGTTCCGGATGCCATCGCTGCATTGCAGCGGGCCGTTGCCTGCGACCCGCGATGCACCGATGCATATTTCCGCCTGGGAATCGCGCTGGAGAAGCTGGGCAACATCGGCGGAGCAATTGTCGCGTACGAGCGCGCTACGCAGCTGCTCCCATCGCTGACCGAAGCGTGGTTCCGGGCTGGCGCCCTGGTCTACGAACTGGGCCATCGCGACGAGGCAATTGGATGCTTCCGCCGCGCGGCTACAACCGGAGGTAAGACCAGTTTCGGCCGACTGGGCAAGGCGCGAGCGTTGTTGACCGAGGATCGCAATCAGGAAGCCGAAAAGGTGCTGCGGCAGACCCTGGCGCTCGATCCAAGGAACGCCATCGCGCATGATCTGCTGGGCAATCTGCTTTCTGAGTATGGCCGCTTCGGCGAGGCCCGCGAGTGCTTTCAACGCGCGATCGCAATCGCCCCGCTGCTGGCGGGATGCTACTACGATCTGGTCCGGTGTCGCCCCGTTACCAGGAGCAACGGCGACGAAGGTCTGCTGCAGCGGATGGAGGCGGCGCTGGCTATGCCGGGCCTCGAGGCGGCGCAACGCCTGCGGCTTCACCTCGCGATCGGGAAGGCGGCGGACGATCTGGGCGACTACGGTTTGGCGATGAAGCATTTCGATGCCGCAGACGCCGTGCGCCGGGCCTCAGTGCCGTTCGACTCGACCGCGTTCTCAGTGGAGATCGACCGGCTAATTGCGCGCTGCACACCCGAATTCTTCGCGACTGCAAGCAAACTGGGCAGTTCGGATGCAACGCCGGTGCTGATCCTCGGCATGCCGAGATCGGGTACAACTCTGGTCGAGCAGATCGTCTCCATGCATCCCGAGGTCGGGGCCGGTGATGAGTTGCATTTCTGGAACGGGCGCGGGGCAGAGTGGCATCGCTCTGTCGCTGATGGAAACGCTGCGGCACGGAACGGGGGCGGGTTCGACGTTTCGGAGTTCATGGCGAAGGCGGCGGCAGACTATCTTCGCGTGCTGCACGCGATTGCGCCGAAGGCGACGCGAGTGACGGACAAGATGCCGTTCAACTTCCTCTGGGCCGGGCTAATCCACGTGGCATTCCCACGCGCAACCATCATCCATTGCCGGCGCGCTGCGGTCGACACGGCGCTGTCGATCCATCAAACTCATTTCCACCCGGGCCTGGCGTTTCCAACCGGAGGCGACGAACTGGTGGCGTATTTCCGCGACTACCGGCGGCTCGTCGATCATTGGCGGAGAGTGCTGCCGGCGGATCGCTTCATCGAGGTCGATTATGAGGAGCTGACGAGCGCGCCTGAACCTGTCACGCGGCGGATCATCGCGGCCTGCGGCCTGGCGTGGAATGATGCGTGCCTGCGACCTGAATCGAATCCGCGGGCGGTGAGGACCCCCAGCAAGTGGCAGACCCGGCAGCCTATCTATCGCACCTCGGTCGCGCGCTGGCGCCGCTACGAACCCTGGCTCGGTCCCCTGCGCGCGCTCGTCGATGTTAAGTAAAAATATCAAAGAATGATGTTAAGTAAAAAAAATCCTAGAGGATTCAGCGGGTTGGACTGTCTACTTGAGCTTAAGCAGGGGAAGAGTCGCTGCCCGATCGCGTGAACTGCGCATCCAGGCCGCGGCGTCTGTTCGCCTGGCAGTTGAGCGCTGACGAATCCTCAGAATCCATCGGGACGTCGGGTTGCGGTACTGGCTTCCAACGGCGTCACTTCCCAGTCGAAGATTACAAAAATGTAATCTTGGCGTCATCCTGCCGTCCCTTTCTCAAACCTAGACTGGGCACCCTGGTCCCCTCAATGCCTGCGCCGCGCCCTGCCGCTGATTCAGGAAGATTGATGAGAACTGCTACGACGTCCCGTCTGCTCGCTGCTGCATGATCAAAAAATCTTAAGGAGGAAAACGGTATATGTCTCGAAAAAATAAGTTTCGAAATAGATCTCGAAACAAGACTCGAAACAAGTCTCGGATGAACCGTATGGGTCCACTCACCGGCCTGCTGGCGGCGGGATTGGGACTTCCAGTGCTCGCTGGGGCTCAGTCCGTGCCCTATCCGACCTACGTGACGGGCCCACAGCCGAATGGTTCGTGGGTCGTTAGCAGTGGGCAGGTGATCAATCCGGCCGGCATCCAGGTCGATCTCGGAATCCGGGTCCGCGCGAAGGCCATCGCGCTCAATCCCAGTGTTAAAAATCACACCGCCGCCGTTCTCACTCTGGGCGCGTCGCAGGCCGTCGAGGTGTTCGACACCAACACTGGCGTGGTCCTGCAGGACTACCTCACTCTCGGACAGGATGCGCAAGGCAGCTATAACGGCATCGCCTATTCCGCGGACGGCAAGTTCCTCGTGTTCAGCCAGGACAGCAGCAATGTCACCATCGCCAAGGTTTCTGAAGAAGGCTTGCTAGACGACGATGCCCAGGTCAGCGTGCCTCCGAATAATTCCTTCATCGCGTGTTTTCCGAACAGCCCGGCCGCTGCTTATGCCAACCCCTGCGGCTCGTTCTATACTTCGGGCACTTCTTATCCTGGCGGCCTCGCTCTGTCCAAAGATGGCAAGAGCGCTTACGCCCTGCTCAACCAGAACGATACGCTCACCAAGATCGACCTGGCCTCGAAGCCGCCCAAGCAGGATATGCAGATCCGCGTCGGCAACGCTCCGCACAGCATCGTAATCGATAGCAGCGGCACGACGGCTTACGTCAGCAACGAAGGTGGCCGGGCCGCGACGGCGGAAGACTTCCAGATCAACTCCGCCGGCACCGAAATCGTCGCCGACCCGGTGGTTGGCGCCGCGATCACCGGTACTGTTTCTGTGGTCAATCTCGCCACGATGAAGGTCACCGCTACCATCTCAACCGGTCTGCACCCGACCGGGATGGCGCTCTACGGACAGTCCCTGTTGGTGGCAAATACCTACAGCGACAGCATCTCAATTGTCGACACGGCCGCCAACACGGTGGCGCGGACGATTCCTCTCGGGCTGCCGATCGGCGTGCCCGGCGAAGGCCAACCGGCTTACGGCGCCGCACCGAACTCGATCGCCGTCGATGCGAAGGCTGGCATTGCCTTCGTCGCTCTTTATAACGCCAACGCGGTCGGGGTGGTCGACCTTACCAAAGGCGCGACGACTCCACTCCTGGGAATGATCCCGGTGGCCTATGCTCCCTGCTCGGTAGTGTTTGACCAAGCCAATAACGTGATCATCGTTGCCAACGACAAGGGCATTGGCGCTCGCTATTCGTTTGAGACCGACCACGGGGTTACCGGCTACAACACCCATCAGGACAATGGCACCGTTAGCATCGTCCCCGTGCCGGACAGCGCGACCTTGGCGGCGATGACCAGCCAGGTTTTCACGAACAACCACTGGGATCTGGCGCAAAATATCGCGGCTGCCTCTGGTGGCAGCCCGCACGCCAAGCCGGTAGCGATCCCGGAGAAGATCGGCTCTCCGTCGCTGATCAAGCACGTGTTCCTGATCGTTCGTGAAAACCGCACCTACGATCAGGTCCTGGGCGACGTGGCCGCCGGCGATGGCGACTCTTCCTTGGCGGTGTTTGGCGGCAAGGACACGCCGAACGTGCACCAGTTGGTGAAACGCTTCCCTCTCCTCGACAATTTCTACGACCCCAGCCGCCAGTCGGCCGACGGTCACCAGTGGATCACCGAGGGCATGGCGCCTTACTCCGACGACATTCAGTCGCCGGACTGGGTCCGCAGCTATCCCGGCGGGAACGCCGGCGATGCTCTCGCCTATCAGAACAAGGGCTTCCTGTTCTCGGAAGCCGCCGCCGCCGGTCAGACCGTGAAGATCTACGGCGAATACGTCGAGAACGATACCTTCCTGCAGCCCAACGGCTCGACCAGCGAGCCCAGCTGGAGCGACTTTTATGCCGACTCGCAGTGCTTTGAGGGAGGGCCTGCTTGCGCAGCCCCTGGCACCGCGGGCGAGAAGACGCTGTACTTTCAGAACACGGTCCAGGCCGAGTCCTCTCTCCCGGCCGTGTATAACCACCTGATCACGAACTTCCCGCAGTTCGATCTGGGCATTCCCGATCAGTTCCGCGTCGACCTGTGGCTGCAGGATTTCCAGAAGGACGTCACGGCCGGTACGGTGCCCACGTTGAGCATCCTGTGGGTAATGGACGACCACACTGGCGGCCCGCCCACCTCGGACGCCGAACAAGCCGATAACGACCTGGCCGTGGGGCGCATTATCGACTACATCAGCCACAGCAAGGTGTGGTCCACGTCGGCGATCTTCATTGAAGAAGATGACGCCCAGAACGGCGTTGACCACGTCGACGGTCATCGCAGCCCAGGTTACGTTGTCAGCCCATACGCGGTTCAGGGCGGACACACCGACCACACTTACTACACGCAAGTCAACATGACTCGGACGATGGAGCAAATCCTCGGTCTGCCGCCCATGAACCAGTTCGATCTCGTGGCGTCGCCCATGAGGACGGCTTTCGTCAAGGGCGAACCACCCGCGGATAACTTCAAGCCGTGGACCCACGTAGCGAACCAGGTCCCACTGACCGAGGGCGTTACCGGAGACACAGCTGACACCAAGAGCAGCCCCAAGGTGAAAGCCCTAAGGGCGGCCTGGCTCCAGAAGAAGGCGCAGATCTTCGCCGGCAAACTGACCAAGCCTGACTCTGAAGACCCAGACACCGTCAACCACCTGAACTGGTACATGTCCACCGGGTTCGTGCGACCGTATCCCGGTGAGAAAACAGTTCGCCCGCCAAGCGAGTTCAACAAACCGGCTCCTGCTGGTGAAGACGCGGACGACTAAAATACGTTGGGACTGCAACCGCCCTCTCCCCGCTTTCCGGGGAGAGGGTTTTTCTTTGCCTCCCATGCGAAGGCTCCTCAACCTGAATCCGACGCGTCCCCGTGATTCGGATTCCTGAGAATTCGCTGGCCGGAACGACGATTGAAGCATTTTGTTTTGCGCCAGATTGCCACGCCAGTCGCAGCCGCTTCCGTTCCCAAACGCTCCCATGATAATCTGGGAGTCGATGTAGGCGCGTAGCTCAGTTGGTTAGAGCGCTACCTTGACACGGTAGAGGTCAGGAGTTCGAGTCTCCTCGTGCCTACCATTTATCTCATTGAATCCGCTCAGTCGCGAGCGGCAGATTCTCTCCGAGTTTGAGCCACTCTTGCGGACCTTTCCCAGCAATTTCTGAGTTGCGACAATACTAGAAAAAGGCTAGAGATGCTCGCCGAGCGGTTTGTGTATGATCCGACTCCTGCATAGGCGCAGAGATCGGGCGATCGACAAATGAGCAACGAGTCCTCTATCCGAAGTCTCGAAGCCGGGGTGGCTTTGACGCAGCGCGCCGACGGCGCGCCCGGCCCGAGTGAATTCGATCTCGGCTACTACGGCTGGCGCGTAGTGCTTGCGGCGTGCATGGGCGTAATGGCGGGCTTCGGTTCGCTATTCGTCTATACATTTTCGGTGTTCGTCAAGCCGCTGGCAGTGGAGTTTGGCTGGAGCCGCGAGGCGATCTCAAGCGGCTTCGCCATCGCAGCCGTCACTTTGGGCTTCATTTCCCCACTGCTCGGTCAATGGATTGATCGCTTTGGCCCTCGCCGCATCATTCTTGTCTGCATGACGATATACGGGTGCGCCATCGCCTCGTTGTCATTGTTGCGCTTTGGATTGTGGCAGTTTTACGGGACTTGCTTCGTGCTGGGCGTGGTCGGGAACGGGGCGGCACATCTGGCCTATTCGCGATCGATTTCCACCTGGTTTCATCGACGCCTGGGGATGGCACTGGCGTTTGTGATGGTTGGAGCCGGATTGGGCGCGATGATCTTGCCGGTCGTTGCTCAGACCATTATCAGCCGGGCGGGCTGGCGGGCCGCATACGCATTTCTCGGCGGTCTGGCATTGCTGCTGGGCCTGCCGCTCAGCTGGCGCTACATCCGCGAGCGCGGAGTGAAGGGAAACGAACCCGGTCCCGTGGCGCATTCTGGAATGACGTGGCAGCAGGGCCTGCGCTCTTTTGCATTCTGGATCATCACGGCCATTCTCTTCGTAAGCTCGATCAGCATGAACGGAGCGATCACTCACCTGTCGGCGTTGCTGACCGATCGCGGCCTCACGGTGGGAAATGCGGCGCTGTGTGCGTCCTTACTCGGCGGATCAAGTCTGCTGGGCAGAATTGTAGTCGGATGGCTACTCGACCGATTTTTCGGGCCACGCGTCGCACTGGTAATCAACCTTATTACCGCGCTGGGTATTTTTCTTCTCGCCCGCGCGACTAGTTTTCCGGCGGGTTGCGTAGCCGCTGCGCTGATTGGCGTCGGCGCCGGGGGCGAGGCCGCGACAACACCTTACCTGCTGACGCGTTATTTTGGGCTGCGCGCTTTCTCCACTCTGTACGGTCTTACCTGGACCTTCTATGCCGCCGCGGGAGCTATCGGGCCGGTGATACTGGGGCGCGCGTTTGATGCGACGGGTTCCTATGCCTCTTTGCTGATTCTTCTGGCCGTGGCGCTAGCGGTGGCAGCAGTGACCAACCTCTTGCTTCCGCGCTATTCAAACTCTTTCCCAGCTGAGTGAGCGCGTTCGGGCGAAATTTAGAAATACGAGCGGCGCTCACGGCGTCAATTTCCCGGTTGCGAGGTAGTCCTGCGAAGGGACACCGAATGCGTCGGCAACACGATTGAAAAAAGCGAACAAGGCAGCGATATATACCGCCTCGGCGATCTGTTCTTCCATCCAGCCGGCGGCTCGTAGCTTCTCGACATCTTCGGGAGTGGATCTGTAAGCAGCCCGAGTAATCAATTCCACATAGTCCAACAGGGCGCGCTCCGCCGCCGTAAGGCCGGCCTCGTCAAGCTTGCCTTCGACAATTGCTGCCACACATTGATCGGATGCTCCCTGAACCCGCAGGAAGTATGCGTGGCTATCCAGTCAATACGGACACCGGTTCAGAAACGAGACGTAGCTGGCGATCATCTCTTTGTGGCGGCGCGAAAGATGCCCTTCGGAGAAATGGATGGTGTTTCCCAGTTCGATGACGCGGCGCAGAAAGTCAGGCCGCGCTCCGAAGCACTTGATGATGCCGGGAACTTGCTGTCTGCCAGACCCAGCCCGCCAAAAGTCGTAAGCGGCGGCCGTTTCTCCAGTGGCTTCCGCGTCTTCGATGATTTTGATTTTCGTGGCTGACTTCGGGGTTGAAGCGCCGTCGGGGCCGGGCGAATGTTTTGCATCGTTTTCGGAGTTCATATCAATTTGAATCGACGGGTTACTTCTTCACGAGCGAATACAGATTGGCGTGGCGACAAGTTAGCTGGAGAAGAGTTGCGAAACAATAGTGCGAAAACACTACGAGCACGCTTGGGTTTTTCACCGCGATTTGAGACCAGTACTGCTTTCAGATTATTGACCCCGCCAGGAAGCGTCCTTATAGTCGCCCCACTTCAATCTGTGGGCGAATTCTCGCGCGTGTTTTCTAGCGTCGGCGAGAAACTGTTTTGCAAAATCACTGTTGATTCCTGACGACGAATGGGGAAAAGCATGCGTAGGGCGAAGACGCTGACGTTGTTCCTGATGGTTCTGCTTACAACTTTGAATGTTGCTGCACAGCAAATAACAGCCAGCATTCGCGGAACCGTGAACGATCCGAGCGGCGCGATTGTCCAGGGCGCTACGGTCACTGCAAGGCAAACGGAGACCGGCTTAACTCGTGCGGTGGTCACGGACCACCAGGGAGAGTACGTGTTGGTCGAACTCCCCATCGGACACTACCAGTTAGAGGTTCAGGCTAAAGGATTTCAGAAGTTCCTGCAGCAAGGAATCTCGCTGGATGTGAACCAGATGGCGACGGTTGGCATTCACCTCAAGCTCGGGGCGGAGACGCAGCAGGTCGAGGTGAGTGCGGATGCCGCGTTGGTGCAGAACACCGTCAGCAGTCTCGGTGAAACCGTGATGGAGCACGAGATCCTCGATCTCCCGCTGGATGGCCGCAACTTCTCCCAGCTCGGACTTCTTCAGCCTGGAGTCGTGCCATTAACGCCCGGACTACTCGAAGCGGGCGGTCCGGCGCGAGAGAACCAGGCTTACGCCGTCGACGGCCAGCGGCCGGAGTCAAACAATTTTATGATTGACGGCGCCGACAATGAGAGCTCGGTAGACGGTGGATTCGTTCTCAAGCCGCCGATCGACGCGATTGCCGAGTTCAAGATTCTCAGCCACAACGCGAATGCCGAGTTCGGACGCAACACCGGCTCCACCACCAATATCGTTACCCGATCGGGTTCCAATTTCTTTCACGGCGCCGCCTGGGAATTTCTGCGCAACGATGCCATGGATTCGTCCGATTACTTCACTCAGAGCGTCCAACCGCTGAAGCAGAACCAATTCGGCGGGACCTTCGGCGGACCGGTTGTCAAAGATAAGACTTTCTTCTTCGGATACTACGAAGGTTTCCGCAACCGGCAAGGTGAGACTGTTCCTGCAACGGTGCCCTCGTCGGCGGAACGGACGGGCAACTTCGGCGAGCTCTGCAACAACATTACCGGGGACAGCTTTGCCACCAGCGGCCAGTACGCCAGCCAGTGCGTCAATGCCCAGGGCAACCCAGATCCCAACGGCCAGCTCTTTTTGTTTGGTCAGGCTGTGCCATTCAACAACATGACGATTATCATGCCCATCGACCCGACTGCGGCGAGCGTCTTGCCGCTTTTCCCGTTGCCCAACGTTGGGGAAAATGGTTTTATCGCCACGCAGACGCTAGTCGAAAACAACGACCAATTCGGCGTGCGTCTGGATCATTATCTTTCCCCCGCCGACACTCTCAATTTCCGCTACATGTTCAGCACCGGCCCGACAACCGATCCGCTTTCGCCAGTGGGAGCGAACGTTCCCGGCTTTCCGGTGGGGGAGTATAACCGCGCGCAGAATTTTGTCGCGCAGGAGACGCACATCTTCTCGCCGACTACCATCGGCGTCGCGCGTTTTTCGTATCTCCGCAATACGTTCCTGCTGGACGAGCACTTGAACCACGAATCGCCGGCAGACCTGGGTTTTCAATACGCTCCGACCTTGCCTTTGGCCGCCGGACCTCCGTTCATTCAGGTCGGCGGATACGCCTCGGTGGGCGATCCCATCACGGGACCGCGCAATACGTTTCAGAACACGTTTGATCTCTCCGGCTCTCTGAGCTGGATCCACGGCCGCCACGAACTGAAATTCGGCGGAGGCTATCGGCGCGAGCAGATCAACGCCTTGCAGGGCATCGCCAGCAATGGCTTCTTTGTATTCGCGGGGATCCCGTACCAAGCGGGATTCCTCTTCAACGATGGTTTTGCCAATTATCTCGCGGGCTTTCCGGTGGTGTTTCTGCAGGGCGGAGGCAACTTCGCTCGCGAAATCCGCGACCGAGCCGTGGACGCTTACGCCCAGGATACCTACAAAGTGAATTCTCGCCTGACGTTGAATCTTGGCCTTCGGTACGAGCTGCCCTTCCCGGCCACCGAAAGGCACAACGAGGTGAACCTTTTCGTTCCCGGAGCTCAGTCGACGGTGATTCCCAACGCCCCGGCTGGACTTCTTTACCCCGGCGATCGTGGCGTCTCAGCGGGCTTGATTCCCACCGAGAAGACAGCATTTGCTCCACGGGTGGGCCTTGCCTGGGATCTGCGTGGAGATTCCAAAACCGTGGTCAGCGCCGCCTACGGAATTTTCTACGAGCCGTTCTATACCGGCGAAGGAGGTCCGCTGCAGGACCCGGTTAGCTCCCCTCCCTACCTCAAGACTCTGCAGTTGGGATTTCCGATCAACTCGTTTGCGAATCCATTCCTTGCTCCGGATCCTTTCGGAGTGCCCTTCCCCGAGCCCATGACGCTGTTGGTGGTCGCTCGTAATCTGCACTTGCCCTACGCGCAAGATTGGAATCTGAACATCCAACGATCGTTTGGCGCAGATTGGCTCTTCCAACTCGGGTACGTAGGGACCACCGGAGTGCGACTGCCGCGATTCATCGAGGGCAATCCCCCGGCCTTTATCCCCGGTGCCGACACAACCAGCCAAGGCTGCGCACCACCGAACCTGCCATGCCCAATTTCCAACGAGAACAATGTGAACCAGCGGCGTCTCTATTCCGGATGCACTCTGACGAACCCGGACAACTGCATCTACGGCTCAGTCGGTGAAATTGCGGGCGTGGCGGACTCCAGCTATAACGCCCTGGAAGCCAGCCTGCGCAAGCGCTTCAACCACGGGCTCTCGTTCCTCGCTTCCTACACGTGGTCGCATTCCATCGATGACGTTTCGTCATTCAACATTACTGGCTCGGCGTCACAACCGGTCGCGGGAGAAAATGACCTGGCCCAGAATCCGTTCGATCTTGCCGCCGAGCGCGGACGATCCATGTTCGATTCCCACAATCGTTTTGTCCTGAGTTATCAGTGGAGCCTTCCGTTCCTGCAGCACTCGAGCGCCTGGTATGCGCGCGTTCTCGGCAACTGGCAGCTGAATGGGATCTTCACCGCCATGAGTGGTGGCCCGTTCACCGTGTTCGACTCGAATGACGTTTCGCTGCAGGGGCAGGCACCGGAGATTACCGGCTTCTCCGCGAACCGCCCCAACGTAGTCGGCAATCCAAACTCGGGTCCGCGCACGCCGCAGGAATGGTTTAACGTGAAAGCGTTTCAGCAGCTGCAACCGGACCCTCTCGGCCGGTTCGAGGTCTTCGGGAACGAAGGCCGCAACGTTGTCCAGGGCCCGGGCTACGTGAACTGGGACGCCTCAGCCTTCAAGAGCATTCGCCTGACGGAATCGAAACAACTTGAATTCCGCGGTGAATTGTTTAATCTGCTGAACCATACCAATTTCCGTCTGCCGGTCAGTGACATTTCATCGCCGACTTTCGGGCAAATCCAGTCGGACGTAAGTCCGCGCGTGATTCAGGTGGCGCTGAAATTTCTCTTCTGATGCTGAGACTGAATCCATTCCTTCGAAAGCTCCTGCTCAGGCTACTGTTCAGCCTGATGATCGCCTACGTTTGTTTCGGGACGTTCGTGTGGTGGGCGATGCATCAGTCTCCCGAGACTTTCGGGCGAGTGATGGCAAAAATGCCGGGTCCGGTCCCCTTCCTGATTTTTCCGTTTGAAACTGCCTGGCTGCACGCTCGCGCCGGGACGCTTCACGTCGGAGATCAAGCGCCCGACTTTTCTCTGCTCAAGTTGGACAAGAGTGCGCGAGTTCAGCTGTCCGCGCTAAACCAGCAACAACCGGTGGTCTTGGTATTCGGCAGCTACACTTGACCGCCGTTCCGGCGGGAGGTTCCTGCCCTCAATAAACTTTACGAGCAGTATCGCGGGCGTGTTGCTTTCCTGGTGGTTTACATTACCGAAGCCCACCCCAGCGACGTATGGCAGATGGAGAGCAACGTCAAAGACAAGGTTGTTTTTGCCAGCCCGAAAACGGAAGAAGAACGAGCGTTTGTGGCCGGCGCTTGCGTACGGAAACTTGGCATTGAATTTCCGGCTGTGCTCGATGAGTTTGGCAATTCGACGGAACGGGCCTATACCGGCTGGCCGGACCGGCTTTATTTGATCGATTCGCAGGGCCACATCGCCTACAAGAGCAAGCCTGGCCCCTTTGGATTTAAGCCGGAACTGTTGGAAGCGGCACTCTCTCGCGCCGTACCCACCGAAGCTACCATAGGAAAGACCATAGCCAACCCATAGTGGTTGCCGCTCGACGCCGCGGACGAGTGTTGTCCGTGCTCGTGATTCCGTGGTTGTCAGATTTCAGCCCGCACCTTGCGCAGGCCTGATTCACACACCGCGAGCGCGGTATTATCATTATCACTATCATTATCGATAGAAGGAACCCGGGGAAGTAGACCGGGACGCGAGCCGCGCTCATGAAGAAACAATTTACCCGCAGGGATCTGTTACGCAATGCCATGCTGGCTACGGCGGCCCTTCCGCTCATGCCCTTCCTGGCATCTGACAAGCAAAAGCCACACACCTTTGCCGAGCCGGCGGCAGTTCCATACTCCGGCTCGGACGACGGGCTGCTCGACGAAATCGAACGCACCGCATTCGACTTTTTCTGGAACGAGGCCGGCCCGTCAACCGGCCAGGTCAAAGATCGCGCGCTCGTGAACGGCAACGATACCCGGCGGATTGCCAGTATCGCAGCGACGGGCTTTGGACTCTCTGGCCTGTGCATCGCCGACGCCCGCAGCTATAAGAAGAAAGAAGATATTACCGGGCGAGTCCGCACCACCCTGCGTTTTCTGTGGCAGAAGCTTCCTCACGAGCACGGTTTCTACTACCACTTCATCGACCTGAATACCGGAGAGCGGCAGTGGAAGTGTGAGATCTCCTCGATCGACACTTCTCTTCTACTGTGCGGGGTGTTGACCGCGCGTCAACATTTTGCCGACGCCGAAATTCAGGACCTCGCCACCAAAATTTACGAACGCGTCGACTGGCCCTGGATGCTGAACGGCGGCAAGACACTCTCCATGGGCTGGCATCCCGAGTCAGGATTTCTCAACGCCCGCTGGGAATACTACTGCGAACTCATGATGATCTACCTGCTGGCGATCGGGTCGCCCACGCATCCGATCCCGGCGGAAACGTGGAAGGCGTGGACCCGCCCTACGATCAAATTTCACGGCATCGAATACATCTCAGGCAACGATCCGCTCTTCACGCATCAGTACTCGCAAGCCTGGTTCGACTTTCGCGGCAAGCGCGACGCCTACACCAACTATTTTGAAAACTCGGTCAAGGCCACAGCCGCCCACAAGCAATTCTGCCTTTCCCTGCGCGACGAGTTTCCCGATTACGGCGACCATCTGTGGGGCATCACCGCCTCCGACTCGGCAGCCGGCTACCAGGCCTGGGGAGGCCCGCCACGCATCGGAAAACTCGACGGCAGCGTGGTGCCCTGCGCTGCCGGCGGTTCCCTACCGTTTCTCTACCCCGACTGCATGCAGGTTCTGCGCACCATGAAGGAACGCTATCCCAAGGCCTGGGGACGTTACGGCATCGTCGACGCCTTCAACCCGCTCACCAACTGGTATAACCCGGACGTCCTCGGCATCGACCTCGGCATCACGATGGTAATGGCCGAAAATCAGCGCACCGGATTCATCTGGGACACGTTCATGAAAAACAAAGAAGCCCAGCAAGGAATGGACAGAGCCGGATTTCAGAAGTAACCGCAGGAACACCGGGCCGGAAAAGTCGCCGCGCCCCGAACTCCAACCAAAACAACGCTGCGGAATGAGCAGTTTGCTCATCCCGCAGCGGACGGGGAAAGCGCCGCTCTTCCCGGCGCCTTGTATTAGAAGCTGAACCGAGCCCCGACAGTGATTACGCGGCCAGCGAGCCCGCCGGTGATTGTGCCAAAGTTCGATGCGTCAATGTCATTCACGATGTCGGTGGGATTCAAGTTCAGATTGTTGAACAGGTTGTAGACATCCATGCGGAGCTCGAACTTGCCATTCTCACCGAGCACGCGATTGTCCGGGAGACCAAAGTTCTTGGCCAGCATGATGTCCAAGTCTTTGTATCCGGGGCCGGTAAACGAGTTACGCTGCACACCGATTTGGGGAAGCGCCCCTCCGCAGGAGGCTGGTGTGTTGCACGCGGTGAAGCTTGGCGTGGCAAAGTACGTCGTGCCTCCGTTGGGGAAATTGGAACCCCCAACGGTCTCGAACGCCTTATTGCTGGTGTTGTTGCCGCCTCCGCCCAGGTAGACTGCGGGAAGATTTGAATAGCCGCAAGTTCCGCAATACAGGCTGCCGCCAAAATTCACGACCGGCGTCCACGGGAACCCGGAGTGAAGGTTGTAAATCCCGCTGAGGGACCAGCCTCCGGCGACCTTCTCAATCCATTTATTGTCGCCGTGGAAGAAGACCGGTTGCCACATGCCGAACAGCTTGAACGCCTTGCCCACGCTGTAGTCGGAACGCCCGTAGGTCAGGTTCGGGTTATACGGGAAGAACGGCAGGTTGAACGGCGGCAGCCCGCTGGAATAGGGCGACGAAGCCGTGTCCAGGCTCTTCGACCAGGTGAATTGAGCGTCGGCCATGAACTCTCTGGAGAAGTTGTGCTTCAACTCCACAAGCAGAGCGTTGTAGTTGCCGTGCCCGAGGACGCTCCAGTAGTCGCCGCCGCCGATCTGCGGGTTCAACGTAAAACCCTGGGCTGCCGGATTCGCATTCGGGTTCTCGTGGAAGAAGATATTACGTGACAAGCTACCCTGATACCCCACCGAGGCCACGAAGTTGTGACCTATGTCGTATTGAGTATCGACCGAGTAATGATGCACTCGCATGGTGGGCAGCGTACCGGGGAAGATTTCAACGCCAAGACCTACTCCGCCTATGGGTAATCCGTTGGAGCCAAAGGTCGAAACCGTGTGCGGGTTCGCTGGGTAGCCAGTGAGGTTGTGTACTCCTGAAGAAACGGCGTAGATAATACCGGGATTCGCCGACGAGGGAGCGGACATGGTCAGGCTCGGGAACACCACTAACCCGGGATTGTTGCTGATGCTGGACGAAATCGCGATTTCTTCCTGGTTGTAGTTCAGACCGTAACCACCGCGGACCACGAGCTTGTCGTGGAATGCGGTCGGACTCCATGCGAATCCGATCTCGGGCCCGAAGTTATCTTTCTGTGCGTCCCAGGAATTTCCTTTATGAACGGTCAGGCCGGTGAGGTATGCGGATCCCGCTCCGGGAGTGGCTTGCAGCATGTTGCCCTCCTTGGAAGACAGCGGACCAAAGTAGGACCAGCGCAGTCCCAGGTTCAGGGTCAGGTTCGGGCGGAGTTTGAAATCATCCTGAGCAAAAAACCCCCAGATGTCAGTGCGGTCATCCTGGCGCACCGTCGAGGGGAATCCAGTGGTAGGGCTGAAGCCCCCGCCTTCGTTGTGCGGTGCATCGTTGAGGAAGTCCCAGAGGTTGAAAAAATTATAGTTGGGCACACCGCAGCCGGCGCAATCTTGCAGATAAAAGAGGCGTGTCAAATCGCCACCAAACTTCAGGGTATGGTTCCCGACAATCTTAGTGGCCACATCCTTGAAGCCATAGGTCCACTGATCCAGGATGCTGCCTACATTGGGGCCAAAAGAATTGATCGAAATGCTACCGATGGTATCGATGTTGTCAGAGGGCAGACCTACCGGAGATTGCGGGTTGGAAGCGATTTCATTCCAGTGCCATCCGGCTCCGTTGAAGCGAAGTTCATTCAGGAAGTTGGCCGAGAAAGTGTGGTTCCAGACCGGGGAGTAGGCTTCGTTGATTTGGTGATGGTGAAAGAGATTGTAGTCACGAGCCGGGCCATTGAGGAAGTTGGTGGATTGTGGCACCCAGTAAATGGTAAAGCCGAGGCGATCGTTAGGCGTGACGTCCCAATCGACACGGCCGTCGTACTGATTCTTAGAAACGTTGGAAGTGGCAAGCGTGTTGTAGCTTCCAATATCGGCGGTCGTACCCAGGTTCTCAGGGCCGCCGCTGCCGTTGCCACCGGTGCCGGGGGTCGTCGCACCCGACCAGCCCAGATCCTGATGACCCAAGCTAGCGGTCAGTGGAGTGCCCAGGTTCAGGCCCCCGGTGACAGCATGGCAATTTACGCCTTCGATCAGCCCAGCGTCCACGCACGTAACGGTATTCGTTCCTGTGCTGATGACGCCTGAACCGGGAAAGGTGAGGTAGGTTGAAGCTATGCTTCCCGAAGGAGCGAGAGCGTCGAATGCCGGAGTGTCGTACCAGCCGGTGGAAGGACTGGGCACCGACGCAGGGCTGCGCACCGTTTCCCAATTGAAGGAAAAGAAAAGCTTATTTTTTAAGATCGGGCCATTGATGCCGCCCCCGAACTGATCGAAGAAATTGGAGTCTTTTTGAACGGGAATGTCTTCCCCATTGAATGGCTGATAGGCGTTAAGACCGGGACGATGAATAGTGAAGAAGCCGCTCCCATGAAACTGATTGCTGCCGCTCTTGGAAATGATCTGAATCTGGGCGCCGCTAAAACGTCCGTTCTCCGCGTCATAGCTGTTCGCGAGGACTTTGACGCTGTCCACGGAATCTTCCGAAGGTGTGATGATAGTGGTTCCACCCCACACCGCGCTGGTCGTGCTGATTCCGTCGATCGTGACGCTATTGTTTTCGTACTGCTGGCCATTCGCCAGAGCGGCGGCGCCATTTTCCGTATTAAAAATGCCCGAGTTGCCACCGCTGGGACCAGGACCCTGCATACCCGGAAGCGGTTCGGCACCACCCCCGCCGCCCTGAGCCCCGTCGCCGAACACTCCGGGAGTCAGTTGAATCAACTGCAAAACGTCGCGACCGAACGAGGGCATATGCTGCACTTGATTGTCGGAGATAACTCCGTTCACTGAGGCGGTTTCAGTTTGCAGTAACGGCGTCGCCGAAGCATCCACGTTAACGGTCGTGGTTGCGGCGCCGATCGCGAGCTGCACATTGACAGCGTTCGCCTCCTCGGGAATCAGCTGAAGGTGGTCGATCACTTTCTTCTGGAAACCGTCTTTTTCCACTTCCAACCGGAACGGTGCCGCGGCCAGCGCATTGAAGTTAAACACTCCGGCATCGTTACTGTCCCGGACTTGCTTTTCGCCGGTGGCGGGATTGGTCAGCGTGAGGTGGGCGCCTGCTACCACTGCGCCCGTGGGATCGGTCACCACGCCCTGAATGGAGGTTCGATACTGCGCGTGCGCCATGGCCGCGGAAAGAATAAGACAGGCAACCACTGAAACGGTGCGGAGTGCGGAAGAAGTGGAACGACTCATGACGCCCCCTGGTGTTGCGTTGAAGAAATGCCGTTTGGGATTCAGTTTTTACGGGTGCAACGTTTACTAAAACTCTACAAAAGCGTTTTAGTAGCACTCCGCCGCTTATAGCACAGGCCATTTTCCACAGTCAAGCGCATTGTTTTCAACTAGTTGTTTTGAGGGAGCGCCTTAACGATTTTGTTGCCGCGATTGCCTGGCCCCAATCGTCGCGTTTTCGTCCGGGTGGCCGAGCAGATTGTTTATAGTCAGCCGTCGCTAGCGGCCTCGACGAACGCCGTTCGCGGCGTGGCCAGTGGTTTCGCGGATCATCAGTTTGGGTTCGACCATGATCTCTCCGCCCTGTACATCCGCCGCCGGGTGCCGGATGCGGCGCAGCAGCGTCTCGGCGGCGATCCTGCCCATCTCTCGCAAGGGTTGGCGCACAGTGGTCAGCGCAGGATTCTGATAGGCCGCGCTCTGAATATCATCGAAGCCGACCACCGAAACGTCGTCCGGAACGCGCAGCTTGGCCTCGCGGAGTGCGCGGATGGCGCCCATCGCGGAAATATCGTTGAAGGCAAACAACGCGGTGAACGGCCGGTGCGACGCCAGCAGTTTTCTTGTGGCCTCATACCCAAGTTCCGGAGACGGAGAGTCGCCCTCGAGTTGCGAGATCAAGCCGGTCGAAATCGGCAGGCCCAACTGGCGGGCAGCTTTTTCAATGTTTGCCCAGCGAACTTCCGTATCGGAGCTGAATTCCTGGCCCTTAATGAAGGCGATGTTGCGATGCCCGAACTGCGCCAGATGTTTCAGAGCAATTTCCGCCGCGCGCACATGGTCGAGTACGATATTGGTTACACCCTTCACCTGGTTGTGCCCCGAAACGGTAACCACGGGCACCGAGAGCGAGAGCGTCCACGGCGTGTCGACCGCGATCAAACCGTCAACCGATCGCTCCAGAAAAAGTCGGGGGTATTCATCAATCAAATCCGCGCGGTGGCGATGACTCACGACGAAATAAAAGTATCCCTCTTGCAGAAGATGGTCTTCCACTCCGCTCATGACGGACGCCGAATATCCGTCGCTGACTTCAGGAACGATGACTCCGATGGTGAAGCTGCGCTGGGCGCGCAACGAGCGCGCGAAAAAATTTGGACGGTACTTGTACTTGCTGGCGGCAGCAAAAATTCGGTCTTTGGTTTCCTGCGGGATGGTGTCCGCAACCGGAGAGCGATTAATCACCAGCGACACCGTGGCCGGAGAGAGACCCAGATGCTCCGCCAGTTCCTTCAGGCTCACCGGCTTGGGCCCCATGCGCAGCGTTTTGCCAGCGCCTTTGCCCTTCTTTTTTTCCGTCACGCTGCGCAGTCTCGCACAAACCGAATCGGCCTAGCAAGCACAGGTTATGACATAGGCCGGGAGACACGCGTGCAATACTTATTGACTTTGCGGGGAAGAAAGTTTTCTATACACTGCGAGAACGCTCTACTAACCCGATTTAGTAGCTGATGCAAGACCCTGGGCCCGACGGAGGTAGTACCCCATGCCATTTTCTGCACTCAACACCACTACGGCCCGCTGTTTGCGTTGCATCGCCGGCTCAAGCTTGGGGAAAGTCTCACAGGCACTCAAGCGGGGGTCGGTCTGCGCAATCCTGAGTGCAGTCCTGAGCGTCGCCCTGTTGGCGCAGGCATCGACGCGAGAGTCGCCCGTCCCAGCGATCGGCGTTGACGACCCGAGTCTCAACACCCGTGTGGAATCCATCCTGCGCGGTATGACAGTGGAGGAGAAGGTCGGACAGCTGGTGCAATACTCCGCCGGCCAGCCCACCGGGCCAGGAACGGGCCGTACCGACTACGACGACATGATTGCCCGCGGGCAGATCGGGTCGCTGTTCAACGTGGTCGATCCACATGAGATTAACAAGTATCAAAAGATCGCGATGGAGAGGTCGCGGCTGCATATTCCCCTTCTGTTCGGACTCGACGTCATCCACGGATTCAAAACTGAGTTTCCGATTCCCCTGGGCTTGGCTTCGACCTGGGATCCGTCAATCGTAGAGAAAGCATCGCGGGTCGCAGCGATGGAGGCATCCGCCAACGGCATCCGCTGGACATTTTCGCCGATGGTCGACATCGCCCGTGATGCGCGCTGGGGCCGCATGGCCGAAGGTGCGGGCGAAGATCCGTTTCTCGGCTCGGCCATGGCCGCTGCCTACGTGCGCGGATATCAGGGCTCGCGTTTGGACGCGCCCGACAGCATCGCCGCCTGCGTCAAGCACTACGTGGGCTACGGCGCGGCCGAAGCCGGACGCGACTACAACACTACCGAAATTTCTGAACATACTTTGCGCCAGTTCTATCTGCCGCCGTTTCACGCTGCGATCGAGGCCGGAACAGCGTCGTTAATGAGCGCGTTCAATTCTCTGAACGGGGTCCCGTCAACGGCCAATCCGTTCACCTTGAAACAGGTTCTGCGGAAAGAATGGGGATTTCGTGGGCTCGTGGTCAGCGACTGGAACGCGGTAGGCGAACTCATCCCGCACGGCATCGCCGCCGACGGCGCCACTGCGGCGCGCAAAGCGTTTCTAGCCGGCGTCGATATGGATATGGTCAGCAGCCTCTATCACGACCACCTGCAACAGATTGTGAGTTCGGGCCAGGCCACGCCGGCAGAATTAGACGAAGCGGTGCGCCACGTGCTTCGCGTGAAACTCGCTCTCGGTCTGTTCGATCACCCTTTCGTGGATGAAGCCGCCGCCCCCAAAGCGCTTTACCACCCGGACAGCATTGCGCTCGCCCAGACCGCAGCCGAGCGATCTTTTGTGTTGCTCAAGAACGCGAATGGACCGGCCGGAGGACCGCTGCTTCCGCTAGCGACCGCGCCCCTGAACATCGCAGTGATTGGACCGCTCGGCGACGACTCGTCGTATCCCGCGGGCGCCCCGCCGGGAACCGGTCCGCGCGTCTCGCTGCCCGCAGCGCTGGCGCAGCGAGTTGGCGAAGGCCACGTCTCCCGCTTCAAAGGAGTCGGCATTCTCGACGGCACCGACGACGAAATTGCGGCTGCAGTCGCCGGTGCTCAAAAGGCCGACATCGTCATTCTAACGCTGGGTGAGACTCCGGACATGAGCGGTGAAGCGGCGTCCCGCGCGCATCTGGGACTTCCCGGCCGACAGCAGGAGTTGCTGGAAGCTGTAGTTCACGCCGGCAAGCCCGTTGTCCTGATTCTCTTCAGCGGCCGGCCGCTTACCGTGCCCTGGGCGTTTGAGCATGTGCCCGCCGTCCTCGCCGCCTGGCTCCCAGGAATTGCCGGAGGCCCCGCGTTGGCTCGCACTCTTTTCGGCGAAGTGAATCCCAGCGGGAAACTCGTCGTCAGTTGGCCGCGCAGCGTGGGTCAGGAACCGCTTTACTACAACCATCTCAGCACCGGGCGTCCCGCTGGAGATGTAGACCTCACTCGTCCGCCCACCGACATCGTCAGCCGGTACGTATCGCGCTATATCGACGAGCAGAATACTCCGCAATTTCCCTTTGGCTACGGCGGTTCTTACACGACGTTCAATTACGGAGCTACCGCCGTCAGCACGCACCGCTTGAGCACTGCGGCGCTGAATAAGGTCATTGCCGCAGGAACAGATCAGTCAGTAATGACCGCCGAGGCCGACGTCACCAATACCGGATCCCGCGCCGCAGAGGAAGTAGTGCAACTGTATATTCAGTTGCGAGGGACCAGCGTCACCGAACCAGTCCGTATGCTAAAGGGATTCCAGACCGTCGCTCTAGCTCCTGGCGAAACAAAAAAAGTAAGGTTTGAATTAAAACCGGAAGCCTTTGCGATCTGGAACGACCGCAACCAATTTGCCGCCGAACCTGCCCACCTGACAGTCTGGATCAGTCCCGATTCCGCGCGAGGATCGGCGGCAGAAGCCGAGATAACACAGTAAGCTCGTAGAAGATGGAGCCCGGCCAACTCGCCGCTCCACGTAAGGCTCAGCCCAACCGTCACGCAAAGACGCCCCGCTACATCAAGCAGTCAGCGCGAAGCCGTCACAGCGAATGGAAACTGGCTTCCCGTTTTCAGCCACTCTTCAAACGGCGCAGCCGAAGGCCGCAGTCGCCCTGGGTTCATGACGTTGCCTGGGTCAAGTCCTCCCTTGATCGCGGCCACCGCCATCACTCCTACGGGAGAGATGTCGTCGGTGAGCCACGGCAAGTGTTCGGTGCCTACAGCGTGGTGATGCGAAAGCGTGGCCCCGTGATCCATGAACGACTGCTGCACGACTCGTTTCGCACGCAGATACTGCTCCATTTCGCGCCCATGCTGCTGCCGGCACGCGAACGTCAAATAGAGGCTGGCCCCGGAGTGATAAGTATGGCTGATATGACATCCCACCCACGGCTTTGCGCCGCTCTCCTGGATCGCCGCACCCAAGGCCATCGTCGTCTCGCGATACAGAGGGACAATGTTGCTCCACACGGTTGAGGTTTCACTCACATCAGACGTGATGCCGCGGTCCATGAGAAAGTCGCGGATGTGCGGAAAATCGTACTTCGTCGACTCGAACGACTTGCCGGAACTTGGGCCCAGATCGACTCCGCCGAAGCGGCGATAGATAGCGCTCACCTGTCGGTGTTGACGGGCAACGGTGGCTTTGCTCCCTTCAAAGGTGGTGAGCATCAGGCAGGCCTTCATAAAATCAAAGCCCTTCATTCGCAGATAACCCTTCATCACTCGGCTCACTGCCTGCGTCAGCCCTGACGACGGCGGTTTGAAAGCCAGCGACAAAGCCGTCTTGCCCGCGTCGTTCAGCCGGAACATCGACGGCACACATTCTTTCCGCACGCATTCTCGAATGGCATGAATGCCGCCTTCGAAATCAGGAAACAGGTACCCGTGAGTGCGGTGCGCCTCCGCCCGTGGATGCACTCGCATGGTCGCCTCGGTAATCACTCCCAGCGTTCCCTCGCTGCCAATGCACAAATGATTTACATCGATTCCGTTCGACGACTTGGGCACGACCCGCGTCACCAACACACCCACGGGTGTGACCATGCGCAAGGCGATCACCATATCTTCGATCTTGCCGTACTTGTCGCTCTGCATTCCGGCGGACCGTGTGGCGATCCATCCCCCGAGCGTGGAGTGCCGAAAGGAATCCGGAAAGTGGCCAAGGGTGAAGCCGTGGCTTTTTAGCTGCTCTTCCAGATCAGGGCCGAACGCGCCAGCTTCGATGCGCGCCGTGCATGACTCTGTATCAACCGCCAGCACGCGCCGCATGCGGCGCATATCGAGCGACACCACCATGCGCCGGGCCTCGGTCCGCTCCAGGCAACCGGCGATATTCGATCCGCCGCCAAATGGGATCACGACAACATCGTGCTGGGCCGCCGCTCGAACGACCATCAGCACATCGTGCTCGTTCTCCGGATAAACCACCAGATCCGGGGCGCCCTCGGCCATACCACGCCGCATTCGAAAAAGGTCGCGCAGCCCCTTGCCGTATGCGTGCACCACGCGCTCGTAACGGCTGTCGCAGATTTGGTCCTCACGCATCCATAACCGCAACTCGGCGAGGAAACCCTCATGCCGGATGGCGTCGTGCAACTGCACCGCTTCCATCGACACTGGCGGTTGCAGATCGTCGCCTTCCTCCACTCCCAGTACTTTTTTTGCGTAGGGCCACAACCCAGGATGGGCCTTCGAGTCGAAACCAACATTTTCGTCTCCCCATCCCCACCATTTCATGTGCTTCGCCGTGTACATAGCGCCTCTCGTTCTACAAGGTTTCGACCGCGTGAACCGGCGACAAGCTTGGTTTCAGGCCGCGAATGCGCAGCTCCAGCAATTCCACAGCGGCCCTTCGAACTCCACGCGCGCCCCCGGGATCCCCCGGATGCAATCCGAACATAATAGGCTCTCCAAAGCGAACCGTCACAGGTTTCGGCCGTGGCACCACTTCTCCCTTGGGCAAAATGCGATGCGCGCCCTCCACCAGCGCGGGCACGATCGGCACTCCCAGGTCGACCGCGAACATCCCTGCACCTTTCTTGAAACTTTGAATCTCCCCGTCAGTAGACCGCGTGCCTTCCGGATAGAGAATCAGATTGCCATGCTGCAGAAAATCCTCACACATCGCCAGGCACCTTTGCAGTGACTTCGGTTGCGCCCGGCGATCGATCGGGATGATATTCATAAACCGAGAGACCAGGAATTTTCGTCTCCAGGAATCAAAAAAATAATCGCTCGCCCCCAGCAGTGCGAATGCAGAGAATGGGCGTCCGGAAGCCGTCATCAGGACTGCACTATCCACGTGGCTCGTGTGATTGCTGCAGATGATGAACGGCGAAGCCGGCAGATGATTCTTTCCCACCACCGTGAGTCGGGAATAATAGCGGAAGTAAAGTTCGCAAAATCCTTGAAACGCAACACTACCCACCCCCGGCGCCAGAAGCATGTCCTTCGCCTGGCCGGCTTCTGTCACTGGTTCCAAAGTCGTTGCTTCATGAAGCAATCGATCTGCGCTCGACATGCTCCCGCCCTGACCCTCATTCATTGACTCAACCGTGTCTCGCCGACAAGATGGTCTGGCCCGCAGCCGTATCTTATAGCCGTATCGTAATAAATGATCGACAAAGTTACTTCACATTACCGCATCGCCCAAAAGCTTGGCGCGACGGCATGGGAGTAGTCTACAAGGCCGAAGACGCCCTTCATCGTTTTGTTGCCCCGAAATTCCTGCCCGACCCAAACCGCCCCACCGCAACCGAGCCATTCTCTCATTGGCCATTGAAATTGCCGATGCCCTTGATGCCGTTCACGCTAAAGGTATAGTCCACCGCGACATGAAGCCAGCGAATATTTTCGCCGCCGAACGCGGACATGCCAGGATCCTGGACTTCGGACTGGCAAAAGTCACGCTCATCGGCAGTTCCATCGGAACCTCCTCAAACCACGTCCTCAAGCCAGGTCCTCAAGCAAAGAGTTGAAGGTTCCGATATGCTTACCAACGATTCTGAGCGCTGACGAGGTCCACCGGAAGCACATTTCCCCATCGAACGAATATGACGAACGAGGAGATCAGGCTCGCCGAAGCCCGCGACCGCAAGCGCCACTGGAAGCGCTGGGGCCCCTACCTGAGCGAACGCGCCTGGGGCACCGTACGCGAAGACTACAGCGCCAACGGCAACGCCTGGGACTACTTTCCCCACGATCACGCCCGCTCGCGAACTTACCGCTGGAATGAAGATGGCCTGGCCGGCATCAGTGACCGCCGTCAGTTAGTCTGCTTCGCTCTAGCACTGTGGAACGAGCATGATCCCTTCCTCAAAGAACGCCTCTTCGGCCTGACCGGTAATCAAGGCAATCACGGCGAGGATGTGAAGGAGTATTACTTTTACCTCGACAGCACACCCACGCACTCTTACATGAAGTATCTGTACAAGTATCCGCAAACGGCCTTCCCCTACGAGCAACTTCTCGACGAAAATCGCCGCCGCACCAAGAACGATCCCGAATACGAATTGCTCGACACCGGCGTCTTCGCCGACGAGCGCTACTTCGATGTGTTTGTCGAGTACGCGAAAGCCGACGTCGAAGATATCCTGATCAAAATCACCGTCACAAATCGCGGTCCGGACTCCGCTCCGCTACGCCTGCTCCCTACCATCTGGTTCCGCAACACCTGGTCGTGGAACACGAGCGAGCCTCGCCCAAACCTGCATCGCGTGCCGGGCGCCATTGAACTGAAGCATCCGGCGTCGGGCAAGCGCTGGCTCTGCTACGACGGTTCCCCGGAGCTTCTATTCACCGAAAACGAAACCAACCGTCATCGCCTGTTCAACACTCCCGACAGCGGGTGGTGCAAGAAAGACGGCATCAACGACTGCATCGTCGACGGCGTAAAAGAAGCCGTCTCCGCAGAATCCGCAGGCACCAAAGCAGCCGTTCATTACGCGATGAATATCGCCGCCGGAGAGACCGTTACCATCCGTCTGCGTCTCAGCAACGTCGACTTCACGCGCCAGCCAGCTTCCGCTTTCAATAATTTCGAAAATGTCTTCGCCACTCGCAAACAGGAAGCCGACGATTTCTATGCCACGATCGTTCCGCGCGATCTTCCCTCCGACGCGAAAAATGTAATGCGCCAGGGCTTCGCCGGCCTCTTGTGGTCGAAGCAGTTCTACCACTACGTGGTAAAGCGGTGGCTTGAGGGAGACCCCGGCAATCCTCCTCCGCCGCCGGAGCGATCGCGCGGCCGAAACCACGACTGGCCTCACCTCTACAACGCCGACGTGATCTCAATGCCCGACAAGTGGGAGTATCCCTGGTACGCCGCGTGGGACCTCGCCTTCCACTGCGTCTCTCTCGCCCTGGTCGATCCTGATTTTGCCAAGGAGCAACTCATCCTCTTGCTCCGTGAGTGGTACATGCATCCCAACGGCCAGTTCCCTGCCTACGAATGGGCCCTCGGAGATGTGAACCCACCCGTACATGCCTGGGCGGCGTGGCGCGTCTACAAGATCGATAAAAAGCGCCACGGCCGCGGCGACCGAGCATTTCTGGTGCGCGTGTTCCACAAACTGCTGCTGAATTTCACCTGGTGGGTCAATCGCAAAGACGCCGAGGGCATGAACATTTTTCAGGGCGGCTTCCTCGGCCTCGACAACATCGGAGTCTTCAACCGCAGCGACCCCCTCCCCACCGGCGGACACATCGAACAATCCGATGGCACCAGTTGGATGGCCATGTACACGCTGAACCTGCTGGCCATCGCCATGGAACTCGCCATGCAGGATCCCGCCTACGAAGACGTTGCCAGCAAATTCTGGGAGCACTTCATCTACATCGCCTACGCCATGAATCATCTCGGCCACGACGGCAAGGGCCTGTGGGATGGAGAAGACGGCTTTTTCTACGACGTAATCAAGTTCCCCGACGGCAGCTGTTTCCCGGTCAAGACTCGCTCCATGGTCGGGTTGATCCCGCTCTTCGCGGTCGAAACATTGGAGCCCGGACTGCTCGACCGGCTCCCCGGCTTCAAGCGCCGCATGGAGTGGTTCATCGAAAATCGGCCTGACCTCACCGCGAACGTTGCCTCCATGCGAACCTCGGGACTCGGCGAAAGACGCCTGCTTTCGATCGTCGACGCCGGCCAGCTCCAGCGCATGCTGCAGATCATGCTCGACGAACAGGAATTTCTCTCGCCCCACGGCGTTCGCGCCCTCTCGCTCTACCACCGCGATCATCCGTTCGTGATTTCCTTCGACGGCAAGGAGCACCGCGTAGACTACGAGCCCGGCGAGTCCACAACCGGCTTGTTCGGCGGCAATTCCAATTGGCGCGGACCGGTCTGGTTTCCGCTGAACTATCTGTTGATCGAGTCACTGCAGAAGTTCCATCACTATTTCGGCGACAGCCTCAAAGTGGAATTCCCTTCGCGTTCGGGCAAAATGCTCACTCTTTCCGAAGTGGCCGCGGAAATCTCGCATCGCTTGACAGGAATTTTTCTGCGGGACGCAGAAGGCAACCGCCCGGTCAACGGGACCGCGCCTCAATTTCGCACCGATCCCAACTGGAGCGATCTGATTCTCTTCTACGAATATTTCAACGGCGACACGGGCCAGGGCCTCGGAGCGAGCCATCAAACGGGCTGGACCGCCCTGGTAGCCAAACTCCTTCAGCAAACTGGCCATTCCCGCAAGTCCGTGGTGACCTCCGAGAGCACACGCCCGCTCAAGTAGACGATGCACTCGCTGCTGCCGCCGTAGCCCGATGCAGCAGATCAGGCGCCTTCATCCGCCGGCAGTATTCATCGAACCCTGGCCGCGGCCCTCGCCAACGAAGCTCCTCAACTACATCGAATACCGGCGCATCGATCCGCAGCGTTGCCAGCCTGCGGAAGAGCAGAGCGTCATCCCAGGCACTGAATAACGATTCCGAAAGCGCGCGAGCCTTGCGAATCGACGGATGCCACTCCCGCAAATCCTTTGGAATGTCTTCGAGATGTGGGTAATGGGACAGGACCGCAGCCGCAGCTTTCGCGCCCCAACCCCTCACGCCAGGAAAGCCGTCGGCACTATCGCCAACCACGGCCAGATAATCCGGAATCGATTCCGGCCCCACCCCAAATTTTTCAACGACGCCAGCCTCATCGCGCACAATGTTCTGCCTGCGGTCCAACTGAACCACGCGCGTGCCCACTACGCACTGGCTAAGATCCTTGTCCGGCGTGCAGATGAAGACTTTCCCGACGTTGCCATCCTGCGCAGCCTTTGCGGCAGCCGAGGCGAGCGCGTCATCCGCCTCGAACTCGACCATGGGCCACACCACCACGCCCATCGCCTCCAGCGCTTCCTCAACAATCGGAAACTGCGAGAGCAACTCTGCATCCACGCCTTCGCTGGTTTTATACCCGGGATATAAGT
>Ga0210391_10000656_pt1 | contig 34534 bp, 30 predicted proteins | sample IncBWC12OmetaG_FD_160573 | JGI IMG/M metagenome (GOLD analysis project Ga0210391, IMG submission 160573) | Forest soil microbial communities from Barre Woods Harvard Forest LTER site, Petersham, Massachusetts, United States - Inc-BW-C-12-O ... | reverse complement strand
GCGGTGGCCCCATCTGGAAGCCGGGCTGATGGTGGAACAATCCGATCAGCACGGTGCCGGTGAGGACGTGGCCGTCCATTGCCTTCTGCACGTCGTCGCGGCTGGCGCCCTTCTGCAGATCGAGCATGGTATCGAGGGCGAACAGCTCAAACGTATAGTGGTGCACGGGGCCTGCGGGAGCGCAGGGTCCGAAGAACATGGGCTGGCCCGTGACGTTCGCGGCCTGCACGCCAACGGTGGAATCGGCTTTCACGCCTTCGGGAAGCGAAGTCGCGTCCCCGGGAATGTTGAAGATCATCCAGTGCGTGATGTCGTCAAACGATTTCCGCGCGTGCGCGTCGGGATCGTGCAGCAACAGGACGAAGCTCTTCGTGCCGGCCGGAGCGTTGACCCAGGCGAGCGGCGGAGAGGTCATGTTGGCCGGCGCGGTCATGGACTTGCCGTCCGGCGAACAGGTGTACTTATCAGGGATTGTTCCGCCGTCCGTGATTCCGGTGCTGGTCAACTGAAGGGGTGGTCCCATCATCGGACGTCCGCCACCACCACCGCCGGCAGGCGGAGGACCTTGTTGCGCCAGCGCCGGCACAACACCGGCGGCCAGCAGAAGCGCTACGAGCGCGAGCAGTCGCACAATTCTGTTTTGCATCAAACTTTTCCTCCCTTATCCGCTACTGGAAGAATTCCAGAGTCGGTCCCCAGTTTCTGTCCCCACACGAGGCGCCCGATTGTAACTCCCACCCCGCGGAGCACGCAACGAGGCATTGGGTCGCGCCGTGTTCTCATCTAAATGCGAAAGTGAATTGGGTTCATCCTTGCAAGCGTCGCGGCTTCTCGGGACACAGCTGATCGTCAGACGGCAGGCGCGGCCGCTGCGTTTCGTCTGTAGCGAAACGGGGAGAGAGTCTGCAATAATTGAAAGCCATGGCTGATTTTGCTCCTTCCATTACGCGATTGATCGACGAATTGAAGCGGCTGCCCGGCATCGGGCAGAAAACGGCGCAGCGGCTGGCCTTTTATCTGTTGCGTGCGGACCGCGGACAGGCGCTGGCGCTTTCCGACGCCATTCGTGAGGCGAAGGAAAAAATCCGCGAATGCTCCATCTGCAACAATATTACCGACAGCAACCCGTGCCTTTACTGCGCGAGCGCTTCGCGCTCTCAAACCCTGATCTGCGTGGTCGAGGACGCCACCAACATCCAGTCGATCGAGAAGACGCGGCAGTTCAACGGGCTCTACCACGTGCTGGGCGGCGCGCTGTCGCCGCTGCAGGGCATCGGTCCCGAACAGCTGAAGATCAAGAGCCTGATCGAGCGGCTGAAGGGCGGCGTGGTCGAAGAGATCATCGTCGCGACGAACCCGACGGCGGAAGGGGAAGCGACCTCGGTGTACCTGTCGAAGCTGATCAAGCCGCTGGGCGTCCGCGTCACGCGCATCGCCATGGGTATCCCGGTGGGCACCGACTTGGAGTACGCCGACGAAGTGACGATGTCGAAAGCGATGGAAGGCCGTCGCGACGTTTAGGTTCCCGCCCGGCGCTTGATTCCCTACCCGAGAGGCCGAGCAGCGCCGCACGCCGTTCTCCTCCCTTTCGCCCGGTTTAAAGTTACCCTTTCGCACCACCCCGTCACCCCCCAGCGCTCGACGGGGAGGCGGGTGCTAACCTTGAAACTGAGCCCTCGGAGGAACCAGTGGTCGATTCGCTGCCTGTCGAAGACGCCAGTCCCCAGAAGCGCCGCAGCACGCGCATCGTGCAGGCCGTGCCCATCACCGTCGCGGGCGTCGATGCGCTCGGGCAACCCTTCAAGGAACGCACGACCACCGTGATGGTGAACTGTCACGGGTGCAAGTACCAGTCGAAGCATTACGTCCCGAAGAATTCCACAATCAAGCTCGAAGTTCCGCGCACCGACCCATCCCAGCCGCCACGCCTGCTCCAGGGCCGGGTGGTTTGGGTGCAGCGACCGCGCGCCGTCCGCGAGCTTTTCCAGATCGGCCTGGAATTCGAGGTGGCCGGAAACGTGTGGGGCATCGCGTTTCCGCCCGAGGATTGGTTCCCGCTGCCTGGCGAAGAAGCGAGCGCGCCTGCCGCGCCCGCGTCCACGCCGGCGATGTCACCCAGCGAGTTCGCCATCGAGCTCGACAAGATTTCCCCGGCCGCTCAGACGCCGGGGCCCACGTATTCGGTCGAGCCGACGGCGTCGCCCGCCGCGCCTGCGCCCGGAAACAAATTGCACGTGATGCCGGCTCCCCCCGCAACGCCCGCGCCACCACCGGCGCCAGCGCCGCCGGCCCCGGCGGCCGCATCTCCTCAAGAAACGCAGCTGGCCACCGCCAAACAGATGGCCAGGATGGTCGAGGATGCCAAGGCGGCCCTCGACAAATCGCTCCGCCGCGACGCGCAATCCGCGATCAACGACGAAATGACCATCGTCCGGCAGCAGCTGGACGTACAGCTGCACGACGCGGTCGAGCATGCCATCAAGGTTTCGATGGAGCGCGTTTCGGACTCGGCCGTAAAGAAGGTGGTACAGCAGGCCGCGGATCGCACCAACGCCATCGTCGAAGACGCGCGCAAGGCCACCCTCGTCAGCGCCGAGAATCTGGACGCGAAGGTTCGGCAGGCGGTTGAGCAGGCCGTGAGCAGCGCCGCAGAGCAAGCCGCGCAGCAGGCCGCGCAACAAGCGGCCACGCACAACCTGAAGAGTGCGGTCGAAGAAGCCGTCGAGCGTGTGATTTCGCAGCGCGAGGCTTCGAATCCGTCGCTGAGCATCCTGTCATCGCCCGAAACGGCCCAGCAACAGCTCGATCAATGGAAAAAGAGTCTCGAGGAATCGGCTCACGGCGTCCGCTCGCAAACGATTGAAGCTGCGCAAGCCGATGCGGCTGCCGCGAAGCAGCGCTGGAATGAGGAATTCGAAGCGGCGCTTTCCAACGGGACGCAAACCGTCGGCCAAAAGATCAACGAAGCCACGCAAGCTTCCCTCGAGCAGGCCGAACGCGACCTCGCCGAGCGGCAAAATCAGGTCCGCGCATCGCTCGACCAGTCGATCGCCGGCGCCCAGGAATCGATGGCCCAAACCGAGCGCGAATTCGCCGAGCGGCAATCCGGCGTGCGAGCCTCGCTCGACGAGGCGGTTGCAAGCGCCCAATCACGAATCGCCGATGTGGAACGCCAGGCGGTCGAGCGTCATTCGGGCCTGAGCGCTTCACTTGATCAAACCGTCGCGGGCGCACAGCAGCGCCTCGCTCAGGCTGAACGCGATGTCGTCGAACGGCAATTGGAGGTGCGCGCATCGCTGGATGAAGCGATTTCAGCCGCACAGGCGACCATCGAGTCTCTAGGCTCGGGGCTCGAACAGGAGCGCGGGAAAACGGAAGCCGCAAAAGCCGAACTCCAGAACGCGGCCCAAGCCACCATCGAACAGACGCGCCGCAATCTGGAAGACGTCGCCGCCGCGCAGCATCAGGAAGCCGTGCGCCGCGCCGACGAAGCCATTGCCGAGCGCACCCGTCAGATCGAACCGCGCCTTCAAGTTTCCGCACAGCAGGTCCTCGATCGGCTAACGAGCGAGCTCGACCAGAAACTCGCGCCGAAAATCGACCAGGCGCAGCAGGCGGCATCGAATCTCAGTCAAGCGGGACACCAGGCCGCGCAACTGCAGACCGCCATCCGCCAGCAGGTGGATCAGGCTGCCGAGCAGGCCGCGCAGATCGAAGCGATGGTGCGCGAAAACGCGCGAAAAGTCGCCGACGAAGCCGCGCGAGTGCAGTCTGCCACGCGCGATCAGGTGCAGCGCGAATCGCAGCAAACGGTGCAGGAATCCATCGACCGGCTGCGCCAGGAAACTGCGAAAGTGCCTGCTGAGTTCGAGCAAAACGTCCGCGCCACGCTGACAAAGATCGAAGAAGAATTCGAGCAGAAAAGCGTCGGGGCGCAGCACGAAACTTACGAAGCGCTTTCCAAGGCTGCCGACTGGTACCAGAAAAAGGCGCACACCACGATGCAGTTGTCACTGGAAAAGGCCGTCGACCAGTCCACGTCGTCTTTGCGCAGCCGCGCCGCCGAAATCTCGAGCCTGGTAGCGTCCGAGCTCGACCACTACCGGCGCTCCTATGTCGAGCACAGCCAGGCCGAAATCGAAGAAGCCGCCAAAGAAATCGTTTCGCGCGAGCGGATGAAGCTCGGTGAAAACGCAGAAACGGCTCACGCCGGATTCGTCGATCGCGTGCAAGGCGTCACGAACACCTCTCTCAAGCAGTTCGAGGAGGCGTCGAGTATCGCGCTGGCGAAGGCCCGTGCGGACATGGAAGCGAACCGCGACGGGTCGCTCAACGAATTCCAAAAAACGCTCGAAAAATCGATGCTCCAGAGCGTCGAGCAAGCCCAGGTTCATTTCCAGTCGCAAATCGGCCCGGTGATCGAGGCGCTCGAGGCGAATCGGCAGCGCCAAAACCAGGAGTGGATGAGCCAACTCAAGAAATCGACCGAGGAATCGATCGAGCAGTACAAAACACGGCTCGAGAATGCCTCAAACTCCTGGCTGCTCGCATCGGCCACCACGCTCGGCCAACACTCCCAGGCCGTGCTGGACACCCTGGCGAAGGCGGCTGAAAAACGCATGCGCGAAAGTGTGGCGGGCGTCCTCGCAGGAATGGGCGATACGCTCAAGGATCGTCTGATGGGAATTTCCTCCGGCATCGCGGCGGAAACAGACGAAGAAGAAGACGACATCCCGCCTTCAAGAAAATAGCTTTCGACCGCTTTCCCGATCCGTGTTCCCGCACGATTTCGGATTTCCCCGGTGCGCTCGTATACTGTCGGCATGGCGAATCATTCCTTTCTCAGTGTCTGGCTCAACTCCATGCCCGAAGATCAAGTCCTCGAGCGATTCGGCGCGTTCCTGGCTACGGTTCCCTTCTCCGCCACGCGGCCCGGATTCACGCACCTGACGATTCGCGCCGTGGACACCACGGAAATCCCCGTGATGGAGCAGGATTTGCGTTCCGTGCCGCTCGATGCCGCGGGCATCGTGGAAATCGCCGCCGAACACCTGCACGCCGACTCATCCTACGAAGTCGCGTGCGCCTGGGACCTCTCGGTTTTCGACGTGGCCAGCGGAAAATCGGCCGTCGAGCCGCAGCTGCTGCAAATCCTCTGCCGAGGCGAGGAATTCGACGGCGAATTCTGGCGCGAGAACGGCCATTTCGAGGCGAATCTCGGCTTCGAGCACCTCTTCACCGGCCACGCCGGCCTGCTCGGCCTGCGGCCCGGCCCGAAATCGGCGCCGCAGAGCCCTGAAGAATCGCGATTCCTGGAAGCCATGGCCTGGCCTGAAAACCTCGAAAAATATCAACGGCAGACCCGCGAAAACATCCGCAGGCTACAGGACTGGGTGCGCCGGATCGAAGCCGATCTTCCGGTAGTAAAAACGCGGCTGTGGTCCGAGGGCGAGGAGAACTTCGAGGCGCGGCTGGACGAAATCGTCTCCGCGCGCTAGCTCCAAAATTCGTCCGGCGTGGGGTCTTTCGCGGGCGCGTGCGACGCGATAGAATGTCTTTATTCAATTAAAACGGGTGGTTTTGAGAATGCAGCGAGTCGCGCAGCTACGCCTGAATCATCCGGCCGAAATCGAATCCGAATCCGCCGCGCCAGCGTCTAATCCGGGTACTTCCAGATGAGTGCCATCGCACAGCCCGTGTCCGGAACGGCCGCGCGGCCCGCTCGCAAGCCTTCGGGATGGCAGCACCTCGCACCGCTTCTCCCCTACGTTGCGCGATACAAAGGAATGGTTGCGCTCGGATTGGTGCTCGATGCGCTGATGGGCATCGTCGGCGCCGTCCCGCAGCTCGTGCAGGGCATCATCACGGACTCCCTGGGCGGGCTTCCCGTGCCGTTGAGCACGCTCGGCGGAGACGCGCGGCGTATCTTGTGGCCCATCCTCAAATACTACGCGCCGCTCAACAAACACGCGCTGGCGATTTATTGCATCACGATCGTGATTGCCATGGCCGTGAAAGGAGGGTTCTCGTTCTGGACTCGATGGATCTTGATCGGCGTCTCGCGCGAAATCGAGTTCGACCTGCGCAACGATCTGCTGCACAAGCTGGTGAAGCTCGATCCGGAATTTTACGTGCGCAACCGCACCGGAGACCTGATGTCCCGCGCCACGAACGATCTGAACGCCGTCCGAATGGTGCTGGGGCCGGGGATCATGTACACGGCGACGACGGTCGCCACGTCGGTCGTGTCGTTATTCTTCATGCTGAAGCTTTCCCCCTCGCTCACGCTCTGGGTGCTGCTGCCGGTTCCTCTCGTGGTGTTCGCGGTCTATTTTTTCGGCCGCATCATTCACAGGCTCTCGGAGAGAATTCAGGCGGCCCTGGGAACTCTTTCGACGCGCGCCCAGGAGAACCTCACGGGCGTGCGCGTGATTCGCGCCTACGCGCAGGAAGAGACCGAAATCGCGCAATTCGATGAAGCGAACCGCGAGTACGTGGATCGGAACGTCCAGTTGATCGGCTCTTGGAGCTTGTTCTTCCCCGCACTGACGGCGCTGATCGGCATCAGCTTCGTCGTGCTGCTCGGCAAAGGCGGCGCGCAGGTCATCGGCCACCGCGTCTCGCTCGGCACGCTCTGGTCCTTCTTCACGTTCCTCGGGATCCTGGTCTTTCCGATTATTGCGCTCGGATGGGTTACCAACATTTTTCAGCGCGGCGCGGCTTCGATGGGCCGGCTGGGCTACATCATGAACGCCGAGCCCAATATTGTGGATGTGGCCGCCGGCGCCAAAGCCGAGGCGAACGGCCATCGACTGAAGCTGCCAGAATCGAAAATCCGCGGAGACATCGAATTCCGTCACTTGAGCTTCGCCTACCCGACCGGGCCTGACAGCCTGCCCGGCCCGACGGTCCTCGAAGACATCAATCTCCACATCGCCGCCGGCGCCACGCTCGCGATTATCGGCCCCACCGGCAGCGGAAAATCGACGATGGCGTCGCTGATCGCCCGGCTCTGGGATGCCCCGCCGGGCACGCTTCTGATCGACGGACGCTCGATCCGCGACTATCCGCTCGACGAAGTTCGCCACGCGATCGGTTACGTGCCCCAGGACACATTTCTATTCAGTGAGACGCTCGGCGAAAACATCGCCTTCGGCCTCGAAGAATCCAGCGAGGAGGTGATTTGCACCGCGGCCGACGTTGCCTGCATTTCGGGCGACATCGAGGGCTTCCCGCAGCGCTACGCCACCATGGTCGGCGAGCGCGGCATCACTCTGTCCGGCGGGCAGAAGCAGCGCACCTCGATCGCGCGCGCCATCGCACGCAATCCCCGCGTGCTGGTTCTGGATGATTCGCTTTCAAGCGTTGACACCGAAACCGAAGAGCGCATCCTGCAAGGCCTGCGCAAGGTGATTCACGGTCGCACCACGATCCTGGTGGCGCATCGTATTTCCACGGTGAAGGAAGCCGATCAGATCATCGTCTTGCGAGGGGGCCGCATCACGGAGCGCGGAACGCACGATGAACTGCTGGCACTCGGTGGTTACTACGCCGACCTGCACCAAAAACAACTGCTCGAAGAAGAGCTGGCCCGCGAATGAGCGATTTCCGCGAAGAAGAGAAACTCGGCAAGCTGTTCGACACCCGGCTCACCCACCGGCTGTCGAAATACCTGCGCCCGTATCGCTGGCCGGTGATTTTCGCGATCACCATGAGCCTGGCGATCACCTGCATGGATATTCTCGGCCCTTACCTGTTCGGCCACGGAATCGACAAGTACGTGACGCCCGGGATGAAACACGAGATCGATTACCGCACGGCCGTTGCGGGGCTTACCTCGATTGCGATCCTCTATCTCGGGTCGATCATGGCCAGTTTCGCGCTGCAATATTTGCAGATGCGCATCATGCAGTGGGTGGGTCAGCAGACGATGTACGACGTGCGCCGCGAGATTTTCGGGCACCTGCAGAAGCTGCCGATGAGCTTTTTTGATCGCAGCCCCGTCGGCCGCCTGGTCACGCGCTGTACCACCGACGTCGATGCGCTGAACGATCTGTTCGCCACCGGCGTCGCCGCTATGCTCAATGATTTCGTGTTCATTTTTGGCCTGGCGGTCTTCCTGATCAGCTGGCGCCCGCTGCTGGGCCTGGTCACGCTGTCCCCGCTGCCGTTCATGATCATCGTCACCTATTTTTTCCGCAATCAGGTGCGCGACGCAAACCGCCGCATCCGCACGGCCATCGCGCGAATCAACGGATTCCTGCAGGAACACATCAGCGGCATGTCCGTGGTGCAGCTTTTCAATCGAGAACGCAAGGCGCGCGCGCACTTCGCCGAGCTGAATCGCGTTCACATGGAGGCGTACAAGGACGCCATTGACGCTTTTTCGTACTTCTATCCCGCCGTCGAGTTCCTGAGCATGTCCGGCGTGGCGCTGCTCTATTGGACCGGCGGTTTGCGCGTCATCGCCGCAACCACCTTCACGGTCGGCATGCTGATTTCGTTTCTGCAGTGGGGCCAACGCTTCTTCCGGCCGATTCAGGACCTCAGTGACAAATTCAACATCTTGCAGGCGGCCATGGCCGCCTCCGAGCGCGTTTTTACGCTGCTCGATGAGCCAATTACCATCGCATCTCCCGAGCACGTGCGTTCCCTGCCCGCGCCGCGCGGGGAAATCGAATTCCGCAACGTCTGGTTCGCCTACCACGGCGGCGCGAACCCGACCGACGAAGAATGGGTTCTCCGCGACGTGTCGTTCCGCGTCGAGCCCGGCCAGACTCTCGCCATTGTCGGCCACACCGGCGCGGGCAAAACCACGATCATTCAGCTGCTGCTGCGGTTCTACGACATTCAGCGCGGCCAAATCCTGCTGGATGGCGTGGACATCCGCGAAATGGACTTGCACGAGCTGCGGCGCATGTTCGGTATCGTGCTCCAGGATCCGTTTCTATTTACCGGCACGCTTGAAACCAACGTTCGTCTCGGCACGGCGGGCATCGACCGTGCGGCCACCGAACGCGCGCTCGCCGAAGTGGGCCTCGGGCCGTTCATCCAGGCGTTGGCCAAAGGCGTCGACACGCCCGTTACCGAGCGCGGCGGCACCCTTTCGGTGGGACAGCGCCAACTGGTGAGTTTCGCGCGCGCCCTGGCTCATGATCCGAAATTCCTGATCCTTGACGAAGCGACCTCGAGCGTCGACACGAAAACCGAGCTGATGATTCGCGAGGCGCTCGATCGGCTGCTTTCGGGTCGCACCTCGGTGGTGATCGCGCACCGGCTGAGCACGATTCAACACGCGAACCGCATCCTCGTGTTCCACAAGGGGCGCCTGCGCGAACAGGGCTCCCATCAGGAATTGCTGCTCGTGCGCGGGATTTACTACCGCCTCTATCAGCTCCAGTACAAGGAGCAGGAGCTGGCCGTCTCCTTGCCGGGAGGCTCCGTCCCGGGATTCCCGCAGCCGCCGCAGCCTCTCACCGCGGACGATTGACGCCGCTCCGCGCGCATGACGCCTCCTCAAATCCTGATTTCGGCTGGAGAAGCTTCCAGCGATATGTACGCCTCTCGCCTTGCCGCGGCGCTGCGCGAACGGACCGGGGCTCAGTTTTTCGGCATGGGCGGGCCGCGCATGCGCGAGGCGGGCGTCGAGCTAGTGGCGGACTATCACGAAGTTGCCGTCGTCGGCATCGCGGAAGTGCTGCACAAGATTCCATCCGTGGTGCGCGTGCAGAATCTGCTGGCCCGCGAAGCGGCGCGGCGAAACGCTTCGCTCGCGATCCTGGTCGATTCACCCGGCACGCATCTGGGGGTCGCGCGCCGGCTGAAGCGCTACGGAATTCCCGTCGGCTACTTTATCGGGCCGCAAATCTGGGCCTGGCGCTCGGGCCGCGTGCGCATCGTGCGGCGGCGCGTGAAGCGCATGGTCGTGATTTTTCCTTTCGAGGAAAAAATCTATCGCGACGCGGGGGTGCCCGTTGATTTTGTCGGGCATCCCCTGGTCGATACCGTCCAGCCGTCGATGTCGCGCGCCGAATTCATCGCGCGATATGAACTCGATCCCTCACGGCCGATTGTGGCGCTGCTGCCGGGGAGCCGCGCGAGCGAGGTGGCGCGCAATTTTCCGACGATTCTCGAAGCCTGCCAGCGCCTGTCGCGAGAAATGGGCCGAGCAAGCGCCGCGCCGCAGTTCGTGCACGCCGCCGCGCCGGGAATTGGCAGCAGCGCCGGCGCCGCCGTGGACGTGATGCGTGTCGAAGGCGCGACTTACGACGCGCTCGCCGCAGCGGATTGCGCCATCGTCGCGAGCGGCACGGCTACCGTCGAAGCGGCCCTGCTCGGAACGCCGATGCTGGTCGTCTATCGCGTCGCTCCCTTGACCGCCATGATCCTGCGGCGCATGGTCCACACGCCGTATTTCAGCATGGTGAACCTGATCGCGGGCCGGCGCGTGGTCATGGAGCTGATGCAGGACGATTTCACGGCCGCCGCGGTCGCCTCCGAAGCGCGCCGCCTGCTGGAAAGCAGCTCCGTGCGCGAAGAAATGAAAGCCGCGCTCGCTCAGGTGCGCGCCAGTCTCGGGCCGGGCGGCGCCATCGAGCGCGCCGCCGACGTATTCGCCGGCATGATTCGGCAGCCCTGAAGCGCGTGGCCGGGCGGGCAACTGCGCGAGTATTTCTGGTATCTTAGCTACGGGGAAAGGCTACGGCCCTCCCAAAGAGGCGTTTTTCTTGCTCACATTCCGTCGATGGCCCGCCGCTGTTCTGCTGTGCCTTTTGGCTGGTGCGGCGGCGCGAGCCCAGTCCCCTCACTCCTATCCCTTCCGTGCGACCAATTACGACGTCGAGGTGTTCCTGCATCCGGACGATCAAACGATTCTGGGCCAGGCCAAGGTGGATTTTGTCGCCGAGCAAGTGGCCAAGACGGTTCTGGTCGAACTGCACGCGGACTTGCACGTGAACGCGGTGAAAATGGGCACGCAGACGGTCACCTACGCCCGCGACAACAACAATCCCCTGTTGCTCACCGTCGCCCTGCCCGGCACGTTGACGCCCGGCACGCACGTTACGCTGACATTCGATTACTCCGGACCCGTTTCCAGCGAAGAAGACAGCCCGACGCGTGGAGTGAAATTCGCGTCGGTCGATAAAACAAACGCATACCTGCTGCTGCCGGCGCGATGGTTCCCGCTCACCAACTACCCGTCGAACCGCTACACCGGAAAATTCAATCTGATCGTGCCGAACACGTTCGCGGTTACCGGCACGGGCAAGGCCGATCCTCCCGCCGCGCAACCCGGCGTCGGGCTCGGTGCGCAGAACATGATGTCGTACATCTTCCACTGCGCTACGCCCGGGCCGAATGGTTCGTTCGTCGCCGGCAGCCTGCAGCTGACGCCTGCTCCGACCGAGGGCTATCAATTCGCGTTCTACACGCCGCCCTCGCAGGTCTCGACCGTCAAGTCCTGGGCCGGCTCGCTCGGCCAGATCATGGGCTATTTCACCGATACATTCGGTCCGCTCAACGGGCCGCAGGGCCCCATACCGACTCTCACCATCGCGCAGTTGCCGGACGGTTCCGTCGGCGGATACTCTGCTCCGGGATTGCTGCTGATCAGCGCGCGGGAATGGACACCTTCCGCGAACGATCGCCTGCTTTCGCAGCTCGCGGCGGGACAATGGTGGGGCGATCGGGTGCTGCCCGCGACGGCGGCCGACGTCTGGGTCACCGACGGGCTCTCTCGCTACGCCGAAGCCATGTACGCCGAGCAGTCCGGTGGAGTGGCGCAGCTGAATCGCGCCCTCGAGGATTTCGCAGTGGGCGCGCTCATGTTCGAGGAGGCGACGCCAATTTTCCAGGCCAACCAGGTCGGCGCGTATTCCGACCCCTATTACTCGATCGTGGAAGACAAGGGCGCGATGGTCTACCACATGCTTCGAGCGGATTTGGGCGACGATAATTTCACCGCGCTGCTGCGCGAATTCTACAAGCAGCACGAAGGCAAAACCGCCACCATCGACAGCTTCGAGAAGCTCACCGCGACAAAGGTTCCGCCACAGAAAGCCGGCGATCCGCCGCTGAACCTCGTTTCGTTCTTCTCGCAGTGGCTGAACTCGACCGGTGTGCCGGAATTCACGCTGCAATATATCGTCTATCGCACGCCGAAGGGCTTTCAGGTGGTCGGCACGGTGAAGCAGGAGCTGGATACGTTCCGCATGCCGGTGGAAGTGAAAGTGGACACGGAGGGAAATCCCGAGCTGAAGAAAATCATGGTGACGGGCACCACTTCGAATTTCAAGCTCGAGACTTTCGGCCGGCCCAAGCCCAACGGGATTTCCATAGACCCGAACAATCAGCTGTTGAAGTCGAGTCCGAAGCTGCGCGTACGCGCCACCATCGCACGCGGCGAAGCCGACGCCACACTCGGCAAATACTACGAGGCGATTCAGGAATATCAGCGCGCACTCGACGTCCAGCCGACCAATTCCCTGGCGCATTTCCGGATGGGCGAGGCGATGTTTTACCAGAAGAATTACCAGGCGGCGGCCAATGCGTTTCGCGCCGCGCTCGGCGGCGACCTCGATCCCAAATGGACCGAAGTCTGGGGCCACATTTATATGGGCAAGATTTACGACGTCCTGGGACAGCGCGAGCGCGCCGTGAATGAGTACAACCTCGCACAACATTTGAAGGACGACACCGCCGGCGCCCAGGCCGAAGCCGCACGCTACCTGAGGACTCCGTTCAATCCGGAAGGCACTACGCCGCCGGCGACGGCCACCGCCAGCGGAAATCCCGCGCAGGTCCCCGCGGCGGCGAATCCCGCTGCCGATCCCAATTCAGACAAGCAGCCCACGCTCAAGAAGCGCACCGAAAGCAACTAGGGCGGGCGGACGGCGTAGCCTGATCGCCCAAGGCAGAAATCAGCATCCGCCAAAAACCCCTATCCATCGCAGTTTCCGGCATTTCGAGTCGCCGGAATTCGCGATACCGTCAGGCCCCTGAATTCTTCCCCTTTCTCATCGCACAGCTGACGGCCTAGCGACGAGAATTCCCCGCAGCTGAAAGGCAATGGCGGCGAAAGGGCCTGTGCGCCCACTCAAGCCTGCCCGCCGGCTCGTAATTCGGCGAATACTTCCTCAAACGTGGCGAGCGCACCTGTGTCGAATAGCACGAAGTGGACCTTTTCGATCGAGGTCGGCTGCTCGAAATGCCTTTCGGTTTCGCGCAGCATGATTTCGGCGCATTCGCGCAGCGGAAATCCGCCGATTCCGGCTCCGATCGCCGGCAAGGCGATCGTCTTCAAGCCGTTCTGCGAGGCGATTCGCAGCGCATGCGCCGTCGAGCTGCGCAGTGCGTGCGCCTCTGTCGAACCCCCGAGCTGCATGCTGGCCGCGTGAATCACGTACCGTGCCTTCAGCTCACCCCCGGAGGTGATCGCCGCGCCGCCCAAGGGAATGGTTCCGATCTCGTCGCACTCGGCCTGGATGCGCGGCCCGCCCTGGCGGCGAATCGCGCCGGCCAGGCCGCCACCGAGCTGCAGAGCGTTGTTGGCGGCATTGACGATGGCGTCGACATCGAGTTGGGTGATGTCGCCCTGGCGGATTTCAATGCGTTCCCCGAGTCTCATTCGCAGCCGAAGCTCCAACGCCGAGAGTCTCCCACACGCGAAAAACGCATCCTACAGGCGGGCGATGCCGTCCTCATCGAATCCGACGACGATTCGCCCGCCGGCGACAACCACGGGACGGCGAATCAGATTCGGCTCCGACGCCATCATGCGAATCGCTTCGCGCCGCGGCGGCGGACGCAGCTTCATCTTCTTCTTGCGGTAGAGTTCGTTGCGACTGTTCAGAAACTCCCGGTAGTCGCGGTTACCGATCAGATCCTCCAGCTCGGCCGGGGAAAGCCGTTCCTTCGCCAAATCGCGAAAATGGAGCTGAAATCCACGCTTTTCCATGAAGCTGCGCGCTTTGCGGCAGGTGGTGCAGTTGGGCTTGTGAAGGAATTCCGCCTTCTTGCCCCGTTGCGAGCGGCGCTTCACCGCGCCGGCCTTTCGGGTCGCCATGCTCTGTCTCCTCAGTATCTCGGCACGAGCGGATCGACCTCCGTCGTCCAGCGGTCGATCCCGCCGGCCATCGATCGCGCGCCCGCCACGCCTTTGGAGCGCAGCCATGCCGCCGCGTCCATGCTGCGCACTCCGTGATGGCACATGCAAACCACGTCGGCCGCCGCGGTCAGCTGCTCGAGATACATCGGAACTTCGCGCAGCGGAACCAGCCGGGATCCCTCGATGTGCGCGGCTTCATATTCCCATTTCTCGCGCACGTCGACCAACAGGAATTTGTCGCCGCGCTCGATGCGCCGGCTCACCTCGCGCGGCGTGATTTCAATATCGGCAAGCAGGTCTTCGTCCATTGGTAGATCCAGCCAAGAGCGGGCGCAGTGACGCTTCCTTCGTCAAGGCCATAAAGCGCCCCGGGAAAACAGGTTCATGATCTTCGATTGGCATGTGGGTTCTGCGAATTTGGGACTAGAAACCGCGGAATTTCGGCGGGCGCTTCTCCGCGTAGGCGGCCAGGCCTTCTGCGCAATCCTCGGAAAGGAAGCAGTGCAGCTGCAGGCGATTCTCCTCGTCGATCGCCTCGCTGAGTTCTTTATGAGCGTCGCCGACCATGGTCCGCTTCACATCGCGATATGCCAGCGGGGGGCCGGCCGCCACGCGCTCCGCAAGCTTTTTCGTTTCTTCCTCAAACGATGCGGCGGGAAACACGCTGGCCGCGATGCCGATCCGGCGCGCTTCATCGGCCGACAATCGCTCCCCCGTGTAAAAGAGTTCCGAAGCCCGCGACAGCCCGACGAGGCGCGGCAGGAAAAACGTGGCGCCGAAATCCGGATAAAGACCCAGGTAACCGAAAGCCTGTGTGAACATTGCCTGGTCGGAGGCGATTCGCAAATCGCACGCCAGCGCCAGGCTCAATCCACCGCCGGCTGCTGGACCGTTGACGGCGGCAATCACGACCTTCGGCATCGAGGTAATCGCCAGGCAAATTTCCTTGCCCATTTCCAGCATCGGTTTGAATTCGCTCACGGCCTTGCGACTTCGCGCCTCGCGCATGAAATCGATGTCGCCGCCGGAGCAAAACCCGCGCCCCGCGCCCGTCAGCACCACGGCGCGCACGGACTTGTCCTCGCTCGCGCGGAGCAAACTGTGGACCAACGTGCGGCATAGGTCGGGATTCAGCGCGTTAAGCTTCTCGGGTCGATTCAGCCGCAGGGTGAGTACGGAGCCGGAGCGCTCCTCGAGCACCAGTTGGGTCGCGACTTGATTTTGTGTGACGCTCATCTAGTCCTTTAGACTCTTTAGCAAGGTCGCGAGTTTCTTGAAGTATCGCTTCTTAACCGAGAGAGCAGCCCCGGCATTGGATCCACTGGTCGACGGCAGCACGAACACGCGCGCGCCGTAGAGCAACTCCTTCTGCAGACCCAGTTTGCAGACGCGGCCGGTGAACTTCTCGTAGACCATTTTCCCGTTGAAGGCGATGACCCGCGGCCGTAGCTCCTCGAGCTTCTGCGCCAGCAGGACGCGCCCCTCGGCGAACTCCCTCCGCTCGAGTTCATCGACCGCCCGGGTAGGCCGCTTCACGAGGTCGGTCATTCCGATCCCGAATTCCAGCATCCGGCGGTCGTCTTCGTAACCGATGGGCTCCGGAATCACGCCGGATTCATACAGGATCGGCCAAAATTGATTGTTGCGGCCCGCGTAATAGTGCCCCACCCGCGCCGATCGATCTCCGGGATTCGAGCCGACCAGGATCATCTTCATCCCCTTGCGCAGGTAATCTGGCAGCGTCCTCATGAATGTCGCGGATTCTCCGGGCTCTCTCGGTTGGCGTCGGGCGTCCGGCCGGCCAACCGGAGTGTCGAAGCCGGCTGCGCCCGTCGCCCCGAAACGCAGTCAACATGGATGCGCAAAGGCGTCGCTCGGTATCATAATACATTCCCGGCGGCGTCAATCCGAAAGCTGTGCTAACCTTTCCACTGGGAAAATCCCCGATGAGTTCATCCAAACTGGACCCGACGCCACGCCGCCCGCTGCCTTCGCAGGTAGTGAAGGACGACGAACCCATATTAGTTGCCGCCGCCAAAGCAGGCGATATTTCCGCCTTCGAAACACTCGTGGGACGTTACGAGCGCAAAATCTTTCGCCTGACCCAAAACATCACCCAGAATCGCGAAGACGCCGAAGACGCCATGCAGGAAGCGTTCCTGAAGGCGTTCGAGCACCTGCAGGATTTCGAAGGAAATTCCCGCTTCTACACCTGGCTGGTGCGCATCGCCGTCAACCAGGCGCTAATGAAGCTCCGCAAACGGCGCCCCAACGTCGTTTCGCTCGACGAGGAAGTGGACACGGGCGAGGACATGGTGCCACGGGAAGTCGAGGACTGGGGACCTTCGCCTGCCGACCGTTACGCGCAGACCGAATTGTCGGGAATTCTGGGCAAAGTAATCGGCGATCTGGACCCATCTTTCCGAGTCGTTTTCCAGCTTCGCGACATCGAAGAATTATCGACTGAGGACACAGCCGAAGCCCTGGGGCTTACGGTGCCGGCGGTGAAGTCGCGCCTGTTGCGCGCGCGCTTGAAATTGCGCCAGGCGCTTAACCAATACTTTCGTCGGGGGGAACATCAGTGAAGTGCAAAACCATCATCACGGAGCTCGCGGACTATCTCGACGAGGCTCTCGACCCGCTGCTTCGCACGCAGATTGAAGAGCACCTCGGCAAATGCAAGGACTGCCGCGTGGTGGTCGATACCTGCAAGCAGACGATCGAGATCTTCTGCAATTCCGAGCCCGCGCCTCTGCCCCCTTCGACCCGCATGAAGCTTCACGAGGCGCTCGCCAAGCGCCTTCGTCGCGTTCGCGCCTGATTCGCTTCGCTAGACGAGTCCTGTCGACGCCGCACGGCCGCAGAAATCCTCACACAAACATCGGGACTTCTTTCCCCATTTTCCTTTCCCGCGCCAGCTCGTAGACACGGCCCGCGACGACGATGTCCTCGATCGCGATTCCGTTCGATTTGAAAAGTGTGATCTGATCGCGATTCGTGCGGCCCGGCGTCTTTCCGGCAACGATGCCGGAAAGCTCGCGCACTTCGTCCCATCGTTTTGCGTCCCCAGCGAACGCCTGGATCAGGTCGCCTGCCTCCGTTTTCGATTGCTCGATGGAGTCCGCCGCGATCAGGTCGGCGCGTTCGACCGTTTCCGCGTCGATCTCGGCCTTCTCCGCAAAGTTCACTCCGGCGGCGTTGAGGTGTGTTCCGCGCTCCAGCCACTTCCCCAGCAGGACCGGCTTCGGCGAACTCGTCATCGTGGTGACGATATCGGCGCCGCGTACCGCCTCTTCGGCCGACGCAACCGCGGCCACGCGCACGCCGATCTTCGCGGTCATGTCCTTCGCGAAAGCTTCCCGGCGCGCCGCGTCGCGGCTATACACGCGCACCAGATCGAGCTTCCTCGCCAAGGCCACGGCCTCCACCTGCGTCTGCGCCTGAAAGCCCGAACCGATCATGGCGGCGATTCGCGCATCCTCCCGCGCCAGAAACTTCGTGGCCACCCCGGTGGCCGCCCCGGTTCGCGCCTGTCCCAAACCGTTTGCCTCGATCAGCGCCAGCAGCTCGCCGGTGTGGCCGCTGAAGAGCGGCACGAGAAATCGCAAGCCGCTCGGCGATACGGTGTAAATCTTCAGGCCCACGTAGCCGCCTTGCGAATCGGCGGCGGCCATGTAATGCATCAGCCCTTTTTCGGCAAGCTTCAGCCGGCGCCGTGGATGGGAAACTCCGGCGCCGCTGGCGAGCCTCCGGAACGATTCCTCCGTCAACTCCATCGCCATCGGCAAAGTCAAAATCGCGCGAACGTCCGCTTCGGTCAGCAGCAATGCCATGCAATTTGCCTCGGATGAATTCGAAAGTTCCCGCAGAGGAAAGTATCAGAAGTTGAGCCGATAACGAAGCACGCGCACGTCCGGCCGGTCGAGGACCAGCAGCTCTTTGCGTGGGCTGATGGCGAGCGACGGAGCCGAACGATTTCCCTGGCCCAGTTCCGGAGCGAGATCGACGTCGAGCTTGGGCCGGCCGTCCGCGGTCCAGACATGCAGCATGCGACCGTCCGCGTCCATGGCGAAAATATAGCCGAGGCCCACGGCAAACTGGTCGCTAAGCTTGCGCGAGATCCCGTCGGCGCTCGCATCGACCAGCGATTGGAATTGACCGTCGGTTGAAAATTTCAAGATGTGATTCCCCAACGGATCGATCAGATAAACGAGGCCGTCCGGACCGACGGCAATGCCGCGCGCACGCACCCGCGCATTGGGTACGTTCGCCGCCGGCTGCCAGTTCCGCAGAAGCCGGTAATTCGGGTTGTAGGTGTAAATGCGGCCGGCGTCGGAATCGAGCACGTGAATCAGCCCGTCCTCACCTACCGCGACGCCCAGCAAGTCCTCGTCGCTCGGGCGCGTCTTCAGGTGCAACTCGTGGGTGTGATCGCCTTCGGGGAAGAAAACGAATGTGCAGCCACGGCCCGGGTCGGTGAGATAAATCGCACCGCCGCTATCAACGGCAATCTCCTGCGGATCTTTCAGCGATGGCTGGCCGAAGCTGAGCAGAGGGTGGCCGTCCCAGGTGAACTTGTCGATGAACAGCGTCCCCGCGTCGGCGAGATAGACGTTGCCAAGCGAGTCCGTCGCGATATCGGTGGGTTGGCTCAACTGGCCGGGATCGCTGCCCTTCATACCCCACGACGCGATATAGGAAATCGAAAAAGTTCCCACCGCCTGCGCTTCGACGCTCGAAGAGTTCCGCGAGCAACCGGCGGTCGAGAGGAACAGAGGCAGCGCCAACAAGGCGGAGACGGCAGAACGCGCGCCTTTGCGCATTTGGAAACGTCTAGCCACGCTTGCGCTTCTCCTTTTTCTTTTGAGGCTTTTCAGGCGCGTCGCCCGGCTGTTTCACTCGGCGAACAACCGTCTGACGCATCTGATAGCTGCGCGGCGCGGCGCGGCCGTCTGACAAATCGACGAACGTGAAACCGGGATCGCCGTTCGCGCCCGGGCCGAGGTGCGTGATCTTCACCGGCAATTTGCCACACAGATCGTCACCGACATAGGCCGTCTCGTAGCGTTCTTTCGCCTTACCCCACGTGAACACCCGGAATTGGGTGAAGTCGCACGGCTGGCCTTCGGGTCCTTTTGTCCCCATCAACAAATACTGCGGCTTCGGTTGGCCCTGCGAATCGGACACCCGGTTCAGCTCGAACCAGGCGGTGGGGCGCATGCCCGCCGAGCTTGCGTAATCCGGAAGCGGCTCGGGCACGTCGAGATCGACGAATCGGCCGAGAATCCAGCCCGTCGCGGTGGTGCCGTCGGCCAGATGCGCGCGCGCCAGCCACCAGTCTTCTTTTCGGGCCGTGGGCGGAGCAGGGGCGTCCGCTTCGGCTCCGGGTTGACCTGGTTGCGCGGCAGGCGCCGCCGTCGTTTTCACTGTAGCGGACGTAGCGGGCACCTCGACCGGCTGGCGCGTGAATAGTTCCACCGGGACACCCTTGGCGATCTGGCGCAAGCGGGGTGTTTCGCGGCCCGGGCCGATGTGGAAATTGCTGATCACCTTCGTGGCGCCGTGGGCCTCGACCGGCGACGCTGAGGCGGTTGAATCGAGGTCGCGCATTTTCTGCCACAGATCGACCGAGAGCAGATCGTCTTCCGCCACCCAACCGATCATGCCGCTCGACGTGCGGACTTTCGTCTGTTGCTGAAAATGATCGAGGATGTCGAGCTTGTCGCCGTACTTCAGCGTGCCGGCCGGTTCGCGGATCTCCGCGCTGCTGTCCCACAGGACGACCTGTTTGTTCCCTGCGTACGCGACGCCCAGGGGTGAGGTCGGGTGATGGAACCGGATAAACGCGATTAGGCAGACCACCAGCACGACGGCGAAGCCGAGCAGCAGCTTGCGAATTGAGCGAGGCAACGGCACAGTTTTTTTCGAGATGAGCCTTAATTCTACACCAGGGCCTCCGTGCGTTTGGGCGGCTGCCGTGGAGAAATAAACACAATGTGTCGCAAAAGGTTCGGGTCTGTTCCGTTCTGCTACTACAATCCGCACGGCCTTTGCTTTTCCAGCATTTTTGTCGCCACGGATTCAAGGAGCGGGATGATGAAGTTTCTGGAGAATTTGAAGCCGCTGGGATTGCTGCTGCTTCGCGTCGCGCTGGGCGTGATTTTCATCTACCACGGTTATCCGAAGCTTTTCGGGCACACGCGTGAGGCGATGGAGTCCTTCGCCCGCCTGGGATTCCCGGGGTATTTCGCTTACATTTCGGGCGTGATCGAGTTTTTCTGCGGCTGCATGCTGATCGCGGGGCTGTTTGCGAGGATTGCGGGGCTGCTGTTGGCTGTGGAGATGGGCGTGGGGCTTTGGGCCGCGCACCATATCGTCGCCAATCCGATGGGAGTGCCGAACTACGAATTTCCGTTGATGCTGGCTACGGCGGCGTTTGCGCTGGCGACGACCGGCGCGGGACTCATCTCATTCGATCAGGCGCTTTTCCGCGAAGGCCGCTCGTCGCCGCGCAAACTGAAATCGAAGGACTAGGCCGTCTGTGCCGTTTGCGGCGGCGCGCTCGGTGGCGCCGGGGGCGCGTAGGGCAGCGGATAGGGCGCCTTCGGCATTACGAGCCACGCAACGAAGTAGCCGAGAAACGCGGGGACCACGGGCACCGGCATCAGCACCAGCAGGACCCAGAGTACGCGGACGAGCGTGGAATCGAGTTCGAGATATTCAGCGATTCCACCGCAGACTCCGGCGATCTTGTAGTCGGTGACCGAGCGCATCAGGCGCTTCTGCGGCCGCGGCGGTCCGTAGGGCGACGCCTGCTGGCGCGCGCCGCAGTAGTAGCAGAAATTCGAATAATCGGCGAGATCTCTCTGGCAATTCCCGCAAATCATGGTGCCCACCTCCCGGCGCCGGACTGGTTCCTGCGCTCATCAATAGATACGCCGTCGGACCCCGAAAAGTTTCCTGCCCGGGCCCAGTGCTAGTACGACGCCAATTCCTTGACGGCACGGACGATATCGGCCGTCTGGGGCAAAATGGCGTCTTCAAGGGACGGATGGTAGGCGCAGAAGGTATCGGCGGCCGCCACGCGGCGCACCGGTGCATCGAGGTCGCCGAATAGCTCATCGGCGATGCGCGCGGCAATTTCGGCGCCGTACCCCCAGGATCGCGTATCCTCGTATGCCACGAGTACGCGATTCGTCTTGGTCACGCTCTTCGCCACCCCCTCCCAGTCGTAGGGGCTCAGCGTCCGCAGGTCGATCACCTCGACCGACACTCCGTCACGCGCCAGTTCCGCCGCGGCCACTTCCGCGCGATGCACCACAGCGCCGTAGGTGATGATGCTGACGTCGGTGCCTTCGCGGGCCACACGGGCCTGGCCGAACGGCACCGTGAAATCCGCGCCCGGATAGGGCGAGCGATTGTAAGGCTGCCGGTAAAGATGCTTGTGCTCGAGCACCATCACCGGGTCATCGGAGCGGATCGCCGTGCGCAGCAGGCCGCACAGATCGAGTGCCGTCGACGGCATCACCACGCGCAACCCCGGGATATGCGTGAAGATCACCTCGCCGCACTGGCTGTGATAAATCGCGCCGCCGGTAAGGTATCCGCCGATGGCCACGCGCACGACGGCGGGGCATTTGAATTTGCCGTTCGAGCGCCATCGCAAATTCGAAAGCTCGTTGCGGAATTGCATCATCGCCGGCCAGATGTAGTCGAAAAATTGGATTTCCGCGACTGGCTTCAATCCACGCACAGCCATTCCCAGCGCCCGGCCCACGATCCCCGCCTCCGCGATCGGCGTGTTGAAGACGCGCGGCGAGCCGAATTTTCGCTGCAAGCCTTCCGTCGCTTTGAAGACGCCGCCCTTCCCTTTCACATGCGCCAGGTCTTCTTCGCGCGAGCAATCGGCCACATCCTCGCCGAAGACGATGATCCGCTCATCGTGGGCCATCTCGTCGGCCAGCGTCGCGGAGATGATTTCGACCATGGTCTTGGCTTTCGCGGCCGTGGGGCCGCTGTGGCCCGCGAATTTCGGTGCGGAATCAAATTGCGCGCCCGTAGGATCGACATCCGGCGAGTGCACAAAGGAATAAATCGAATCGGCCGGCGCCGGCTGCGCCGCGAGCGCCCGGTCCGTCGCCGCGAGCACTTCGCGGTCCACTTCCGCTTCGAGCGCCAGCAGCTCGCTTTCATCGAGAATCCCTTCGCGCACCAGGAATAGTCCGAATCTCGGCACGGGATCGCGCTGCGCTTCGGCGTCGCGGCTCGCGGAAGTCTTGTAGAGCTTTTCGTCGTCGGAAAGCGAATGGGAATACGGACGCGTCACGTGGGCGTGGACCAGCGCCGGCCCCCGCCGAGCGCGGCAGTGCGCCACCGCTCGGGCCAGCGCCGCGTAGCTTTCCACAGGGTCGGTCCCGTCGAATTCCTCAAACGCGAAATTCGGATAATTCGCGGCGAGCTTGGAAATGTTGCCGCCCGCCGTCTGCGCCTCTACCGGCACAGAGATCGCGTAGCCATTGTCTTCCACCAAAAACAGCACCGGCACGCGCCGCAGCGACGCGGCATTCAGCGCCTCGAAGAACTCGCCCTCGCTCGTCGAGCCGTCGCCGCCGGAAACAAAGGTGATCTCGTCACGGTGATGGCTCAGCGAGTCGCCCAGCGGCGCCTTCCGCGCCTGCTCCAGCGCCTTCGGGAATTTTTCGTAGTAAATCGAAGACTCGGCCGAACCCACGGCGTGAAGCCATTGCATACCGGTCGAGGAAGCGCTCGGCACGATGTTCAGCCGCTGGCTCCCCCAGTGCGAGGGCATCTGGCGCCCGCCCGACGAAGGATCGTCCGCTGCACCAACGCCCTGCAGCAGAATCTCATAGGGAGTGACGCCGAGGGCCAGGACCAGCGCGCGATCCCGGTAATAGGGGAAAAACCAGTCGTAGCCCGGCTTCAGCAGCAGGCCTGCGGCAGCCAAAACCGCCTCGTGACCGGCGCCGCTGATCTGGAAGAAGATCTTGTTCTGTCGTTTGAGCTGGATCTCCCGGTCGTCGAGCCGCCGGGAAAGAAACATCGTGCGGTAGATCCGCATCAGCGCTTCGCGGTCCAGACCGTGGTACTTCGTCGCGTCAAATCCGGTTGTCTTGACCTTGACCTGAGAGGCCATCGGGAATGCCTCCGACGGTAGGACGGTCCCTGTGAACCAGCTTCAATCCATTATAGCCAATTCGTCCACCGCACAAACAGCCAACCTCTCCCTTCTGTGCGACGGAGGGCGCCGGCATCCCGTGCGATGAGCTGGATCCTTTTGACAGGACCCAAACCGGCATCAATCCAGCGAATCGAAAAGTTCCGCGACCTTGGCATGCTCGGGATCGCCGCTTCGCACCGTCTCCGGGTTCGCGGACTTGAAAGGCTCCTCATTCGGGATGCGGTCAATCCACCGCTGATAGGTAAGCTTTTCGTGATCGGAAAAATCGAGCCGCAGCAGCAACTTCACGCGCGTGGCAGCCTCGCCGTCTTCGCCCTTTTTCTCGGCCGCCTTCTTTGACGAGGATTTCTTCGCGGGCTTAGCAGCCGCGCTCTCTTCACCGCTGTCCCTGGCGGCTGCGTCTTCGCGTTCGAACTTCAGCTTCATCTTATCGCCGAGCCGGAATCCCTGCTTCCAGCCGTCGATTTTGTGGCGCGCCTGCTGAGCCGCTTCTTCGTTCGTTCCGAAATCAAAAATGAATATCGATTGGGGCATGTATCTTCTATAGCGGTCGCCAGAGTGCCTGTCAAGCCGGGCAAACACCCAATCGGACAAACAGATCAGGCTGCCGGAGGGGTTTCGGGTCGGGTATCTTGCGAAAGTTTCGGCCCCCACCCCGGCGTCCAGGGAGTCCGAGGCCCAGAAAATGCCTGTGGTCGACGCTCGAAACACAAGACCATCTTACCGCCGGCACAAGCATCCCGATCGAGTCTCAGCCTGTCTCCGCAGCAATTTTACAAAGGCGGTTGCCTCAAAACCCGGCCACGCCCGGGGTCACAAACAAGCGTGACGGTCGCTCCGACTAGTACTTTTGTTAACTGATTCATTGCGCACATGCCCGTCCAGTTGTCGCGCGCCGGCCCCGGCTCCTTGCTAACCTTACTAAGCAAGGGTAGGCAAGTCCATTCAACCGGAGTAGGTTTTTCTCTGAGGGGGAAACATGCGTGCATTAAAGCTTTCTTCTGCCGCCATCATACTGGCAGGCATCTTCGCCGGCGCCGCCTCGGCGCAATCAAGCGGGTCGAACTCCTCGGTAACCACCGTGGGCCAGGCAATCGACCAGATCGTCGCCCGCGAGCATGACGAGGTCGCCGTCATACGCCGCTACAACCCCATCGTTGAAACCTACGTCCAGGACATGAAACCGGATCCGGAAATGGGCATCGTGCCGGTGAAGGACCACTATTTCCTCGGCCAGGCGGAGCTCTCCAGTGCAAAGGGTGCCGCCGAAGATTCACTGCTCGACAAGAGGAAGAGCAAGAGCGAGGAATTCAACCCGTTCGCGCACCTCGAGGGATCAAAATCCGACGCCAACGGCTTCCTGCAGATGCTCTACATCGATCCCGACGGCTTCGATCGCCAGCACTACGAATTCAGTTACGTCGGACGCGAATTCATCGGCGAAGTCCGCTGTCTGGTCTTCGACGTCACACCGCTGCCCAAGACCGGCAAGGCTCGCTTCAACGGTCGCATCTGGGCGGAGGATCAGGGTTTCGCCGTCGTCCGCTTTAACGGCGTGTTCACCTCATCGGACGGCGAGAGCAAAGGCTTCAATCTCCATTTCGACAGCTGGCGCATGAATCTGCAGCCGGACCTCTGGCTGCCTGCTCTGATCTACAGCCAGGAATCGGAACTCAAGGACAATACCGATTCTCCCGTGCGATTCCGCGCGCAGACCCGCCTGTGGGGATACAACCTCACCAATCTGAGCCATCCGGCCGACTTCAATCAGCAGCCGCTCGATCAGCAGGGTCTCGATCGCGGCAAGGGAGCTCAGGACTATTCTCCAACTGAAGCCGAGCAAAAATGGCAAGAGACGGCCGAGAACAACGTACTCGACCGCCTGCAGCGGATCGGCCTGGTCGCGCCTCCGGGAGAAGTGGACAAGGTTCTTGAAACCGTCGTCAACAACCTGCAAGTCACGAACAATCTCGACATCGACATTCACTGCCGCGTGATGCTCACCGGCACGCTCGAATCTTTCACCATCGGCCATACGATCGTCGTCAGCCGGGGCCTGGTCGACGTGCTGCCGGACGAAGCCAGCCTCGCGGCCGTGCTTTCACAAGGACTGGCCGAGATCCTGATGACGAAACCCTCGACCGATCAGTGGGGATTCAACGATACGACAAACGTCACGGCCGCCGACGCGCTCTCTCACTTTTCGTTCAAGGGCACGCCCGCCGAGATCGATATGTCGGGCAAGAAAGCCTTCGATCTGCTGAAGAACTCGCCCTATAAAGACAAGCTGGGCAGCGCCGCGCTCTTCATGAAACAGCTGAACGCGGAATCGCAGGCTCTTCCTTCGCTCATCGACGCGCGGCTCGGCCACGGCGTGGCGCTCAGTTCGGCGCTGGCAAGCCTGGGACCGGCGCTCGACCAGAACAAAGTCGATCAGGTCGCGGCGCTGCCACTGGGGGGTCGCGTGAAGCTGAACCCGTGGGACGACCGCGTGGAGCTGCTCAAAGCCAAGCCCGTAGCTCTGAATTCCGCCCGCGAGAAAATGCCATTCGAAGTCACGCCTTTCCTGCTATTCCTGACGCGCTACCAGGCGCCCAAGGCGGGTGGAAAGCCGGACGCATCCTCCACGGCAATCAAGTAGAGCGCGAAGCCGGAGATTCTCTCCCCGGTTCCAAGGGGCGGAGCTTCAGCTTCGACCCGAGGTTCGCTCGGAAGAACGCAGGGGGGCACCCAACTGCGTTCTTCCTCTTCTCGAATTGACGCCATCCCGCACTCGTGTTATTCACGAGGCACTTGATCGGCTTTCTGGGGCCGTTGTTCGGCGGGGGAAGCGTGATGAGACAGGGTTGGGGTGGACTGCTTGCGATTGTCGCAATTCTGATCGCCGCGCCGGCGGCGCCTGCACACCACTCCTTCGGCGCGGAATTCGATTTCAACAAGCCGGTCACCCTTCACGGCACGTGCGTGAAGTGGGAGATGATCAATCCGCACAGCTACCTCACGGTCGACGTGAAAAACGACGACGGCACCGTGACCGAGTGGAGCGTGCAGGCCGGCGCGCCGAGCTTTCTGTACCGCAACGGCTGGCGCAAAGACTCCGTGAAACCCGGCGACGAGCTGATCATCACCGGCTACAGCGCCAAGGACGGCTCGCACAACGCGTTCGCGCAGCGGGTGCAGCTGCCCGACGGGCGCCGAGTGCTCGGCGGCGCCATCATCGGCGCCACTCCTCCGCCTCCTCCGCCCGATAGCTCGGTACCGGCGGCCCCGAAATCGAATCCCTGATGACCCTGCGAAGCAAGATCGTCGTCATCGCGGTGGCCGCGCTCGCATTGTTTTCGCTGCGCGTCGAGCCGCTCGCCGCGCAAGCGCAGCTACCAGCGCCCTCTCAGCCCGCGAAGCCCCCCATCAGTGTCACGGTCGCTTCCGCACCGGACGTTTCCGGCGCCATTCCGCGGCTTCCCGACGGCCATCCGAATTTCCAGGGCCTCTGGCACAACGACGTCGGCGTCGAAGCGCTGCGCAAAGCCGGCCTGGGCGACATTCACAGCCCGGGCACGCCGCTCCCCTTCCCCTATTTCCCTGAGACCGAGAAGATCCGCGAGTATCGCGATCTACACGATCCCTATCACGATCCGGAAGCGCACTGTCACGTTCCCGGCGTGCCGCGGATCATCGAACAGCCGTCCAGCATCATGCCTTTCCGCATCATTCAGGACGAAAAATACGTCACGATTTTGTTCGAGTACGTTCACGACCTGCGCATCATTCCCGAAGACGGCAGCTCCCACCCGAAAAACTACTGGGCCTGGGACGGCGATTCGCGCGGCCACTGGGAAGGCGACACCTTCGTCGTCGACGTCGCGAATTTCAACGGCCGCAGCTGGCTGGATATGGACGGCAACTTCGTCGACGAAAACGAGCACGTCGTCGAGCGTTTCACCATGACCGGACCGAACTTGATCTCCTACTCCGCGACGGTCGAGGACCCGACCGTTTTCACCCGGCCCTGGACGATGCACCTGCATCTGAAGCGGAATCCGCTGACCGATCAAATCGTCTACTACGATTGCCATGAAGGCGAGCGCGACGTCGACCACTACACGCGCTCGGAAGGCAACGCCGCGAGCAAGCATGAATAAGATCGCATTCACCGCCCGGATCGCCGCCGCGACCCTGGCCGCGGCCACCGGCATCGGCGCCGCAGGATACAACACTGCCGCGCAATCGCCCGCTGCCCACGCGAAGGCCGCGCCCTTTTCTCCGCCGCGCCTCCCCGACGGCACGCCCGATTTCCGCGGCATCTGGCAGGCCCGCTCGCTCGCCTACATCGACCTCGAAGGCCTGCGGCCCACGGGCGGCGCCAAGGGGTCCAGCAGGAGCGCCGTGGTCGATCCTCGAGACGGCAAAATCCCCTACTTGCCGGACGCCTTGAAACAGCGCGATGCGAACTTCCACAATCGCGTGACCGCCGATCCTGCCGCCAATTGCGATCAGGCCGGGGTCCCGCGTGCGGCCCTGCTCCCGACGCCATTCCAAATCGTCCAGAGCGTCGGAAATTTCGCCATCGTCTACACCGACAATCACGCCTACCGCATCGTCGATCCGCAGTCAGTCCCCCACGACGACGGCATCGATTTTTTCATGGGCGATTCGCGCGGCCATTGGGAAGGCGACACGCTCGTCGTCGATGTCGTCGACTTGGGCGACCAAACCTGGCTCGATGAAGCCGGAAACTTTCACAGCGACCAGCTCCACGTCGTCGAGCGCTACACGATGCTCAACGCGAACACCCTCTCCTACGAAGCTCGCCTCGAAGATCCCAAAACCTACACAAAGCCCTGGACGATTCACCTAGAGCTTTATCGCGACACTCACCCCGGCGCACGCATCACCGAGGATGAATGCCTCGAAGGTGCCGACGGCCGCTGGCACCACGTCTCGCCTTTCGACCCGAAAGCTCTGCGGCGCCACGACTACGCCGCCGAGCTCGCCGCCGAAGCCAGGGCCCAGGCCAGCGCTCCGAAGCCGTAATCATTCGGCCAGATTCCCACGTATCCGGCGCGCGGCGGTTCGCACAGCTGTGATAAGATTTGCGCGAAGATTAGAAGGCGATGGAGTTCGCCTGAACCGTCCGTAACCGGACTGATGACTCCTGGCCGCCGCCCGGCGCCAGGAGTTTTTTGTTTTTGGGCCGGCGACGCGTCAATTCCGGCAGCACAAGGAGCACACGTGCGCATTTTCCTGCTACTCGTATTCGGAGCGCTCGGCACCCTGGCGCGCTATCTCCTGCAGGGCGTGATTCAAACGCGCGTTGGCGGAACGTTTCCGTCGGGCACGCTGGTCGTCAATCTGATCGGCTGTTTCCTGATCGGCGGCATCGGCGAATACGCGCTGCTGCATCTTTCGTTTCCTCCGGAATGGCGCATCGGCATCACCGTCGGCTTCATCGGCGGGTTCACCACGTTCTCGACATATTGCTGGGAAACCGTGCGGATGCTGCAGGACGGTGAATGGCGCAACGGCACGATCTACGTGCTCGCCAGCCTGATCGGCGGGCTGATCTGCGTGATCGTCGGCATGCGCATCGCCGAACGAATTTCCTGACCCGAAAGGAGCCGCCATGGCCGACCTGACCAAGCACGAACGCTTCGAAGGCGAGCGCACCCTGATGCGCATCCACATCGGTGAATCCGACCGCTGGCACGGCAAGCCCCTCTACGAAGCGATCGTCGAGCTGCTGCGCCGCGAAAAACTCAGCGGCGCCACGGTCCTGCGCGGCGTCGGCGGCTTCGGCAGCTCGAGCGTCTACCACACCGACAAAGTCCTGCGGCTCTCGCAGGATCTCCCGATCGTCATCGAAGTGATCGAAGCGAACGAACGCATCGAACAGATCCTGCCGCAGCTTGACGAAATGATCGGCGGCGGCCTGGTCACCCTGGAAAAAGTCCGCGTAATCCTCTACCGCTCCCACAAATAGCCGCTGGCTCGTCATGGGCGGTCAGTGAATCGCCCGTTCACACGCGAGACAAAAGCGACGCTGGCGAAGGAGCTTCCGCCCCCTGAAGTTCCCTCCTTCCCTTGCCGGCCGCCTCCGCGCATGCTACAAACCTCGCGCCACGGAGGCGTCATGGACAAACAAAAGCTCTTTCAATACATCGACCATTTCAATCACAAGCGCTACGACCAAGTGATGGAGTTCTACCACCCCGACGTGCTGATCGAATACCCCACCATGCTTGCCGATCCCAACGCCCCGCCCGTCACCCGCCGCGGTCGCGAAGGGTTCCTTGAACAATACGTGGAGCTCCACAAGTCCTGCCGCGAGGCCCTCGAAGTCCAAACCGTGATCATGGAGGGCGACATGATCGCCGCTGAAATGTACACGGAGTTTCACTTCTTCAAGGACTACGAGAATTTCTCAGGCCGTTCGATGAAGGCGGGCGAGGTTTATATCACTACAAACTGGTGCATCTACAAGTTACAAAACGAGAAATTCAAACACATCCGTGTAGCCCACTTCCGCAAACACGACCCGAAAACCGCCCGCCTCTAGCCTAATTCGCCGGCGTGATGACGCGGCTCGTCTGTCGCACCGCGCCAATCGTGGCGCTGCGAACGGTTTTCACTCGGCCTGCCACCGCTCGATTTTGCATGGATACATTCGCTGCCACCGCGAGCGACGGTCCGTCATTCACCTGCGCGCAATCCATCCGCAGCGTCCCGTGGTCGTTGAACACCAGCCCGTAGAACCGAAATGTGCCGCCCGGAGCCAGCGATCCCGAGTTGAGCAGTTGCGTGTTGCTGTCCACGTACACCTCGATCTCGCCCGGGTCGTTTAGAAGCGTCGTCTGGCCGGCCTGCACCGCGAGCGTCGAAAACAAATCGTACGACGCGAGATCCACCGTATACACGGTGAAATTCCCGGCCATCGAGCTCCCCGAAACCGTCCCGTCGATCGTCTGCGGGATCAAAGTCAACGACGTGAGCGGGGTGTAGTTGGGACCGCCCTGCATGGACGTCGCCGTCGTCCCGGCGTAAACGTTCTGTCCCGCGACCATGTTCGCGGCATCAAAACTGGGCGTGAAAGGCAGGCTGTTCAGGTTCGCAAGCTGCCCCGAAATGTGGAAAGCCGCGTTCCCGAAACTGAGGTCTTGATCTCCCAACTCGGTGAAGTCCGAAAACAGGGGGCCTTGTTCCCGCTGCGCCAACAGCGAAAGAACCGGTTCGGCCGTATCCACGAATAGCAGCGGACCCGCCATGTCGCTCGTCGCGCTCACATCCTCGGCCTCAATCCGCGTGGCTACCAAAGATCCATCCGGTTGAACGGCCCCGTCTAGATCGACGACCGTTCCCGCCGCGAGCCCCGCGAAACTGTTGATTCCCTGATAAGCGGTTCCCGCCGTCGCGGTCACAGTCACGGTCCGCGAGTCCAGCTTCGGATACGTCAGCACGACACTTTCCGAGGCAGCATCGATCGACGTCACCTGACCCAAAACACCGAGCGCTTTGCCGTTGGACGCGTTGGTCGGTTGGGACGAAAAAAGCGCCGGGGTCAGATTGAACGTCGGCGTTATCGCGAAGACGACGTTGTTGTTGCCGACGTAGCACGAGGAGTAGGCGGCCGACTGAGCTACCTGCAAATTCAGCACCAGCGCCATGGAGTTCCCCGTCACGGTTATCGGCGCAGCCAGGTCGATCGCAATGTCCGCCGGTATCGGGTTTGCTCCCCCCGCATCGGAAAATGTGCTCGTGTCGATTCCACCCTGCGGCGTCAGCGTGACGCACGTGAAATCCGCTCCGTTCATGGTCGCCGTCGCCGACGTGTAGACGCCCTGCGGGATGCTTGCGCTCACCAGCGGTTCGATTCCGCCGTTCACATGAATGAATTCGGTATCCTGGACGGTTGGCAGCAAGGTAACCGTGCTTCCTGTCTGGCTGGTCAGCGTGAGGTTCTGAATTCCCATATCGAACTCGGTCAACTGATCGTTCGCAGTCCCTGAAATCACGACGCTCACCAGTGTATTCCCGCTCAGTTTCGGCGTGGAATTTCCGCCGCCGCAGCCGATCATCCATCCGGCAGCGACGATCGCCGCCGCCGTCGGCAAACCCAGCCACGCCTGCCTGAGGGGCCGAACACCAGAAGCCGACTGGGTCTGCATAGGATCCTCCGCGGCCGGAACGGGCCTCTTGATCGGGCCGACCTCGATATCTGATTATTCAGTAAATTCAACGATCCGTTTCATTACTCACTGATAAAGACGCATCCGGCCCTTACGGGGTTGCATGATTCCCCTGCTGCCCTTCAGAGCGGCCCCCGGCAAACCCTGTTCCCTGTTCGCGGCCCTTGCCGGCCGGCGCAAAAAAAAGCGGGGAGCCTTCGCCCCCCGCTCGCGTGCAACCGCGGCAACTCAACTCAGCGAATCAGCGACGGCCACCCCCAAATCCTCCGCCGCCATGGAAGCCGCCACCGTCGTGGAACCCGCCATCCGCGTGCACACCGCCGGATCCGCCCGCATGGTAGGCGCCGCCCGGAGCAAAACCTCCTCGCGGCCCGCCCCATGCGTGCGCGTAGCGTTCTGGCGCCACGGAGTGCGGATCGAAGTGGTGATCGTAGTGGTACCCGCCGTAATACCGTCCGCCGTACCAGCCGAATCCACCCCAGAAGAACGGCGGGTAGAATCCCCATCCAAACGGGCTATAGAAAATCCCATCGCCCGGAATGAACGTGTATCCCGCAAACCACGGATCCCAGTACCACCCAGCTCCGTACCACGGGCCGTAGCCGATGCCCGCGTAGTATTCCGGCGCGATATCGGCGTTGGCCTGTGCGACGTAGGACGATCGCAGGCTGCTCCACTGATACAAATCGTCCTCGCTGGCTTCCTTGTTGAACCCCACCGCCTTCAGCTTCGGATTCGTCAGCGTCACGTCGTGCCCGCCGTCGATCGTCACGCGGCGGTCGGCTTCCTGCAGCTCCGCCTTTCCGCTGAAGACGCGCACATCGCCGGTGTCCGCGTTAAAATCGTAAAACCCATCCTTCACCAGCCGCGTCTTCGAACTGCCTTCATCCACGATCAACCGGTTCTGCGGATGAATCGTCGCCACCTCCACGGTCGCTTCGCCCCGATCGATCTCGACTTCCGTGTCCGTCAGATTCGGGGAAATCATTTCCACCGCGCTTTGATCGCCCACTCGCAGAAACACGCCCGGCGTCAGCAGCACTTCCGCCTTTCCCTGCCCGGTCGCGAGAGTCTGCCGCGGCGCCAACACCGCCGACCCGATTGAGTTCGCGCTCAGGGTCTCGGAATCGATTGAAACCTGCCCTTCCACATAATTTACCGTTCCTGGATACGCCGTCTTCGGCGGCTCGCTTGCCCCCACGAACGGAGCGCACCATGCGACCACGAGAAACGCGCGTCCCAGAATATTCAGTCCGTATCGAGTCATGGACCTGGCCCTCCTTCTCCTACACTCCATTAGATGAGGACCTGTCGGGAGAGGATTCTTCGTAACATATTGATTATAAATGGAATACGTTTCAGATTGCGTCCGCGCGGATCGTGTGTTAGTTTGCAGCGAACAAAAGGCGAAACGGGGCAGCAGGGCGAAAGCCTGCGCATTCCGCTTCATCCGTCACCGGAGGTGCCATGGCAGCATCCGCGCAAAGCTTGGCTCGCAGGGCTCAGGGCACGCTTGAGACGGTTCAGGAGGCGCTCAGCTGTCTTGCCGCCCGCTTCCGCACGGACGAAGTCCTGACCTGTATCAAACAGATCCCCGCGCGGGAAGCGGAATTCCGCCCGGTGCCCGGGTGGGTTCGGCCCGAACTTGCCGCCGCCTACCGCGCCAAAGGAATCGACAGCCTCTATTCGCACCAGGCCGCCGCCGCTGAACTCGCCCGTGCCGGAAAAGACTTCGTCGTGGTTACGCCCACGGCTTCCGGCAAGACGCTCTGCTACAACCTCCCGGTCCTGAACGAAATTCTCGCCAACGCAGACACGCGCGCTCTCTACCTCTTCCCCACCAAAGCACTCGCCCAGGACCAGCTCACCGAGCTCGACGACCTCGCCACGCGCCTCGAGGATCCGTTCGGCGTCTTCACCTACGACGGCGACACGCCCAGCGACGCCCGCAAAGCCATCCGCGAGCGCGGCCACGTGGTCCTCACGAATCCCGACATGCTCCACACCGGCATCCTGCCGCACCACACCAAGTGGACGCGCCTGTTCGAAAACCTGCGCTACATTGTGCTCGACGAGCTGCACACCTATCGCGGCGTTTTCGGCAGCCATCTTGCCAACGTGCTGCGCCGCATCGCGCGCATCGCGAATTTTTACGGCTCGCGCCCGCAATTCATCTGCTGCTCGGCCACTATCGCCAATCCCGGCGAGCTAGCCGCCCAGTTGATCGCGCGCAAGGTGGAAACCGTCGAGGAAAACGGTGCGCCCGCCGCCGAAAAGCTCTTCGTTTTCTACAATCCGCCGATGATCAACAAGAATCTCGGCATCCGCCGCAGCTATCTGACGGAAACCACGCGCGTCGCCAGGGAATTGCTCGAGCGGAAATTGCAAACCATCGTCTTCGCGAATAGCCGATTGCATACGGAGGTGCTGCTCACCTATTTGCAGCAGGCGAATCCTGCCACGCCCGGCGGCGCCGAACCGATTCGCGGCTATCGGGGCGGCTATCTTCCCGGCGAGCGGCGCGAAATCGAGCGCGGCCTGCGCGAAGGCCGCGTCCGCGGCGTCGTCGCCACCAATGCGCTGGAGCTCGGCATCGACATTGGCTCGCTCGACGCCTGCGTCATGGCCGGTTATGCCGGGTCGATCGCATCCACCTGGCAGCGCGCGGGCCGTGCCGGACGCCGCAGCGGCACCTCCTGCGCCGTGCTCGTCGCCTCATCCGCGCCACTCGATCAGTTCATCGTGCAGCATCCGGATTATTTCTTCGGCCGCTCGCCCGAGCACGCCTACGTGCAGCCCGATAATCTCGAAATCCTCGTCAATCATCTGAAATGCGCCGCGTTCGAGTTGCCTATCGCGCCGGATGAAAAATTCGGCGAGGTCGACATCGAAGATTTGTGCTCCCGTCTCGCGGAGGCAGGATTTCTGCATCGCAGCGGCGCGAACTGGCACTGGGTGCAGGAAGCCTACCCGGCGGACACGGTAAGCCTCCGCTCCGTCACCAGCGACAATTTCGTGATCATCCTCGACTCAGCTGAAGACGAC
>Ga0210391_10000655_pt1 | contig 34534 bp, 31 predicted proteins | sample IncBWC12OmetaG_FD_160573 | JGI IMG/M metagenome (GOLD analysis project Ga0210391, IMG submission 160573) | Forest soil microbial communities from Barre Woods Harvard Forest LTER site, Petersham, Massachusetts, United States - Inc-BW-C-12-O ... | reverse complement strand
TCCGCAACTGCCGTACTCATTTGCCGTTGATCCTTTCTTCCGCGCCGAGCGACTTCACGTAGGCGATCAGCTGGAGCATCTGTTCCTCGTCGATCTGCCCCGCATAGGTCGGCATGATCGCCTGATAGCCCGGCACGTGAACGGAACCCGGATTGTAAATCGCCTGGCGGATCATCGTTTCATCCATCACTCGCGTTTCACCGGTCGCCGTCTTCTCCGGCCGGCCGTACATTCCAGCCAGTGAGGGTCCGCGCTTGGCTGTGTCGCCCGCATGGCAATCGCCGCAGCCGAACTGGCTGAAGAGGCGGCCACCCTGCTGGGCCATCGACTCCGTCTTTTCACCGCCCGCCAGCCAGGTCGCATAGTCCGTGGGCGACATGACGTAGACCCAGCCAATCATTTCGGAATGGTTGGTGCCGCAATATTGCGCGCAGAAAAGATGGAACGTGCCGGTCTCGGTCGGCTGGAACCAGATCGAAGAGTAGCGGCCGGGCAGAACGTCTTTCTTCACGCGGAACGCGGGAATATAGAAATCGTGAATCACGTCCTGCGACGTCATGGTGAGCTTCACGGGCACCCCCACCGGGACGTGCAGCTCGTTGATTTCGCGGGGACCCTCGGGATGCTGGAGGTGCCACATCCACTGCTTGCCGATGACGAAAATTTCGGTGGAAGCTACCGGCGGACGGCCGTTGCGCACATAAAGACTCGAGGACCAGACGAAGAGCACGACGCAGATGAGCGACGGGATGATGGTCCAGGTAAGTTCGAGCGACATCGGTGTGTGGGTCTCGGTGCCCTCTTCGCCGGGCGCCTTGCGGCGGTATTTCAGCATGAAGTAGAAAATGATCGAGAAAATCAGGACAGAGAAAAAGATGGTGATGCCGCTCAGCAGGTAGTAGAGCTGATCGACGCTGTTGGCGATCGTCGACGCCGCGGGCGGCTGAAAGCCGGTCGCCTGCAGAAACGCCAGCATCTCAAAGCCGGATTGAATAGAGCCCATCATCACCGTATCGTCGCGGTCCTTTTCACGCCCGGGACTTGCCCAGGCTCCGAGGTCCAACCTTGCGGGGCAGCTCGTAATGCTCCCCCCGAAACAACATGATCAGAAAAATTCCACCGATCACCACCGTGGCCAGACCGCCCAATTGCATGACGCGGGAGATCAGCAGGCCGTACTTGCCCGTGTGCGGATCGTAGTGATAGCAGAACAGCAGGACCTGATCGGCGACCGTGCCGATTTTTTCCTGCGAGGCGTCCACCAGACCCAGGCGCAGGTCGCGCGCGGGGTAGGTGACGCCGTAGAAATATTTCGAGACTTTGCCGTCCGGCGTGAGGACCATGATCGCGCTGGCGTGCGCGTACTGCTTGGAATCGGGATCATAGGCGTAGCGGAAACCCACGGAATCGGCGAGCGCCTTGATGGAGGGCTCGTCGCCGGTAAGGAAATGCCAGCCATACTGCGCGCCGGTGCGGCGGGTCGCGCCCTGGTACATGCCGGCGTACATGGCGTGCTTGGCGTCCGCCAGCGGAGCGCGATCGGTCGGGTCGATGCTGACGGTGACGACGTTGAAATCTTTTCCGATTTCAAGCGGCATCGATTCCATGCTGCGGTCGAGCGCGTTGAGCACCTGGGTGCAGAGCATGGGGCAGTTGTAATACACCAGGGTGAGCACAACGGGCTTGCCAGCGAACGCTTGGGCAAGCTCGATGGGGCTGCCATGCTCGTCACGGAAGGTGAGATCGAGCGGAACCTGATGATTGAGCTTCTGGTCGATGCCGACCTGCTCGAGCAGCTCGGGACGGACGCCGATATTCTGTGTCGGATCGGTGAATTGAGCCGCGGCGGGTGAAGCATGGGCGAGCAGCGCAGCGGCGAGCAGCGCGCCGGCAAGCCACGTCCGTACCACCGAAAACCCAGCCGAATTGAATGGCACCTTCATTGCTTACTTTTCTTCTTCCTTGGCCTCAGCGCGTTCTTTGTCGGCCAGCGTCGGCTCGGTCAGATAACCGCACTGGCCCTGGACATCGGTGTCACCCGCAACCGTGGGCGGAGCGATCAGGGGGGAGCCGGCCGTGGCCGCGTCGGCGGCCGAGCGCGCAGGCAAACCCTTCGCCAGAATCATTTCTTCGGCGCGATCGACCGGAACGCGGACCACGCCGCTCGACTGATCGATCCAACCGTACGTGGAGACCTCTTTTTGCTGCGCGTCGCAATAGTCCTTGAGCTCCTGGTGCGGATGCACCTGCAGGAGGGGACCTGCCGGAATCATGCGCTCGCCTTCCTGGACCACGGGTGACCGGGTGGGCCCCATCGGCGACGCTTCCTTGAAGGCCTTGAACGCGAAATTCATGCCCACCATGGTGACGAGCAGCACGACTGCCATCCAAAAGGCGAAGATGAACAGCCCCTTGATGTTGACGTCGCGCTTTTCCCAGCCGGCGCTCGGGTCAACGGGGACGTCGTGCTTCTCTCCGTGTTTAGTCGCCATGCGAGTGCTCCAACACACCTTCAAAGCGAGGATCGTGCAGCGGCAGCAGCGGCATTTTCTTCAGCTGCGCCAGGTACGCGCTGATCCAGATGCCGCCGATACCGGCGAGCGCGCAGATATCGACCGGTGAAACATGAGGGCCGGTGCGCTGGTTCGGGAAAGCCGGCACGATCAGCCAGAAAACGTCGACGAGCGAGATCAACAGCATCCAGAACGCCAGGACCGAGAGGCGCTCGAGGCGGCGCTTGACCCGGCGCTGCAACAAGATGAAGAACGGCACGAAGAAATGCAGGACCAGCAGGGCCGCGGCGATGTATCCCCAGGAGGTGAACGCGCGAACTTTGTACCAGGGGATTTCCTGCTTCAGGTTTCCTGACCAGATAATCAAAAACTGCGCAAACGACATGTAGGTCCACAGCAGCGTGAACGTCAGCATGAAGTTGCCGATGTCGTTGAGCCGCGCGGGTTCATAGGAATCGTGCAGCGGCTGGTAGCGATCGAGCATGCGCAGCATGATCACGCTGAAGGACACGGCGGACAGCAGCGAGATGACCATGAAAACCATGCCGTAGATCGAGGAATACCAGATGGGCTCGAGCGTCATGACCCAGTCGACCATGGCCCAGGACCAAGTGATCGCCCACAGGACCGTGCCGGGAGCAGCGAGGCTGGTCATTTTTTCTTTCAGGCGCACGTCGGCGGTGCGGTCCTGCTCCGCCGACCATTTGTTGAGCAGGAAGGCGAGCAAGCTCCAGACCGCAAAGTAGATGAATGCGCGCACGATGAAGAATCCGGGCTGAAGCCAGAGGCGGCGGAAATGGTCGGACGGCTCGTCGCCCAGCATCTCCGGATTCGCGGCCCAGGGATAGATTTTCTTGATTCCCGCGAGCAGCGGCAGCCAGAGGACGAACATCACGGGAATCGTGCGCGATCCGGCTTCGAGAATGCGGCGGATCGGCAGGCCCCATTTGCCGCCGGTCATATGGTGCAGCTGGAGGAAGGCGAGCGAGCCCATCGCGAAAACCATCCAGTAGACGTAAGCGAAAAGGTAGGAATGGAAGAACTGCGTCCAATCGTGAAAGCCCAGCGCGAGCGTGGCGATTACGCCGACGGCGCCCACCAGGAGGGCGCGTTTCTGCACGCGGTCAATCACCGGCCGAATTGAGTCTGCAACGGTCATTTCGATTTCATCATCATCATCATGGAATTCGGACTTGGCTGCGCCTGGTTGTCGGCGGACGGAGGCGACAGATTGGCGCGCTCGGATTCGGGCACGTCGTCGATTTTCGCGTTGCGGCTGAGCTGCAGGACGCGAATGTAGGCCGCAATTCTCCAGCGATCGGCTGGGTCGACGCGCGCCGCGTAGCTGTACATGGCGCCGAAACCGTTGGTCATGACTTCGAAGAAATGCCCCGCGGGAGCGTCGCGCAGTCGCTGGATGTGATAGGACGGCGGCTGGGGGAATCCGCGCTGAACGATCATGCCGCGTCCGGTGCCGCTGTAGTCGTGGCACGGCGTGCAGTAGACGTTGTAACGCTCGCGTCCGCGATCCAGATCGGCCTTGGTGATCGGGAAGGGAAACTTGTCGGCCACTACGCCGTTTTCGCGTCCGGTGAACATCAGCTCGTCGAGCCGCAACTGGCCGCGCGCGATGGTGCCGGGAACCGGCTGGCGCTCGGAGCGGCCGTCACCAAAGAAATCGGTCGGTTCGTACGGCAGGTATTTCGGCTGGATGTGCATGTCGAGTCGGCAGCCGGACACGAGCAGGGCCAGCGCGCCGAGACATCCGAGCGCGAAAACGCGCGCGCGGGATCTTTGGGCAACCGTCGTCAGCGACGCAGCTTGGGAATTACTCCTCAATTTCAAAAACTCCCTCGGGCTTCAACCCTTCCAGAAACGACTTGGCCTGCGCCAGATCGAACTTCGCGTCGCGCGCCTTGATGCACAGAAAAAACTTGTCGGTCGAGGCGCCGGCGAACCGCTCGACGTTGAACGTCGGGTGATAGGGCGACGGCAGCCCGTTCAGCGCGAGCATTCCGAAAACGGCGGTGAGCGCCGCGCCGAGAATGGTCAACTCGAAGGTGATGGGAATCCACATGGGCCAGCTGTTGAACGGTTTTCCGCCGATATTGAGCGAAAAGCTGATCACGTTGGCGTACCAGCACATTCCGAAACCGGTCAAGCCGCCGCCAAGACCGCCGCAGAAAACCAGCGCGGGCAGAACCGTCCAATCGAATCCGATGGCTTCCGCGAGTCCGTGAACGGGAATCGGCGAAAACGCGTCGATGCGCTTGTAGCCGGCGTTGCGCGTCTTGTGCGCGGCTTCGAGCACCGCTTCGGGCGAATCGAACTCCGCCATTACGCCGTAAATTTTCGGCTTGGCCATGACCTAGCTATGAATCTCCGGATTCGGATTGCGCACGCGCGCAAGGTAGGTGGTGCGCGGCCGCGTGTTCAAATCTTCGAGCAGGCCGTAATCGCGCGACTGCGCCTTGAGCTTCGCAACTTTGCTGTTCGGATCGTTGATGTTGCCGAAGACGATTGCCTGGGTCGGGCAAGCGCTCTGGCAGGCGGTAATGATTTCGCCGTCGCGAATCAGCCGATTTTCCTCTTCCGACTTGATTTTGGCGGCGTTGATACGCTGCACGCAGTAGGTGCATTTTTCCATCACGCCGCGGCTGCGCACGGTGACGTTGGGATTGCGCATGCCGTAGAGGCTCGGCGTCTTGTAATCGGAGTAGAGATAGAAATTGAACCGCCGCACCTTGTACGGGCAGTTGTTGGAGCAGTAGCGCGTGCCCACGCAACGGTTGTAGGTCATGTCGTTCAGGCCTTCGGCGTTGTGCGTGGTGGCGCCGACCGGGCAGACGTATTCGCACGGCGCGTTTTCGCACTGCTGGCAGGGCAGGGGCTCGTAATACATCTCCGGATTGTCGAGATGGCCGCGGAAATAGGTGTCGATGCGGATCCAGTGCATGGCGCGGCCGCGCTCGACCTGATCCTTGCCCACAACGGCGATATTATTTTCCGACTGGCAGGCAATCACGCAGGCGTTGCAGCCCACGCAGCGGTTGAGGTCGATCGACATGCCCCAGGCGTAGCCATCGTAGCGGTAGCCCGGATAGATCGAAAAATCCTTGGTCGCCTCTTCGTCCGCGAGCTTGGCGAAGTCGGGATCTTTCTTGAATTCCTCGAAGGTGGCGATGCGGACCAGGTTGCGCTCAGCGTCGCCGGGCTCGCCCATGGCCGCCTTGCTTTCCTCTTCGCCCTTGACGACATCGATCGTGTATTGCTGCTGCGTCGACGCGAAAGAATACGTCTTGCCGGTTTTGGCGATCTGCGCGCCCGTGGCGAAGCCCATCGCCGACGAGGTGCGCAGGAGATAGACGTTGAATCCCGGACCGGTGCCGACCTGCCCGGCACGCGAACGGCCGTAACCGAGGTGGAGCGTGATGGAATTCTCGGCGTGGCCGGGAACGATATAGACGCCGCTATGGATGCTGCCGCCATTCACCGAGACGGTGACGTAATCGCCTGTGGTGAAGCCGAGTTGCTGCGCCGTCAGAGGGCTGATCATCGCGGCGTTGTCCCAGGTAAGCCGCGTGACGGGCTTGGGCAGTTCCTGCAGCCAGCCGCTGTTGGCCCATTCGCCGTCGCCAATCGACGGATCGGGCCGGAAGACGACTTCGAGCGAGTTCGCGTCACCACTGGGTGCGGACGTGCGCGCCAGGCTGACGAAATCGGCGTGCGGCGCGACGGAAATCGCCGGCAGCGCGGTGTTGGCGATCAGGCCGTCGTGCAGTGACGTTTCCCAGAGCGCCTCGAAGGCCTTGTCTTTTTCCGGGCGCTCGGACTGCCAGTAGCCGCGGACGATGTCGTGCGGCGTCTTGTCGGAATCGCCGGTCAAGAGCGCGATGATTTCGTGCGCCGAGTGCGCATCGTAGAGCGGCGCGATCAGCGGCTGCACGATGCCAACGGTACCGTCATACGCGCGGCCGTCGCTCCAGGATTCAAGCGAGTGCGCCGCCGGGCAGTGCCAATGGCACAGCTCGGCCGTCTCGTCCAGGTACAAACCGGAATGAACGGTCCGCGTGGCTTTCTGAATGGCGTCGGCGAAATTAAAATCCGCGGGCGCGTCATAGACCGGATTCGCGCCCAGGATGAGCAGGAAATCGACTTTTCCGGCGTTGAGGTCGTTGACCAGATCGCGCAGCGATTCAAGCTGATTCACCGGATTCGCTTCGATCGATTCGGTATAGGTAACCGTCTTGCCGACGTTGCCGAGCGCGGCATTGATTGCGTGCGCCAGAGCGTGCACCAGTGGCGGTTGCTGTTCGCCGGCAATTACGATCGATGCGCCCCTGTGTGCCGCCAGATCGCGTCCCACGGCGCCGACCCACTCGGCCGGAATTTTCGCGCTGGCATTGGCGCTGGGCGGCACGGCCACGCCGGCGGCGGCGGCCAGCTGGCGCGCCAGATCGTCGATATCGGTCGAGCGGACCGGAAGCCGATGATCGGAGACGGCGCCCGTCGCGGTCGGCATGCTTTCGGCGATGTAGAGGCGATTGAGATTGGAAGAAGCGCCGTCGGCCAAGTCGCGGCGGGATCCGAAATCGCGCGCGTAGCGAACGTGTCCCGCGCCGCAGGTAAGGAAATCGGCGTCGAGCGAGACGATGACATCCGCTTGATCGAAGTGATAGACCGTGTTGACCGGACGGCCGAAGGCCATTCGCGCGCCCTCGCGGACCGAATCGGCGCCGCAGGGCTCATACTGATGCCACTTCGCCTCCGGATATTGCGCGAGCAGCGTCTTCATCTGCGCGCCGAGCGTGGGCGAGGTGATCGTTTCGGTCAGAATCCGCAGGCCAGAACCCTTGGGCAGGAGCCGTGTGCGATAGTTGCCGGTCTTCGCGGCGAAATCGCTCCAGGTGCTGACGCGCCCGTCGAGATATACCGACTGCGACCTGTCGGGATCCCAGAACTGAAGAATCGCCGCCTGGCTGAAAATATCGGTCGGACCCAGGCTGCCGGGATGCTCGGAGTTTCCTTCAATCTTTGTGGGACGCCCGGTATGGCTTTCAACCAGCACGCCCGTGGCGACGCCCGCCTGGAGGAGCGACGTGGCGTAGAACAGCGGACGGCCGGCAAGAATTTCTTCCGGCGGCTTCACGTAGGGAACGATTTTTTCGGTCGGCAGCTTGGTGCAGGCGCTCAGCCCGGCCATGGCCGCCGACGCAGCCATCAACTTCAGGACGTCGCGGCGATCGATTCCGTCGTTGCCCCTGCCCGCGCTGGGCGGAAATTCGTAATCGCGGAATTCCTCGAACTTCTGCGTGCCGGAGAGCTGCTCGAGGCTCTGCCACATACGCGTGGCGCCCGCGCCGGCAAGCTTCGCCCGCGCCGCAGCCAAGTCGATCGAATTCTTCGCGCTCGAGTCTTCGCTCATCGTCTCGCTTTCATCACCTATGGCACGTCGAACAGGTCTGCAACGGTTTCATGTCGCCCGGATGCTGCGGCACCTGAATCTTGTATTCCGCCACGAGCTCCTTGCCAAGCTTCAACTGCTCATCGCCCGGCGGCGGCTCGTAATACGGATTGAAAACCTCCGCTTTCGGCCGCACGTATTTTTCCGGCTGCCGGTGGCACTCGAGGCACCAGGACATATATAAAGTGCCGGCGCGCTCGGTGAGCGGCATTTCCGCGATTTGCCCATGGCAGGTGGTGCAGCCGACGCCCTTGGCCACGTGAATGCTGTGGTCGAAATAGACGAAATCGGGCAGCGCGTTCACGCGAATCCACTCGATCGACTTGTCGTCGCGGTAGCTCTGCCGCACCGGCTCGAGCATCGCGGCATTCGTCCAGATCTGCGAATGGCAGGTCATGCAGGTCTGCGTGGGCGGCACGCCGGCAAAGGACGATTTCTCGACCGAGGTGTGGCAGTAGCGGCAGTCGATGCCCAACTCTCCCGCATGGTGGCGATGGCTGAACGGCACGGGCTGCTGCCGCTTCACGAACTGCTGGGTGTACCACGGCGAGAGCGCAATTTCGTAGAGCGCGAAGCTCAACAGTCCGACGATCACGACGCCGCCGAAAATACTCAGCCGCGCTGCGAAGTTCGTGCTGCGATGAAAGATCTGTGCCATCGATCGATTCGTACGTTCCTTCGAAGACTATGAATGCGCCTTTTCTTCGTTCGTTTCGGCCACCAGCGACCGCACTTCCACAATCGAAATCATCGGCAGCACGCGGATGAACAAGAAGAACAGCGTGAAGAACAGGCCGAACGTGCCGATGTAAGTCGCCCAGTCCCACTTCGTCGGGTAGTACATGCCCCAGGAGGACGGGATAAAATCGCGCGACAAACTGATGACGATGATCACGAACCGTTCAAGCCACATGCCCGTGTTCACGACGAGGGAGAGAACGAACAGCAAGCCCACGTTCCGCCGCACCTTTTTCGACCACAACAGCTGCGGAATGACGATGTTGCAAGAGATCAGCATCCAGTAGAGCGGCGCGTAGGGACCCTTGAAGCGGTTCGTCATCATGTAAATTTCGTACTGGTCGCCGCTGTAGAACGCGAGGAACGCCTCAATCAGGTAGCCGTAGGCCACGATCAGGCCGGTGCCGAGCATGACCTTGGCCATGATGTCGAGATGGCGATTGGTGACGAGATCTTCCAGGTGATAGAACTTGCGGATCGGAATCGCCAGCGTCAGAACCATCGCGAAACCGGAGTAGATGGCGCCGGCAACGAAATAGGGCGGGAAAATCGTGGTGTGCCAGCCCGGAATGATGCCGATCGTAAAATCGAAGCTCACCACCGTGTGGACGGAGACGACCAGCGGTGTGGCCAGGCCCGCCAGAAGCAGTGAGGCGGTCTCGTAGCGGAACCAGTGCATGGCCGAGCCGCGCCAGCCCATGGCCAGCGCGCCGTAGATGATCTTCGCGGCTTTGTTCTTCGCGCGATCGCGCAGCGTGGCGAGGTCGGGAATCAGACCGACGAACCAGAACAATAAGGATACGGTTAGATACGTCGACACCGCGAAAACGTCCCAAACCAGCGGGCTGCGGAATTGCGGCCAGGTCCACATCGGATTGGGATACGGCATCAGGTAGAAGAACAGCCACGGGCGGCCCATGTGCAGCAGCGGAAACATGCCCGCGCACATGACGGCGAACAGCGTCATGGCTTCGGCGAAGCGGTTAATCGAGGTGCGCCAGCGCTGATGCAGCAGGAGGAGAATGGCGGAAATCAGCGTGCCGGCATGGCCGATACCGATCCACCAGACGAAGTTGACGATCGCGAAGCCCCAGGCCGTGGGGATGCGGATGCCCCAGATGCCCACGCCCTTGATCATCAGCATCGTGATGACCATGTTCAGCAGCATCAACGCGCCGAAAGAGATGAGCAGGCCGAAGACCCAGCCGGGCGAGACCGGACGGGTCAGAACGATGGCGCTGATTTTATCGGTTACCGTTTCAAAGGTATGGCCCGGTCCAATTATCGGATCGGGATCGGTAACCCCAACTGTGTTGTGTGAACCCTCAGAGGCCACGCACTGTCCCCGAAAGAATTTTACGAACGCATGTTTGAACTGAAGGGGCGTCTCACGCGCGGAATCTGCGTCCCCACACCCCGTGCTGGCGCGATTCGCGGTCCCGAGCCAAACAGGTTGGGCGGATCAAACTGCAAATTCCCCGCCCCAACGCTGAAAACTTCCACAACGAGCTCTCATAGCTCGCTCAGGACGGAATAGGATAAAACCGGATGCGTTTCGACGCAAGGTTAAATCGAAATAATTTTTCGCCGAAAATTCTCGCGCTGCAATTGCAAAACGTCACAGCGCCCCACCGGGACGAGTGCGCGTGCTGCTTTGTTTCCCGCGCACTGTGCCGCTTTCGACATTCGCCACGCACGACGCGCGAATTTCACACGCGCGCGATTGCTAAAATCGATTCGTGCGCTGCGCAACGCCAGTGGCGGCTCTGCTTCTGTTCTCGGTGTGTTCATCGGCCGCGGCCGATACGATCGTGCTGAAAAATGGGCGGCGCATCCAGGCCGAAAGCGTCACCGACGACGGACAGCACGTTACCTATCTGACTCCCGCCGGTCAGTTGAGCATTCCCAAATCGATCGTCGCGCGGATCGAAAAGGACGATTTCCAGTATTCCGCGGCCGGGCCCCATGCTTCGGAACCACCGCCGGTGTCGGCGCCCGAAATCGAACCGGTGCCCGGCTACGAAGATGTGGCTGCGCTGGCGGTGCACGACAACGCGATCGATTTTGCCTACATCTCGCGCCTGGAATCGGATGCGCGTTCCGGCTCAGTGACGTCGGTCGCGCGCGTGGCTGCGGCGCATCATGCCGCCGCACAGTTTCTGCTCGCCAAGGGCGATACGGATGCCGCGATCGATCATTATCGCGAGGCGCTGGCGTTTGCGCCCGACAATACCGGACTGCTGCTGAATCTGGCGGTCCTTTATCTGCGCGAAAGCCAGTTCGGCAAGGCGCTCGACCCGCTGGAACGCGCACGCCGCGCTGCGCCCGATTCCGCCGACGTGGCCAAGCTGACCGGCTGGGCCTACTACGGCGCGAACAAGATGGATCGCGCGATCGAGCAATGGCAGCGCGCGGAAAAACTGCGTCCCGACCCAGAGGTGAAGGCGGCGCTCGAAAAAGCGCAGCGCGACCAGGCCGAGGAAGAAAGCTACCGCGAAGGCGAGACCGCGCATTTCGATCTGAAGTACAACGGCAGCGCCGATCCGGACCTCGCGCGCGGGATCCTGCGCGCACTCGAAGATGATTTCCGGGACCTGGAATCCGAGCTCGATTACACTCCGCCGGAACAGATCAGCGTGATCCTTTACACCCAGCAGGCCTTTGCCGACATCACGCGCGCGCCGGGCTGGGTGGGCGCGCTGAACGACGGGCGGCTGCGGATTCCGGTGCAGGGGCTCACCTCGGTGACTACCGAGCTCGCGCACGTGTTGAAGCACGAGCTGACGCACAGCTTCGTGGGGCAGAAATCGCACAACCGCGCGCCGACGTGGCTGCAGGAAGGCGTCGCACAATATATGGAGGGGCGGCGCAGCACCTCGAATGCGGGGGCGCTGGTGGAAATGGCGGCGCAGGGTTCGATCCCGTCGCTTGCGCAGCTCGAGGGGCCGTGGATGTCGCTTGACAGCAATACGGCTGCGTTTGCCTATGCCTGGTCGCTGGCGGTGGTTGAATCGATTATCGATTCAGGAGGAGTGAGCGACATCAGCCGGCTGCTCGATCGCGTTGCCACGGCCGCGTCGACTGAAGCTGCGGCGCAGGAAATGCTGCATTCAAATTACGCCGATCTCGAGCTGCAGGCCGTTGCGTATCTCAAGCGCGCGTATCTGCGCTGATCGCTTGTCTGGAATCAGCCGCGGCGCAAGAAACGCTCAGAGAGTAGCGAGAAGGCCGGCGAGAACAGCGGCGCGTTCCGGTAGCGAGCCGATGATCACGTGTTCGACGGCGCTGTGTGCGCCGTTGCCGATGGCGCCGAGGCCGTCGAGCGTCGGCACTCCCAGCGCAGCCGTAAAATTTCCGTCCGAACCGCCTCCTACGGATGTCTCCTCGAGCGTTCGCCCGAGCTCGCGCATCAGTTTTTGCGCGTGATGGAACAGCGCGGCGACCGCCGGAGTGCGTTCGAGCGGCGGGCGGTTGATTCCTCCACGGACTTCAACACGCGCTCCGGGCAGAATCGGACGCAGCGCGCGCAGTTGCCGCTCGATCTTCGGCGCGTCGGCCACGTGCGTGAAGCGAATGTCGAGTTCGGCGCGCGCGTGATGCGGCACTACGTTGGAAACCGTGCCGCCCGCGATCACCGTTGCTTGCACCGCGATTCCCCGGCGCGCATTGTTCAGGTCCTTCAGCCGCGCGATTTGCAACGCGAGTTCGAGCACCGCGTTGATTCCCGCGCCGGGATCGAGCCCCGCGTGCGCCGACCGGCCCGTGACGATGATTTCCGCGGTGCCGGTTCCCTTGCGGCCGGTCTTCAGCCGACCCTCCGGGCCCGCCGCAGGCTCAAGGACCAGCACGGCGTCGCTGCGGCGCGCTTCGCGCTCGATCCACGCGCGCGACGAGTAGCTTCCGATCTCCTCATCCGAGTTCCAGAAAAATACCAGACGTTTTTTCGGCCGCAGACGCAGTACCTGTAGCGCATCGACGGCGCTGAGCGCGAGCACCAGGCCCGCCTTCATGTCGAATGTGCCGGGACCGAACGCGCGCCCACCTTCCACGCGGAAAGGCATCGTCGGAAGCGTGCCGAGCGGATACACCGTGTCCAGATGCCCGAGCACCATGATCTGCCCGGTGGGCCGCCCGTCGCCCAACCACACTTCGGCGCGCAGCGAATCTCCGCGCGTCTTGTCGCGCAGCAGGCGCACTTTCACCCCGCGCCGTAGCCATTCATTTGCGACCAGCTGGCCCAGGCGATCGACCGCCGCCTTCTGGTGGCTGGGCGATTCGCAACGCACGAATTGCCCAAGCATCCTCACCATATCGCGCTCGAGTCCCCGCAGCTCGCGCGCTAACTGCTTCATCATCGGGAGATCATGATGCATCGCGCGCGTATCCTATCAGCCGCGTCACCGGGCAGCAACGCCGCCCCCCGAGGTCCGGCTGAGGGTGTTTCTGATTCCGGTGACGAGCTGGTCAGACCCTACGCCGGCGCCTGCCTACGATCGCGGACGGTGACCTAGGCCGGTCGTGGCCCTCTTGATGCCAAGTCCTGACGAGCGCGCCGGCCGGAAACTGACCTACGACCCGCGCGAGCACTCGATTCCCACTCGCGCAAGATTCATATAGAATTGTTGGATTGATTGGCCCCGAAATACCAGGCGACGAGGACAACCGTGCTCCTTGACATCAACGAGATACAGAAAGTACTGCCACACCGCTATCCGTTCCTGCTGATCGATGGCATTGAAGAAATGGAACGCTGGAAGCGCATCGTGGGAATCAAGAACGTCACGATCAACGAAAGCTTCTTTCAGGGCCATTTCCCGGGCAAGCCGATCATGCCGGGCGTGCTGATCATCGAGTCCATGGCCCAGACCGGGGGATTTTTGCTGCTTCAGGAGGTGGCCGACCGCGAAAAGAAGCTTCTCTACTTCGTCTCCATCGACGGCGCGCGATTCCGCCGGCCCGTGGTGCCGGGCGATCAGCTGCGCCTGGAAATGGACGTGGTGGCATGGCGCGAGACACTGGGATTCTGCAAACTGCACGGCAAGGCCACGGTGAATGGCGAACTGGCCGCCGAAGCCACGCTGATGTGCAAAATGGTGGACCTGGAAACCGAAATGCCGCCGGCGACGGTTCCTGCCGGGAAGGCGCAATGACGGAAATCGATCCCCGGGCCATCGTTTCGCCCACGGCGAAGCTCGGCAACGGCGTTCGCGTGGGCGCATTCGCCGTGGTGGGCGACGACGTGGAGCTGGGCGACGGCTGCGTTCTGGAGCCGCACGCCGTGGTGAAGGGCCCGTCGACGTTCGGCCGCCACAACCAGGTGCACTCATTCGCCATCGTCGGCGGCGACCCGCAGGATCTGACCTATACCGGACAGCGCGTGTGTCTGAAGGTCGGCGATTCGAATACCTTTCGCGAATTTTGCACCGTGCACCGCGGCACGATCAAAGGCGGCGGCTCGACGCGCGTCGGCAGCAACAATCTGATCATGGCCTACGCGCACGTGGGCCACGACTGCGTGATCGGCGACCATGTGATTTTGACCAACGGCGCGCAGCTGGCGGGGCACATCGTAGTGGAGGATTACGCCGGAATCAGCGCCTTCTGCCTGCTGCACCAGTTTTCGCGCGTGGGGGCGCATTCCTATATCGGCGCGGGCACGGTGATCACGCAGGACGTGGCCCCGTATTCGATGGTCGTAGGCGAGCGCGGCGTGAAATGCTTCGGCATCAATAAAGTGGGCTTGCAGCGACACGGGTTTTCGCCCGATCGCATCAAGACGCTCGAGCAGGCCTATCGCCTGCTGCTGCGCTCGAAACTGAACACCTCGCAGGCCGTCGAAAAAATGCGTGGAACCCTGCCGGATTCCGAGGACGTCCAATTACTTATCCGCTTCATCGAGTCGGTGGGCGAGCGCGGCTTTACGAAATAGAATGAACCATGGCTGCGACCGCGCAAAACTCGATGGAGTCCTGGGGCCTGATCGCCGGAAACGGCGATTTTCCGTTTCTCGTTCTGGAGGGGGCGCGCAGCCGCGGCATCGAAATGGCCGTGATTGCCATTCGCGAGGAGGCCTCGCCGGCGCTGGAGCAGGCCGCCAAGCGCTTTCACTGGATCAGCCTCGGTGAACTCGGCCGCGGGATCGATTTGCTGCATCAAGAGGGAGTGAAGCACGCGGTGATGGCCGGGCAGGTGAAGCACAACAAGATTTTCAGCTCCATCCGTCCCGACTGGCGCCTGGCGAAACTGCTGCTCACGCTCTCGACGAAGAATACGGATTCCCTCATCGGCGCCGTGGCGCGCGTGCTCGAGGAAGAAGGCATCGAGCTGGTGGATTCGACGAAGTTTCTCGGCCCGCTGCTGCCGAGCGAAGGCGTTCTCACCCGGCGCGCGCCCGACGAAGCGGAAGTCGCCGACATCGAATACGGCCGCCGCATCGCCAGACAGATTGCAGGCCTCGATCTGGGGCAAACCGTCGTGGTGCGCGATCGCGCCTGCGTGGCGATCGAGGCCATGGAAGGTACCGACGAAACAATCGAGCGCGCCGCGCGCATGGCGGGCGGGCAGCGGCTTGTGGTAGTGAAAGTCAGCAAACCGCGCCAGGATATGCGGTTTGACGTACCTGTGATCGGCCCGCAGACCATCGCAGTCATGCGCCGGTCCAACGCAACCGCGCTCGGCATTGACGCCGGCCGCACGCTGCTGTTTGATCGCGACGGTCTGGTTCGCGCGGCCGACGAAGGAGGCATCGCGATCCAGGCATTTCTACCGGATACTTCCGCGACGAAGAAACCGTGATGAGCGACAAACCAATTCGGGTGGCCGTGGTCGGCGCCGGAGAGTTCGGCAGGAACCACGTGCGCGTCTGGCGCACGATGGAGGGCGCCGAGCTGGCCGGTGTCGTGGACACGAATGCCGAGCGCGCGGTGAAAGTCGCGGCTGAATTCGGCACGGTCGTGCTTCCCGATCTGGATTCGCTTGCCACCGAGGGAGTCACGGCGGTCAGTCTCGCGGTGCCCACGAAAGTGCACGCCAGCGTGGGCGGCCGCCTGCTCGAAGCCGGAATCGACGTGCTGGTCGAGAAACCGATGGCGGCGTCACTGGAAGAAGCCGACCGCCTGATCGTTGCGGCCGCCCGTGCCAGGCGCATCTTGCAGGTCGGCCACGTCGAGCGTTTCAATCCCGCCGTCGTCGCCGCGCAGAAAATCGTGCAGCGGCCCATGTTCTTCGAAGTCCACCGCCTAGGTATCTTCACCTCGCGCAGTCTCGATATCGACGTCGTCTACGACGTAATGATCCACGACCTCGACATTCTTCTTTCGCTCATCGACGCCCCGATCGCCGATCTAAGGGCCGTGGGCATCCCGGTGATCACCGATAAAGTGGATATCGCGCACGCCCGCATTGAATTCGAAACCGGCACGGTCGCAAACCTCACCGCCAGCCGCGTCTCGACCGAGCGCGTCCGCAAGATGCGCTTTTTCCAGGAGCACGAATACATCTCGCTCGATTTCACGCGCCAGGATGCGCTGCGCATCAAAGTGACGCCGGGAGCCGCGCAGCCCATCGGTTTCGAAAAGCTCGAGACCGCGCTCGAGGAGCCGCTGCACGCCGAGCTCCGCGCCTTCCTCGATTCCGTTCGCACGCGCAAAGCAGCTGTCGTCGATGGCGTCGCGGGTCGCCGCGCCCTGGCGCTGGCCGATAGTGTGATGGCGGGCATCCAGGATCACGCTCGCCGCGTCCAACTGGGTGCCTTTTCCCCACAGGACATACGATGATTCCGCGCACCCTGGTCCCGATGAACGTGCGCCCCGTCAACAAAGACGAGGTGAGGAAGGCGCCGAGCCGCACCACCACGTATATGGACGACCGCACCGTCGTTCCGTCGGGCGTCTCGGAGGCGCCGCCGCTCGACGGCAGGACGACGATTCCGTCGCACATGCCGCTGGGCGTTCTGGTTGATCGCACGCTCGTTCCGCGGGGCATGGCTGCCAAGCCAATCGACCGGGTACAGCACGTCTCGACGGTGACGCTCGAAATTCTGGATTCGCGGACCGTCGTGCCCGCCTACATCGAGCCTCTGAAGCCGGAAGAAATGAATGTGGTCGAGCACGCGCCGGAAATGACGGCCGAGCTGCGCGAAATCGTCGACCCTGATATTTTCACCACCGGCGACGCAAACCTGCTGATCGAGCCGGAAGAAAAACAGAACGCGAAATCGGACCTGCTGCGTGGGGTTCTATCCGTCCTGGTGCACATCGCGGTGCTCGCGTTTCTGATTTTCGCGCCGAAGCTGCTCCCGACGCCGACCCAGCAGCCAATCGCCGACAACTTGCCGGTGAACTGGATGTATTCGCCCCCGTCCACGGCTGAACCGGCCAAACCCACGCCCAAGGTGAACGTCAACCGGAAGACGCTCGAAAAAGTCGCGCCCCCGGAGATCAAGTCTCCCGCTCCGGCGCCTCCGGAGCCGCTAAAACCCTCGCCGGAACTGCCGGAAGCGCCACGTCCGAAAGGTGAGATCACTCAGCCGCAACCCCCCACGGCGATTCCGTCGACGCCCGCGCCTTCGCACGTCGAGCCGATCATCCCGGTGCAGCCGAATCGGAATCTCCAACTCGGATTGCAGAATTCGACGCCCGGGAAAATGATCGAAGACCAAATGCAAAGCGCCGCGCACGAAAGCCACGGCCAGGCGCCGATCTACGGTTCCGGCGGACCTTCCGGAGGCGCCGGCCACGGCATCGGCATGGGTTACGGCGTCGATATTCTCTCCGACACGCAGGGCGTCGATTTTCGCGATTACATCAACCGCCTGCTGGCCGCTCTGAAACGCAATTGGGAAGCGGTGATGCCGGAATCGGCGCGCATGGGCGATCGCGGCGTGGTCTTCACCACGTTCTCGATCAATCCCGACGGGAGCGTGTCGGCGCCGGATCCCGAGCTCGAACGCACTTCCGGCAAAGAGCCGCTCGATAATGCCGCCATGTCCGCCATTCACGCATCGAACCCATTCGAGCCGCTGCCCAAACAATTTCACGGGCCCTACCTGAAATTGCGGATCGTGTTCATCTACAATATTCCTCCGGAACAAGTGAACCTCCACTAGTCCAGGAACCAATGAAACCGAGCCGCGCGCAAATCGCCGGGGCCCTATGGCGGGCCGCGCTGGGGCTGTTCTGGCGCCACGGGGCCCTGTCAGGATGAATGGCCGATGAGCGAGCTTGCGCGGCTGGTCGTGATTCTTGGGCCCACCGCATCGGGCAAGTCGGCTCTGGGAATTGATCTCGCCGAGCGCCTCGGCGGCGAAATCCTGGCCTGCGATTCCACGCAGGTGTATCGGCACTTCGATATCGGCACCGGCAAGGTTCCCGCAGCCGAACAACGCAGCATCCCGCATCATCTGGTCGATCTCGTCGAGCCGGACGAGGTTTTCACGGCCGGCGAGTTCCGCCGGCGTGCCATCGACGTGCTCGACGACCTTCGCCGTCGCGGCAAGCTGCCGATCATCACGGCAGGGACCGGCCTCTATCTTCGCGCCCTGCTCGAAGGGCTCGCCGAAGCGCCCGAGCGCTCCGAACAATTGCGCGAGCGCTTGCGCCAGCGCGCCGCAAAACACGGGCCGCTGGATCTGCATCGCCTTCTCGCGCGTATGGACAAGCAAGCTGCCGCGCGCATCGCTCCCCGCGACACGCAAAAAATCATTCGCGCGATCGAGATCCGCCTGCTCGCCGGAAAATCCGTTGGCGAAGTCCATCGCCGCGGGCGCCGCGCGCTCGCCGGATTCGAAATCCGCAAAATCGGCCTGCAACCCCCGCGCGACTCTCTCTACGCTCGCATCAACGCGCGCGTCGAATCCATGATCGCCGCCGGCTGGGCAAACGAAGTGCGCACTTTGATCGCGCGCGGCATCCCCGCCGATGCAAAGCCGTTTCAGTTCATCGGTTACTCTGATTTGCGCGAGGTCCTCACCAGCGGCGAACGCACCGGCGCGGACGCCCGCGCCATCGCCGACACCGTGCCTCGCATCCAACAAGCCACCCGCCGCTTCTCAAAACGCCAGGGAACCTGGTTTCGCAAGGAAGAAGAAGTCCTCTGGCTTTCCGGTTTCGGCGATGACCCAAGAATTCTCGCCGCCGCTCTGGCCGCTCTGTAGCCACCCCCGCCACGGGGGGTGAGGCCTTCCGGCCACCGTTTTTTTCTCTTTCCCTGCACTTTGCCTTGACGACACCTCCGTATTGAACTACCTTCCTTTCGCATACGCCGCCGTATGGCCAGCGCCGCCCCAGCTCGGACGCCCTCGCTTCATCCCGAAAACTGGCTTCGTGCCGCCGAAAATCGCCTGGCCCAAAATGGAATTGAATCCGTGCGCGTGGAAGTGCTGGCCCGCGACCTGGGCGTCAGCAAGGGCAGCTTTTACTGGCATTTTCGCGATCGAGGGGAGCTGCTCGAAAAGCTGCTGACGCGCTGGGAAGATGCCGAGATCGATTGGTTGAACGCCGAGGTCGCTGCCGGCGCCGCCACACGCTGGGCTGACTTCGTCGCACGCGCTGTGGCGGCCGACCGTATGCGCCTGGAGGTCTCGCTGCGGGCCTGGGCTCGTGCGGATGAGCGCGTAGCCGGACGCGTGGCAGCGATCGAGAAAAGAAAATCGCGCCTGATCGCGGAGGTCCTGCGCGAAATCGGGTTTGCGCCCTCCGCCGCCGATTCATGGTCCGACGTGGCGCAGTTGATCTGCCTCGGCTGGCTCGACCGCGCCACCCGCGATCGCCAATTGGAAGCCTCCGGCCGCGGCCTCGGCGAATTGCTCTCCGAATTCATCCTCGCCGCCTCCGCCCGCGGCTCCGCGCGCGAGTAGTGGGTCACGCCCGGCTCCCTTGCTTCCTGTCCTCCTTGCTTCCCTGCCTCCTCGTTTCTATGGCAAACTCAATACTCTGAAACAGGCAGCCGCCGCGCGCTGAATCGGAACTTTATCCCGCCGCGCTGCAATCGACCCGAAAATCCATGGACCCGCAGTTCATTCGCAATTTCTGCATCATCGCTCATATCGACCATGGGAAATCCACCCTGGCCGACCGGCTGCTCGAACTCACCGGCGCACTCACCCAGCGAGAAATGAGCGCGCAGGTGCTCGACTCGATGGATCTGGAGCGCGAGCGCGGCATCACCATCAAAGCGAAAAGCATTCGCCTGCATTACACCGCCAAGGACGGCCACGAATACCGGCTGAACCTGATCGATACGCCCGGCCACGTCGATTTTTCCTATGAAGTCTCGCGCGCGCTTTCCGCCTGCGAAGGCGCGCTGCTGGTTGTGGACGCTAGCCAGGGCGTCGAAGCGCAAACCGTGGCCAATGCATTTCTTGCCTCGCGCCATAACCTCGCCATCATTCCGGTGATCAATAAAATCGACCTGCCCGCCGCGCGTCCCGATTTCGCCAAGGAACAAATCGAAAATGTGCTGGCCATCCCCGCCGACGACGCTCTGTTGATCAGCGCCAAGAGCGGCCTGGGCGTCGAGCAGGTTCTCGAGGCCATTGTTGATCGCGTTCCGCCTCCCGTAGGCTCGTCCGAGGCCCCCTTGCGCGCCTTGATTTTCGATTCCTGGTTCGATATCTACCGCGGAGCGGTCGTGCTGGTGCGCGTGGTCGAGGGCCGCCTGACGCCCGGCACGAAAATTCGCCTGTGCGCCGGAAACGAAGTCTACGAAGTCGAAGCACTCGGAGCTTTGACGCCGAAGCCTGTCGTGCTCCAGGAGCTCGCCGCGGGCGATGTGGGATTCGTCATTGCCAACATCAAGCGCGTGGCCGATGCGCGCATGGGCGACACCATCGTCGAAGCGGCCCGCCCGGCCCTGCCGCTGCCCGGGTTTGAAGCCATCAAGCCGATGGTTTTCGCCGGCCTTTTCCCGGTGAACGCCACGGACTACGAATTGCTCCGCGACGCGCTCGGAAAACTGCAGCTCAACGATGCGGCGTTTTTCTACGAGCCGGAAAATTCCGTCGCGCTCGGATTCGGATTTCGCTGCGGCTTCCTCGGCCTGCTGCACATGGAAATCGCGCAGGAGCGCCTGGAGCGCGAGTTCAACATCGACCTGATCACCACCGCGCCCAGCGTGCAGTACCGCATCACCACCACCGACGGCGTTGTCCAGGAAGTGGACAACCCCACGAAATTTCCACCGCCCGCCAACATCGAACAAATCGAGGAACCCATCCTCACGGCCATGATCATTACGTCGGAGGAATCCGTCGGCGGCGTGCTCGCTCTGTGCGAGGAAAAGCGCGGCGTGCAGAAAAAATTCGAGTATCTTTCGCCCACGCGGATCATGCTGACCTACGAAATGGCGCTGAATGAAATCGTGCTCGATTTCTACGACCGGCTGAAAAGCGTTTCCCGCGGCTACGCCTCGCTCGACTATCACCTTTCGGGCTATCGCGAATCCGACCTCGTCAAGCTCGACGTGCTGGTCGGCGGCGAACCGGTTGACGCGCTCACCATCATCTGCCACCGCGAACAGTCCTACGATCGCGGCCGCGATCTCGTCAGCCGCCTGCGCAAACTGATTCCGCGACAGATGTTCGAGGTGCCCATCCAGGCCGCCATCGGCAGCCGCGTGATCGCACGCGAGACCATCAGCGCGATCCGCAAGAACGTGATCGCCAAATGCTACGGTGGAGACATCTCCCGCAAACGCAAGCTCCTCGAAAAACAAAAAGAAGGCAAGAAGCGCATGAAACGCGTAGGCCGCGTCGACATCCCCCAGGAAGCCTTCCTAGCCGTGCTCAAGGTCGCCAGCAGCACGGGCGACGACGAATAGAGTTCTTCAGACTCGGGGCGGCCGGCGGCATTCCAAACCACCGTTTGCTTCTCCACGCCCCGCCGGCCGCTGTGTCGGGAATGTGCCCGGTCCCATCGGTCAGGGTCTGTCTCCCCGGGTCTGTACCGCTTTCTGGGTTCCAACGTAGGAGCCGCAAATCCCGAGAACGAAGTCACCCACCAAAGCGTCGTCAGGTCTCGCGCTTTTTGCGAACGGTGGCGTTGAGAAGTCCCTGGGCAAGGCGCACGGAAATGCCATCACCCACGGCCACTTGATCGGCCGAACGCAGGACTCGTCCGGAATCGTCATACGCAATGGAGTAGCCCCGTTCGAGCAGTTGCAGCGGGCTGCGCTCGTCGAGCTGCAGCTTGAGCTTCTCGTATCGATGCCGTTTCGCGATCAGCGTGCGGTCGACCGCAGCGCGCAGCGATTCCGCCTGCTGCTCGATGCGCCGGCGCAGCAGGGTCGCGCGCGCCCGCAAATCGAACGAGAGTATCTGCGCCCCCGCTCGCGTCATCCGCTGGCGGGCGGTCGCAATTCTCAGCCGCAGCACCATGCCCAGGGACGACGAAAGCTCGTCGAGTTGCTGATGCCGGCGCCGCACCAGCAATTCGAGCTGCCGGAATCCGCGGTGCGTCTGCAAATCGCGCACGTGATGCCGCCGCTCGGAAAGGAAATAACGCATCTGTTTCACCAGGTCGCGAGTGCACGCCGCAATGTGTCGCTCGAATTCCTGCCGCGACTGCACCACAATTTCCGCCGCGGCCGAGGGGGTCGGTGCCCGCAGATCGGCCACGAAATCCGCGATGGTGAAATCCGTTTCGTGGCCGATGCCGGTAATCACCGGCACCTCCGACGCCGCAATCGCGCGCGCCACGATCTCTTCGTTGAACGCCCAGAGATCCTCGAGCGATCCGCCGCCGCGCGCCACGATCACCACGTCCGCAAATTTCGCGCGATTGAAATGCCGCAGCGCCGCCACCACTTCGGCGGCAGCTCCTTCGCCCTGCACCTTTACGGGATAAATCTGCACGTGCACGTTCGAGAATCGCCGCTTCAGCACACGCAGGATGTCGCGAATCGCCGCACCCGTGGGCGACGTGACCACGCCGATCAACCGCGGCAGCACCGGCAGAGCCTTCTTGCGCGCCCGGTCGAAAAGGTCCTCCTCCTGGAGCTTTTTCTTCAACTGCTCGAAAGCGACTTGCAGCGCGCCCGCTCCGACCGGCTCGATCAGGCTGACGTAGACCTGATACTCGCCGCGTGGCTCGTAGACGCCGAGTGATCCGCGTACCGTCACATGCAGCCCGTCCTCAGGCCGGAACTTCAGCATGCGCGCCTGATCGCGAAAACAGACGCAGCGAATCTGCGATCGCGCATCCTTCAAGGTGAAATACAGATGGCCGGACTGGGCCGGGCGGTAATTCGATACTTCGCCCTCGATCCAAACATCGGGAAACGCGCCTTCGATCAAGTCGGAAATGCGCTCGGTCAGCTCGCTGACCTTCCAAACGTGCCGCTGTGGCGCGAGATCGAAGAGGGAGGATTGGCTCATGGCTCTAGCGGCGGAAATAATTCACGATCCACGAAATCAGCGTCAGCGCGAGGCTCACCAGAAGACAGGTCACGACCGGAAAGTAAAAGCTGCCGTGCCGGCTCTGATAGGAAATGTCTCCCGGCAGGCGGCCGAGCCGGAACGGCAGGCGTGCACCGAACATGAGCAGAACGCCGGCGCCAACGAGCACCACGCCGACTATCAGCAGCAGCTTCCCGAGTTCGCGCAGGGGGTCCATGGCGGCTTCGATGGTCCCATATTAAACCGATTCGTCAGGCCCGTCGCTTGAGAGCGCGCGGCGCGCCGGCTAGATCAGCTCGAGGCCGGCGAAAAAATAGCCGATCTCGAACGCGGCCGTGGCGGCAGCATCGGAGCCGTGCGTACAGTTGTACTGAATGCTCGTGCCGAGTTCTTTGCGGATCGTCCCCGGCGCGGCCTTGGCTGGATCGGTGGCGCCCATCGTGTCGCGCCATTTCGAGATCGCGCCTTCGGCTTCCAGAACCATTACCACCGCCTTGTCCGAGCTCATGAAATCCGTCAGCTCGCCGAAAAACGGCCGCTCGCGGTGCACGGCGTAAAATCCCTCAGCTTCCGCCTTCGTCAGACGCAGCGACTTGATCGCGACGATCTGAAATTTCGCGGCGTGAATGCGGCTGAGAATATCCGCGGTCAGATTTCGCTTCACCGCATCCGGCTTGACGATTGCAAGCGTTCGCTCAACGGCCATTCGATAATTCTCCCGTGTTTGAAATTGTTTGCGCCGGCTGATTTCGGCGCTACTTCCGCTTTTTCGCTTTTTTCTGCGTCTTGCTGGCGGCCGTTTTCTTGACCGCCCGGGAACCTGATTTCGATTTGCCGAGCACCCGCGCCATGGTTTCGCCGATCTCGGCAGGGCTCTGGACCGTGTGGATTCCGGCAGCGCGGAGCGCGGCGTACTTCTCCTTTGCGGTGCCTTTCCCCCCGCTGATGATGGCGCCGGCGTGGCCCATGCGCCGGCCCGGCGGCGCGGTCTGCCCCGCGATGAAACCAACCACGGGCTTCTTCACATGCTTCTTGATGAAGTCCGCGGCGATTTCCTCTGCGTTGCCGCCGATTTCGCCGATCATCACGATCGCGTGGGTTTCCGGATCGTCGTGGAACATGCGAATCGCGTCGAGAAAGCTCGTGCCGATGATCGGATCGCCGCCGATGCCGAGGCAGGTCGATTGCCCGATGCCGAGTCCAGTGAGCTGCCCGACGGCTTCATAGGTGAGCGTGCCGCTGCGACTCACCACGCCGACGTTGCCTCGTTTATGAATCGAGGCCGGCATGATGCCGAGCTTCGACTGGCCGGGCGAAATAATGCCCGGACAGTTCGGGCCGATCAGCCGCGTCTTGGAATTTTTCAGCGCGGCGGCGACGCGGACCATATCCAGCACCGGTATGCCTTCCGCGATGCAGATCGCCAGCAGCAGCCCGGCGTCGATGGCTTCGAGGATCGCATCCGCAGCGAACGCGGGCGGCACAAACGCCATCGAGGCGGTCGCAGCGGTCTCGCGCCCGGCTTCGGCGACGGTGTCGAAGATCGGGATTCCGAGATGTTTCGTACCGCCTTTACCGGGGGTCACGCCGGCAACAATTTTCGTGCCGTAATCAAGCATCTGCTGCGAATGAAAACTTCCCTCGCGGCCCGTGAGACCCTGCACCATGACGCGAGTTTTCTTGTCGACGAGTATGCTCATCGCGCGCCACCCGCCAGCGCGACGGCTTTTTCCGCGCCGTCTTTCATTCCGTCAGCGACGGAAAAGTTGAGGCCGGAATTGCGCAGGATTTCCTGGCCTTCGCGCACGTTGGTGCCTTCCATGCGTACAACCACAGGCACTTCGAACCGCAACTCCCTTGCGGCGCTGACGATTCCACTCGCGAGCATGTCGCAGCGCAAGATTCCGCCGAACACGTTGATGAAGATGGCCTTCACGTTTGGATCGCTGAGCAATATGCGAAATGCATTCTTCACGCGCTCTTCCGACGCATCGCCGCCGACATCCAGAAAATTCGCGGGATTGCCGCCGCTGAGCTTGATGATGTCCATGGTGGCCATGGCGAGGCCCGCCCCGTTCACCATGCAGGCGATGTTGCCGTCGAGTTTGATGTAGTTGAGTTTGTATTTCGAGGCTTCGGCTTCAAGCGGCGTTTCTTCGTCCAGGTCGCGCAGTTCCTTGAATTCGGGATGGCGATAGAGCGCGTTGTCGTCGAAATTGATTTTCGCGTCGAGCGCCACAAGCCGGCCATCGCGTGTGACGACGCACGGATTGATTTCAAGCAGAGAGGAGTCCGTCTCGAGGAAGGCCCGATAGAGCGCCGTCATGAACGGCACTGCCGCGTGCACCAGCTCGGGCGACAGTCCGAGGCCGAAGGCCAGCTTTCGCGCGTGGTAAGCCTGAAATCCCTCTTCGGCGCGAATCACCTCGCGCAGGATTTTTTCCGGATGCGTCTTGGCGACTTCCTCGATCTCCATGCCGCCGGCAGCGCTGGCCATGAAAACCGGAGCGCCGACGCCGCGGTCCACCAGGACGCTCAAGTAGAGTTCGCGCTGGATGTCGAGGCCTTCTTCAACGAGCACGCGCCGGACGACGCGGCCCTCGGGACCCGTCTGCGCCGTCACGAGATTCATTCCCAGCATGCGCTCGGCAAACGCTCCGGCCTCCTCGGCCGATTTCGCGACCTTCACGCCGCCGCCTTTGCCGCGCCCGCCCGCGTGAATCTGCGCTTTCACGACGACCACCGGCGTGCCCAGGCGCTCGGCCACGGCCCGCGCCTGGTCTTTTTTCGAGACGACTTCGCCGCGCGGGACAGCCACGCCGAACTTCGCCAGAATCGCCTTCGCCTGATATTCGTGGATTTTCATGCGATGCCGCGACGGAACCGAAGCCTGCCTTACTAATGCTAGAATTCACGCTCGTCGAAAGCGATCCAGTTTACTTGGAACGCGCGAGCCGGGCAAGGCGCAGGCGCGGCGCGAAAAAAGACGGCTCGCCGTCACCCTGAGCGAATGCTCATGATTCAGGAAGCGATCGAAATCGTCGCAGCCGGAGAAGACCTATCACGCGCCGATGCGGACGCGGCGATGGAGGAGATCCTCGCCGGTCGCGCAAGCGACGCGGAGATCATCGCGCTTCTGAGCGGGCTGCGGGCCAAGGGCGAATCGCTTGACGAAGTGGTCGGCTTCGCGACCCGGATGCGTCGGCACGCAACGCCCATATTTCCGCCCGGGCATTCGATGGCGGACGAAGCGCTGGTCGATACGTGCGGCACGGGCGGCGATGTTTCCGGTACCTTCAATATTTCGACAGCCGCGGCATTCGTGGTGGCGGGTGCGGGCGTGCGCGTGGCCAAGCATGGCAACCGCTCGATCAGTTCGCGCTGCGGCTCGGCCGATGTGCTCGAGCAACTTGGCGCGCGCATCGATTTGCCGCCGGAACGCGTGGCGCGGTCGATGGCTGAAATCGGTATCGGCTTTCTGTTTGCGCCAGCCGTGCACGCCGCGACGCGCCATGCCATCGCCGCGCGGCGCGAGCTGAAGACGCGGACCATTTTCAATTTGCTGGGGCCGCTCACGAATCCTGCTTCGGCCTCGGCACAGGTGGTGGGTGTGTATGACGCTGGCGTGACCGATTTGATGGCCTTGGCTCTGGGCGAGCTCGGCGTTCGCCGGGCTTTCGTGGTTCACGGCGCGGACGGCCTGGATGAGATTTCCATCTCCGGAGAAACGCGCGTTTCGGAACTGCGCAACGGGCTGGTGCAGAATTACCGGGCGACGCCGGAAGATTTCGGGTTGAACCGTGCGCCGCTCGATTCGATCCGCGGCGGCGACGCGCAGCAGAACGCCGAGATCATTCACAAGATTCTGGGGCGTTCGCTGCTTTATCGCGAACACACGCCGCAGCGGGACATTGTGCTTGCGAATGCTTCGGCCGCGCTGGTGGCTGCGGGGCGGGCGGCGGATTTTCGCGACGGTGTCGACGTGGCCGCTCAATCCATTGACAGCGGGGCGGCGCGGGAAAAGCTCGATGCGTTTGTCGCGTTTACTCAGCGCGAATAAGTTTCCTTGGACACCCCAACCCGGCGCACGGTTAGGTTCGCGCCAAGCATCGGTGCCGGATATCCGCCGTGGCGGATGCCTGTCGGAAGAAGCGGCGACGTCAAACCTCGAGAAAGTTTTCCAGAAGCTTGAAGCCCGGGCCGGTCAGCACCGATTCGGGATGGAACTGCACGCCCTCTACTTTCATTTTGCGATGGCGCAGGCCCATGATCGTGCCGTCGGCTGTTTCGGCGGAAATTTCGAGCGTGCGCGGGAGCGTTTTTCGTTCGACGATCAGCGAGTGATACCGCGTGGCGGGAAAATCCTGCGGCAAGCTGCGGAAAATCGTTTTGCCGTCGTGATGGATCTCGCTGGTTTTGCCGTGCATTACCTGCGGAGCGCGTATCACGCGGCCGCCGAACGCCGCGCCGATCGCCTGATGGCCGAGGCACACGCCTAAGATTGGAATTTTTCCCGCGAATCGCTCAATCAGCGGCACGCTGATCCCCGCTTCGGCCGGCGTGCAGGGCCCGGGTGAAATCACGATGCGCTCCGGCTGCAAGATTTCGATTTCGTCGAGAGTAATCTGATCGTTGCGGCGCACTTCGAGCGTCTGCCCCATCTGGCCGAGATATTGGGCCAGGTTATAGGTGAAGGAATCGTAGTTGTCGAGAAGCAGAAGCATGTTTGAACCGGGCCGGGCGCGATCGATCAGCCCTCGCGACCCGCTCCTTGATTATGCGCGATCTCGAGCGCTTTCAGTACGGCGCGCGCTTTGTTGGCGGACTCCTCATATTCCCGCTCCGGCACCGAATCGGCCACGATTCCGGCGCCAGCCTGAACATAGGCCCAGCCGTTTTTCGCAACCAAGGTGCGCAGGCCGATGCAGGAATCGAGATTGCCGGAAAAATCCAGATACAGAATGGCACCGGCGTAAATGCCGCGGCGCGTGGGCTCCAGCTCGTCGATGATTTCCATGGCGCGAACCTTTGGGGCACCGGAGAGCGTGCCGGCAGGAAAGCAGGCCATCAACGCGTCGAAGCAATCAACGTCGTCGCGCAGCCGGCCGCGCAAGCTGGAGGCGATGTGCATCACGTGCGAATAGCGCTCGACGAACATCAGCCTCTCTGGCTTGACGGAGCCATATTCGCAGACGCGGCCCAGATCGTTGCGCCCGAGGTCGACCAGCATGACGTGTTCGGCCCGCTCCTTCGGATCGGCCAGCAGCGCGGTTTCAAGCTCGCGGTCCTCCTTTTGGGTCCGGCCGCGTGGACGCGTTCCCGCGAGCGGACGATAGGTGGCCTCGCGCTCCTGGACTTTGACCAGCATTTCCGGCGAGCTGCCGACCACGGAGACGTCGCCGAGCTTGAGGAAATAAAGGTACGGCGAGGGATTCACGACCCGCAGGGCGCGATAAATTTCAAACGGTTCGGCCTTGGTCCGCGCCTCGAAGCGCTGGCTCACGACAATCTGGAACGCGTCGCCGGCGCGGATGTAGGACTTCGCTTTCTTCACCGCGCCCTCGAATTTGGCCTTCGTCATGTTCGAGCGCACGCGCAGCTTGCCTTCCGCCTTCCCCGGCACCTGCTTCGGCAGCGGACCTTCGAGCCGTTTCCGAGTCTTCTGGATTTCCGCCACGGCCGCGTCGTATTTTTCGCGCAGCGTGCCGGTGGCGTCGGTGAAGACGTTCTGGATGACCCAGACGCGATGCTGCACGTGATCGAATGCGAGTACGCCGAGGTAGAACATCATCACGCAGTCGTCGAGATGCAAATCGTCGCGGCCCGTGTCGGGGATTTTCTCGACCAGCCGGACCATGTCGTAGGCGCAATAGCCGATGGCGCCGGCGACAAACGGCGGCAGGCCCGGCACGCGCACCGGACGATAGCGCCGCGCGAGCCTTCGAAGGCGCTCGACGGGATCTTCGTCGGATTGCGTTTTGGTATCGCCGCGCTCGAGCGTGCAGGCTCGGCCGCGGGCGCGAAAAACCTCGGTGGGATAGGCGCCGGCGAACGTGTAGCGGGCGATCGTCTCGCCGCCCTCGACGCTTTCAAGCAGGAAGGAGTATTTCGCGTCACGCGCGATGCGCAGGTAGGCTCCCACGGGCGTCAGGAGGTCGGCGGTGAACATCTCGTAGACAGGCACGAGATTTCCCTGCCGGGCGAGCTTCGAAAACGACTTGAAATCGGGCTGGATCATCGACTTGTCCGCTTCTTGGAGCTGCGATCGGCCTTCGTTTCCTCGCGCCCGAGCGCGGCTTCCACGGAGCGGCGCATCGCCGCCACGGGCGCACGCTCCCCGGTCCAGATTTCCCACTGCGCCGTGCCCTGGGCTAGGAACATCTCCACTCCCGAAACAATGTCGATGCCGCGGCGCTCGGCCAGTTCGAGCAGGCGCGTCTTTCGCGGCCTGTAAATGGTGTCAAATACGAGCCGGCAATTCAATTCGCGCGTATCGAGCGGCGATTCGCCCCCGTGGGGGTACATCCCGACCGGCGTGGCGTTGACGATCGCGTCAAAAAACTCGCGGCACAGACGCCCCCGCGCGACCGCTTCCCCGCCGACGGCCCGCGCCAGGGATTTCGCGCGCGCTGCCCGCCGCGCACACACGCAGACGGCAGAGCCCGCCTCGGCCAGCGCGAAGGCAACGGCCCGTGCCGCGCCACCTGCTCCGATGAGGAGGACGCGGCTGCCGCGCAGCGGCATCCTGCGCTCGAGCGATTGCAGTACGCCCACGTAATCCGTGTTGTAGCCGTAGAGCTGGCCGCCGCCGCGCACGATCACCGTGTTGACCGCGCCGATTTTTTGCGCCAGCGGATCGCAGCCGTCCAGTTCGTCGAGGATTCGCTCCTTGTGCGGCAGGGTCACGCTGAATCCGGCCATGCCCAGAGGTTCGATCGACTCCAGAAAATCGCGCAGCTTGCGCACCAGGAACGGCAGATACACGGCGTTCATGCGGCGCGCGGCAAATCCCGCATTCTGCATAGCGGGTGAAAGCGAATGTCCGATGGGATTTCCGACTACGCCGTACACGCGCGTGCGTGCGTCGAAACGATCGGCGCGATACACGCGCTTCATTGCATCGAGCGAAATCTGGCCCGGCGCCGTGGCATTTTCAACCGGCGCATACGCAAACGCCCGCTTCGCGCGCAGTGCCAGGAATCGTGCCGGCAATGCCACATCGCCCATCGGAATCGCCACGACATGGCGATGCCTACGGCCGAAGTCAAGCATCCTGCGAGCCTGAGCGAGCGAATCGCAATGCGCCGCAATCTTAATCGCGTCCGGCCGGCGCGCCGTCAATTCCACGGCGACGCGCCCAAGGCTATGCGGCATGCCGTGAAAGAAATGCGCGGAAGCCAGCTGCTTGCCGTCGCCGAGTAGCACATCGACGAGTTCTCGCGGGCATTTTCTCAACGTTTCAATCTCGAAATCGTACCATTCGCATCCGGCCCTGATCGCCTCGGCCAAGTGCACCAGCTGCCGGGCGATCGTGCCCGCGTATCGTCCTCCGGCTTCGCGACGGCGACAGGTTGCGATCAGCGTGGCCTTGGTTCGGTGGGTCGCCAAGTACTTCAGGAATTTGGCAATTTCAGCGTCATCTAAAAGCCAGTCAAGCCGTAACTCGATCGTGCGTGTGGCCGGAAGCGCCCGCGCGAGCTGCTTTCGCATGGACAGCGCATCGAGCGCCGCAACCACCGCGCACACCTTGTCTCGCGCTAACATCCTTTATTTCCAATCTTTTCCGGAGGTTTCCGGCTGCACCCTGATCCGCCGCAGAGGAGCGGGTTCTTGCTTCTACCATGCGGTGCACAATGTGTAAAGCCCGGCAGACCATTGTCTTGACGCCCCCGGAGGCCTTGATTAGAGTCGATCCATGGGCTGGCGCCTGCTCTCGGGCGCGACGGGTTTCCATAAGGAGCGAGTGTGATGCGTGGGAAAATTGTCCTTGCAGGTCTATTTTTGGGACTCTCCGGGATGGCCGCCTCGGCGCAGGACGTAGCGCCCGCCGTCCCTCAAGCGAGCGATATCTACTGCTCGGGAGTCGTTACGACGGAAGCGGTGCCGCGCGACACCATCCTGATTACCGGGGAAGAGTCGAATTCCAAGATCATTTTCAACGAAGGCGACTACGTCTATGTCAACAAGGGCTCGGATCAGGGCGTGAAGCCGGGCGACGAGTTTTCCGTGATTCGCCCGCTGAAGGATCCCTACGGCATCGAGTGGACGAAGTGGGAGTGGTCGATCCTTCATAAAATGGGTACGGTTTGGGAAGACGAAGGCCGCATCAAGGTGATTAGCGCGCGCCAGGGTGTGTCGATCGGACAGGTCGAACATGAATGCGACTATTTGCAGCGCGGCGACATCGTGTTGCCGTTCGCGCCGCGTCCTGCGCCGCCGCTCAAACCCGAGAACAACTTTGACCGCTTTACTCCGTCAGACGGCAAGCCCATGGCCATGATCATTACCGGCAAGAAGTTCCAAGCTCAGTCCGGCAACAATGACATTGTCTACGTGAACCTGGGCTCCTCGCAAAACGTAAAGGTCGGCGACTATTTCCGCATATTCCGCTTCCATGGCACGCAACACGAGACGAATTATCAGACGCCGCGCTACGCCTTTGATATGGAACAGGGCGACGCGATTCCCGACGTAGGGATCTACGGCTTCGGCGTGGTCTCCAAGAAATACAATTGGGCCAACACCCCGCGAGAGGACGTCGGTGAGGGAATCGTGCTGCGAACCGGACCGAACTCCTCGACCGTACTGATTACCTTCAGCTTGCGGGAGATTTATCCGGGCGATTACGTCGAAATCGAATAGCGGGATTTTGCCCGGCCGCCGGGGCCGGGCATTTTCCCCGAGTGAATTTCGGATTCGCTGAACACTTCCGCGGTGAAAGCCTGAATTTCCGTTTCCGGTTCGCGCCACACGCCCGGGTCGAAGCCGGCCTTGACGCACGTTTCTTCTAGAAATCGCCGCGCTGTCCAGCGCATTTCGGTCGCCACCTGGGGTAACAACAATCCGCGCTGCGATCCGCGGCTCACCATCAGACCGTGCCTACCTGCCTCGATTTGCTCCGGCGCAATGTGCTCGAGAGGCGAAAGCGCAGAAATCTCGATTTCGATTTCCCCGAGCTCGTCGGGGCGCACCGGATTGAACCGGGGATCCTCGAGCGCCGCCGCTTTCGCGCAATGCGCGATGGCCTCGGCGAGCGATGGCCCCGCGGCGACCTGGCCGATGCAGCCCCGCAGGCGTCCGCGCGTGCGCAGCGTCACGAATACGCCGGTCGATTGCTGAGCGGCCGCGTCCGACCCCAGATTTCGGAGCGATTCGCGGCCTTCGACACCTGCATGCAAGGCTTCCCGCGCGATTTCCAAAAGGAGTTTCTTATCGAGACTACCGGGAGAGAACATCCTGGGGTTTGTCTTTCGCCTCGACCAACAGCACGCTGCGCCGGCGCCGTTCCTGAAAGCGGAAATTGATTTGACTCCAGAACATCTGGAAATAGTGGATCGCAGAAGCCACCGCGCTGAGCACCACCAGCCAGAGCAGCACCCGACCCACGTTCTTCAGGGCCGGATGATTCGCCGTGAAAATGATGGTGCAGCCAGCCATGACCTGCAAAATCATTTTCGTCTTGCCCAGAGCATTCGCGGGAATCACCAGGCCTTCCACGGACGCGATTTCGCGCAACCCCATGACGATAAATTCGCGCCCCACGATGATGACAACCATCCACGCCTGCACCAGATGCATCTCGACCAGTGGAATGAACGCCGCGATAATCAACAGCTTATCCGCGACCGGATCCAGCAGAATTCCGAGCGTAGTGATTTCGCGCCTTTTGCGCGCAATGTATCCGTCGGCCGCGTCGGTGGCCGCCGCGACCAGCAAAATCAAAACGCCCCAAACTTCGAAATGAAACGGAAGTCCCCAGAAATTCCAATTCGGCTGGCGAGTCAACAAGACAACAACCAGGAGCGGAACAAAGAAGATTCGCAGAACCGTCAAACTGTTCGGCAGGTTCATTTCAGTCTCGGCCAAGACTCGCGGGAGCCCGCCACGGGCTACCAACGCCACTTGAATATAGACTCCACCCTTGACCGAGTCAACCGTACCGGCTTTTCCGTGAAACGCAAAAGGCAGTATTTTGCCCCGGTTTCGTGGGTGACGATAAAGGCAAACCCCGCTGGTAGTAACTCTTAGCGAGCGACCCTGCCTCAAACCTGTGCAAATTCCAGGCGGGCATTTATGGACCTGCCCCAGAATTGTGCAACTACGGATGCTCGATTTGCGATCTTCTATCTTTAATATTTTCAATCAGTTAAAGACGACGACCCGAAATCCATCGCAAATACGGCCGTCCCGACGGTACGCGTACGGACCTCAAACCGCGTCTGCTTTTCCACAGAGATTTCCACTGCGCGGGCCAGCGGCAGGCGGCGCCCGGCCCGTTTCCCGGAATGCCGGATGGCCGGGATCGGTCTGCGGGAGTCGGCCGGGGGCGCGCGCCACCGCGTCGAAGCCAGGCGACCAGGGCGGAAGGCTCGGCTGAAAGTTATTCGAGGACGAATTCCTGCAGCCGGCGCGCGGTGGATTGCGGCACTTCCGCATCGAGAAGGAAGTGCCCATCGACAATTTCCGAGCTCAACACGCGCCCGCGCGCCTGCACCAGCGAAAGGTGCCGGCCATCGGCGAGCGGCATGCGCAGCTTCAGTTTCACGATCGGGTCGACGGGCATGGCGGCATCGATGTGGACGAGCAGTTCATCCAGGCCCTCGCCGGTCGCGGCGGAAGTGAAAACATTGGCCTGACCGTTGCCGTTCGATCGCATCAGCAGTTTTCGATCTTCGGCGCTCAGGCGGTCCGTCTTGTTCAGGACGTGAAGGCGCGGCCGGTCTTCCACCCCCAATTCGCGCAGGACTTTCAGCACCTCCTCGTCCTGCTCGGCGTGATGAGAATTGGAAATATCGGTGACGTGCACGATCAGCGCCGCTTCCTGCACTTCCTCAAGCGTGGCGCGAAACGCGGCAATCAAATCGGGTGGAAGATCGCGCAGGAATCCCACCGTGTCCGACAAAAGCACGCGCCGCTTCGACGGCAGGCGCACCGCGCGAATCGTGGGATCGAGGGTTGCGAACATTTTCGAAGAGGCCAGCACGCCGGCATGCGTGAGCGCATTGAAGAGCGAGGATTTTCCGGCGTTCGTATAGCCGACGAAGGCGACCATGCCCAGCGGCACGGCTTGGCGCGCGCGGCGCCGCGTGGTTCGCTGGCGACGTACGGTTTCGATCGCCGCCTTGATTTTCGCCACGCGGTCGCGAATGCGCCGGCGGTCGGTTTCCAGTTTCTGCTCGCCAGGTCCGCGCGTGCCGATGCCGCCGC
>Ga0210391_10000654_pt1 | contig 34591 bp, 55 predicted proteins | sample IncBWC12OmetaG_FD_160573 | JGI IMG/M metagenome (GOLD analysis project Ga0210391, IMG submission 160573) | Forest soil microbial communities from Barre Woods Harvard Forest LTER site, Petersham, Massachusetts, United States - Inc-BW-C-12-O ... | reverse complement strand
CTCGCTGTTGCCTCTACATACGCTGGCGGATCGAGCATTGCTACGGTAGGCACAATAACTAGTGGTACATGGAATGGATCAGTAGTTGGTTCGACGTATGGCGGAACTGGTGTCAATAATGGCGCCAATACGATCACCATTGCGGGCAATGTTAGTACCGCTGGTGCCTTCACTACATCTGGTGCGAATTCTCTTACCCTAACCACCACTGGAACGACTAGCGTCACATTGCCTACTTCTGGTACTCTTGTGAATAGTAGCGTGACTACATTGTCTTCGTTATCCTCTGTAGGAACTATTACCACTGGGACTTGGAGTGCTAATCTTCAAGATTATACCGAGACATTGACTAGTGCATCGACTGGCAGCTCTTATACAATGAATCTTGCTAATGGTAATGTGTTTAGGCTCACCCTAACAGCGAATGCCACGCTCGCATTCAGTAACGTTCCCGGATCGAATTTCGTGTCAGTTACTATTCAATTGGTGCAAGATGGAACAGGTAGTCGCACTGTGACATGGCCGACAGGGACGATTTGGCCAGGAGGAACATCTCCTACATTAACCACGACAGCGAATCATGTTGATGTTATCGTCATGACGACTCACAATAATGGCACTACTTGGTACGGTTTTGAATCTGGCGCAAACTTTGCATCTTAGGGATTAATATGGCATTCAGCGCAACTCGTATGTTAATGGCTGCAGGATTTACTGGAAATATCCCTTCGGGATATGTAGCAGCTTTCTTTAGTGGAACTAGCACTGCTAGTCGCATCACTATTCCAACTACTACTACTTTCGATACTGCCAGCACCGGAATCATCAGTGTGTGGGTGAATTTTACTGCCTTCCAAACTGATAACATGATCTTTGGAACAACTGCAGGGAATATTTTCTTTTTGCGTTACAATCATACAAATAATAGAGCGCAGTGCACCATAGCAAACAGTGCTAATACGGCTAACATTAACATCCTGACGACTGTGACTCTCACCACTGGCACTTGGAACAATATCGTATGTTCCTGGAATGCGTCTTCCAGTGTTGGCACAATGTACATTAATGGATCGGGACCGGGGTCCCCTACCTTCAGTGGCGGTTCTTTCGTAACAGCATTCTCCACGGATACTCCTTATATCTTAGGATATGCCCCTTCTAATGAAGCGGGAGCCTACACCAATGGTTGTGTAAGCGAGTTCTATTTTGCTCCAGGGCAGTTTTTGGATTTCACAAGCCCGACTAACATTGCATTGTTCTATAATAGTGGCAATCCTGTGAATTTGGGTTCCAATGGCCAAACGCCGACGGGTACGGCTCCCGCTCTATATTGGCATGGACAGTATAATAACCTATCTAATCTTGGCACGCTCGGTGGTTCCTTCACCGCCGCTGGGAATGCCCTGACAAATTGTAGTTCTGCCCCATAAAATGGTTGAATCAGTGCGAATAAATTTGAAACCGTAGATTTAAAATACTATAATTAACTGTACAATTGCCCACAACATATTCGAAAATGGAGATAAAAATGGCAAGATATGAAGAAAAAAGAGAAGATAAAAAAATGGCACGTAGAGAGCGCACCAGTAAGCATGAATGCCTGGGTACTTTGGAACTCGGTATTCCTTCGTATGATGAAGGTGAGCCTTGGGATGAGCCTTTGACTCCTTTGAAGAATCGCTTCAGTGCTATCCATGATGTTCAAATGGATGAAGTGCTCCGTAGTGGTGCTAAGACTTCCGCAATGGAAAACAGAGCTCGTTACATGAAACCTAAGTATCAGTCTGAAAGAGAATACTAGGATGCCTTTGAAGAAGGGAACGTCGCAAAAAACGATCAGTTCAAATATCAAAGAATTGTATCATGCAAACGAGGGCAAAGCCAAGCCGCGTCCTCGTGCGCAGATTATCGCTATCGCAGAAAGCGAAGCTAGACGCACTGGTAGGAAAAAGAAATGACCGAAAATTGGATCAGCAAAGCCATAAAAAAACCAGGTGCACTTCGCCAGGAATTACACATCAAAAAAGGTGAGAAGATTCCCGAGAAGAAGCTGGTTAAAGCAGAACATTCTAAGAATCCAACCCTGCGCAAGCGTGCTGATCTTGCTGCTACATTGAAATCTATGCCTAGGCGCACTGGTCCTAGAGGTAAATAATGCCAAGAGGACAATACGATCGCAGCAAAAAGGGTTCGGATGAATCATCGAGGATGAGTGAGTCTGCCAAATTTGCAGCGGATATCAAAAAGAAAATGAATCCTAGTTATGCAGATCGTGTTGACGATAGACATCGTGCAGGATTACAAAGAGCGCGTGAGAAATTAGCCGTATTATTTGAGAGATAAGATGAAGCGTACGCCTACTACTCTTGGAAAGTTAGGCGATAAGCTTGGCAAGAGATCTAACTTGCCCACAGAGCGGAGAGCGACTCCTGCTCGCAAACTTCTACAACAAGATAGTTCTATCCCTCCAAGATTACCCCGTCGGGCTGGCAGTTCTGCGGATTACAATGTTGGAATGGGTGTTAGTGCAGATGTTGGTGGACGCAACAATGTACGTGTTACTTCTTCCCAACTTTCTCCTAATAGGGATAAGCCTGTTTCTAAGGCCGGTGGAAAGATGCCACCTTACAATAACAAGAAAGGAAGACTCAAGAAGCTTGGCGATACGGAGTTGAACAATAATTGAAAGAAAAATCCAAAGCCAAGACAGTAAAGCAACATGTGAAGGCAAACAAGTCGAAGCCTTTGATGACATTGAAACGTCAATCATCTGCGTCGAAAGAGCGTTTGATTTCTAATTATCTTGGCAGACAACAGCCAATGTGAGGTGGTCACAATTTGTGATCAATTGCCATCCCACTTGCTGCCGAAACAATCCAACAAGTCCATGTCTCTGGCTACATCTCTAAAGAACTGTCTTGCCGGGATTTCTAGATCATCCCCATGGTGCTCATGCTGGTTTAGTGATTGCTTGGCGACTTTAGCAATAAGATAGACTAACATTTTGTATTCTGAAACGCTTAAAAACCTCATTTTCCCCTCAATTTCCATCTAACTTACCGCCGCAATTACTCAACGTGTCCATATAATCACCGACATCTTTAAAGAATTGGCGCAATGGTATTTCCAAATCATCGCCATAATGTTCATGCTCATGAACCGACTGCTTGGCGACTTTAGCGACCAGATAAATTAGTTGATTGTATTCTGAAGCGCTTAAAAATCTCATGCTGTACCCATAAATAGATCAATTTCTGCCTGTCTACGGGCTATCAAGCCTTTTTGACGTCTTCCTTTTGCCCAGACCCATCGCATAAATTCTTTTGGAACTTCGCTGAATTCTGAGCGGTTTATCTTTTGAAGAATAATGGATCGTTGTAAGCTGCCACATCCTTCATTGAAAGCAAAATCAATTAGGGCCGCATACTGATTTTCATTCAGTGGTACTTTCGTGTAACGTACCACTGCTGCAGCAGCCACCAGCAGATCCTGCACTAATAACTTCTCAGCTGTATTTTCGTCAATGTAGTTTAGTCCATCGCCTGGTTTGCAGAGATGGCCATAACCAATAGTGGCATTGCCAGCGATATCACTATATCTACCTAATCGACATCCTTCGAACTTTTTCACTAAATCAATAGCTGCTTGGGGAACTGGAGGAACAATCATTTTATCTTGGACATGCTCCTACTACCAAAATAGAACGCAATAATGCCGGCAAATATCGCTGAGTCATTGTCTCCCCACAGACCGTAAAGGACAATTTCAGAGAATGTTTGTCCAAGATATATATCGTGAAAAGCAAGTGCAATGCATGGCAGCTTTGCTATGAAAAATAGAAAGAAGAATGAAAATGCGATGACGGGACGGACACATCCGTTGAGTGCGTCAACCCATTTAACGCCTGTCTCATAGGTAGAATAAAGCGTCTTTAGCTCCTCTCCTGCAGCAGCAACCTGAACTTCCTGCAATTGTGTTGCCAAGTTTAGCTTAGCAAACTCAATCTGCATTTGCATTATTGCTAGCTCTTGTGCCTTGTCCTGATTGTCCTGGAATAACTTAAATATATTTGGAAGCGTACTTCCGAGAAATCCAAGAAGGGAAGCTAGTATCGTAATCATTGGATATCCTCTGATAGGGGCATTGCGTGAGGCATTATGAGGATGTTGAATTCATCACAAATGCGCTGAAGTTTATGATCCAATGCATCAACTTTATCCTCTAAGTCTTTGAATTCATTGTAAAAATTAGAGAACATAAAACCTGCTATCATCTGCAAGGCAATGAATAAGATAATTACTATCTTGGATAGAAATCTGGAGCTTTCCGAGTTATGGCTGAATATCATCTGATCCCTTGGTTCCTGGCTTGGTAACATGGCACAACCTTATTTAGTTGATAGTATACATTGTAGACTGTATAATACTACCATATTTTCAACTAGCAGTGCAACGATAAAGGAATCAACCATGGCAGGAAACATAGAAAATCAGAAGGCAGTGATATCGACAAGGGTAGACCGCGGAAAACTGGACGACATTCGGAAGCTGGCCAAAACAGAATACCGTAGTATCTCTAATTTTCTGAGTATTCTGGTTGATAAGTGTATTGTGGAGACGCGGGAGCGGGATCGTCTGAGTCAGGAAGAACGTCCACAACAGTAGTTGTGTTGACGAGTTTGCGTTGTAGCGCTGCTATTCCGAGTTTGCGCGCTGTATTGTACACGCAGGTTTTGCTGGCATTGAAGTGTTTGCATATTTTTTCGATGGTCACTTCTCTATCTAGGAACAGGGCTTTAAAAGCTGGATGATCTTCTTTCTTTATTTTCTCTGGACGACCGGTTGGTTCCCCTCTTACGCGGGCTGCGTGCACACCTTCTCTAATCCGTTCGCAGATGGTATCGTGCTCGAGCTGGGCGAATCCTGCTATGATGGTGTACATCATTTTACCGATCGGGGTAGAGGTATCGATGCCTTCCGTGATGCTTCGGAAAGTTACGTTCTTCTCCTTAAATATATGTAGTAGTTCCAACAGATGTTTGACATTACGGCTTATCCTGTCGTATTTCCATACGACGATTGTATCGCCTTCTCTTAGATACTCTAGAGCAGCGTCCAATCCCTGTCTTTTTTCCTTAACGCCACTGGCCTGGTCTTGGAAGATCTTCGTGCACCCAGCAGCCTTGAGGGCATCCATCTGTAGATTAAGGGTTTGATCTCCTGTGGAGATACGGGCATAGCCGATAATAGTATTAGTCATATTTATATCCTGTCATCTGATTGAATGTATAAGCGAAACAATCCCACATCTTTTGTTCTGCGTCCGGAGGGATTTCATCGATGAATTTCATCTTAAGTCTCAGCCACATAAAATAATTGATCATGTAGACGCAGCCGTCGATACGATGATCTTCTAATTTTCTAAAGTTGAGTTTTCGCATCATTCGTGCTAGGCTAGCAACGAGATTCTCTCTCGTCAGGTAATCAACATCGAAATGTTTGCGGATGTACGAATCGAATCGTATCTGAAACATCTTCGACACAGCTGCCTGTTTTTTCGTAAATATCCCACTCATTCACTTTCCTAAAAACATATGCTTTTGGTGCTTAGATTTAAGTACTATGGGTTTACTATAATCACCGATTCTTCGTTTGTATACAGATTATTTTTTACCTGGTATCAAAGGAGCTCCTAAATTCACTGTACCTAAAAGTTGTTGTCAACAGGGGTAAAAAATAATTCCTCTGTCTAATTAGAAAAAATTAGCTCTAATTAGACAGCTACCTTCGGAGTTCTCCGCTACTTCTCCGGGGTTCTCCGCTATAATATCCGCAATTTATGTGGTAAAGACCCCGCGATTTTCAACATCTGGATGCATCGCTTTGCTATAATATTCAATTATTATACGTATAGATATTTTATATTGACAATACATTATTTCTATGTATAATAAAAGTATAACAACTTGAGGAATTGCACAGTGAGACCAGCGGCGTTACCGGGACAGGATAAAGATCTTGCAGAAGTTTCTATAGCGCGCGGGCGAATGTCAGCGTTTTTTGAGATAAAGCAACTCATCAGAAAACACATAGGGAGCGAAGTCGAGCCGGAGTCGTTTTTCAATTATTTGATTGAGTATTGCTCCGAAGAGACGGAGAAGTCCATCAAAGTATTGGAAGACGAAATAAAACGAATGAAAATGTATAATAGTCTTATAACAGTTTAGGAGAAAGATTATGCCAGCAGTAGAATCATATATTCGCGAGCATACGTACAGAGAGTTGCAGATATTTATCGCTGAATCAAATGGCAGTGCCAATGCTTGTTTCCATATTCTCCGTCATATGGAGAATATTGTAAAAACCAATCCTAAAACTGGGACTGTTTTAAACGAGCTGATAGAGCTTTGCCGAGAAGCAATGAATGTTGATCTTGAAACGGTAAAAATGTGGGAAGATGAACTTGATAAAAGGGACTCGGAAGAGTTCGAACGGAGAAAAAACGATGAATAATCTAATTAAAGAAGACGTGATAGCTGCCATAGAAGCGGTATTGGTAACTGGAAATCTCAGCTCTTTGACTTCCAGTCAGCGTTTGGAATTCTACAACAAGACCTGCGAATCGTTACGTTTGAATCCTTTGACAAAACCTTTTGAGTACATGACCCTTAATGGTAAATTGACGATGTATGCCAAAAAGGATGCCACAGATCAGTTACGGAAAATTCATGGTGTGAGTATCACCAAACTCGAACGCAGCACCGAAAATGGTATTCATATGGTGATTGCTTATGCGTCGGATGCCAGTGGTCGTATTGATGTATCCATCGGAGCGGTTAATATTACCGGATTGAAAGGGGATGCTTTAGCAAATGCTTTTATGAAAGCCGAAACGAAGGCTAAGCGTCGCGTGACTTTATCTATAACAGGACTTGGTATTTTAGATGAAACAGAGCTTGAAACAATTAGAAACGTTTCTCCTGCAGCACCGATGACGATCACTGAGGCAGTGAATCAGGATATGAAGGAGACTTTTGAGAAGCATAAGAATGTTTTCGGTCTTGATGGTAAGTTCATGGAAAGCAATGAAGCTCATGAGTATCTGAAGTTCAAGATTGAAGAAATCACGAATCTAGAAGCACTCGAAGATTACAAGCATTGGAAGGAACTTCATAAGAAAGAACTTTCTAAGTTTGCTGCGCAATATCCTTCAGATGCATCCGAGCTTGGCGATATGTTCCGCTCGCGCGAGGCTCATGTCTATATCATCGAGGCTAACGAGAAGACAAAGGATAGAGGGAGATTTGAGGTCTCTGAAGACGGGGAAGTCGAGAGTTTTAAACCTTTGGGATCAATCAACAATCAAGTAATGGGTAAATTCAATGGATAAAGATCGTATCATGCTGAAGCCTGCAGAGGCCGCTGAATTATTAGGATTCAATATAGGAACACTAGCGCAGTGGCGTCTTAACAAAGTGGGTCCAAAGTACATAAAGTTAGGTTCTGGATTACGTTCCCCGATTCGTTATTACAAGGATGATGTCATAGCGTACATGAATAAGAACACTGTAGATCACAGCCAAGAAGCAGAACAGAATGTATAGATTAGAAGATTATTTGATGATCACATCGATCGGATTGTTATATTTGTCTTTTGTTTTATCATCGTATCTTTTCTGGGTGTGCTTTTTTGTTTGTGTGTGTTGTGTGAGTTTCAAAGTATTTCTGAACTACTTTAATATATGGTACCGAGAAATGGATGACAGAATGGAAAGTATCCAAAGAATGCATAAACGTATTGCAGATGAATTGAGGAGATAAGAATGGTACAATTATTAGCTTTTGCTTTCATAGTTAGCTGTATCGCCGGCGTTTCCCTATCATCCGTATTGATATGGTGCATATCTATAGGAGTGGGGTGTGCGTTGTTGGCTGCTATCATGCACATGTACGAATCAATGCCCAAGCCCCTATTTTTTAGGGATATACAGCAGGAGGAAGGTGATGAATTTTAGTATTCTAGCACTAGCCTTTATTATTGGGTGTTTGTTTTTGTTCCCTCTGCTGTCGGTGCTTACTTGGTGGTGTTACGGCGTTGTCGCCTTTATCCTCCTTGGAGGGGCCGATTATTTTTCAGAAGGAAAGCCAGGCTCCAAATAGTTGGTCTGCATATGTGTGATGTAGGTATGCTACTAGCATTAATGTTGGTGGTTATGATAATTATGGTGTGGGCGGCATTTGAATAACGCCACCTACATTGACTGCGAAGTCCACGCTGCAATGCGCCCTGTGTGTATAAAAGTAGGTGGCGTTAACAGCAATATGTATACAAACAGTTGCAAAAGCAAGAGGAAAATATGACTATTGATAAAAAACCAAGGCATTTTACGTTTGAAGAGCGGAAAGTAGTCGAGAAATATTACCGTAAGAAGACCTGCACGGCTATTGCAGGCATGCTTGGCAGGAGTGTAACGTCCGTTTTGTATGAATTGAAGCGCAGTGAGGGTGGGCCTTACAATGCCATTCGTGCTCAGAAGGATGCTGATTATAAGAAGCATCAACCTAAGAGAAAGCCTGATGGAGGCAGTCCTAGGAAATATACGAGAAAGGATGAAGCTATTGATGGTACAATCGGAGATCCGGTGGGATATAATAAATGTCTGTCGGATTTACGTGCGAATGTAACTAAGAGCGAGGATACATTATGGAAAAAGATGAAAACGCTGGTGGGTTTGTAATGAGAACCGCTGGCAAAATGGCGGATTTGGCGGCTGTTGGAGGATTTATCTTGATGGGAATGTGGGTGCTGGAATTTGTCAGACCGCTGTTCAAATAAAATAATTGTATACAAAAGCAGAATAAGTGCTTGCTTACTAGCTTAAATATATGATAATAATAGGGAAATTTTAAATAACGGGCCGCTTACGCCGAAACCTTTAGACGGGAAGAAAGCGTTTGGCGGCCCACGCAATAGAGTCTTTTCAAAACCTATCAAACAAAACAACCGGCCCAATTGTCATTAGAACCAACCAACTGTTATTAGAACCAATCGATTTGCTACAACAAAACATACAAGTATCTGACTACAGGAACGATTTGTTATTAAATGTATACTTCTAAAAATACCTACTGTCAATACGAAAAAGCACTACAGATTGCAAATAGTGAAGGTTCCTTAGAACAAGTTGCAACTCCTGGTGATAGCTTCGACTCTAAGTCGAACCGTCGTAAAAGACCTTTCCAGGAGAAACTGGACCTTCCCTATCTATGTGGTCCTGACAGTCGCTTCCCTTTTGTTCCCAGACGAAACCTATTAGCTTATGCTACTAATACCCTTCATTCACAAGCGCGTACTTTCAAGATAGCCAAGCTTGCTGGTAAGATCAAGATTTCCCGCTTTGGCCTCTGGGATGAAGAGCATTTCTGGTGGAAAGCCACTTACAAACAATTTGCCAATTACATTTTGAGCAATTGTTCTGTCTCCGAGATGACTGTACGTCGTATATTTGCTGATTTGATAAAGCTGGGCATTCTCATTGTTCAGGAAACGCCTAAAGGCTTGCAGCGCGTCATCAGGAAAAACGGAAAGATCATGAAAGACAACACTCGAATGTTCCGTCTTGATATGGAGAGACTGGCAGAGCTCGAGATGGATGAGGATTATCTAAATCGTTGCTTAGGATATGATACTAGACTGGTAGTGAGAAATCCTGATTACCAAGATCATCGAACTGAGAATCGTAAGAAAGCCTCTTATGACTTCCAGATTCCTGTGCGAGAACAGACTATAGAATATAATAATAATCCTTACTGGCTGTATTTATTACACGAAAGAATCACCAAGCTGGAGGCTATCAGGTCGAATTCTCAGGTATTTTACCGCTTTATTATCCGGCACAGGTACAAATCAAAGAAAAAAGAAATAAAAAAGCATGAATGCATGGATGTATTGGTTCCAACAATCCAGGACTCGGGTTTTGTTAACCTACGAATGTATGCATTTTTTAAAAATAAGAAGGAAAAGGATGAAAATATGAGCAATCTCATTGCAATTAGTGACCTGCAGTTAAGTGATTCCATGATCAAGGATGGCAGGATGCTTGGCTTTACTCCTGAAGAGATAGAAAGAGAGTTCCGGATGTTTAAGCAATACAATCTCAGTCCTAACCGGGGTACAAAAGCAGCTGCCCCAGAAAGATATTCGGAGCATTGGTTTGCATGGATCAATAGGCAATCCAAATACAAGCAGGAAAGTGTAAAGAAGTACGGAAATTCATCCAAGCCTGTAGGATACACTCCTCACGAGATGCGTTGTCAGGCAATAGCTAGACCTGAAGCAGCCAAGCCAGTTTGTACAGACTTTGAGCGTGCTAGAATATCATTGGGTTTTAGGATGGTTAAAGCACGCGATAGCGGTCATGCAGCACTCTTAAAAGAATTAGAAAATGAATTGCATGCATTGTTGGTAGAACAACAAAGCGCTTGCGTTAGCGATATCGAGAGAGAGATCGTTAGGCTTGGTGGGGAATACGTACTCGCCACAACTTATGGCAGACCAGATACGGAAGAGATACTTTCCAAGAAGAATGAATTGAGTGCGGCCTTTATTGCCAGAACGAAAGAACAGCTTGCAATGTTAGAAACCGCAGAGTGCTATCAATAAAGAACCAGGAAGGAGGAAAGTGAAGTTATCGCAGCGATATCTTACCCTTCCTGGCAGAGTTTTTATATCAGATGTATACACAGATTACAATACCATCCATCTGTAATCACTCACAAGTTGACGTTTATGTTCGTATTCAGCATCATCCATTTCCTCAGAAACACATTCGATTGCTGAGATGAGCTCCTCGCATAGATTAGTAATGTTGTCCAAACTGTCATCATACACAATGCCTTCATAACTACGATCGAACATTGCATCGATCACTTTGGCAGCGTAATCATCCCAGCCTCTCACCTTAGCCTGCTTTGCTGCATAGTCATCATTAGCAAGCGAAAGGAATGTACCTACTGTGCGCTTGAAGTGTTCTACATAGGATTGTTCCCTCACCATTTCTTGGGGGCATTCTCTTTCCACTGCGCAGACAAACTCGGTTATGAGATCCTGACCGTATTGTTGTATGGTTTTAAAGTGCTGCATTGCTATCTCCTTTATCATAAGATAACAATAGAATAGTATAAAATAGCGTAGTTGTCAATAGAAAATATAAGAAAGCATTATAATTCAGTTAAATCATGGATAAATCCTATAGCTTCCTCGACGCTGTAAGTCAGTAGATAGGGTGCTCCTAGATCTTCCCATTCTTCCCTGAAGGCCATTTGTGCTGGAGAAGGCTTGCATTTAGCATTTCTCTTGAATTCAATTGCAGCGGTTTTACCAAAACGATAGGTAATGATGTAATCTGGAGCGCCTTTAAGCATCCCCATTGCTTTGAGCTTCTTGTTGTAAAGCATATCATTCAGTTTGCTTCCCGTAGACTTACGCTCGTTGGCCACATGCATGATGATGAAAGGCGTCTCGAAGTAATTTAGCTGCTTTAGCTGGTTTAGCTGATTCATAAACTGAATGCATAATTGTGCTTCTGTGGGCCCTAATCCAACATCCAACATTTTTACTCCATAATGTAATTACTGATTGATTTACTCTACGAGACTTGCTATTATTTGTATACAATTAAAGCATACAAGGGAGCATAAGATGAGCAATATTATTGAAGGCGCAGCTACGGAAGTAAAAACAGACTTGGAAATGTTTGCAGAGAAGTTCAAAAGCACTCTAGAAGATCATGCAGGCGTTATGCTGAATCATTTCGATGCCTCTGTTTCAAAGGTCAAAGTGGACCTGTTGTCTGAGATTGATGCACTCAAAGTAAAGATGGCTAATTTGGAAGCTAAACTATGAAAAGTATGAATCTTCTGGAGAGACTTTCCGAGTTAAAGAATAGGATTGAAGGTTATTGGGAAGACCTCAATCATCATGTTTATCTAATGAATGAACTCAGAAACAATCTTTTTGAAATAGAAGGCGAGATTGAAGAACTTATAGAGATCTGTCCTATAATTCATTTAATGCCCAGGGAAAAAGTATGAAATCTGATCGCATGACTTTGCAGGATAAGTTGGAGGTAGATAAGATGATGGCACTTAATAATGATGTACGGGTGCAGTTCGCAAGCATTGTGGCTGCTATGAATGAAACTCCAACAGATCAGGCTGTGCGCGACTTACAGAGCTATACATCTAAAATAATTAAGCATGCAAAAGTTGTTCCTGTGAGGATTGTTCCTCGTATTCACTCTAGTCCAGATGATTTGTAATCATGAATGAAGCTGTTGAAGTTCAGAAAACAACAGAAATTCAACCTGAAAAACTTAGGTATAATGGGTTCCAAAAGGGTAAATCAGGCAACCCTGGAGGCAAGCCAAAAGGTACTTTGAACTTTAAATCTACCGTCAAACAGGCCATGGCCATGATGGAAGAGAAAGCAGAAAGTATCATCTCTAAGACCATACAATTGGCTGAGCAAGGGGATGTTACCTGCATTAAAATCGTTATGGATAGAATTATCCCAGTGAAGAAAGATCCCTTAGTGGCGATCAATAACCAAGTGATGGTGAACTACAACTTAAAAAACGAAGACGCTGAGATATTAGAGCGCATGAAATCGAGACTTATAGAGACAGAATGCAAGGAAGTTTCCTAGATACACTATCTGAAGAAGAAAAGATCCGAGTGATCCAGGCAGAGTATCGTACCAATCTATCCGAATTCATTCGTGGATGCTTTCGTGTCGTGGATCCGAATGCTTCCTATAAACACAACTGGCACATTGATCTGATAGCAGAATACCTCCAGGCCTGTCGCGATAGGCAGATAACACGGCTGATCATCAACATCCCTCCTAGGTTTCTGAAATCCATCTCTGTTAGTGTGGCCTTCCCTGCATACTTGCTGGGGCACAACCCAGGTGAACAGATCATGTGCGCCAGTTACTCCAGCGACCTATCCATGAAGCATTCAGTAGATTGCAGGGCAGTAATACAGACCGAATGGTACAAATGGTTATTTCCTCATGTTCAGTTGTTAGAAGATCAAAATACCAAGGCCAAGTATGTTACGACGGAAAGGGGTTTTAGAATCGCAACATCAACGGGTGGCACTGTTACGGGGGAAGGAGGCAACTTCCTCATCGTAGACGATCCCTTGTCGGCTCTGCAGGCTCGTTCACAAGCTGAGCGCGATAATGCCAACACTTGGTTTGACCAAAGCTTTGCTACTAGGCTCAATGATAAGGAGAACGGTGTTATCATTGTTATTATGCAAAGACTGCATCAGGACGATCTGACGGGACATTTGCTCGAGAAGGGTGGATGGGAGCATTTGAAGATCCAGCTTATTGCTGAGAAGAAACATGTCTATGACTTTGGGGCATTCAAGAAGACTGTTGAGGAAGGGGAACTACTCCATCCCGATAGAATGAATGGTGAGCTGATCGAGAAGGAAAAAAGGGCTCTCGGTGCTTACGCATTTGCTGGACAATACCAACAGAACCCTGCCCCGATGGGTGGCGGCGAGTTCATGCGTGACTGGCTCATGTTCTACAAGGGCAAGCTTAGCAGTAGTGCTTATAACTGCTACATCACGATCGATCCTGCCTCCTCTAAGAAGAAGAGCAGTGACTATACCTCCATGTGCGTGGTTGGCCTTGGACAGGACAGGAACATTTACGTGCTGGACTGGGTTAGGGATAAACTTAACCTGAGAGAACGCGAGGATGCCCTGTTTCAACTACATGCTAAGTACAGACCTAAATATGTGCTCTATGAGCGTTACGGAATGCAACTTGACGCTGAGTATATGAAGAAAGCTATGGATGAGCGCAACTATCGGTTCTTCATCACAGAGATCGGTGGCAGCCTTTCCAAGGAGGATCGTATCCGTAGACTTATTCCTTACTTCTATGAGCAGCGCGTGTATCTTCCTGAGAAGTTAGTGAAGACCAACTATGAAGGTATTGTAGTAGATTTAATTGAGGAGTTCATCGAAGAAGAGTATCTAGCGTTCCCTGTAGGCATCCATGACGACATGATCGATTCCTTGAGTAGGCTGCTCGATGCAACTTTTGAATGGCCCGGTGGGAATAACGTGGATTATCACGCATTATATGGTGGGAGGTAGCGATGGATGCTTTGGCGGTAAAGGGAATCAAATTGTTGTGCGATGAGTGCTTTAAACGCAGGTTCACCAAGAAGGAAATGGGATGCATACTCATGCTGCTAGAGTATTTATACGATAAGATGAGGGATGATCATGAAGGTAGGAAGAAATGAGAAAGAGCAAGGATATCCTAATCACCGATGATGAGAACAAAGTACATCTCTTAGAAATGAAAGAGGTAGCAGGCGTCAAGTTGTGGAAAGATAAGCTCGTATGGATGCATGTATGGATCATTGAGGTGTGTATGAAAGAAGATCATAAGGCCATCATGACTACTGAATATACGTTCCATACAGAAGAGAAAGCACAACAGTACTTTAAGCTGATCTATGAGAACATGGAGGATAAAGACAAATGCCTGACTACTTACAACTGACCGATCCTGTTGATGGAGAGGAGGTGCTTGTAGATATATTCTATATCGCGGCACTAGCTGTCGATAGGGAAGCGCCTAATCATTTTACGCTGGTAATCACTTTGGTAAATTCTACAGAATATTCTAGCTTACCTTACGAAAGTGAGTATGATGCTCTCAATATGTTTTATACCATAGCAGATCAAATACGTTTGCAGCACGCACGTCCGATAGTCCAGGATGGAGCGCCATTTGTGCTAGCCCCATCATCGCATGAGCAATAACAAAAGGAGAACTAAATGGCTAAATTTGTACGCTTACCCACAGAATACTTTAAGTGTGATCTTACAATTAATATAGACTATGTAAAAGAGATAGAGGTATGTGAAGGTCGCGCCCTATCTGGATGGGTTGTTAGCATTTGTCAGATTGATTCAGAGACTGGTAGTACGGTGGTTAGCAAGCCCTTTGCTACAATAGAAGAGGCGCGCCTTTTGAGAAATATTGTATTGGATCTAATAGAGGGTAAAATTGGCTAAATTTATACTACTGGGCGCAACTGAGAAGAAAGCGGGCGTACTCGTCAACATCGAGTTGATCAAGTTTATGCACGTAATGGAACTAGAAGATGGCTACTACGCGCTGCAGGTCATATTCGGCACTAATGAAAGTTACCTATCCGAGAAGGTTAAAGGCAATAAGAAAGCCGTGGAGTTGTTTGATTCCGTTTATGCGAAGATCTATGAGCTGATTGGTCCCGACAGCATCCCTGCGCACAATGTTTCCGCCTAGGGCTTGTGCCGATAACCGAGTATATATTGTAGTGCGGCCATTTCTGCATCTTTGCGGGACATACCTGCATCGTACTGCATGATGGCTGCACGCTCCTCGTAGAGTTCTTGCTCTATCTCTGTGAGAGGAGCTCTTGTAGCGACGCTTGGTTTGCTTACATCCCAAAACTGCTTTATCAGCCGTTCCATCTTAGACATCGTTGCCATCAGAATAGCGCGAGTAGAACTCTATCTCGATGGTCTTCTCATTCTTTGGAGATACGGATTCATAATCGACTCTGGATGCTTCAAGCAGCGACCGTATATGTGCACATATTTCTTTCGAAGTGTCTATATCAGTGCCACTATGATCGATGGAAAGGAAATAACGGAGATATTTTTTACCGCCGCTTTTGCGTATGAATTTCATACTCAGCTGGATCAATTCTATTTCAAGGTAAATGTCAGAAGTTTCGAAGAATCTCCGGAATTCCATGATGACCCTGTCACCGAGGGCTTCCAGTTTTGTGTTGCAGAGCAGAGATTGGGATACAGCTGACTTGAGCATAAAGTACTTTTTTCGCTGCTTCATCATTGCTGCAACTGTATCTTCGTTCATAGTAGCTCCTTTTTTCTTTCATTGTATACAATCGGGTTGAAATTGTATACACAGAAAGTGCTTTAAAGTTGCAAATACATCGTAAACTGGATACTATTTTGGGTACAAGATATATCTAGGCTATTTCATGAAAAGTGACTATGACATCGTTGCGGAAGCTCATGGCAACATCCAGGACAACCTGCTGGTCACGGCTTGGTGGCGGGCGAATGAGATCAGGGATAATTTCGGGATCTACGAAGGCAGCCAATGGCTCCAAGAAGACTACCAACGACAACTAGCAAACAATATGCCTACGCGTACCATCAACCGTACGCAGACCATTCTCGATGCAATCACTGGCTTTCAAATCCAAAACCGCTCGGACATTAAGTGTGTGCCACGCCTTCTTAGTGGACAAGAGCAGGGCTATACCGATCTTGCTAATGACGGTATTCGGTGGATAGAAGACACATCCAACTATCGCTACCAGACCAGTCTTGCCATGCGTGATATGCTCATCTGTGGACTTGGGTTTGTGGACTACAACATTGAGTACGATAAGAACCCCAATGGCGAGGCGTATGCTGAGCGCATATTTCCTTACTTCATGATGTGGGACGTTACAACTCGTAACCAGAACTTGGGATCAGCTAACTGGCTTTGCAGAGCTCACATTATTGATAGAAACAAACTTCATCAATGGTTAGTTGGACTGAACAAAGACCAAAAAGAAGAAGCAGATGCCGAATTTGGCGCAGCTGTCGATGCGCGGTTCTTAGACTTCTTTGATACTGTTATGATTGTGAAGTCCTTGGGCGTTATCTACCAATATCAATGGAGAGATAAGGTTCCCTTCTACCGCATCGAGAATCCATTGCAAGGCTTTGAAGGCGATCCAAATGATCCGCACACGCAGCAAGTGGTAGAGCTCGCCAAGGTGATGCAGGAGAAATACAAATGCAATCCCTACATGGATAAGATTGTTCCGATTCCCTCTGGCGATAACGCCACCATGAAGGAAGCATTCAGAACTTTAGGTTTTGAGAACGTTAAGTCCGTTATGCAGAAACAATGGAAATACTACCGTGCTGATATTGTAGGCAATCAAGTTATTCGCAAGTCTGAGAACTTTACGCAGAAGTCCTTCTCCATGAAGTGCATGACCGGAAAGTATGATGAGATCCGCCAGTGCTACTACGGCATGGTACGTTCCATGAAAGAGCCTCAGCGTCTCATGAACCAGGCTGTATCCGACTACGAGGGATTCCTGAAAACCATTCCAAAGGGTGGCGTAGAGATCGAATCCGATGCTGTGCCTAACTTGGAAGGATTCCTCGATACTTATACCAAGGCTGCGCAGGTGACTATTTACAGTCCCGGCGCGCTTATGGCCAATAAAGTCCGTCCGAAGATCGCTCCCCCGGTCCCGGATGGACTGCTTCAAATGATCGACTTTGCTAATCGCTCTCTCATGGAAGTGATTGGTGTTACCCCTGATTTTATGGGCATGACTGATTCTAAGCTCATGACTGCCCAGTTAAACGCACAGTTAGTTCGTCAGGGTCTTATGGTGCTTGCACCTTACTTTGATGCCCTAGAGCAATATACGGTCGAAACAGGGCATGTCATGATAGATATCTTACGTGTGTTGGTCGATAACTCGGAAGGTAGGCTCATCAAACACATTACTCCAGAAGGATCGGCACAATACGTACCGCTCTTGATGGATAATCTAACGGATGAATATGATGTCACCATTGAAAAGACGCCGCACACGCCAGATGAAAGACAGACAATATTTGAGAAACTTCTGCAGCTTGCTGGAATTCTCGCTAATAAGCCTAATCCTGTGGACATTATGCCATTGGTGATGGAATACGCTCCATTTGATGGGGAAAATCTCGGTAAGATCAAGCAAATGATGGCGCCCCCTCCTCCTCAAGGACCAGATCCTATGATGGAAGCGCTAACACAGGCGGAAGTGTTGTTCAAACAAGCTTCGGCCGCAAAACAGGAAGCTGAGGCTCTGCGAGCGCAGGCCGATGCGATGCTGAAACAGAAAGAATTAGAGCATGCGGATGTGGATGCATTTATGGCTGCCAAGAAAGCCAATGCCCAAGCTGATTATGATCAGGTCCGTAGTGCCAGAGAGATGGCCAACTTAAGCATGGATGCTGAACGCATGTATAAGGAGATGGCCATACAACAATAATTCATCTGAGGAGCATAACTATGAAGATTAAGGTGCCTGCCGAGTTAAATGAGATAGAAGTTCGTTTGGACTCCCATTTAAAGGAATTTACAACCTTCAAAGAACAATTCCTCGATGAGTTAGAGTACATTTTGTTCCATTACCATATTGAGAATCATATGGAGGCGGACACGTTATTCGCGGATATGCGTGCCCAACTAAAGGAATTAAAGGAAATCATTATTCACCGCTGGAGAGCCCAACATATCTCTCTTATACGTGAGTTGGATGGATCAAAAACCTGCAATATTAACAAACAATGGAAGTAAAATATGACAGATAATTCAGAGTTAACAATTAGTGACGCCAAAGGTGTAGACATTCAACTACAAGAGTCCAATTTGGATTGGAAAGCCCCGGGAAAACTCGATGTTAATGCATTTCATAAAGAACTGGAGCGTATTAACAAGCTTGCTGAAATGGAGGCCGATAATGTTCCACAAACTAATGAGATTCCTGTTGAATTCCCTCCCCAAGAAACAGAAGAGCCCGATACTGACACCCAAATGGACCAAGAGGTTCAACCAGTACAGGAAGAACAAGATGATGATGACGATGCTTCGCTTAAGGTTATCCCGAAGAAACGTCTCAATAAAGAGATTGAAAAGCGGAAAACTCTAGAAGCTGCCTTGGATAAGGAGAGGGAAGAACGTATTCGCTATCAGACTGAGTTAGAACTCTACAATAAAGCTCTCGATAAACTCAATGCTGCTGAGGAACAAAAGATCCAAGAACTGGATCCCGTGGATGAGCAGGCACACAATCTTTACATGAAGAAGATCAATGAACTTGAGAAGAAACTTGAAGCACAAAGCAAGTTGTCGGAATCCAATCAATACGAGCGTTATTTCGCAAACGCTGTGAACATGCAGCAGGCAGAATTTGTTCAGAAGCAGCCTGACTTTGATCATGCGTATAAGCATTTGGTGGATGCTGAGATCGCCACAGCTCAGATGCTGGGAGCAAACGAACAAGAAGCGCAACAACTTGCCACCCAGAAGCTTTATAATCTTGCCCAAGCAGCACTGACAAAAGGCCAAAACGTGGCGGAGATGTTCTACAAGATCTCGAAGAACTACGGCTATCAAGCAAAAGCCCCTGCTGCTTCTGCTCCGAGGGGAACAAATCTAGGGAAAGTAGAACAAAACATGCGCGCTTCTGCCTCGGCAGCACGTGAAGTTCCTGGTGTAATGCTTAAGCCATCCGAAGATGTAGGAATATACGCTGGACTGGATAGATTTGATGATAAGTTTATGAATTCACATGGCCGTGGAGTTGATCCCAAAGCGTTCCACGATGTGCTTCGTAAACTACAGGGTGGAATGTAATTTGCTTGTTAAACTATTGATTACTTGGTAAACTCGTAAGCTAAGACCTCTTATGCATCCTGGGCTTCGGCAGTGTGTGAGAGCGGGAGGTCTTTCCTTACGAGTCTGCGTTAATGGCTCTTCGTGTGGTTCACGGTAAAAACCAAAGCACCCGTGTGGATCACGTTAAAAGCCGTCGTGTGCCTCACGGTAAAAGGCCGCTTAAAGGAACTGACTTAACCTTCCGGATTTCCCGGATCGTTTGTTTTTAACTTTTTGAGGTCTATTATGGCAATTACCCAATTCGCCAGCTCTGATCTACAGACAGTCAAATTATGGTCCAACCGGATATATAAAGACTTCGTCACAGATACAGGGCTGCTCGCATCGATGATGGAAGCAGGAATCGTTTCCAAACAAGAAAAACTCCAAAACATGGCTGGTGACAGTGTTCGTATTAGCTTCTTGCTACGTCAGACTGGTCCTGGTCTTATTGGTGATCAAGCTGCTACCGGTCAAGGTAATGCGCTTACATACTTCACTGAAGATCTGTTTATTAACCAACTGCGTTACCCAATCGAGATTCCAAACACAATGACGATCTCGCAACAACGGGTTCTGTACGATCTTCCTGAAGATACTTACAAAGTATCCATGGATTGGTTGGCACAACGTGGTGTGGTTTCGGTTCTTTATCAGCTTGCTGGCTTTAACCCTAACAGCTTCGTTTATGATGGTTACACTTATACCGGCGTACAAAAACAAACCCTTCAAGGTTTGAACACTGTACTTGCTCCTAGTGCTAACCGTGTTTACTATCCAAATGGTTTGACAAGCGATCAAGCAGTAAATGCTGATCCTACTGCGACGCTGAAATTCATCCATATCGATGAGCTCGAAGCTGAAGCAGAAACCGTTCGTCCTTACATTCGCCCGATCTCTGAGCGTGATGGTGTAAAATACCATATGTACGTTCATACGCGCCAATGGCAATCGCTACTTCAAGATACTTCGGCTCCTATTCAGTACCGTGATATCTTCGGTAACTTGATCGCTGCTGGTAAAACAGATGGTGGCATTGCGCGTTCGATGGTTTACTCGCAAACCGAAATCTTCAAAACGGACAAAATTCCAAATGGTGTTGACTCTGGAACCAACCTGGTTCTTGCCAATACACGCCGTGCGATTTTCTGTGGTCGTGATGCTGCTGTTATGGCTCTAGGCCGCGGATTCTCTGATGGTAAAGAAATTGTGCCTGGATTCATCATAAGGGAAGATGTCATTGATATTGCTCAGACTCGCCGTATCGCAATCAACGCAATCTGGGGCATTAAGAAGATCCAGTTCAATGGCACCGACCATGGTGTTATCGTTCTGCCTACTTATGTCGCTCAAACTTCTTAGGAGATGAAACATGACTGTTTATAACTTCACAAATCTCCAAGCTCAGTCTCCTGTTGTACCCGGTCACACATTCCGTGTTGGTGCGTATTTCGAATTGACTGGTGCTTTGGCTAATGGTGACACCATTGTTGCTACGAATTTCATTCCTCCTGATGGGATTGTGATTCTCTCAACACTGGTTTACTTCGCTCCCCTTGATACGAATGCTACCCCTACCGGTACATTCGAATTAGGTGATAATCAACTGGATGCTCCAGCTGCTTTCCGCTTTATCACTGGCGCTAGCCTCGGTAATGTTGGCGGCGGTTCAGCTGGTCAAGTGCATGTATTTGCTAATACCGCTCCTGCATTCACCAATGGTGTGCAGACCCGTGGTGTTGGTTATATGTATGCTGATAACGAGAACACCGTTGGTTCGAACAATGGTTACTACAACATGGTACTTACTGTGACTGCTGGCCTCGCGACCGCTGCAGCTACAGGAACTGTCTACCTTGAAGTAGACTATCTCTGCCAAGGTAACGTATAGGATAGTACTTTATGGCGCTTACATTTGGTCAAATGACAACGCAGATTCTGGCAGAAACGTATCGTGATGCCAGCTTTTCCACGCAGGTTCAGAATGCCATTGTGAGCGCCATTAAAGAGCTCGAGATTGAACAACTATTTATCAATACAGAGTTGGTTTATATCGATGTTCCGGCTTTCACGGACCATGTTCCATTACCTGCTGATTTCATCAGTGTACTGGAATTAATCCTGTTGATTGGTCCGGTTCCTCCTCTTCCAAATCCGCCAGTTTTTCCACAGGATTATAACTCATACACGATCGTTACTGCATCGAGCGGATTTGAGGAAAGAACATTCTATGACTTGAAGAACTTCCGTCGGTTTGGATCGGATCAAGGTACACCAGCCGTATGGGCAATATTCGGTAATAATCTATATCTTCATCCGTGGACAAATACGGGAAATTATATATTGGAGATGTATTACTACTACCGAGATGCCTACCCAGTAAATGAGAATGATACCAGCATCTGGTTGGGTGATTTTACCCAGGATGTTACGAGATATAAGGCGCGCGGGATTTTCTATAGGGACAGTTTACAATCTCCAGAACTCGCGGCCAGTGAATTTGAAAAAGCGGGTGTTGCTCTTAGCCAGTTACGGTTACGCAACTCCCAACGTTCCACCATCAATAATTTGAGTATGTAATATGCCTACATCTACGCCTAATTTTTCATGGACATTACCCGTACCAAACTCATCTATTGATGCGAATGTGTGGGGAACTCAGTTAAATGGTAACTTGAGTGCACAAGATACACAATTGCTTGCCTCTTTCACCAATAACATCGGCAATACAGCACCAACGGCGCCGATTTTGACGGCCGGTTCTACCTGGATCAATACTACTGTTTCCACCGACTGGATCTACAATATCTATGACGGCGTGCAGTGGCTCCAGATTGGCAGCATCGATCCTGTGACGCACACCTACGTTCCTATTGGGAGCGGTTCTGCTACAACTCCTCCAAATGTATTCATCTATACTTCCAGTAGCACTTACACAGCTAGTGCCAATATTTCTTATGTTACTGTCGAGGGTGTTGGTGGTGGTGGTGGTGGAACTGTATTTAGTGGTGGTGGAGCAGGTGGTGGTGGTGGTGGCTACTTCTGGTGCCAATTAACCGCCACACAAGCTGGCGCATCTATCGCGGTTAACATTGGAGCGGCTGGAGCACCGAATGGCGCGGGTGGATCCACTGTCCTTTCCCCTTCTGCAGGTGGCACCATCACAGCGACAGGTGGCAGTAGTGGTTCAGGAACTACTGGTGGTGCAGGCGGCACAGGAGTTATTGTTGGCATATCGGCGAGTCCGTTGCTATTACAAGGCGGCACCGGTGGCTACAGCGCTAATTTACCTACTCCCGTTTCCGGATTTGGAGGAGCTAGTCCGGTATTCGGACAGATCACTTCGCAGCCCCCTGGAAGCATAGGACTGACCGCGATCGGATATGGTAATGGTGGTAGTGGTGGAACTGTATCTTCTGGTGGATCGGGATCTCCCGGATTGGTGCGTATCATCGAACATTTTTAGTAGGTAGCCATGGCGACCCTGGGAAAACGCATTAAGCTGGCCATTATACCTGGGGTCAATCCTTTGGAGGATTCTACCCCTCTCGATACTATCTTGTTTACTGACGGCGATAAGATTCGTTTTCAGGAAGGAAAGTTACGCAAGGTCGGTGGATGGCAACGCATTTTCTCTCAAAACAATCAAACCATTTTGGGCGTAGCTCGGAATATATTTTCTTGTCGGGATCAGAAGGGCAATCCTATTACTATTATAGGAACAACTACTCGTCTTTATGCCTATTCTCCTTTGCAGAATGATTCATTTTATAACATCACACCTTTGAACGTTACCCCTATTGCAATACCAAATGCGTTTTCAACGGAATACAATTCTGCAGTCGATGTTCCTGTCAATTTCACTATTCATAGCCCGATCATCACCTTGGAGATCACCAATTACTTCCAAAATGGAGATCTAATTAATATCAGTGGTGTCACAGGGACATATTTTGGTATTCCGGCGGCCAATATTAATGGAACATTTCCTGTCACTGTTGTCAGTAATGCTGCTGTTCAGATTAATGTTGGCATCGCATCGAATGGTACTGGCCAAGACACAATCAATATGACTTGGGCTGCAAGTTATTTGTATGTCAATTATCCTGCTAATGGCCTGCTGAAGGGTGACAGAATTAAGATTGCGGCATCAGGAAATGTGGATGGCATCCTCGCTGCGTCGATTAATGGTGAAACTATCATCACTAACATCGTGGATGAGAATACATTCACCATCCAAACGGATACGATAGCGACGTCGGCTGTTACGGGAGCAGGTGGAGCTGGCACAACAATTCAGACCCAAATACCAGCAGGTGTTGAGGAAGAATCGATAGGATATGGGTATGGTGGTGGGAACTACGGTGTAGGCGACTACGGCGATGCAAAGATATTTAATAATCCAGACAATGTTATTTATCCACGCATTTGGTCTATGGATAAATATGGCAACAATCTTATTCTAACGCCAGGCGATGGAGCAAGTACGGATCCAAATCTTTACATTTGGACGAACTTTGATATTGATGTTGCACCCACCTTGATCACAGCGATCTCTGGGAGTCCCGTTCCCACAGGAGTAAAGTGGGTTTATGTGTCCAATAACTCTGTCTGTACATTAGGCAGCCAAGGATTACTTAATCAATTATACTTCAGTGATCAATCCAATGTGCTCCTTGGCAATAATGGATACGACCAATGGACTCCTGGTCCTTCAACTTTCTCCTACGTCACAGTGCTGGATCAAGCAGGGCCATTAATCAGTCAAGCTTCAGCACGGAATCACGATATCGTTTTCACATCAAGCGAAGTATATAACCTGCAATTCATCAATAAGCCTCAGATCTGGTTGATAAGGAAGCTTTTCGCTACGGATGGCATTATAGCCCCAAAGGCGCGCTCTGAGATAGAGGATGCGGTGTTCTGGATGGGACAGGGCGACTTCTATGTATTTGATGGCTACACGGTTAACATCTTGCCAAATAATACAGTTAAACGTTATGTGTATGATAATATCAACTGGGCAGCCTCTTCTACTTGCTTCACATTCCCTAATGTAGAGTTTAATGAGATATGGTTTTTTTATCCTGCAGGCCAGGATATTAATCCAAACAATTATGTGATTTATAACTACAAAGAGTCGCATTGGTCGATTGGTACATTGTCCAGAACGGCAGCGGAAGAACCAACAAACGTTAGCCAATACCCATTATTGATACAAAGCAATATCACTAATGCTTTGGTCATTCCGAACTCTCTGAGTACTTTCTTTTATACGCTTGGTGCCAATCCTCTTACTACGACCAATACCTCGGATAATGTAGTAGTAGATGTAGCTATCACAGCATATCTATTCCCTGGCGACAAGATATTCATCAGTGGTGCCACGAATACCAATGGTATTTTAGCTGCTGATCTTAATGGAGAGCGTACTGTCACTTCTGTAACACGTACAGTTGGCTATGGTACCGGTCTATATGGGGTGGGAGATTATGGTGATCCTCCAATCCAATCCATCTCATTCACCGCTGGAAGTGCAGCAACTTCTTCAGGAACAGGCGGCGGAAGCGCTATCACGATCGGCACGGCAATAATCGGAATAAACTCCGGACTGAATACTATTAATGCAGGTGATACAGTAAGCATCACTAATGCTGTAGGCTTTGGTGGATTTAGCAGCGCTGAGATTAACTCGACCAATAAAGTTCTATTTGCTCTGGGTGGGTATCTGCAGATCAATGTGGACACGATGCATGCATTTAGCACCAGTTCCGTGATAAATAGTGGTGGTCCCAATGTCACCATTAATTATGGATCTTCGGATCGTCTATTTCAGCATGAAGTTGGAGTCAATGATTATAATTCTGCTTACAATCCTGCAACGGATCCATCCGAAAATCAATATGCACCAATGCTTTCCTATGCGACTACTTGCTATGCACAGATAGATGAGGGTGATAACACTATGGTTATTTACAGCTTCTATCCTGACTTGAAGCAAAAGGGCGGCATGACTTTGAACACCAATGTTAAATTATATGCCCAATCACCATTAGTGCACAATGTGAACAGTAATTTCCAGGCCACCTATACCCTTAATCCTACAACGACGAAAGTTGATGTGATGATGGTTGGGCGTCAGCGTCAATATCAGTTTGTCAGTAATGTGATTGATGGAAACTTCTTGCTGGGTAATTGTTACGAAGAAATCAAACCATCATCAACGAGGTAACCATGTCTCGTTTTACCGATCAGAATGCCGTTACCGGTGGATCCGTTGGAGAAGAGAGGGTTCGACGCGTAGAGGATCAGCTTAATTATCTAGAGCTGACATTGCCTACAACATTCGTTCAAGGCAGACTCAGAACCGATAGAAATGCTCCAACCACAAGTTCAGATATAGAGACTGGTGATCAACTTTATGATATAGTTCAAACTGCAACCTATCAGTATAACCTGCTTAACATTGGCGGGGCATTGCAATGGGTTAGAATAGTTTGTAGTACTTTTTAGCGGTTAAGAGATGGAAATCAGTATCAGGAAAGCCAATGTTCTGGATCACTCAAGGATAATGTTTCTTTTACTCGATTGGTTTGATGAGTTAAGGGTCGGGGGATTCCCTCCAGCTTGTTCTTATAGTGGTATTTGGTTAGCATCTATTATAAGTAACGGAATCGTATATGTGACCGAAACATCGGACCAGAGAATGGTTGGATGTATTGGAATGAATTGGAATCATTTTGGCTGGAACAATGAGGTTCAGATATTAGGAAACGAATTTCTAATGACTGATGCAGACTATAGGCAACATGGAATAGCGGATATGTTGATCAATGAAGTCAAAAAAGTCGCGGACGAAATGAAAGTTATGATTTTAATGGGGCATATGACGGCCAATCATTCAGAATTGAAAGATAGATATCTGAAGAAGCACGGTTTCGTTTGTGCGGGAAGCAATTTTATTTACGGAGGAAACTAATATGCCAATGGCCGCATTACCATTAGCTGGAGCAGCGTTAGCAGGAGGGGCCGCATTATCTGCCTTCGGCGGAGGAAGAAAAGGCGCTCGCCCTGCGCAATCACAGAGTGAGTCGCGTGGTGGTTTCCAAACCTATCCACAGGAGTTAAGGAATGCCTATCTAAAGCAATTCTTACCTCAATCACTTGCTCAATCGCAAGGTCCTTACCAAACTACTCCTATGGGACAAGCAGATACAGGTCCTTTTGCCTCTCAAAGTTTGCAACAACTTCAGCAATACTTTAACCAAAATGGCAGCCCTTTTGGTGGAAATGGTGGAGCAAAGCCACTTGGGGTAATTGAAGATTTCAACCCTTATCAGATACAAGCATTGACACAACTGGCTCAGGGCGCTGGAACCGGCAGTGGTAATCCTGCAGAGCTTGGTAACGAGCTTGCTCCCTATCAGAATCTCTATAATGAGAACGTACTTAATCCGACATTGGAAAGTATCAACAGACAACGTGATATTGCGCTTGCAAGTGCTGGCGCACAAAATAATGGTAATCTTGGAGCCCAGAATAGTTCGGCATACGGTACTTATCTTGGACAACTTCAGAATGATTATAACAACATGCAACGTGCTGCTCAGGCAGAGGGTTTCCAAGGTGCTTTGGGACTCCGCCAGCAAGGTATCGGTGAAAGACGCCAATCATTGATGGACCTGCTCAACTCCGGTACGGCCATTCAAGAGCAGAACCAGCAATATTTGAATTACTTGCAACCCCAACTACAAGCAGCGTTGCCTCAAAATCGCACAGCAAATCTTGGCGCATTGCTCAATATGATTCCAGGTGAAAGCCCGACTTCTTCGGGTACTTCCACTGGTGAAGTTGCAGGCAAGCCTAATGCGGCTGCGAGATGGGGTGCAGGGTTACAAGCGCTTGGATCAGCAGGACTCAATTATGGCAATTTCATGGGTCAAGGTGGGGGCGGACTTCAGAACTTAGGCGGCGGTATGGGCGGTACTTTTGGTAACAATGTTTGGGGAGCCGCTCCACAAGCAGGGGCCCTCGGCGCAGGCATGTATGGTGTGCAGCCACAAATTCCAGGAAGCGTAGGCCTGGGTGGCAGACTATCCGGCGGTTACGGTGGAATTGCTGGTGGAAATCGCGGTTTTAACCCAGCTTATGGATATAGATAGGAGATTATCATGGCAGGATTCTTTGAGAACTTTGGTAACTCATTGGGTAGTCTAACTAACAATCCGCAGTTTATTGCTGCGCTTGGACAGATCAATCCGGGTGTTGGTCAATCCTTGACACAGGCGGCATTATTGCAACAGCAGCAACAAGAGGAAGCTCGTCGTCAGCAGGATTTTCAAAATCAGCAGGCTGAGCAACAACGAGCAATGATGCTCCAGCAGAAGCTGCCAGAAATATTGCAGAATATCGATTGGAGTAACCCACAATCTGCGCAATCTGCTCTGGCATCTGCAGGACTCAAGCCTCAGGAAATAGCCACGTTGTTTAATATCCATGCTGGCAACCAAGAGCTTGGTTTCCGTGGCGAAGAAATAGGATTGAAGCGTCAAGGTTTAGGACTGGAACAGCAGGCAATGAGTCTCAGACAACAACAACTCATGAATGAATTAGCTGGGGGCGTATCGCCTTCTGAAGCTGCAAAGATTGAGAAAGAGCTTCGTGCTGAAGTGGCTAAAGAATCGGGTGAATACAAAACCGTCAAGCACGCATATAATAAAGTGAAAGAAGCTGCATCAAATCCTTCTGCTGCAAATGACATTGCTCTCACATTCGGCTTCATGAAACTTATAGATCCTCCTTCAACGGTTAGAGAGAGTGAAGTTGCAAGCGCAGAAAATGCTGCTGGTGTTCCAGAAAGAATCAGAAATATATACAATAAGGCTTTGAGTGGCCAGAGACTGACTCCGGAACAACGAGCAGACTTTGTGAAAAGCGCTAAAGGACAGTACAAAACTTATGTGATAAATTATAAGGAAGTATCATCCCAGTATAAGAATCTCGCCGAAAAGTATCAGGTTAATCCTGAGAATGTGGTGTTGTTTAAGCCAGATGAATTGGGTGCAGAAGAGGCTATTCCTCAGCGTGGGTTGCAAAATTTATCGAATGAAGAAATTCAAAGCATGCTGCAAAATTATGGTAGGTAACAATGGAATTTTCTAAAGAAGAACTTCTACAGGAACTACAAAGACGTCAGTCTCAGGATGGATTTGCCAATACTCTGGGTCGAGGTGCCGGGATGGTAGGTCGTGCTTTAGCATCTGGCGTTGCTGGACTTGCTAATCTTCCTCAACTTGCCTCCAACATAGGGGCAATAGGTGGAAGATATGTAGGAGAAAAACTTCGTGGAGAGAAAATTCCAACTGCAGTTGAACAATATCCTTATCCAAGTGAGAAAGCGAAAGAGTTGATAGACAAGCTTTCTGGCGGAAAATTCGCTCCTAAGACTTTTGGGGAGCGCGCAGCGTCATCTGCTGTGGAATTTGCAGGTGGCGGAGGACTCGGTAGTCTAGCAGCCAGAGGACTTGGGAAGGCTATACCAGCTTTCTTACCTCAAACTGTAGGAGAGCTTGCTCCACTTGCTGGTGCCGGAATAGGTGCTGAAGCTGGACAAGAATTATTGCCAGAACATCCTGCTCTTGGAGCACTCGGAGGTGCGTTGCTGGGCGGTAAGGTTGGATCCGTCTCTTTAAAAAGACCTAGTGTCGCAGAGAAAGAGTTCTTTAATCGTGAAGGTAACTTGGAGCAGGCCGTCCCAATGGAGCAAGCCGGAGGCCTAATCAAGAAGGGCGCTGCTAAGTATAGAGAGATTGCTGGCGAAGAGGCCTCTAAATTGTTTGGAGCAGCTGAAAATCTAATCGATGAAAATGCTCGCATCCCTTTAAGCAAAACATCCAAAACTATCGAAGCTTCGTTGGGAGGAAAGACCGCTCAACATGAAAGTCTTTTGAGGGAATCTCCCGCTGGGAAGTTATTGGGAAGAATTAGGGCAGATATACTTCAGAACGATGGTCATTTGCCTTATGAAACGGCAAAGCTCTATAAGGATGAACTCTCTGATTTGATCACCACGCACGGTCAATTGGGCAATAAAGCGCAAGGTAGAATCAAGCATATCGAAGGAATATTGGAGCGCGAGATTAAGGATAATCTCAAATCCACCAATCCTAAAGGGTATGAAGCTTTGTCAAAGGCGAACGAATTTTATTCAAGCCTGAGTTCAAGAGACCGGGATATTTTTAATATGCTTATCAAGGAGGAAACTCCAACCGGCGCATTTAAGTCTGTCTTGTCTGATGTGAAGCGGGCAGATGCAGATAAAATGGAAGTTGCAATGAAGCATTTAGCGCCCGACCATAGAGCGCAACTCAGTGCTACGATGATAAATGAACTTGGAAAGAATAATCAGAATGAATTTATCACGGAGAACTTTTTCCGTAGCTTCAATGGATTAGAACCAAATGCTCAAAAAATAGTATTGTCCGGTCTGCCAAAAGCTTCTCAGGATAAGTTTATCGAATTAGCTGGTGTAGGGGAGGGTCCAGGAAGATTCCTGACGGAAGGCGCGGCAGGGGTGCTCGGAGCTCAATATGGTGGGCTTCCAGGTTTGCTTGCTGGTCTTGTTGCTGGTAATATTCCTGCCAGACTAATAGGCGCGCCATCTTTTATAAATTCTATCTACAGAGCATCTAAGATCAGAGACCTAGGGAAGCAGAAGAGCTTTGTAAGTGAATCCATGAAACAAATAAAACAAACCCATCCCGAACTTAAGCAAGACATCGATAAATTCGAGCACGCTTATACAAATCCTGAACAAGCGTCATCGCCGCAGCCGGAGTTTTCCAGAGAAGAGTTAGAAGCTGAATTGCAAAGACGCGCCCTAAATAATCAGTAATTGAAAAATAACAGGCATAATAGAATCGAAAGTTGATGCATTACATGTTTTTGTTTGCTACAATTTAGAATCTTTATAGGAGATTCTATTATGCCTCAAATGGGTGTTGTGCGTGCGGAAGGAGTGTCTACAGCTGCTCTTCTGCCAACTGATAAATTCGTAATTCAACGTTTTGGTGCTAACGGTCTAAATCAATGGTCTCCTTTCGAGGCTCTGATTTCTGAGATCAGCACACTATTTCTTGGCGGCGCTACAGTTTTAGGAATTGGAACTGTAACGCTTGCGGCTGGAACGGCCACTGTTGCTTTACCTGCTATTGCAGCTGGTAGTGTTGTGATGCTTACCGAAGCAAATGCTACGCCGAATGCTCTAGGTTATGTCATCACTCCCGGGACTGGATTTGTAATTCATTCTGGGTCGGGTGCTGATACTTCTAGCGTGTCGTATGTAGTTCTGAGCTAGGGTAAACGATGGTAGATTTAAGCCAGTTAGATGAAGATTTCCTCGTGGCCTACAGCAAGGTTCGGGTGAAAGCTTTAGAGAATGGTTTAAATATCAATCCGTATCGAGGCTTTATCAATCTATTTGATCATGCCGAGAGATGGAGATCTATAAATTCCGATTCAGCTATTATGTCGGCAGTTATAGAGTTGGAGATGGCGGGAAGCCCATTTTTGTCAGAGGTACTCAGTTCTGCCGCGACAGGACGTACTTTGACAGATTGGAATCCCAAGGAAAAGCCTGGGTTCGATTGGCACAACTGGGGCGAAGCATTGGATGTAGTTGTTAAACCAGCTGATCCATTTGCGACGGAAGATGTTGCCTTGAGAAAGAACATACTTGCAGATATTGCGAGGGAAGAGGGACTGTTTGTGACGATGGGATCAACCTTGAATCATGAAATAGTGCATATTCAGTGTAGGGACAAAAATCCTTACGATGTTTACGGTCCGGAGGCCGTAGACGCCGAAATGTACAGGAGATACAAAGATGACCATACAAACGGTTGATACTCAATTTATACCGTTCTTTGAGGCCCAAACAACAAGCGCTAATTCTGCTGGATTTCCATTTCTGCTCCCGAAGGGAACAGCATGTTTAAAATTTTGGGGAACGTGGGATGGGGCAACAATATTATTCCAAACAATTACGCCATTTGATAACACGTACTGGGTTCCTATCCTTAATCTCAGCGGTGCAGTTATGTCCTTCACCCAAGATGGTCAGGTTACTTTGGAAAATGTGGTTTACGGTGATCTTATTCGTTGTGTTCTTTCCAATGCTGGCGGCTCTACTAACCTTAATGTAACGGCTCAGATAATCTAATGGCAGATATCAAAATCATTACTGGTGGCGGTGGCGGAGGTGGTGGTTACACTACCATCCAAGAGAATGGATCTAATCTGCCTCAAGAAAGTACATTAAATTTTGTTGGTGCCGCTGCAGTTGTCACCGATGATCCTGGCAGTGCTCGCACTAATGTTACATTTGCCATGACGCTGGATGATATCGCTGGGTTAACTCCAACTCTAGGAACTGCCATTGTGGGGAATGGTACGCATTTTGTTAGTGGCACAGCTTCTAACATTAGTGCCAATTATACTCCCATCAATTACACGGCTACCAGTATCTACGTTGAGGGCAACCTGCAGGGTATTGATACAGAGTTAGGCGATATTATTGCTACTGGCGTGCTCGGGCCGTTTTCCGCGGGATCGGTACTATACTCGAATGGTACGATCATCACGCAAGATAATGCCAATTTCAATTGGAATGATGCCAACTACACACTAGCCCTCACCCAGCCCTCTAGTCTCTTGACAGCAGAAACCGTTCTTAAAATAACGAGCGATCCCTCAGGGTCCCATGGCCATGGACAGCACATCGAGTTATCCGGTAATCCTGGTGGTGGCGCAACGATATTCCGTACAGACGGCGGATTGAATGATAGTTGGATCCAGATTTATGGTGGCGGTATGGCTACTTCTGGTGGGGCTATCTATCTCAATGGTAATAATTCTACAGGCGGTGGAACGGGTGGTGTTCAAACCACTTTTGGTCTGAATACGTCTTCTTTCCAGATGTATGATTACACAGAATCTATCCTGTTATTCCAATTGAATAACGCTGGCGTCTTGAATCTTCCAATGCTAACGGCAAATTCTGCTCTTGCTACGGACGGATCAAACAATGTAACCGCTATAGCCTCTTCCACTGCCGGATATGTTCTGACATCAAATGGAGCCGGCTCTGCTCCTACTTTCCAGCCCGCAACAGGTGGTGGTGGATTTAGTTGGGTTGTCGTCACTAGCAGTACCTTGATGACACCAAATACTGGTTACATCGTTAACGCTGTGAGTCAAATTACCCTGACACTGCCACTTGCATTTGCGGCTGGCGCGGAAGTACGCATCGTCGGCTACGCTGGTGGTTGGACTATTGATCAGGCATCTAGTCAATCTATCGCATGGGGCAATACAAGTACAACACTCGGAACTTCGGGACATTTAACATCGACTGAAGTCACCGATTGTTTGGACATAGTAGCAGTGAATGCGAATACCACATTCGTGGTAGCGGATTCAAATGGTAATATAACAGTCGTATAGGGATAAGAGGGATATAATGGCAACAAATAATAGTATTAATACCAATAGTTTGACCAATGGTCAGTTGTGGATCGGTTCCACAGGCGCAAACCCAGTTTCGGCAGCACCTACTAGCAGCGGAAGTACTTTAACTATCACCACGGGTGCTGGCTCGCTTAACTTTGACATCACAGCTCCCGTTAGCGTTGCTAATGGTGGCACTGGTGCTACGAGCTTAACTGCTCATGGTATCCTGGTTGGTGAAGGAACTTCGGCAGTTGTATCTAAAACTCTCAGTAACGGTCAATTGCTTATCGGTAGTACAGGGGCTGATCCTGCGCAGGCTACTCTCACAGCAGGTACCGGCATCAGCATCACAAATGGAGCAGGAACCATTACGATTGCTGCTACTGTCACTGGAGAAACATGGACTGATGTCACAGGAACCACTCAAACTATTGCTCCAAGTAATGGATACACAGCTAGCAATGCTTCACCTGTAGCTTTTGCATTGCCAACTACAGCTGCCTATGGCACTATCTTCGAAATCAGTACTGGTACCACTGCTGGTGGATGGACTGTAACTCAAGCTGCTGGACAATCGATTCAATTTGGTGATGTGGCGACTACGACTGGTGTTACCGGATCTTTAGCATCTACCATGAAAGGCGATTCGATTCGCGTGCTTTGCACTGTGGCCAATACCACATTCCAAGTACTCAGCAGCACAGGCAATATCACTTACGCATAGGATGAAGCATGGCGACCCAAAATTCAGTCAACGATATCTACTTGCCCACTGCCGGTGGAACAATGACTGGCAATTTGGTCAACTTCACGTCTTCGGATGTTACCACTACGGCGTCTAGTAGTGGTAGCTCCTACACGATCAATAAAGCGCTTAGTGATATCTTTGATATTACTTTGACAGCGAACTGTACGCTCAGCTTTAGCAATATTCCTGCTAGCAACACCACTACATTCATCGTGATATTGAGACAGGATGGTACAGGCAGCAGGACCGTCACTTGGCCCGCAGCCGTGACTTGGGCTAGTGGCTCAACTCCGACATTAAATACGGCAGCGAATGCAGTTGATATCTTTACTTTCCTCACTGATAACGGGGGCACTACTGTATATGGGTTTACTACAGGTACGGAACCTATTCAAGCCTATGTGGAAGTGGAAAATAATGGCACTCCTGTCACAAGACGGAATATACTCAATTTTGCTGCAACTGGTATCGTAGCAACTGACGATTCTGGAAACTTCAGTACAGATATTACCTTAGCTAGTGGTATTAGTGGATGGAATGGATTTGCATCTAGCGGAGTATTGGTCGAGACCGCAACTAATACTTATACTGCACGCACAATAACCGGAACAACAAATTCAATCACCGTTACCAATGGCGATGGTGTTTCAGGCAACCCGACTCTCGCTGTTGCCTCTACATACGCTGGCGGATCGAGCATTGCTACGGTAGGCACAATAACTAGTGGTACATGGAATGGATCAGTAGTTGGTTCGACGTATGGCGGAACTGGTGTCAATAATGGCGCCA
>Ga0210391_10000653_pt1 | contig 34595 bp, 24 predicted proteins | sample IncBWC12OmetaG_FD_160573 | JGI IMG/M metagenome (GOLD analysis project Ga0210391, IMG submission 160573) | Forest soil microbial communities from Barre Woods Harvard Forest LTER site, Petersham, Massachusetts, United States - Inc-BW-C-12-O ... | reverse complement strand
TACCAAACACATAACCTTTCCCTCACGGGAGGCAGTTCCCAATACAGATATGCCTTGAGTGTAGGTTATGAGACGGATGACGGTATCATCATCGGCAATGACTACAGCCGCTACACGGTTCGGTTGAACAATGAGTTTACGCCTGCCACGTGGCTAAAAATCGGGACCACGGCCTCTTGGGCCGGACAACCCTCCCAGAATGTTCCCACGAGCACTATTACGGAGGATGCGTATCGAGCGGCGCCTACGGTTCCGGCCATGGTCGGTGGAAAATTCGGAAATACTTCTGCTTACCAGAATGTGGGTAATCCTATCCTGGATGCCCAAAGCACGAATGACCTCAGTCACAATAATAGACTTCAGGGAAACGTTTACGTTGAAATAAAGCCCATCCCCTCGGTGACCTTAAAGTCTGCCTTCGGTGATGAGTTGAATTTCTACGATGACCGTGCATACACCTATCAACATCCAAATGATACTACTTTCTTTAATGTGAGTGGGGGATCTCAGGGGGCGACAAGGAGCGTTTTGAACATAAGCAATTCAAAATATTATCATTGGGTATGGACCAATACCATTGGCTTCGATAAAGATTTTGGGCGAAGCAGGTTGAGCCTCCTTGCAGGCACGGAAGCCCAAAAATATTATAATGTAGGTTTCTCCGCTTACCGGTACAGTGTTCCTCCCATTCCAAGTGAATGGTACCTGCAGGATGGCGATCAGAATTTCCAATACAACAACAGCACAGTCGACGAATATACCACGAACTCCTACCTGGGGAGAATTTTCTACAGCTTCGACGGGCGGTATCAATTCACGGGCAATTTCAGGGCAGACGGGGGTTCGGTATTCTCAGCCCAACACCGTTGGGGGTACTTTCCGGGGGTCAGTGCCGGTTGGGTGATCAGCAGCGAGAAGTTCATGCAAAACCAGAAGACCTTTCAACATTTGAAATTAAGGGCCAGTTGGGGAGAGCTTGGAAACTCGAACATCCCTTCAGATGCCTCTATTCAAACAAACATTTCGAATATCCCCTATTTTTTCAACAGCGGAAATTCCGGGGGCACACAGGGAAGTGTCACGGGTCAGATCGTTCCGCAGGTAAAGGACCTCGGATTGAACTGGGAAGTGGTAAAGGAAGCGGATTTCGGTTTGGAATACGGGATTTTGAATAACCACCTGACCGGGGAACTGGACGTGTACGATAAAAAAGCCACCAATGCCTTGATCTATGTGCGTGTACCCGGCACCTTCGGGAGCCAGAACAACCCCAGCAGCACCATTACCCCGGGAGACGAGCTGATCAATGCGGCGACGATAGATAACAAAGGATTGGAATTTTCCGCCCGCTGGCACGATAATATCAATCGCAACCTCTCATATTTCGTCGGGGGCAACCTCACTTACAACAAGAATACGGTCACCAGCCTGAACGGCGGGTTGCCATTTTTCGACGGGAATATCAACGGCTATTTTACCACGGAAACCAAGCCGGGCTATCCGATCGGGGCCTTCTTCATGCGGCAGGTGATTGGGGTGTTCCAAAACCAGGCACAGGTCGACAATTACACGGATAAAAACGGAAATCTGCTCGAACCCGATGCAGGGCCAGGCAGCCTGATCTATAAATTCAATTCGAATGGTACGATCGATACGACCTACCAGGGCGCTTATCAACCCAAATTGTACATAGGTATAAACGGAGGGGTTACCTGGAAATCCTGGGACTTGTCCCTGGATATTTATTCCAACCTGGGAAACCGTGTGTATAATGGCAAGGAGCAGGCCCGGGTGACGACTACCGATAATGTGGAGAAAGCGGTGGCCACCAGTTACTGGACCCAATCGAACAAATCCGAAACGCAACCGGCGGCGAACGGGGGAAACCAACCGGCCTCCTCTTATTTTATTTCTTCAGGCTCCTTCGTGCGACTCAACAACCTTGTCATAGGGTACAATATGCCTTCCAGGATGCTGGACCGGCAAAAGGTAATATCCAGCCTCAGGATTTTCGTTAATGGGCAAAACCTTGTAACCCTCAAGAAATATGATGGCTTTTCCTCCGAATTACCAGGTAGTCAGGCCACCAATGCGGGGATCGAGATGGGCACATATCCGACCACAAGGATTTTTGCCTTCGGAATAAACCTCGGGCTGTGATTACTGGAACAACAATTGCATAAGTTTAAATCGATTGTAATGAAATATACATGGCTCATAATTTTTTGCGTTGCCGCCCTGGGGGTTGGTTGCTCGAAAAACTTCTTGAATGTTCCTGTCCAGGGACAAGGGGCCGCTTCCGTGGATCCACAGGTTGCCCTGAACTATGTAATAGGAGCTTACAACGCGCTCATTACGCCTGACCCGACTCAATCGGAATTCGGCCAATATGATATTCACGGCATTTATTTCATAACGGTAACGAATATCATGTCCGATGACGCTGATAAAGGAAGCTATCCTGCGGATCAACCGATGGCCGGAGACCTCGATAATTTCACTGAAACCTCGGACAATACGTACATAGCGGGGCTTTGGCGTGGATATTATGCGGGCATTTCCCGCGTCAATATTGCGATGGCGGCACTTGCAGAGACGGGAGGTGCCCTGCCTGCTGCTACGGTCACCACGCAGACCGCCGAAATGCGGTTTTTGCGCGCGTACCTTTACTTCAACCTGGTACGCATGTTCGGGGGTGTGCCTCCGGTAGTCACCGTGGCTAATCCCCAGGCACCGGACAGCAGCTTTTTCGTGAGGGCGTCGGCCAGCTATATTTATAGTAATATCATTCTTCCGGATTTACAGTTTGCCGTAGCCAATTTGCCCTTGAAATCCGCTCAGCCCGTGGGACGGGCCACCAAGGGGGCCGCGGAAACTTTGCTGGCTAAAGTGGACCTCTACTTAAAGAACTGGCAGGAAGCCGATAGCCTGACATCGGACGTCATTTCTTCGGGACAATACGCGCTCATGCCGGATTACTCCATTCTTTGGCGCCAGGCGGGGGATAACTGCGCGGAATCGGTCTTCGAGGTGGAGACGGGCATATATGGGAATGCCGACTACGGCATACCCGGATATGTCGAATACCAGGGACCCCGGCAGGATAATGGAATGGGAATTCCTACGACCCCCTGGAATAATCCCGGATTCAACCAACCCGCGGGTGACGACGGATACGGTTTCGACGACCCTTCCACGAGCCTGCAGGCTTCCTACGAAGCGGGTGACCTGAGACAAGCGTCCACCATCATCAACTTACCAGCCGGAGGTCCTTCGGACACCCTGTTCGATGGCTTCGTGGTTCCTACCATGGTGGGCACCAGCGCCAGGTACAATTATAAGGCATATCACAGCGAGATCCTGCCCGAGGGTACCATACCCCAAATCGAAGTATTTGACGGGGACAGGAGCAATTGCCAGAAGAACCTGCACATACTGCGCTACGCAGAAGTATTGTTGATCAAAGCCGAGGCGCAAAACGAGCTGGGAGGAACCGGAAACGCCGCGGCCTACCTGAATATGGTTCGTGCCAGGGCGGGCCTGGGACCAACTTCCGCTTCCGGCCAGTCCAATATGAGGTTGGCCATTTGGAACGAACGCCACGTGGAACTCGCCATGGAACATGACCGCTTTTGGGACATTGTCCGGCAAGGCCGGGCGGCCCAGATCATGAATGCTTCGGGTAAAACGTTTATGGCGGGAGTCAATGAAATTATGCCGATCCCTTCTTCGGAAATAGCCGTTAGCGGGGGCAAGCTGACTCAAAATCCAGGATATGAATAAATTCAAACCATATCAAGTCTATCAATTTAAAAATCAATTAGTATGAAAACGAGTAATCGAAAACTGGGAATGTGGATTATAGGTGTATCCATCATTGCCGCAGGCAGTGTATTTACTGCCTGTTCAAAGAACAATGGAGGGGGAACTACTACTCCGGTAGGACCCACTAATCCCGGGGGCTATGATTCGTCTGAGCAGATTCAGACCACTGCGTTGTTGTCCTATTGGCCCTTTAATGGAAACCTGACGGACGTCAAGGGAGGCCTTTCAGCCACCAATTCGGGAGCCACTTTTTCGACGGGGATGTTGTCCGGTACCTCGGCCTTCCAGGGATCCAGTACGGGTTATGCTACCATTAGCAACCCCGGGTCTGCCATTCCTGCCATGCAAAGCTTTACCGTTTCGGTTTGGATCAATACTCCACAGATCGCCAGCGGAGGAAGTGAAGAGGCCTTTTTCCAACTGGCGGACTCCACTCAGTGGCAGTCCAACATCCACCTTGGAATCATACCTTCTACCTCTACGGACACGATCAAACTGGGTTTAAAGATGCAAAACTGGCCCGGGGGCGCTGCCATTTCCTACCAGACCTATTACATGGACGCCTACCTGGATACGGCTGTAAGCAAATGGACCCATGTCGTAGTGACCTACAATGGGGCATCCTCTACCGTAAACGTGTATGAGAACGGTACGGTTATCCCGGTAGAAGGACCTTATACCACCTATCCTGGTTACGTCGGATTGGAAATGTTCCAGGCCGATCCCGGAACTCCTCCCGCAGGTGGTACTCCGAACTCGAACCCCAACGGCGCAACCCCCTGGGGAAATCTGCAGTTTAAATATGCGACTGGTATCGTATTCGGCGCATGGAGTGTCAATACCGTACCTCCTCTGTCCGACAATGGCACCGAGCCCTGGGCAGGAAACTACCTGGGTGCTATGGAACACCTGAGGGTTTACAATACCGCCCTTAGCGCCAGCGACGTCAAATCGCTCTATATTCTGGAACAGGCTGGATTCTAAGGTCACCTGACCATATTCTTCTTATCTGATGAGGTTGTCCTGTTTTGCAGGACAACCTCATTATTATCAATATTGACCAGATGAAAAAGTATTGGCTTGTACCGGCAGTGTTTGTAGTCCTGTCGGCGTGTTCGAAAAAAGGATCGGTCCAGCCTCCCGCACCCCAACCTTTTTTTTTGACTTCCCTTACGGTAAGTGGAATGGACAGTGTAGGTGAGTATTACTATAATGTAAGTGACACTACGACGATCCGGATGACCTTTTCTTCGTCGGTGAAACAAGCCAGCGTACAGAACAACGTGTACATAGCCAACATTGGGGGAATCCCTATTCCAGGAACGTATTCCTATCCGAATGATTCGACCATCTTGTTGCAGCCTTCCTCTCCCCTGACGACGCTTTCATCCTATCTTTTCAAAATCACGGCCGGATTGGAATCCACACTCAGCGATTCCATCAGGAGCACCCTGACCGTTCCCTTCATCACCTCCATCGACACCAGCGACAAATTCCCGAGGATCAGCGACTCGGCCCTCCTGACGCTGGTGGAACAACAAACCTTCAACTATTTCTGGAGCGGCGCCGATGCGAACAGCGGCATGGCCAAGGAGCGGATGACCCAGTCCCAGGTCACCACAGGAGGCAGCGGCTTCGGCATCATGGCCATGCTGGTGGGCGTACAGCGCGACTTCATTACGCGTGCCCAGGCCCTGGCCCGCGTCACGACCATCGTGAACTTTTTAACCAATAATGCAACGCGTTTCCATGGCGCTTTCTCTCACTGGATGAACGGGTCTACCGGGGCAACCATCCCCTTCGGCACCCAGGACGACGGAGGCGACATCGTGGAAACCTCCTATATGATGGAGGGGCTGCTGTGCGCCCGCCAATTCTTCAACAGCACGAGCGATCCAAACGAAATCGCCCTGCGCGCCGCCATCAACAACCTTTGGCAGGGCGTGGATTGGAACTGGTACCGGCAGGGGGGTCAGAATTCCCTGACCTGGAACTGGAGTCCGGACTTTGGATGGGCTATCAACGTACAGATTACGGGGTGGTGCGAGGCTATGATTGCTTATGTACTGGCGGCCTCCGGTCCGGTGGATACGGCCGATATACCCAAAATCGTTTACGATAACGGTTGGGCGCAAAACGGGGGAGAAAAGAACGGGAATGCCTTTTATGGAATAACGCTTCCCCTTGGTCCCGCAGTGGGCGGCCCCTTGTTCTTTGCCCACTATTCCTTCCTGGGCATCAACCCGAATAACCTGACGGATGCCTACGCCAATTATTGGACCCAGGATACCGCCCACTCCATGATTAATTACCTGTATTGTGTGGCCAACCCGGCGCACTTCAATGGATATGGTCCCAATTGCTGGGGCCTGACCGCCAGTGACGACAACAACGGATATTCCGCTCACTCGCCTACCAATGACGACGGCGTGATTTCCCCCACTGCGGCGATTTCTTCCATACCCTATACACCCACCGAGTCCCTGAATGCGTTGAGGTTCTTTTACTATAAGTTGGGAAACAAGATCTGGGGCCAATACGGGTTCATCGACGCCTTCAACCTGACCAGTATTTGGTTCGACAATGACTACCTGGCCATCGACCAGGGCCCACAGATCGTGATGATCGAAAACTACCGGACGGGGTTACTGTGGAGCCTTTTTATGAGTTGCCCCGAAATTCAGACCGGGATGCAGAAATTGGGATTCAGCAGTCCTTACCTTTAGATCTAAATTGCTCCTCACTATGAGATACGTGCTGCTCGCACTGGCCACGACCCTTATGCTTTCCACAGGCGCCCAGACGCCCGGCCCCGCGGGCCGCGAAAAGATGGACGCCTTCATCGACGCCCTGATGAAGAAAATGACCCTCGCCGAAAAGATCGGCCAACTCAACCTGCCCGGCGCCGGAGACATTACCACCGGCCAGGCCTCCAATTCGGACATCGGAAAGAAAATCAAAGACGGCCAGGTGGGCGGTCTGTTCAATATTAAAACGGCCGTAAAGATCAGGGCCGTTCAACAAGTGGCCGTGGAGCAAAGCAGAATGAAAATCCCATTGATCTTTGGCATGGACGTCATCCACGGATACGCTACCGAATTTCCCATACCCCTGGCCCTGTCCTGCACCTGGGACCCCGTGCTCGTCGAAAAGAGCGCCCGTATTGCCGCTACCGAGGCCAGCGCCGACGGGATCGATTGGGCCTTCAGCCCCATGGTGGACATAGCCAGAGACCCGCGCTGGGGGCGTATCGCCGAAGGCGCAGGTGAAGACCCTTATCTGGGCTCAAAAGTAGCCGCGGCAATGGTGAGGGGCTACCAGGAAGACCTGACCCACAATACGGATATCATGGCCTGCGTAAAGCATTACGCCCTCTACGGGGCGGCCGAAGCGGGGAGGGATTACAATACCACGGACATGAGCCGTGTACGAATGTTCAATGAATATTTGCCTCCGTATAAAGCCGCGGTCGATGCCGGCACGGGTAGTGTCATGTCTTCCTTCAACGAAGTGGACGGGGTGCCCGCATCAGCCAATAAATTCCTTATGACGGATGTGTTGAGGCATAAGTGGGGTTTCAAAGGCTTTGTCGTTACCGACTATACCGCCATTAACGAAATGGTCGCCCATGGCATCGGGGACCTCCAGATTTGCGCCGCCAGGGCGCTGATGGCAGGGATTGACATGGACATGGTTGGAGAAGGATTCCTGACAACCCTGTCAAAGTCCTTGCAGGAAGGACGCGTCACCCTGGCCGCGATCGACCTGGCCTGCCGCAGGGTTTTGGAGGCCAAGTATAAACTGGGGCTGTTCCAGGACCCCTACAAAAATTGTAACCCCGCGCGGGCCAGTGAAATCTTCACGCCCGAAAACCGGCGCGTGGCCCGGGACATTGCCGCCCAAAGCTTCGTGTTATTGAGGAACCAGGGAAACCTCCTGCCCCTCGGGAAAACGGGCAAGATCGCCGTGATCGGACCCCTGGGCAATACCCGTGAGAACATGGTGGGAACCTGGGCAGTGGCGACCGATGGGAGTAAAGCCGTTTCACTGATGGACGGGTTGCAGGCGGCCGGAGTAACCGCGACTTACGCAAAGGGCGCCAATGTCGTCCCCGATTCCCTGTACAATACGCGCATCGACGTTTTCGGGAAACCCACGCCCTGGGACAGCCGGCCCGAGTCGGACATGATTGCGGAAGCAGTCGGCCTGGCGAATAATTCTGATGTCGTGATCGCCGCGCTGGGCGAATCGGCTGAAATGACGGGAGAAAGCAGCAGCCGGTCGGACATCGGCATCCCCGAGAACCAGGTCCGCCTCCTGAAGGCCCTGCTGGCCACCGGGAAGCCCGTGGTGCTCGTCCTGTTTACCGGCCGCCCCCTGGCCATTCCCTGGGAAAACCGGCACGTGCCGGCCATATTGGACGTTTGGTTCGGTGGCACCGAAGCAGGGAATGCCATTGCCGATGTCCTCTTCGGGGACGTCAATCCATCCGGGAAGCTCACGACCACCTGGCCCCAGAATGTAGGTCAAGTCCCCTTGTACTACAACCACAAGAATACGGGTCGTCCCTTACCGGAGGGAGCCTGGTTTCAGAAGTTCAGGTCCAATTACCTGGATGTTTCCAACGATCCCGTGTATCCCTTCGGTTACGGGTTGAGCTATACGAGCTTCAAGTACGGGCCGGTAACGCTCAGCACCACGAGCCCCAGGGAAGCGCTCACGGCCTCGGTTACGGTGACGAATACGGGCGCCATAGCGGGCAAGGAAGTCGTCCAGTTGTACACTCACCAACTGGTAGGCAGCATCACACGGCCGGTAAAGGAACTGAAAGGGTTCCAAAAAATCGACCTGGCTCCCGGGGAAACGAAAACCGTGACATTCCGGATTACGCCCGAAGACCTGAAGTATTATAACGAAAATCTGGAACATATATTCGAGCCCGGTGACTTCGACATCATGATCGGAGGAAATTCAAAAGACGTGCAAACGGCACGGGTGCATTGGACAAAATAATGTATTCATGAAACGACTCATACTAGCGCTACTCGTCTGCCTATGCAGTTGCGCGCAAGCCCAGGACGACATCTATCATGCGGCGAACCGCCCCCGAAACCTATCGGATTCGGCCCTGGTGGATTTGGTAGAGCACCAGACCTTCCGGTATTTCTGGGACTTCGCCCATCCCGTCAGCGGACTGGCCAGGGAACGGAGCAACCAAACATACGATTACGGGCAGGAGGTGGTGACCATTGGCGGCTCGGGTTTCGGGATCATGGCCATTATAGCGGCCACCGAACGCGGCTGGGTATCCAGGGATTCCGCCGTGGCGCGCATGAACAAAATCGTGCGCTTCCTTTGGAAGGCGGACAGCTATCATGGGATCTTCCCCCACTGGCTGAACGGGGCAACGGGAAAAACCGTCCCTTTCAGCCGCAAAGACGACGGGGCGGATATCGTGGAGACTGCCTATTTGTTCCAGGGACTCCTTTGCGCGCGTCAATATTTCAACCGTGACAACCCCGGGGAACGTTCCATCCGGGACCATATCAATTGGATGTGGGACCAGGCCGAATGGGACTGGCACACCCGCGGAGGCCTGGACCTGCTGTACTGGCACTGGAGCCCTAACAACGGGTGGGCCATGAATTTCGAGCTTAGGGGATACAACGAGGCCCTGATCACGTACGTCATGGCGGCCTCTTCGCCCCGTTACCCGATTTCTCCCGATGTCTATCACCGGTGCTGGGCGGTGAGCGATCATTTCCGTAACGGAAAGGAATATTATGGCTATAAGCTACCCCTGGGATTTGATTATGGCGGTCCCTTGTTCTTTTCCCATTATTCCTTCCTGGGCCTGGATCCGCGTGGACTGAAGGACCGTTATGCGGATTATTGGATCCAAAACCAGAACCAGACGTTGATCAATTATACGTATTGCACGAAAAACCCCGGGAACTATAAAGGATACGGCGAGAATTGTTGGGGGCTGACAGCCGGCGATACCTACTACGGGTATGACGCGAATTCCCCCACCAACGACCACGGGACGATCACCCCGACGGGGGCGCTTTCGGCCTTCCCCTATACTCCGGCGCTTTCCATGAAAGCCCTCCGCCATTTCTACGACGACCTGGGCGATAAAATATGGGGGGAATATGGGTTTGTGGATGCCTTTAACGAATCCAGGGATTGGTACGCCAAATCGTACCTCGCCATTGACGAAGGGCCCATCGTGGTCATGATTGAAAACTACCGTTCGGGTCTTTTTTGGAAATTGTTCATGAGCTGCCCCGAAATACAAAATGGGTTAAAAAGGTTGGGTTTCGTATCTTCACGACCCTAATCGAAGACCTATGTTAAAGTGGTGTGTTCTCGCCGTCTCGTTGTACGCCGTGGCGCCGGCGCAGGCGCAAAAACCTCCCTTTTGGGATGACATCCAAGCCTTCAAAGCCCAGGACAGCCTGACCCCGCCACCCAAAGGCGCTATCCTCTTCATAGGCAGCTCTTCCTTCACGCGCTGGAAAGATTACCAAAGTTATTTTCCCGGGTACACCATCATCAACCGGGGTTTTGGCGGGTCAACCCTTCCGGACCAGACCAGGTATGTAGATGCCATCGTCACGCCCTATCAACCCAAGGAAATCGTCATTTATTGTGGGGAAAACGATATAGCCGACAGCCTGGATTCCAAGGTGGTAGCCGACCGTTTCAAGGACCTCTTCAACGCCATCAGGGCCCGTCTTCCGGACGTACCCATCGCATTTATATCGATGAAGCCCAGCCCGAGCAGGGTCTACTTCCGGCACCTCCTCACGCAAGCCAACCAGATCATCAAGAATTTCTTGTGGACGCAGAAAAATACGATGTACATCGACATTTTCAATCCGATGCTGGACGGATCCGGAAATTACCGGATGGATTTGTTTGTGAGCGATTCCCTGCATTTGAACCCTGCGGGTTATGCGATTATGGCGAAAGCCATTACCCCTGACCTTATCAAATAGCATATGCAACGTAGAGCCCTCTTAAAGAACCTCGGCAGCCTCGCGCTCCTGCCGGCCCTGCCGTCATTCACACTGCCCAAGGTTGCGCCCGCCCTGCGCATCGCCCACATCACAGACGTTCACCTCAAGGATTTCAACGGGGCCCCCGGGCACTTCCGGGACTGCCTTCGCCATATCCAGCGTCAGGACCACCCGGTCGACTTCATCCTGAACGGCGGCGACATCGTCTTCGACATGAACAAGGAAAACCTGGATGTCATCGACGCGCAATGGAACCTTATGCTGGGCATCATGCGCTCCGAGTGCAGCCTGCCCGTGCACTACATTTTAGGGAACCACGACATTTGGTGGAATGAGAATGACAAAGGGCAGGTGATGTACGGTAAAGAATATTCCATGGAGAAACTCCAACTCCCCAAGGCCTATTATAGCTTTGAGAAGGGCGGCTGGAAGTTCATTCTCCTCGATAGCGTACACCTGGATATTGACGATACCTGGTACATCGGGAAACTGGGCGACGAGCAGCTCCAGTGGCTAGAGCAGGAACTGAAGAAAAGCCAGGGACCGGTGCTCATCATGTCGCACATTCCCATCCTGACCTCCACCGTATTATTGAAAGACGATGTGATCAACCGCTGGGAGATCACGGGAGGTGAAATGCACACGGACTCGACGAAACTCATCCGGTTATTCAATCAATATCCTAATGTAAAATTGGTCCTCAGCGGGCATATCCACTTAAGGGAAAAGCTGGTCTACGACAACCTGACCTATCTCTGCAACGGAGCCGTGAGCGGAGCGTGGTGGAAAGGGAACAATCGCGAGACCGCGCCGGGCTATGGGCTGATCGACCTCTACTCCGACGGCACTTTCCAGGAACAATATATCAACTATTAACGGGCATCATAGTCAACAGAAACGCCGGGTGTACGCGGATGCGACTGACAGGTTAAAATATACCCCGCCGCCACCTCATCGGCCTCCAGAGCGTAATTGGCATCCATGTCCACCGTTCCCTCGATAAGGCGTGCCCTGCAGGTACTGCAAACGCCGCCCTTGCAGGCAAAAGGCAAGTCGGCGCCCTCCGCCAGGGCCGCGTCCAGGATGGAAACGCCTTCATAGGGCAGGTCGAAGGAAAAGGAAAGGCCGTCGACCTTCACGTTGACCTTACTCGTCAGACCGGAAGCCGTAGCCGCCTCCGCGATCAACGGACCAGCGTTGCGTTGCCCGGGCGTCGTAAAAAGTTCAAAATGGATCCGCGAGGACGGTATGTCTCTGCTTTCCAGAAAACCTTTGACCTCGAAGATCATGGCCTCGGGCCCGCATATAAAGTATTCGTCCGTATGCGCCAAATCCAATAGCTTATCGGCCAGCCTTCCGCACTTTTCCACATCGATGCGTCCCTGGAACAGGGGAATGTCCATGCGCTCCCGGCTCAGGATATGGATGACCCGGAACCGATCCATGTATTTATTTTTCAAACCTTCCAGGGCCTCCCTGAAGATGATATGGGACTTCCCCCGGTTGCCGAATACCAGGGTAAACTGGCTCCCGGGTTCCCGAAGCAGGGTAGTTTTGATGATGGAGAGCAGGGGCGTGATCCCGCTCCCCGCGGCAAAGGCCAGGTATTGTTTCCGATGCGCAGGGTCCAGGGGTGTGAAAAAGCGGCCGGAGGGCGGCAGCACATCCAGCCGGTCTCCTGCTTTCAGGTACTGGTTGGCGAAAGTGGAAAACAAGCCCTGGGGCGCCAGCTTGATGGCGATTCTCAATTCTCCTTCCTCCGGGGCGGTGCAAATGGAATAGGAACGGCGAACCTCCGCCCCGTCGATCGTTGTGCGGACGGTGACATTTTGTCCCTGGGTGAAAGAGAAAGTCCGGGAAAGGTCCTCAGGGATCTCAAAGGCTATGGATACACAATCCGGGGTTTCCTGTCTTACCTCCCGGACGGTCAATGATTCAAAACGCATTACTACTTCTTTAATCCTCCTACCAGGTAGGCGACCATATTTTCCACCACATCCTGTTCATTGATAGACTTCCTGGACCGGTGCCAATATTCGATGCCTCCAATGGCGGAAAGAAAGGTGATCACCGCCACATAAGGGTCTATGGGTTTCATTTCACCCTTGTCGATGCCCTCCTGGACCAGCTCGGCCAGCCTGCGGCGGTAGCTGCGACGCTGGTTGAGGAAATTCGACAGGTAGGGTTCAGGGAGATGTTTCCATTCATGATCAGCTACATATACGTGCTCGTATTCCTCCAGCATCATACGGATGTGCATCCGGATAATGTCTTCCAGTTTCTCAACGGTGCTCTTGTGCCCCCTTTCCACAGAGTCCATGTGGGTCAGAAACTTATTGGCTACTTTAAAGCAGATTTCCTGGAGTATTTCGCTCTTGGATTTGATATGGTTGTACAGGCTGGCTGCTTCTATTCCAACGGCCTCGGCAACCGTACGCATGGACGCTCCATTGTATCCGTAGGTCCGGAACAGTTGGGCCGACTGGGCGACGATTTCATCCCTCCTTTTGCTGCTCATACGGCAAATGTTTGCTACAAACGTACGTTAAAATCATGTTTGAGGCTTACCTTTGCCATGCTTTATCAAAATCACTCATATGTCCGTAATCGCAGTAGGTACCATGGCCTTCGACGCCATCGAAACGCCATTTGGAAAGGTAGACAGGATCATCGGAGGGTCGGCCACTTATGTAGCCTATGCCGCTAGCAACTTCGTTCAGCCCATCCGCCAGGTGTCCATCATCGGCAAGGATTTTCCGGAGGCCGAATTGGCGAGTTTGAAGAAAAGGGGCGTTTCCCTGGAAGGCGTGGAAGTCGTCAAGGACGGCAAATCCTTCTTTTGGAGCGGACGCTACCACCTCGATATGAACACCCGGGATACCCTGGTCACGGACCTGAATGTTCTGGCCGACTTCAATCCCATCATACCCGATAGCTATCAGGATTCCGAGTTCCTGATGCTGGGCAATGTATTGCCCAGTCTCCAGATCAGTGTGATCCGCCAAATGAAAAAGCGGCCCCGCCTGATCGTCATGGATACCATGAATTTCTGGATCGACACCGCCCTGCAAGACCTGAAGCTGGCACTGACTATGATCGATGTGTTGATGGTCAACGACAGCGAAGCCCGGCAGTTGACGGGCGAATTCTCCATCGTGAAGGCGGCCCGGAAAATACTCACACTGGGTCCCAAATACCTGATCGTAAAGAAAGGCGAACATGGCGCACTGCTCTTCCATGAAAACCACGTGTTCTTCGCACCTGCCCTGCCCCTGGAAGACGTTTTCGATCCGACGGGAGCAGGCGATACATTCGCAGGAGGATTTATCGGTTACCTCGCAAAGACCCGGGACATCTCCTTTGAAAACATGAAGACGGCCATCATCATGGGTTCCGCCATGGCCAGCTTTTGCGTGGAAAAGTTCGGTCCCGACCGCTTGAGGGAAGTGACCATAGCAGACATTGACAGCCGCGTGCAGCAATTTGTCGAGCTTGTCCAGTTCGATATTGATTTGGTGTAATCGGCGACGGCCCCTATCTTTACAGCATGAACAAAATGATGAAGCAGATCAAGTGCACTAAGAAGCATCCCTGGACAGGGGAAGGCGTATAGCACTTTGGTAGACTTCACCAAAAAATATAACAGGCCTTCCCAAATGGGAGGGCCTTCGTTTTTAAACCTCATATATGAAAGTTGCCGTCGTGGGTGCCACCGGGCTGGTAGGCACCAAAATGTTACAAATTTTGGAAGAAAGGGCTTTTCCAGTGGACGAGCTGATCCCCGTAGCCTCCGAAAAAAGCATTGGAAAGGAAGTCCTTTTCAAAGGGAAGCCCTATAAAGTGGTGTCCGTCGAAACGGCAAAGCCCAACGTCGCGATCTTTTCCGCCGGGGGAAGCACTTCCCTGGAATGGGCCCCCAAGTTTGCCGAAGCCGGCACAACGGTCATCGACAATTCCTCCGCCTGGCGCATGGATCCGGGCAAGAAGCTCGTGGTGCCCGAGATCAATGCCGATGCCCTGACTAAGGATGACAAGATCATCGCCAATCCCAATTGTTCGACCATCCAATTGGTCGTCGCCCTGAATCCCCTCTACAAAAAATACGGCATACGCCGCATCGTCGTATCTACGTACCAAAGCGTAACGGGCACAGGTGTGAAGGCGGTGAACCAGCTCTACAACGAGCGCGCGGGAAAAGAGGGGGATATGGCATACAGGTATACCATAGACATGAACGTCATTCCCCATTGCGACGTCTTCCTGGATAACGGCTACACCAAGGAAGAAATGAAATTGGTCAACGAAACGCGGAAGATATTAAGGGCCCCAGAGATTCGCGTGACCTCTACGACGGTACGCGTTCCGGTGGTCGGCGGACACAGCGAGGCGGTCAATGTGGAGTTTGAAAATGAATATGAACTCGAAGAAGTACGCAACCTGCTGGCAAAGGCGCCAGGTGTAAAAGTCGTGGACGATCCAGGAAACGCCCAATACCCCATGCCCCTGAACGCACACGAAAAAGACGACGTCTTCGTCGGCCGCCTGCGCCGCGACGAATCGCAACCAAATACCCTCAATATGTGGGTGGTGTCGGACAACCTGAGGAAGGGCGCGGCGACCAATGCGATCCAGATAGCGGAATATCTCGCGGGGAAAGGGTGGCTCTAGGCCTCGTGCTCGATGGCCCGGTTCATGAAGGCCAAAAGGGGATGCAGGGCCGAGAAGGCCTTCAAAACGGATGGAAGCAGACCCTTGGACGTCAGTTCCGCATCGGATACGGGCCGCATAGCCACAAAGCATTTCAGCTTCAGGTACTCGGCCGCGGGGTTGTCCCGCTCGTATCCTTTGGGCATGCTGCTGAGGGCATATTCTTCCCTGGCCAGGTCCTCATATTGGGTGACGAAGGCCTTGGCGCGGACGATTTTCCGGAAGTCGTCCCAGCAATAATCGATTTCCTGGCGGACCTTCTTCAGGTCCTGGGGGGTGGGCATCCAAAGGCCCCCTCCTACAAAACTGTCTCCGGGGGAACAATGAAAATAATACCCGCTGAAAATGGACTTTTTTCCACCCCGGATCATTGAGGCGCCGAAGTTGGATTTATAGGGGGTCTTATCCTTGGAAAACCGGATGTCCCGGTTGATGCGGAAAACGCAATCCTTGGCCTTGAGCGAACGCAGGTCAGGGTCCTTGACCGAATACGCATCCAGAACGCGCTGAATAAAGCCGTTGAAGTCATCGCGCGCGGATTCATAGGCGGAGCGATGACCGTCGAACCAAGGCTTATTGTTATTTTTCTTGAGTTGCTTCAGAAATTGAAGCGTGGCCGGTTGAATCATTGAACCCCACTCCAGTTTTCCCCGCTGCGGATGCGATACAAGGTCATTTCGCTCACCCCGTACTTATCCGCCAACTGCCGGTAGGTAAACTTCCGATGCGGGTCGGAAAGGGTCTGCTTGATCCTTTTGACCTGAGAAACGGTGAGTTTGAGTCCCTTGGAATGGGCGGCCTTTTCCTTCTGCTTTTGCTTGTAGGCAATCTTATCGGGACTCAGTTGCTGGTGGGCGCTCATTTCCTCCAGGGTAGCCCAGCGGAGGTTTTTGGCACTGTTATCCAGCTTATTATGGTTGAGATGAATGACAAACCGGTGCTTGGGCGAGGTTTTGGTATGGAACAACCTGGCTACTTCCCGGTGTATGTAAATAGTGCCCTTGTTTCCCGGACGATGCAGGTTCAGGGTGCGGTAGCCGGTGGTGATAGAGCCGTTCAGCAACTGTCCGTCCTCCGTAAGGGATTCCGCAAAGCTACAGGCCCTGCCCAAGTTGGATATGGCGTATTGTTTGCGCATATCCTTCCAACCGGCAAATTGTAAAGGCTTCCAGATTTCGCCTGGTATCTTTTTGACCATGATGTTCCTTTTTCTATTTAAAGATACGAATCCGTTTCCTTTCCTGCAAGGTTTCATCCATGTATCAACGCTAAAAATGCATCTTCGTTCAGAATGCGTATGGAGCTGATCTTTTTAGCTTTTTCCAGCTTGGATCCGGCCTCGTCCCCCACCACCAGGTAGTTCAGCTTGCTGCTGACCGACCCCAGGATTTTTCCCCCGTTTTGTTCCACCAGGGCCTCGGCTTCGCCACGGGTCATACGGGTGAGGGTGCCCGTAAAAAGAAAGGTCCGGTCGAGCAGGCTTCCGGAGGCGGGAGTGGCATTGGTGCTTTTCAGGTTCAGGCCCAGCGCTTCCAGGCGCTGCAGCATGTGGAGGTTGTCCGCGTTGTGAAAGAATTCGTGTATGCTGCCTGCTACTTTGGGTCCCACGTCCTCCAACTCCAGCAATTGATCGAGGGTCAGGTCCTTGAAATCCATCAGGTAGTGAACGGTCTGGGCCAGGGTCTTGGCCGTCGTTTCACCTACGTAGCGTATCCCCAGGGCGAAAATCAGACGATGCAGTGGCTGGGAATGGCTGGCCTCGATGGCATTTTGCAGGTTGGTGACCGATTTTTTACCAAAACCTTCGAGCGCGGAAATTTTATCCATGGGCAGGGTATAAATGCCAGGAACATCGGGCAGCCAGCCGAGTTCATAGAAGCGTCTTACGTTGGCTTCCCCCAGGCTGCGGATATCCATGGCGTCCTTGGAAACGAAATGGATGATGCGTTCTACGACCTGGGCCGGACAGTTGATGTTGATACACCTCCAGACGGCCTCCCCTTCGGGTTTATACAAGGCATCTCCGCAAATGGGACAATGGGTGGGGAAGTCGATGTCCTTTTCGGATCCATCCCTGGCCTCGGGTAACGATTTGACGATATAAGGGATGACGTCCCCGGCCCTTTCTACCAAAACACTGTCCCCGATCTTCAAATCTTTTTCGCGGACCACCTCTTCATTGAACAGGGACACCGAAGTAACGGTGACGCCTCCTATGGAAACGGGATCGATCTTGCCTACGGGAGTGATGGACCCCGTGCGTCCAACCTGAAATTCCACGCGCCTCAACTTGCTGGTCCCTTGCCGCGCTTTGAATTTATAGGCGATGGCCCAACGCGGATGGTGCGTAGTCATGCCCAACTTTTCCTGGATGGCCAGGTCATTTACCTTGACCACCATACCATCTATTTCATATGGCAGGTCGTCGCGCTTGCTTTCGAACTCGTGGCAATAGGCAATAACATCGGCAATGCCGGTGAAAGTTCGTTTTTCGTTGCGCGGACTGCGGAAGCCCAAATCCCATAGCATGTCCAACATTCCAGAATGCGTAGCAGGCGGATGTGCATCGCGAACAACGGTCAGATAGCTGACATGGTATAAGAATGCCTCCAGGTTGCGGCGTCCGACCTCGGCCGGATCCTTCATACGCAGCGAGCCCGCCGCCGCGTTCCGCGGATTCGCCAGTGGCGGCAGGTTTTGTTCGGCGAGCTGGTCGTTAAATTTTTTAAAATTGGTTTTATTGATCAACACTTCTCCGCGGATTTCGATTTGTTGGATTCCAAACCGTGAAAAGGCCGCCGAAAGGGGAACGGAACGGATCTGCCGGATATTGACCGTGATGTCGTCGCCGCTGACCCCGTCTCCCCGGGTGGCCCCGCGGACCAGCAAGTCCTGGTCATAGATCAGCGATATGCTGGCGCCGTCGAACTTAGGTTCCACACAATACTCCAGGGCGGCGAGCCCGCTCCCTTCCCGGGCCTTCCGGTCCCAGTCGATCAGGTCGTCGGCATTGTAGGAATTTTCCAGCGACAACATGGGAACCAGGTGTGCCACCGTGGGGAAATCCTTGGATAGTTCCCTGGCCACGCGCTGGGTGGGGGAATCGGGCGTGATGCTGTCGGGATGCGCTGCCTCGAGGTGCTCGAGTGCCTTGTACAGTTGATCGTATTCCGTATCGGCCAACAGGGGGTCGTTGAGGATGTAATACCGGTTCTCGTGGAAGCGTAGGACGGCCCGGAGGTCGTCAATCCTATCGAACGGCACCCCGGAAGAGCGCGCAAGCCCCAGCAGTTCAGCGGTTAAGTCGGTATAATACTTTGTGTTATCCATGTCTGAATAGTAGCAAAACCAAAGGTAGAGCCCCCGAGCCCCTGAAATTTTTAATGTGTAATTTGTACACACTATAATTTTTTTCCCATAGATTTGTTGTAACGAGTGCTATTTGTCTCAACGATTGCTATATGAGTAGGAGCTTACCATTATTAGCTGAGCAGGGAGCGTTGATCCAGGATGCCGGACAACTGGTTGCTTCCTATCCCAAGACTGCCCTTACCGTGGACTGCGTTATATTCGGCTTCGAGGAAAACGAGCTGAAGGTATTACTCATCCGAAGCGACCTGCAGGAGTACCGGGGTCTCTGGACCCTGCTGGGGGATGTGGTTCACGAAGCCGAGGGCCTTAACGATGCGGCCTACCGGGTCCTGAAGGAAAGGACGGGCCTGCACGACATTTTCCTGGAACAGGTACAGACATTCAGTGCGCCCGGACGACATCCGGGCGGCCGGGTCGCCACCGTCGCTTTCTATTCCCTCCTGAACATCAAGCATCACCGCCTGCGGAAACTCGATAACGAGGTACACTGGCACAACCTCCAATCCATCCAGGAAATGGGGTTCGACCACAAGGTCATCCTGGACGTTTGCCACCAGCGACTCCAGCGTAGGGTCCAGGAGCACCCCCTGGGATTCAACCTGTTGCCGGATAAATTTTCGCTTAGGGAATTACAAAACCTGTACGAAGCCATCCTCGACATCAAGCTGGACCGCCGGAATTTCAGGAAAAAGTTTTTTTCCATGGATTTTCTCATCGACACCGAGGAGTATGAAGTGGACGTTCCGCACCGGCCCGGAAAACTCTATAAGTTCAACTTTCAGAAGTACCAACGGAACCAGCGCAAATGGTTCGGGATCGATTTTTAAACGCCCCCGGGGGCAAAAAATATTTTTTAATATTGTGTAAAAAATACACATTTTTGTATTCGATTGCAGAAAGCTGTATGAAGAGACGTAGTATCATGCTTATGAGAAGGAGCCACGCTTGCCTCCTCCTGTGTTTATTATTGTGCTCCGGAGTCTCCGGGCAGCTCCTGACCCCCGTACCTGCCTTCCCCCTCGATACCAGCACCGTAACCATCATCGTAGATGCCAGCCTGGGCAACCAGGGACTGTTCAACAATACCGATACCGGTGGCGTGTACGTGTATACGGGAGTGACCACCGGCGCGGGAAATTGGCAAGACATTCCCGCAGCCTGCGTGTGGGGAACGCCCAATGCCCTGGTCAAAGCGACGTACCTGGGAAATAATAAATATTCCTTTACCATTCCCAATATCCGGTCCTGGTACAATGTTCCGGCGGGGCAAACCATTTCTAAAATCTCGATCCTGTTCTGGAGCCAGGACGGAGCCATTGCCCAGCGAAACGCGGACGCCAGCGACATGTTTGTTACCGTCTATTCACCTGGAGTCGCGGGAAGGTTCGTCGCACCCCTGGAACAACCGACGTTTGTCCCCATTCCGCAGGTCTCCAACCTGGCCATTGGGGATACGTTGCCGGTCAATTTCGAAACCAACCAGGCCACCTCGATCCAGGTCTACTGGAACGACTCCCTCGTGGCCTCCACGACTTCCGGGGATTCGGCCACGGTACGCATTCCCATCACCAAAACGGGCAGCTATTCACTCACTGGCTATGCGGGTAACGGAGCGGCATACGATTCCCTGAACTTCTTCGTCTCAGGTGCCACCAACTTCGCTCCCCTGCCCGCAGGCGTGCAGGAAGGCATCAATTACCCGGCAGGGGATACCTCCGCCATCCTGGTGCTGTACGCGCCATTGAAACACAAGGTCGTCGTCGTGGGAGACTTCAACAATTGGACCCAGGAGACGGCTTACCAAATGAACGAAACACCGGACAGCAATTACTACTGGCTGGAAATAGACCACCTGACCGCGGGTACGGAATATGCTTATCAATACGTCATCGACGATACCCTGCAACTTGCCGACTACAATACGGAGAAAGTTTTGGATAAAAGCGTGGACCCGGGCATTCCCGCATCCATCTACCCCAACCTCAAACCTTTCCCGGCAGGGGCGGCGGGCACTTTGGCCAGTATCATTGAAACGGGCCAGACGCCCTATACCTGGCAGGTGACGAACTTCCAAAGGCCAGACAAGCGGACCCTGCAGGTCTACGAATTATGGCTGGCCGATTTCACGACGCAGGGAGGCTGGCAGGGACTGATCGATACGTTGTCCTACCTGAAGAACCTCGGCATCAATACCGTGGAGATCGAGCCCTTCAGCAATTTCGAAGGGTCGAATAGCTGGGGGTACAATCCCAACTTCTATTTTGCCCCTGACAAGGTCTATGGAACGGCTAACGACGTGAAACAATTCGTGGATGCCTGTCATGCCCAAGGCATGGCGGTGGTCATGGACCTGGTGATGAACCATTCCTTCGGAAGCTCTCCCATGGTGCAGATGTACTGGAACAATTCCCTGCAAATCCCCGCGGCCAACAGTCCCTGGTTTAATCAATATGCGACCCATGCAGATAACGTGGGATACCAGTTCAACCACGAAAGCCCGGCGACCAAAACCTTCACCAAACGCGTCATCGATTACTGGCTGACCAATTACCACATCGACGGGTATCGCTGGGACCTTGCCAAAGGGTTTACACAGGTGAACACCTGCGATGCCATGGGGAACAATTGCAACGTAGCCGCCTGGGGCAACTACGACAGCAGCCGGGTTACCATCTGGGATACCATCTACAACCAGATGCAGGCCATTTCCCCGGGCAGTTATTGCATCCTGGAAATGTTCGCCGATAACGATGAGCAAACCGTGGAGGCCAATTACGGGATGATGCTGTGGGGGGAAGACTTGAGCTCCACGTATAACCAGGCGACCATGGGTTATGCCACCAATCCGAGCTGGGACCTCACGCCCAGCATCTATACTTCGTTGGGATGGAACAACCCCGCCCTGATCGTTTACCAGGATAGCCACGACGACGAGCGCATCCAGTATAACAACGAGCAATATGGGAACAACAGCGGTTCGTATAACGTGAAAGATACAGCCACCGGTCTTGCGCGGGATGCGGCGTCCACGGTATTCTGGGCTTTCGCACCAGGACCGAAGATGATCACCGAATTCGGCGAACTGGGATTCGACTATTCGATCAACTGGTGCACCAATGGCACCGTGGACCCCAGTGGCTCCTGCCGTCTCGTACCCAAGCCCATTCGTTGGGATTACTTACAGGATACGAGCCGGAAAAAGCTGCACGACGTAACCGCCGCCCTGCTGGCGTTAAAGAACAAGTATCCCGACCTGGCTTACGCCACTTGTACTTATTCCCTGAGCGGAGCTTTCAAGACCATACAACTGGCCGCTCCCGACCTGATTGTGGTGGCGGTCGGAGATTTTGACGTGAACGCCTCGACGGCAAGTGTGACTTTCCCCAGTGCGGGAACCTGGTATGAGTATTTCACGGGGGCTACCATAGCCGCTACGGGGTCGGCGCAATCCATCACCCTTCAGCCGGGTCAATACCAGGTATTCCTGAATCAAAACTTGTCTCTGACGACTCCGGTGACCAGCGTACCCAACAGGGACGACAGCCTCGTGATCGAGGTGCTTCCCAATCCGGCGGTTCAGGATGCCCAGGTGCGGTTTTCGGTTCCGGATGCGGGAAACGTGACCCTTTCGGTCTTCACCATGACCGGACAACAACTGGGATCCCTACCTATGGGATACCTCCCGCCCCATGAAACCCAGGTTCCCCTTCAGCAGATTACGGGGACGAATACCCTGACACCGGGTGTATACTGGGTCAGGCTGAGCCTGGGAGATCGTTATAATATCTGCCCTTTTATAAAATATTAGCTAAACCTGCGTAAAAAAACCAAGCTGCATCCGACCCAACCCTTGACAACGCCTCCGGCCACAGGACGCCTCATAAAACAGGAGAAGGAGTACCGCGACCGGGCATCATTTAGTTCACTAAAGAAAACTGTTTATTATGAAATGGAGAAAAATGATTAAGTATTTCGTCTGGCCGTGCCTCCTCATGTTGTTGTCCGTTTTGGCGGAAGCGCAGTCCAGGAGGATTACCGGTATGGTGACGGACGCCAGTGGCGCCCCCGTCGCCGGCGCCTCCGTGGTCGTCAAAGGAGGCAAACACGGGGCAGTGACCGACAATAACGGGAATTTCGCCATCGCGGTGTCTGCCGAGGCGAAGACCCTGGTCGTTTCGGCCCTGAATTTCAAACCGCAGGAAGTACCCATAGGGGAGGGCGCGGCTTTGCAGATACGTATGCAGGCAGGCGTACCCACGGAGCTGAATGACGTGATCGTCATCGGTTACGGGTCCCAGCAGAAAAAAGACCTTACCGGCGCCATATCGTCGGTAAACTCCAAGGACTTCCAGACGGGTGCCATTACCAGCCCCGATCAGTTGATCGCGGGCAAAATCGCCGGCGTCTCGGTTACCCCCAACGGTGGCCAGCCGGGCAGCTCTTCGGTGATCCGCATCCGCGGCCTGGCGTCCCTGAACAGTAACCAGGACCCGCTCTATATCGTCGACGGGGTCATCATGCCGCCCGTCAGCCAAGGCATCGCCGGGGTGTCGAGTCCCCTGGACATGATCAACCCGGACGACATTGCCAACATTACGGTATTGAAGGATGCCGCCTCGACGGCCATTTACGGTTCGCGGGCTTCGGCGGGCGTCATCATCATCACCACCAAGAAGGGAAGGCCCGGCAAGGCCACATTCAACGTGACCGCAGGCGCTACGATCGGGACCATTGCTAAAATGGAATCGGTACTGAATGCGGGTCAGTTCCGCAACCTTGTCAACTCCACTCCCGCTGATTCACCTGGGGTGAAGCTTCTGGGAAATGCAAATACGAACTGGCAAAAACAGATTTACGAAGCCTCCCATAACGTCAACGTGGGTTTTAGTGTGGCAGGATCCTTGAAGTCGTTGCCTTACCGCATTTCGGTAAGCGGGCTGGACCAAACGGGCCTGTTGAAAACCGACAGGCTGGACAGGCTCACGGGTTCCATTCACCTGACCCCGCATTTCCTGGACAACCATCTGCAAATCGAGCTGAACTTGCTCGGGGGCACGACGCAGAGCCGTTTTGCCAACCAGGGCGCTATCGGCTCGGCTATCTCCTTCGACCCCACGCAATCCGTGTTTTCGACCAACAAAAACCGTTTCGGCGGATACTTCGAGTGGACAGATGCGAACGGGCAGCCCAATTCACTGGCCACCAGGAATCCCGTTGCCCTCCTGGAGCAATACAACTCCACAGGGTACGCACAAAACAGCGTGGGGAACATCAAGATTGATTATGAACTGCCGTGGGTTCGCGGCTTGCACGCCATATATAACTTCGGCTACGACGTGTCCGACGGGTACGGGACCGTCAATGTTCCGGGATATGCCGCACAGTCATTCTACATCGCCACGCAAACTGGGTCAGACACCTCCGCCTCAGGTTTGAAACAGAAATACAAGACCACCACCGCCTACTGGATGAACGAACTGACCCTGAATTATAAGCGTGAATTCAGCAAAATCAAGAGCAACCTCGATGTGATGGGAACTTACGGGTATTACGATAACAAGATTACCAAATACAACTATGCCAGCTATGGGGCCAACGACAGCCTCCAGGCTTCCTCTACACCCACTTATCCGACCAGCCCGGGTGAAAACATCCTGATTTCCTGGATCGGCCGTCTCATTTATACCTTCGACACGAAGTACACGCTGTCCGCTTCCGTTCGCGACGACGGGTCCTCCAAGTTGGGTCTTAATGACCGTTGGGGGACCTTCCCGACGGTTGCGGCCAGCTGGCGGATGGGACAGGAGAATTTCCTGAAGAATACCCGGTGGCTGGATGAATTGAAATTCCGCGTCAGCTATGGGGTAACCGGGAACCAGGATGGGATCGGAGATTATGGCTATATCCCCAACTATTACCTGGGCGTGGCAAGCTCCCAGTACCCCTTCGGAGGAAACTATTACTACCTGCAAACGCCCAATCCCTACCAGGCTAACCTGAAATGGGAAACGACGGCCTCGGAGAACGTGGGCTTCGACTTCGCCGTATTGAACAACCGGATCAGCGGTAGCATCGATTATTACTACAAGTCGATCTCCAACCTGTTTAACACCGTTCCCGTTCCGGCAGGCACCAATTTCACCAATTTGTTCACCATCAACATCGGGGACATGACCGACCGTGGGTTGGAGGCGAACCTGAATTTAGTGCCCATACGCAACAGTAAGGTCGAATGGGACGTAAATATTAATGGCGCTTATAACAAAAACGTGATCACCAAACTGGTTAATAATTCCAAGGATTCCACCTTCTACGGGGACCTGACGGGCGGCATCTCGGGCGGCACCGGTCAAACCATCCAAATCCAGACCGTAGGCCAGGTCCCTTACTCCTACTGGGTATACCAGCAGGTATACGGAAAGAACGGATTACCCATCGAAGGCGTTTACGTCGACCAGAACCGTGACGGACAGATAACCGCAGGCCAGGACCAAATCCACTACCACTCTCCCTTCGCCCCCTGGATCGCGGGTTTCAGCACCGCGGTCACCTATAAGCGATGGACCTTCACCCTGGTAGCCCGTGGGAATTTCGGGAACTGGGTATACAACAACGTAGATGCGGACAACGGCGTGACCAAATACGTCTACAACCCCCTGAACTTCCTCAGCAATGTGGCCAGCGATTACACCAAGTCAGGGTTTTACAACGCCGAATACCAGTCCAGCTACTATGTTCAGAACGCCTCTTTCGTGAAAATCGATAATATCGGCATAGGGTACAACGTTGGTAAGTTCGGCAAAAGGACCAGCCTGCGCCTGAGCGCCAATTGCCAGAATGTTCTCGTGATCACCAAGTATACCGGTTTGGATCCCGAAGTGTATGGAGGCATAGACAACAACATCTATCCCAGGCCGCGAAACTTTACCGTTGGCGGCAGCTTGAATTTCTAATCATATAAAGTGATGCAATATGAAAAATAAACTCTTTTCCATAACCGCGTTCGGAGCACTGGGGATCTTCGTGTTGGGCTCCTGCTCGAAAAAACTGGACGTAGTTCCCCCGAACTCCCAGACCCAGGCCGAGGTCTTCAGTACCTACCAGGGCGCCACCGAAGCCATGGCCAAAGTATATGGCTCTTATGCCCTGACCGGCAGCGGGGGAAACTCCAGCTCCGACCTGGGCGGTATCGATGCAGGTACCTCGGATTTCGTCCGCCTCCTGTGGGATGCCAGCGAGCTGAGCACCGATGAAGCCGTGTGCGCCTGGAATGACCCGGGCGTCCCCGATTTCCACAACATGGCATGGTCCTCCTCCAACGTCATCCTGCTCGGGCTTTACTACCGCTGCATGTACCAGATCACGGTGGCCAATTCCTTCATTCAGGGCGCGGCTGCCGCGAGTACCAGTGGATGGTCCTCCGCGGACATAGACACCCTCCACTTCTACGTTGCCGAGGCCCGATACCTAAGGGCTTTCCAATACTGGGAGATGATGGATTTGTTCGGGAACCCTCCGTTCGTGACGGATAAGAATCCCATCGGCGCCTACGTCCCACCCCAAATCAAGAGAGCGGCCCTGTTTAGTTGGGTGGAAAGCGAACTGCTGAGCCTCGACAGTGCGCAGTCCCTGGTTCCCGCGCGTCAAAACGAGTACGGACGAGCCGACCAGGCTTGCGTATGGGCTTTGCTTGCCCGGATGTACCTGAATGCCGACACTTACCTGGGTTCCGGCAACGACCACTATACCCAGGCGATCACCTATGCCAGCAAGGTCCTGGCTGCGGGTTATACGCTGATGCCCCAGTATCAGAACCTGTTCCGCGCAGACAACAATACCAACAACCCGGAGCAGATACTTTCGATCCAGTACGATGCCACCAACACCCAAACGTATGGAGGCACCACGTTCATTATCAACGCCGCCATCGGGGGCAGCATGGTGGCCTCGAACTTTGGCGTTCCCGCTGGGGGCTGGGCCGGCAACCGCGTCACCTCGAACATTCCCAACCTCTTCCCGGATCTGACGGGTACGGCTGATAAACGCTCTATGTTCTATACGCCCGGTCAATCGGAAGCGATTAGCGACATAGGCGATTTCAATGACGGTCTCGCCGTAACGAAATGGTCGAACCTGACCTCCACGGGGCAGACGCCTCCCGGAGCTACTACTTTTGCCAATACGAACTTCCCTCTTTTCCGTGCGGCCGAAGATTACCTGATCTATGCCGAAGCGGTGCTGAGGGGTGGACAAGGAGGCACGATGGCACAGGCCTTGACCTACGTCAATGAACTCAGGGCCAGGGCCGGGGCCGCCCCCTTGGCTTCCATTGCCCTGCAGGACATCCTCGACGAAAGGGGCCGGGAGTTCTATTGGGAATGCCAGCGCAGGACGGATTTGATCCGTTTCGGCCTGTATACTTCCGAATCCTACCTGTGGCCATGGAAGGGAGGTGTTTCTTCCGGCACCGGGGTGGACGACAAGTATAACCTCTTCCCGATCCCTGCGGGGGATTTGGAATCGAACCCCAACCTGATTCAAAACACTGGATTCTGATCCTCTAAAAAGACATGCATATGAAACGAAGCTTTCATAAAATACTGGGCCTCTCCTGCATCGCCACCTCGATATTGAGCGGATGCACCAAGAACCAGAACGTGGTATTGAGCGGAGGAACGGCGCCTGTCCTGACGGCCAGCGCCACGGATTCCATCGCCCTCCCCATCACGGACAGCACCGCCAATGCCGTGACATTCTATTGGACCAACCCGGAATATAGCTATTCCACGGGCACCAATACCTTGAGCGTAAACTACTACCTGGAATTCGATACCGTAGGGGCTAATTTCACCAGCCCCAACATGCAAACCGTAGCGTTCAGCGCCAACCTGACCTCGACCATGACCGTATCGTTTTTGAATAACCTGATCGCCAACGGCCAGCAACTTCAAACGGGAATGACCCACCAGGAACAAATTCGGGTGGTTTCCTTTCTACCCCCCCTGAATTCGGGCGTTCCCCTTGGATCGGCCCTGACCTCCAATACCCTGAACTTCGCCGTAACCCCCTGGTCTCCGCCTCCTACCGTTGCGCCTCCGGCTACCGGTACTTTGTATATCGTAGGTGCGGCGGTTGCTGCCGATAATTGGGCGAACCCAATGCCTGCGGGGAGTATAGCATCGGAAACCTTCACCGAATTGAGCCCCACCCACTTTACCATTACGCTGACCCTCGTGGGCGGCGCGGAATACAAGCTGATCTCGGTGAATGGTTCCTGGACCGACCAATGGAGCGTAGCGGTAACGGATTCGGAACCCAACGGCGGTCCGTTTGTTTTCAATGGGAACAACTGTATCGCCCCGCCTACCAGTGGCGTATACACCATCGATGTCAATTTCCAAACCGGGATATTCACTGTTACGGCAGGGTAATGCTTCTCAAAACTTAAACTGCATTGTATGAATTTGCAACAAATCAAGACCCTTTTCACCGTCGCCCTGGTCCCCCTGGTCCTGGCGGCGTGTACAAAAGCGGTCACAAACAATACCTATTATGGAACGGGGACCAAGCCCGTCTTTAGTTCCTCGGTGACATCCGTTGCCGTAACGCCGGCGGACTCCCTGATGGACGTCCTGGTCTTGAGCTGGACGGACCCGAAGTATCCGGGGACCTACCCCGGGCCGGAACTGTTTACCATCCAGATCGATTCGGTGGGGCATAGTTTTCTTGCCCCCGCCGTGCTGACCGTATCCGGGGCACTACTGGACACCATCAACGCCAAGACCATCAATGACGTCGCCCTTGGTCTGGGAGGCGCTTTCGGTGTGCCTTTCGCGTTGGAATTGCGGGTGATCTCTTCCTATGCCAACAACAACGCCCCCTTGACCTCCAACACCCTTACCATCACGGTTACTCCCTATAAGACCCCTCCTAAGGTTCCGCCACCCACTACCGGGCAGTTGTTCCTGGTAGGCAGCGCCACCTTAGGCGTTTGGAACAACCCCGTACCCGTGCCGATTCAACAATTCACCGAGGTGGACTCCGTCCATTATTCCGGGAATTTTTATCTGCAGGCAGGCGGAGCATACGATATGTTGCCCTCCAATGGCAGTTGGAACAACAAATACAATGTGATCAGCGGGATCGCTTCCATACCTCTGGGCGTTCCCACCAGCTTCGAATACGTAACCGGAGGCGGGGAAGATATTCCGGCACCTTCGGATTCGAGTGGTATATATAACATCCTGATGGATTTCCAGGCAGGCACCTTTACGGTGACCAGGGTCCAGGGATATGCCAACCTATGGGTACCTGGCGCTTACCAGTCCTGGGCCCCGGCTACGGCACCCCTGCTGGCTTCTCCCGCCAAGAACGGAACCTTTGACGGGTTCGTGAATTTGTCAAATACGCAAGGGTTCAAATTAACGGTAGAAGCCGACTGGAACGGCACCACCTACGGTGACGCCAACGCATCCGGCACTTCCGGCACCCTGACGGCAACGGGTGGTGGTAACAATATGAATATTGCCGCCCCTGGCACGGCTGGTTGGTATTATTTCCTGGTGAACACCACCGCCCTTACGTGGTCGGCCACACCCATCACCCAATGGGGCCTGATCGGTGACTTCAACGGATGGTCCACCGACGTAGTGATGACGTACAACAGCGGCGGCGGATATTGGACAGGGACATTCACCGGGGCAGCAGCCGGAGGCTTCAAGGTCAGGGCCAACGGCGCCTGGACCCTGAGCTACGGCACCGGCGGACCAGGTGGTAGCCTGACTTCCACCAGTGGGGGCAACATTCCCTTTACCGCGGGTACCCATACCGTCAATTTTTATGTGAATACAGCAGGATATTACAATTATACCATACAGTAAGCAGTCGGTTAAGGTTCCGTATCTGAAGCCCCGCCCAGTGCGGGGCTTTTGTTTTTCGCGGCGCCTCCGGCGCCCTTATCATGGATTTTTGTAACTTCGCCCCCTCTAAATGCGATAACCGCCCCATGAGCCTCCTGGAAAATATTGATAAACAACGCCTTCCCAGGCATATTGCCATTATTATGGATGGGAACGGGCGTTGGGCCAAGGAGCAGGGGAGGGATCGTCTTTTCGGGCATTTCCATGGGGTGGAAAGCGTCCGTAATATCGTGGAGGGATGCGCCGAACTGGGCATCGGATACCTGACCCTGTATGCCTTCAGCACGGAGAACTGGGACAGGCCCGCCTATGAGGTCAATGGCCTCATGGAGCTGCTCATCGATACGATTCGAAAAGAGGTGGATACCCTGAATCGCAACAATATCCGGTTGCACATGATCGGAGACATGGATATGCTCCCCGGGACGGCCCAGGGGGCACTTCGGGAGGCCATGCAACTAACGGGCGCCAATACGGGCATGAACCTGATCATGGCGCTCAGCTATAGCAGTCGTTGGGAGTTGGTGCGCGCCGCGCGTGCGATTGCCGCCGATGTAAAAGCGGGGAAGGTGGAACCCGGGGATGTCAACCAGGTGTTGCTTGAAAGCTATCTGTGCACCCACGCATTTCCCGACCCGGAACTGATGATCAGGACCAGTGGGGAATACAGGATCAGCAATTTCCTATTGTACCAACTGGCCTATACGGAACTCTACTTTACGGGTACCCTATGGCCGGATTTCAGGAAGGAAAACCTCTATATGGCGATCCTGGACTTCCAAAACAGGGAAAGGCGCTTTGGAAAAACGAGCGAACAGATCGCGGAAGAGCCTTCGAACTTTATTTAACAAAGCGTTTTAATTATTCCGCTTAAATTGCCGGCCATGCTGTTTTTGGAGAGAATTGAGGTAGAGACGGCGCACCTGGCTTGTAGGTATGGAAACATGGTGAGTTTTTTTAATAACAATAACGAAAAACTGGATGCGACTTTTTTTTAGGGTTTTATTGATAGCAGGAACGATATTATCCGCCTCATTCTTCACCACCCTTCGGGCTCAAACCCCAGATACTGTACCTCCTGTTTCGGTTAGCCCTGACTTGTTACATATTTTTGACTCCAAGAATCAGAAAGAATACATCATCGCCGGTATCAAGGTAGTCGGCGCCAAATACCTGGATTCGACCCTTCTCCTTACCGTATCGGGTCTGAGCGTGGGCGACCAGTTGGTCCTGCCCGGGGGTACGGGGTCCGATGACTTCAGTAAGGCCGTTACCAACCTTTGGAACCAAAAACTTTTCAACAACGTCCAAATCTTTGTCACCCGCCTGGACGGGAAGAACCTGTACCTCGAAATCGACGTGCAGGAACGACCCCGCCTATCGAATTTCTTTTTCAAGGGTATACGCAAGGGTGAAGCCGACGACCTCGAGCCCAAAACGGGCCTGGTGCGTTCCAGGGTAGTCACCGAAAACATGAAGCTGACGGCGGTTCAAAGCATCCAAAAATTCTTTACCGAGAAAGGCTTCCAGAGCGCGGATGTGCGCGTGGAAGAGAAACCGGATCCCGGGGGGGCCAAGAATTTTGAAATTCTGACCTTTTACATCACCAAGGGACCCAAGGTGCGCATCGACGACATCAATTTCTTCGGGAACAAGAATGTCACGGATACTAAACTCAAATCCAAGTTGAAGGATACGCACGAAATGAGCCGCCTGACCCTGTTCCCCGTGCCCGTCAGGGCGGTATACGGGACCAAAACGGGCCTCCCCTTCAAGGAATTCGTGGACAACTACGATTTCCTGATCCCCACCAAGATCAAGGAATTCATGGACCCCTATGTGCGTCTTAAACTCTTCACGTCCGCCAAATTCAACGCCGAGAAATACGATGGGGACAAGGAAAAACTCATCACCTACTACAACTCCATAGGGTACCGCGATGCGGCTGTTACCGCGGATACGACTTATTATACCTCCAAGGGAACGTTGAACATAGACATCAAGGTTGCCGAGGGGCATAAATATTATTTCGGGAACATTACCTGGAAGGGGAATACCAAGTATTCCGATTCTGTCCTGACCCTCATCCTGAACATCCACAAGGGGGACCTGTACAACCTGGGCTTGCTCGAAAAGCGCCTGGGTGTGGAAGCTACGGCGGAAGGCGGAGATATTAAAAGCCTGTACATGGACGACGGTTACCTGTTCTTCCGCATAGATCCCGTGGAAACCAGGGTGAACGTCGACACGATCGATTACGAAGTGCGTATCGTGGAAGGTCCCCAGGCCACGATCAAGAATATCAACATTTCAGGTAACGACAAGACCAAGGAATATGTGATCCGCCGGGAACTCAGTACGGTCCCCGGTGATAAGTTCAGCCGTTCGGCGGTGATCCGGACGAACCGTGAAATAGCCAACCTGGGCTTTTTCAACCAGGAAAAGATCGGCATCAATCCCGTTCCCCATATCGAAGACGGTACCGTGGATATAGACTACACCCTGGAGGAAAAGTCCTCCGACCAGCTGGAATTGTCCGCGGGATGGGGCGGAAACATCGGACTGACGGGTACCCTGGGGGTGACCTTTAACAACTTCTCGCTCAGCAATATCTTCCACAAGAAAGCCTGGGATCCCCTGCCTTCGGGAGACGGACAGAAGTTGTCCGCCCGCGTGCAAGCCAACGGTAAATCTTACCGCGCTGAGAACATATCTTTTACGGAACCCTGGTTTGGGGGCAAGAAACGGAACTCTTTGACCGTAAGCGTATATAATACCCGGTATTCGAATGCTTATTCTTACAACTTCGCTACAGGGTCCTATGTAACCAACCACTCCGATACCTCGCACCTCAATATTATTGGCGTCGGCGTAGCCCTGGGTAAAGCGCTCCGCTGGCCCGACGATTTCTTTACGCTCACTTACGCTGTCAATTACAACGTGTATGAGCTCAGGAAATACTACGGGTATTTCCCGGACATGACCACGGGGAATTCGAACAACCTCAATGTCAAACTGACCCTGGCGAGGTACCAACTGGACAACCCCCAGTTTCCCCGCAACGGTTCCAGCATGTGGATCAGCGTACAGGCCACGCCCCCATACTCCCAAATTGGGAACAACCCGGACAACTATACTTCCATACAGGACAAGTATCGTTGGGTGGAATACCATAAATGGAGGATGAACGTTGAATACTATATCCCCCTTGGAAATGCCACGGGAGAGGATAAGAACAAACAGCTCGTGCTCCATGTGGCCGGTAAGTTCGGGTACATGGGTCGCTACTCCGACAAGCTCCCCATCTCTCCCTTCGAGCGCTTCCAGTTGGGAGATGCGGGCCTGACCAATAACTTCGGTATCCTGGGGTACGACATCATTTCGCAGAGGGGCTATCCCGTGTATTACAATTCGGATCCCAAGGTCAATCCGGATAACGGGACCTCGAGCACTACAACGACCAACCCCAACCAGTTATTCACGATATTCAACAAATACGTTATGGAGTTGCGCTACCCCTTAAGCCTCAGCCCGACCAGCACCATTTACGGTCTGGGATTCTTCGAGGCGGCGAACGGCTGGTACGACTTCCAACACTATAATCCTTTCGTGTTGAGACGTTCCGTGGGCTTGGGTATGCGGTTCTTCCTGCCTATGTTCGGGCTGCTCGGTTTCGACTACGGTATCGGCCTGGATCGCCTCCAGCCCGGCAATGGCCTGAAGAACGCCGGACGCTTCACCTTTATGCTCGGTTATGAGCCGGAATAGCGTAAATTAACGCAATGAAAAAGTCCCTGTTCGTACTTTTGGGTTTGCTCCTGGGAGCAAGCACCCTCAGCGCACAGCGCTACGCCGTGATCGACACCAAATACATTCTCAGCAAGCTGCCGGAATACCTGAAGGCACAAAAAAACCTGGACGATATCAGCGCCCTTTGGACGGCTGAGATCGACCAGAAATCGGCAGCCCTGGACAAGTTGAAAAGCGACTATGAGGCGGAGCAGGTCATGTTGAGCGATGACCTGAAGAAGAAAAGGGAGGACCAGATTTTCAACGAAGAGAAGGAACTCAGGGACCTTCAACGCAAGCGGTACGGCTTCGAGGGGGACCTGTTCAAGAAACGGCAGGAACTGATCAAACCCATCCAGGACAAGGTTTACGACGCCATTCAGAAACTGGCGGCGTCCAGATTATATGACTTTATTTTGGATAAAAGTGAGGGAATAACCGTTATATTTGCCGACCCCAAGTTGGACAAAAGTGATGATGTTCTTAGGGCTTTGGGCGTCAAGCTGTAAAACCAACCTTTCAAATAAAAAGATAACAATGAAAAAAGTTTTATTGGCCACACTTTTTGCAATGGGCCTTTCGGCCTTCGCAGGGGTTAAGGTGAAGGCGCAGATGAAAATCGGTTACATCAGCATGGATGAGCTGGTCCAGGCTATGCCCGAGGCTAAGAAAGCAGACACGGTACTCGCACAATACAAGGATCAGTTGCAACAGGCCCAGGAGCAAATCCGTTCGGAACTCCAAACCCGGTATGCGGCTTTCGTAAAGGACTCCTCCTCGATGAGCCAGGCCAAGAAGGACCTGGAAAACAAAGGTATCCAGGACTTGTACAACACGCTTCAAAGCTACGGCCAGGATGCGCAGCAAAAGTTCAACCTGAAGCAGCAGGAGGTCTACGGCCCCATCCAGAGCAAGGCCATGGACGCCATCCAGCAGGTCGCCAAGGAAGCCGGGTATA
>Ga0210391_10000652_pt1 | contig 34700 bp, 36 predicted proteins | sample IncBWC12OmetaG_FD_160573 | JGI IMG/M metagenome (GOLD analysis project Ga0210391, IMG submission 160573) | Forest soil microbial communities from Barre Woods Harvard Forest LTER site, Petersham, Massachusetts, United States - Inc-BW-C-12-O ... | reverse complement strand
TCATGTTCCAGCGAACCATGCCGGCATGGGCCATTCGGCGCTGGCTGGTCGGCACAGATGCGGCACCCTCCCTGGTGGAAGCCGTCCAGGCCGCCGTCACCTCGGTGCAGGCAGCCGTGCTGGTGCGCCGCATGCGCGACCTCCTCGCCTGCGATGTGCGCGCGGACCTGCACCGCCTCACGATGCCATTGCTTTACCTTCAGGCGGCCCAGGATCGTGTGGTCGGCCCTTCGTCTCTCGCGGAAATTCTGGAAATAAAACCGGATGTGCGCGTGGCGCGGCTGGAAGGGCCCCATTTGCTGCTCCAGCGCAATCCGCATAGATCGGCAACCGCCGTGACAGAATTTATGCGGGAAATTAGCTGACAGGCGGCTGGTGACAAATTCCCGGCGCACGCGTCGACAGCTCCCCGAGGTTCCATCCGTATTCCTTCCTCGCACAGGGGGCGCGCGGTGCGTTCTGCGCGGTACAATGACGGAAGCGCAAGCGACTGAGACGAGGGTGGTTTGAGGGTGGCCGGAAGCGGGCGTTCTCTCCACAGATTTTCAGGGACTGCGCCTGAGACGTTCATAACCTATGATGCTTCGCCTTCCGCTGCTCCCTGCCACCCTGCTTGCCGGCGTGGCTCTGGCTGTTGTTCCCGCTGTCGCACAGAGCGGCTCCAGCTTCGCTAACACCACCACGCAGCAGGTCCCTGCCTACCAGGGGACGACCATTGAAGACATCATCGCGCGCGTTAACGACCAGGTGATCAGCAAGTCCGACTACGAGCGCGCCGAGCAGCAACTCGAGCAGGAAGCGCAGCAGCAAAACTGGTCGCAGCAGGAGCTGATGGAACAGCGCCGCGATCTGCTGCGTTCGCTGGTCGACAAGCAACTGCTCCTCTCCGAGGGTAAGACCCTCAACATCACCGGTGAAACCGAGCTGGTGAAGCGGCTGGACGAAATCCGCAAGCAGAACAACCTGGAGAGCATGGACGACCTGCAAAAGGCCGTCGAGGCTCAGGGCATCTCCTATGAGGATTTCAAGCAGCAGATTCGCGACAGCATCATCACCTCCACGGTGATCAGCCAGCAGGTCGGGCAGCACATTCAGATCACGCCGTCGGAGGTTCAGGACTACTACACCGCTCACCACCCAGATTTCCAACGGCCGGAGCAGGTGAAGCTGAGCGAAATTTTGATTGCCACGCCTGATCCGGACAACGCGGCGCAGGTGGCGGACGCGGAGAAGAAGGCCGCCGACATCGAGGGCCGGCTCAAGGGTGGCGCGGACTTTGCCACCGTGGCCAAGGCGGATTCCGCTGGTCCCACCGCGGCGCAGGGCGGCGACCTGGGCGCTTTCAAGCCCGGGCAGTTGCCGAAGATCATGGAAGATTCGACCTTCCATCTGCAGCCCGGCGAGTACTCGCAGCCCATCCGGACCAAGCAGGGCTGGCTCATTCTGCAGGTCAAAGAGCACCAGGCAGGCGGACTGGCGCCGCTGACCGAGGTGCAGAACCAGATTCAGGAACAGGTAGGCATGTCGAAAATGGAGCCCGCGATGCGCACCTACCTCACTAAGCTGCGCGATCAGGCCTATATCGACATCCGCCCGGGCTATGTGGATTCGGGAGCGAGCCCCAACGAGCAAAAGTTTATCCAGGGCGCGTACGTGCCGCCCCAGCCCAAGAAAAAGAAGAAGCTCCAGCGTGTGCGCTACAACGGACGTGGCGCGCGTGGCCGCAAGGCCGACACGGCGGCCGCCGCACCGGCAAATGTTCCGACTCTGGACAAAGTGAACGCGCAGAAGGCCTCGACCGCGGCCAGCGCGGCTGGTACGCAGAAGCCAGGCAAGAAAGAAAAGATTCGCTTCGGCCAGGCGCCCTTCGAGACGCTGCCTATCGGCGACACGCGGAGTGTCGATGCCGGTGCGACCCAGGAGTCCGCTACGCAGCAACAGCAGGTGGCGATGAACCAGCCGGGCATGGCGGCGCCGACCGCCCCGACCGACACCGCCGATACCAGCAACGATGCGAAGAAAGTAAAGTCACGCTACTCCGACCGCATGAAGGAATCGAAAGCCAAACAGAAGGAGCAGAAGCAGACGGACTGGGCGGCGACCCATCACACGAAATTCGTGCCACCGACGGAGACGGCGGAACAGAAGGCAGCTGATCAACGGCAGTCCTCAGCGCTCGGCCTGAAGGGCGATACCACGAAGCCGAAGAAGCCGGTGAAGCCGGCGAAAACCGGACCGAAGCGTCGCCTGACGGACGAAGAGCAGAAGCAGCAGGACCAGAAGAATGCTGCTCCAGCTCCAACCTCCGCGCCGGCGCCCGCTCCAACACCAGCTCCTGCGAGTACGCAGACTCCCCCGGCGGCGCCGACCTCCACCACGCCTCCGCCACAACCGTAGCCAGCACGCCATGAAAAAGATATTGGTTGCCGATCTGGCCGCACGCGAGAACCAGACGATCGAGGGATTCTTCGCGGCTGGATCGAAATCCGCCCGCAGCAAGAAGGACGGCACGCGCTACCTGGCGCTCACCCTTACCGATAAAACCGGGCCGATCGAGGCGCGCGTGTGGGATGCCGGGGACGCAGGCGACTTCGAGGCGGGCGATGTCGTCAAGATTCGTGGCCAGGTCGTTCGCTATAACGAAAAGCTGCAAATCAACATCGACCGCCTGCGGCGGGCCGCAGCCAACGAGTTCGAACTGGGCGATTTTGTTCCGCAGACCGAGCGCGATATCAACGAAATGTGGGGGGAGTTGCAGGGATGGGTCGCTGGATTCAGCGATCCCGACCTCAAGGCGCTCCTCGAAGCCTTCCTCACCGACGACAAAATCGTTGCCGCTCTGCGTGAAGCTCCCGCAGCCAAGGGGATGCACCACGCATGGATTGGCGGCCTCCTGGAGCACGTGCTCTCGCTGATGAGCCTGTCCGACCTGGCGGCGCGGCACTATGGGCACGTGAATCGCGACCTGGTGCTCACCGGCGTCATCCTGCACGACATTGGCAAGCTGCGCGAACTGCGCTGGGGCACCAGTTTCGACTACACCATGGAAGGCCAGCTGCTCGGCCACATCACCATCGGTATTGGGATGATCGAGGAAAAGATCGCAGCAATTCCCAATTTCCCCAATGCAAAGCGCGTCCTGGTCGAGCACCTGGTCCTCAGCCATCACGGTAAGTATGAATACGGCTCTCCCAAGCTGCCCATGACGGCAGAAGCGATCCTGCTGCATTACCTCGACGATCTGGACGCCAAGATGCAGACGGTGCGCAATGAATTCGCGCGCAATGAAGGGAACGGCCGCCCCGGCGCTGAGATGACGGAGTGGGTGCGGTCGCTCGAACGGCCGCTGTTGAATACACAGGCATATCTGGAGGCCGCGATGCCGGCCCCTACCGTATTAAAGAATCCGGCTCTAAAGAATCCAGAGAGTGCGGGAGAGAGAACGAATGCCCTACCTTTTAAAGACTGAGCCTGGTACCTATTCCATCGACGACCTGGCGCGCGAAGGCGAGACCGTGTGGGACGGCGTAACCGCTCCAGCAGCGGTCAAATTCCTGGCCGGGATGAAGCGTGGCGAAATGCTCGTGATCTACCACACCGGCACAGAGCGCCGGTCCGTCGGCATCGCGAAAGTGATGAACGTGGACCCCAGCGACGTGAAGAAGCCGTTGGTCCGGCTCAAGTTCGTCAAGCGGACGAAGACGCCCCGCACCCTGGCCGAGATCAAGGCGCAAAACATCTTCGCGAACTCCCCGCTGGTCAAGCAGGGAAGACTCTCCGTGGTCCCGCTCAGCGAGGCGCAATACGCCTGGCTCGCAACGAACTAGCCAAACTGCTGCGAATCCAACCGAGCTTCATCTAGAATTAACAAGGGAATCAGACGATCATGCTGCGTTTTTCCACTGCCGGCGAGTCGCATGGGGAGAGCCTTGTGGCTCTTCTTTCTGGGCTGCCTGCGGGCGTGCCCATCGATAACGAATTCGTCAATCGCGAGCTGTGGCGCCGCCAACAGGGCTACGGACGCGGCGGTCGCATGCGCATCGAGACGGATACTGCGCATTTCCTCAGCGGCGTGCGCCACGGCAAGACGATCGGCTCGCCCATCGCCATCGAAATTGAAAACCGCGACTGGAAGAACTGGACCGAAGCGCTGCCTGTGGGTGCAGGTGATCCGGCCAAACATAAAGCGGTAGCCTCGCCGCGGCCGGGCCACGCCGATCTTGCAGGCGCGCTGAAATTCGATTTTCCCGATGCGCGTTACGTTCTGGAGCGTGCCTCGGCGCGCGAGTCCACTGCGCGCGTCGCAGCCGGCGCGGTGGCGAAGCAATTGCTCCTCGCGCTCGGCATCGATGTGGCGAGTCATGTCATACGCGTAGGCGCTGCCGAACTGGAGCGCACAGCCACGTGGGACGAAATTAAGGCGCTGCGCGAGAAGGAAGAAATCCTGCTCAACTGCGTCGATGCCGACGCTGAATTAGCTATGAAGGCCGCCGTGGATGCTGTCCTGCGCACCGGCGATACCGTCGGCGGGGTGTTTGAAGTGGTAGTGCATGGCGCGCCTCCGGGCCTTGGCACCTGCGCAAACTGGGATGAGCGCCTCGATGGGCTGCTGGCCCAGGCCGTCATGTCCCTGCAGGCCGTCAAAGCGGTTGAGATTGGCCGCGGCGTGACAGCGGCCGAGTCGCTCGGCTCCGAAGTGCACGATGCCATCGGCTACGCGCACGAGGCGAAGAACGGGCAGCATACGCGCTTCACCCGCGAGCAGAACAACGCGGGCGGCGTGGAGGGCGGCATCTCCAACGGCGAGGACGTAGTGGTCCGCGGGTATTTGAAGCCTATTTCCACGCTGCGCCGGCCGCTGCAATCGGTGCGCTTCGACACCCGCGAGGAAACGAAAGCGGCCTATGAGCGCAGCGACGTCTGCGTAGTGCCCGCGGCCGGTGTGGCGGCGGAAGCCATGGTCGCGCTGGCCGTGGCGCGGCTCGCACTCGAAAAGTTTGGCGGCGATTCGCTGCGGGAGTTGAAGCGTAACTATGATGGTTACGTAGATCAAATTGGGAAGTATTAGTCCAACATGATTCGGGAAATTGTTTTATATCCGGACCCCATATTGCAGCGGCCCACGCAAAAGGTTGTGGAGTTCGACGACGAACTGCGCACCCTGGCCGCGGATATGTTCGAGTCCATGTACAAGGCCATCGGGATCGGCCTGGCAGCGCCGCAGATCGGCGTGTCGAAGCGCATCACGGTCATCGACGTCAGCAACAAAACGAATCCCGAAGACAAAATAGTCCTCGTCAATCCTGAGATTATTCACCACGAAGGCAAGCAGGTGGGCGAAGAGGGCTGCCTGAGCCTGCCCGACATTCGCGACAAGGTGACGCGCGCGGCCAAAGTGACGGTGAAGGCCCAGGACCTAAACGGAGAGTGGTTCGAGATGGAAGGCACCGAGCTGCTGGCGCGAGCCTTCCAGCATGAGATCGATCACCTCGATGGAATTCTGTTTCCGTGGCGCATCAGCGCGCTCAAGCGCGACCTGATCCTGCGCAAGATTCGCAAGCTGCAGAAAACCGGCGAGTGGAAATGAAGCTGGTGTTCTGTGGCACTCCGTCGTTTGCGGCGCCCACGCTGAAGAGCGCGCTGCGCGCCGGCCATGACGTGGCGCTGGTGGTCACACAGCCAGCCCGGCCCGTCGGGCGCAACCAGCAGATGACCTCGCCTCCGGTGAAGACCACGGCGCTCGAGGCCGGTATCCGCGTCACCCAGCCGGAGAAAATCAAAAACAATCAGGAATTACGAGCAGAGCTGGAAACAATCCAGCCCGACGCGATTCTCGTCGTCGCCTATGGACGGATTATTCCGAAGTGGATGCTTGATCTGCCGCGCCACGGGAATCTGAATCTCCACGGATCGCTTCTCCCGAAGTATCGCGGAGCCGCGCCTGTGCAATGGGCGATCGCCAATGGCGAAGCCGCCACCGGCGCCACCACCATGCGCCTCGATGAGGGCCTCGACACCGGCGAAATCCTGCTGCAGCGCGAAATGCCGCTCGCCCCCGACATGACTTCCGAGGACGTGTTTCCGCGCCTCGCCGAGATGGGCGCTGACCTGATGATGGAAACGCTGCGCGGTCTCGAAACTGGATCGATCACTCCGCGCAAGCAGGATGATTTGCACGCAAGCCACGCGCCCATCCTCACCCGCGACGATGGCCGCATGGATTTCTCGCGCGACGCGATGACCCTCTACAACCGCTGGCGCGGATTCCAGCCGTGGCCCGGCGCGTGGACCACGCTCAACGGCAGGAAGCTCTCCGTGCATCGCCTGCTGCCGACCGAAGTGATGGGCGCGCCGCCCAGCCAGCCCGGCGACGTTCTAGTCCAGGAAGGCACAATGTTCGCGGCATGCGGCGACGGCACCTGGGCGGAGTTGGTCGAAGTGCAGCCGGAAGGGAAGCGCCGCATGACGGCGGGCGAATTCCTGCGCGGCCACGCTGTCGTTACCGGAACGCGCCTCGGACAGCCATGATTGCACCAGCCCGGCAAGTCGCATTTAGCATCCTGAAACAGGTAGCCGCGACCGACGCGCATAGCGATGAGCTATTGCGCACACCCGAGGTCGATGCGCTCTCCCCGCAGGATCGCAACCTGACCACCATGCTGGTGCTGGGAACGCTGCGCTGGCAGTTGGCGCTCGACGAACGAATTCGCGGACTGCTGGCTCGTCCCGACGTACAACTGGGCGTGGAAGCAGCAACCGCGCTCCGCCTGGGCGCATTTCAATTGCTCCATCTGGATCGTGTGCCCGCGCATGCCGTCATCAACGACAGCGTCGAGCTGCTGAAGCAGACGCAGGAACGCAATGCGGCGGGCATGGTGAACGCCGTGCTCCGCAAACTGGCAGTCCTTCCGCGAGATCCCATCCCGGAAAAACTCAATTCGGCGAAGGAAATCGCTGCGACGTTCGCGCATCCCGCGTGGATGGTCGGTCGCTGGGCGCGTCGATACGGCGTTGCGACGGCCGAGGCGATCTGCCGCTGGGACCAGGAACCGGCAGGTGTGACCCTACGAATCGATTCCGCAGAAGCGGACGCAGCAGGCATCGAATCGGAGCCGGGTGCGTTTCTTACGCAGGCGCGGCGCGTAGTCCTTAGCGGGCCATTGTTGCCGGTACACGTCCGCATGCAGGATGAGGCGTCACAGTTGGTTGCGGAGATCGCGGCAGCGGCAGCTCCCCAGGCCGATCGCGTCCTCGATACCTGTGCCGCGCCGGGTGGCAAGGCGGCCATACTCGCCGAGCGTTTGCCGAACGCGGCGATTACCGCAGTCGATGTCAGCCGCAAGCGTCTGGACGCCATGCGCGCCCAGCCCGGCCTCATGTCAGCCAATCCGCAATTCGAAGTATCCGATGCGGCAAGGCTGGAACTGCGGCCGGACTATGGCCTGATTCTCTGCGACGTGCCGTGCAGCGGCACCGGAACGATGGGCCGCAATCCGGAAATTCGCTGGCGCGTCGCGGAGGCCAGCCTCACGCGCCAGCAGCAGCGCCAGGGCATGATTCTGCGAGCGGCACTGTCGGGCTTAGCTCCACACGGGCGCCTGGTCTACTCGACGTGCTCCCTCGAGAAGGAAGAGAACGAGGCAGTGATCGCCAGCGTGCTGCGGGACGTTCCCGGATTCCGCCTGGTCTCCGTACCGGCGATTCTCGATCGCCTGGCGGAGTCCGGCGTGGTCACCGCCGAGGGCCGCGAACGCCTGCGCACCGCAACCGACGGCGAATTTCTGCGCACCATCCCCGGCATCCACCCCTGCGACGGATTCTTCGCGGCGGTTCTCGAGCCAGCCTGACCGCTCGGCCCCCTTATCTTTTCCTGCGATCCGCCGATAGCTCCAGCAGGGGGCTTTTATGGCCTTGTTTACCTGGAACGATTCGTACAGCGTGAAGGTCGAGCTTTGCGACGCGCAGCACAAGAAGCTGTTCGTCATCATCAACAATCTGGCGGACGCCATGCGCATGGGCCGGGGCCAGGATGTAGTGACCGCCACGGTGGGCGAACTGCCCCAGTACACGCGCACCCACTTCCAGCAGGAAGAGGCACTGCTGCGGACGGCGAACTATCCCCAACTCGCGTCGCATCAGGAGCAGCATCGCAGGTTTATCGCGGATGTGGAGGCGCTGGAGCGCGACTCCAGCGCCGGCCAGGCGGCCAATTCCATCAAGGTGCTCAATCTGCTGAGGGACTGGCTCCTGAATCACATCCAGAAGACGGACAAGCAGTACTCCGCGCATCTGAACGCGGCTGGGATTCGGTGACCCAGGGAGAAAGCGCACAGCACGATCGTTGAATCGCGCCAACGTGGTACACTTGTGTACGCAATGGTACGCAGGGAGTCATGATGGAACCGGTTCGGGTAGGAATCAGAGAATTTCGCGACAAGCTGGCGGCATATTTGCTTGAGTCGGACACGCCCCTGGCCATCACCCGTCATGGCGACACGGTGGGATACTATTTGCCCGCGCGTCGCAAGCGGACCGAGGCCGAGCGAGCTTCACTTCGAGAAGCAGCAATGCGCCTGCAGGAAATGTTGGCGTCAGAAGGAATCTCGGAAGATCAGGTCCTGGAAGACTTTCGAGAATGGCGGAAGAGACGGAAGCAGTGAGCGCCGCCAGGCGGCTGGTGCTGGATGCCAACATCTTGTTGCGTGGCGTATTCGGAACACGAGTCCGAACTTTGCTCGAAACCTACGAAGACAGCGTGGATTTTTATGTCCCGGATGTGTGCTTCGCAGACGCGCAGAAATACATAACGGAAATCGCGCAGCGGCGCGGCGTTGATCCGGCCGCCTGTATTCCAGTTTTGGATGGCATCGCGAGAATCGTGACGATCATCGATCGCAGCCTCTATGAGGAATACGAGACAGTTGCACGCGCGCGGATTGCGTTGCGCGATGAAGCAGACTGGCCTGTGATTGCTGCTGCGCTGTTGCTGGACGCGCCTGTCTGGACAGAAGATCAGGATTTCTTCGGAAGCGGTACGGCGACGTGGACAACGAGCAACGTCGATCTGTATCTCAGAGACGCGTGAACTCCGTCGCCTCTAGCAATCCAGTTGTTTCCGCCCCAGCTTCAACCCGTCCAGCCGCCCCAGCAGCGTAACCGCGACGCGGTCCGGCTGGAACAGCTTTTCCGCCATCGCCATCACCTGCTCCTCGGTCACGCTCTCCACCTTCTCGAGAATCTCCTCGAGACCGAAGAAGCGCTCGAAGTACATCTGCTGGCGCGCCAGATTCGACATGCGCGACATCGAGCTTTCCAGCGACAGCAGCAGATTCCCCTTCAGTTGATCCTTGCCGCGCCGCAGCTCATCGGCCGGAAGCGGCTCAGTCTTCATCCGGCGAAATTCTTCCATAATCAAATCGATGACCTGCAGCGCGCGGTCCGCCGACGTTCCCGCATACACGCACAGCGAACCGGTATCCCGATACGGGTTGAGGTCGCTGTAAATGGAGTAAACCAGCCCCCGCTCCTCGCGAACGGTCTGGAACAGACGCGAGCTCATGCCCCCGCCCAGCAGCGTGTTCAGCAGCAGCGTGGCGTACCGGCAGGAATCCGCAATCGGCGGCGCAGGCACGCCAAGGCACAGCTGCACCTGCTCCAGCGATTTCTTGTTGCGCAGGTTGATGCGCGACGTCACCGTCGGCGCGACAGTATCGTCGGCCACCGAGCCCGGTGCCAGAGAACTAAAGTGGCGGGCGACCAGCTCCACAAAGCTATCGTGCTCCAAATTGCCCGCTGCGGAGAACACCATGTTGTCAGCGCGGAAGCGCTGCTCGAAAAAGCGCAGCAGCGTGTTCTGTTCGAAACTTTTTACCGTCTCGCGCGTGCCGAGAATCGGCTTACCCAGCGGATGATCTTTCCAGAAACTCTGCGTGAAAATCTCGTGGACCAGAGTGTCGGGATTGTCCTCGTCCATCTTGATCTCTTCGAGGATGACGCCGCGTTCCCGCGTAATCTCCTCGCTGGCGAACACGGGATTCAGCACCAGGTCGGAGAGCACGTCGAGGGCGACCGGCACGTGATCGTCCAGCACCTTGACGTTGAAGCAGACGGTTTCCTTGCCCGTAAATGCGTCGAGGTTGCCGCCGATCGCGTCGACTTCGCGTGCAATCCGCTGAGCGGTCCGGGACTTCGTCCCCTTAAAAACCATGTGCTCCACGAAGTGCGAAATGCCGTTCAGCTCCGCGACTTCGTGGCGGGAGCCGGCGCGCATCCACACCCCCATGGCGACGGAGCGGACATGCTCCATGCGTTCGGTCAGGACAATCAGGCCGGAAGGAAGGACGGTCTTGCGAATATTACGTTCGGTCGTCATAAGGATTTGTGGGTTTGCAGCGGGGCCGACAGGTTTTAGATGCGCTATGCTCGGACTTGGCAGATGACAATCGGCGGGAAACTACTTACCTCCATCTTAGACGCAGAAGGAAGGCCTGACGGTAAAAGTCTTTTTGGCCTTTCGAATCAGGAGCTTACCGAGGCGCTGAGGGAATTTTCCCTGCCTTCGTACCGGATTCGGCAGCTCGAGGAGGCCCTCTATCGCCAGCGCGTGAGCCGGCTGGAAGCGCTGACTCCGTGGCCCAAAGAGCTGCGCGAACAGGTGTCGGCAGCCGGATTCCGCGTGGGTATTCCTCGCATTGTGGAGACGTTCCGGTCCGTCGATGGCACGGAGCGCTACCTGATCGCCGGAGACGACGAGCAGACCGTCGAGACGGTGTGGATGCCCGAAGGCGACGGTGGCGAAGAGGGCGACGGCTCGTTGGGCGATCCGGCCGATGCCGAAGATCCCGTCCTCGAGTCAGCTCAGCGGGGATGGTCGCGCGCCACCATCTGCGTCTCCAGCCAGATTGGCTGCGCCGTCAACTGCCAGTTCTGCCTCACCGCGAAGCTCGGCATCATTCGCAACCTCACGGCGGGCGAAATCGCAGGCCAGGTGGCCGCGGTGCTCAACCGGCAACAGGCCGAGCCGGGCCGCGATCGCATCAACCTGGTGTTTATGGGGATGGGCGAGCCGTTCCTTAACTTCGACGCATTCATCGGCGCGGTGCGCCTGCTGGTGGAACAGATGGGCATTCCCGAATCGCGAATGACAGTGTCGACGTCGGGCATTGTCCCGGGCATTCTGCGCTTTGCCGAGGAGCCGGTGCGGCCCAGGCTTGCGATTTCACTCAACGCTTCGAACGACACGATTCGCGAGGCCGTGATGCCGGTAACGCGCAAGTGGGCTATCGGCGACCTCATGGACGCAGTGCGCAAGGTCCCGCTGCGTGCCCGCGAACGCGTGACCTTCGAATATGTGTTGCTGGGCGGAGTGAACGATCGCATCGAGCACGCGGATGAAGTGGTGAAGCTGATGCGGCGCGCCAATTTTCCGGCCAAAGTAAATTTGATCGCCTGGAATCCAGGCCCCGGCGTCGCCTTCACCATGCCGGAGGAGCACGACGTGGCCCGCTTCCAGCAGCGTCTGCGCGACCAGGGGATTCCGGCGTTTGTCCGCCGCCCACGCGGTCGGGATATTTATGCCGCCTGCGGGCAGTTGAAGAAGACCGGTGGCTAAGAGGCGCTCAGCGCCCCACCGCGGCCCCACCAGCCCGCATCGGCAGCGCCAGCACCGCATCCGCCACGCGACTGGAAGAGTGCCGCAGCACGTCGCCCTCATCCGCGAAATTCCCCGTCACGCACTGGATTCCCATCGCCTCAATCCGCTCCACGTCAGCAATCGTGGCTTCGGCGCCCTGCGCGGCGTACCGCTGGCCGAGCTCAACGGAGACCGGCGCAGTGTTCACCACGGCGTAGTCGAAAATGGGCCGCCCGGCGTGCTTGTAAATCCGCTCGATGTGCTGCGAGGCGGTCAGGTGCAGGCTCTCGTTGGCCTGCGTCATCAGGTTGCAGATAAAGACGCGCGTGCCGTGTGCCGTGCCAAGCGCCTCGGGAATGCCGCGCACCAGCAAGTTGGTCACGATGCTCGTATAGAGTGACCCTGGACCCATGGTGATCAGGTCGGCAGCGGCGATGGCTGCCAGCGTCTCCGGTGGAGGCGGCGGATCGGGCGGCTCCAGCATCAGTTCCACGATGTGCTGTTTGCTGGCGGTGATGCTGGTTTCGCCGCGCACGATCGATCCGTCTTCCATGCATGCGGCCAGCGTCACGTTGCTCTGCGTGGCCGGATAAATGTGCCCCCGGGTCGCCAGAATCTCAGCGGCCATCTTGATGGCCTGGCCGAAGTCGCCCGTCATATCCGTAAGCGCGGCGATGAAAAGGTTGCCAAAGTTGTGACCGCCGAGGTCGCCCCCATCGCGAAAGCGGTGGCGAAAGAGTCGGGCGATCAGGCCCTCGTCCTCTGACAGCGCGACCATGCAGTTGCGCAGGTCGCCGGGGGGCAGCATGTTAAAGTCGCGGCGCAACCGTCCGCTCGATCCGCCATCGTCGGTCACCGTCACGACAGCCGACAGGTCGGCTATCACCGGAGCGCGGCTGGAGCCTTCCAGGAGCCCGCCGCCATGAGGAACGCGGCGTTTCAGGCCGCGCAGCAGCGTGGAAAGTCCCGTACCTCCACCAATAGCAACCACACGGAGGCCCGGGGTGGATTGCGCGGCTGGCTGATTCACCGAGGCAGCATTCGTCATCCGTGTATGAGTCTAAACCGTGTGAAGGTCAACCCATTTCCGGATAGAGCAGCTCAGTGAACCGCGGATCGTCGGCCATATCGACAAAATCCGGATCGCTGCGCGCCTGAATGCGGTTCGCAGGATTGATTTCGATCGCGCGCGTCAGGTGTTCGAGCGCTTCCTCGGCCTGGCCGGTCATGCTGCTCAGCAGGGCCATGCCGTAGAGGGCAAAGTCCGCGCGCGGCGACTTCGACAGGATCAATTCGAACTGATCGCGCGCATCCTCAAACGAGCCGGCATTAAGCAGGGAAACGGCGTAATCATAGTGCTCTTCCGGGCTGCCGAACTTCAGGTCCGACGAGCGGCTGTTGCGCGCACAGACCATCAGGTAGACGCGGCCCCGCTCGGCAATCTCGGGTGGAGCGTCGGGAAGGATCTTTTCGAGGAGGACGCGAGCCTTCTCGAATTTGCCATCCGATATGAACTGGAGGGCGTTCTGATAATCCTGAAGGAGCTTGTGAGAGGCACCCCCTGCGCCGGAGCGCGGATTGGCGGCCGGTGGGCGTGGAGTGCGTCGAGCCGTGGATGCTTCGCGAGATTCCTGCATGCGAGCCATATGTGGGTTGTGTCCCGGGTTCGTACTGTTACGCTGCGTACGTACCGAGTGTAGCCTTTCGATCAAAGTTTTATACGCACAATGCGACGCCGCGTCAAATCAGGTGAAATAGAAGCGCGATTTGCTCCCAGGAGTCGCGGTGCAGAGAATAGAGTCAGAAGCGGCATGAAGCACGCATTCGCAATGACGGCGTTGGGGATGCTGATGGCAATGCCCGGCTGTTTCCTTGCCTGCCCTCAAACGCCAGTTCAGTCACCAGCCCAGTTGCCGCCGCAATCGCCAGCCCCATCGCTATCCGCGCCACAGCCGCCGCCCTCCAAGCCTGCGCAGAAGAAGTCGCCGCCCGATCCCGGGCCGCACCCCACTACGCGGATTGATGTAGAGCCGCTGGGATACACTCCGCCGAGCGCGTTTTACCTTACCTACCGGCTCACTTCTGCGTCGCTCAGCTTCATCGACGACGATCATCTGCTGTTCAGCTTTCGCGTAGGGGGCCTGCTGAAGCGCCTGCCCAGCGATCGCGACGGCGACGACGACCAGCAGATTCGTGTCATGGTGCTCGATGCGCACACGGGTGAAGTGTTGAGGCAGACGGAATGGCGGATGCACGACCGCTCGCAGTACCTGTGGCCGCTTCCCGATGGAAAATTCCTGGTGCGCGTGCGCGACTCGCTGTTTCTCATGGACGATTCGCTCGTCCTCAAGCCGTATCTGTCGTTCGACTCCGACTTGCGGGAGATTCGCGTTTCGCCCGATCGCCGCATGCTGGTCGTGGAGCGTGACGACCCGCCCAAGCTGGCCTTGTCATCAACCGATCCGCACGACCCCGAGGTCCGCAACCCGGTCAAGGTCGAAGTGCTGACCGCCGGATCGACTGCTGCGACGGTGCTGAAAGAAACCCAGGCTCCGGTCAACGTGCCGCTGGTCGCCGATGGAATCCTCGACACGGTAGAAGGCAATCAGTTGGCTTCGTATGCGGTGCGCGAGGTGCCCTTTGCGGGTACGCCGAAGATTCTGGCGCAGGTGAAGTCGACGTGCCAGCCCACCCTACAGCCGGTGAGCGCACACGTGGCCCTCGTGATGGGGTGTTACGAGGCTGCCGACGACCGCCCGGTCGTGGCCATCAGCACCGACGGCAAAGAACTGTGGCGCGAGCAATGGGATAACAAATACGTGTGGGGTTGGTTCACATCGGCGCAAAACGGCAGCCGCTTCGCCTATGAGTCGATTCAGGTCGCGCGGCCCATCAGCGTCTTCGATGAGCTGGACGAAAGCGACATTTCCGCGCAGTTGGTGGGCGTGTACGACACCGAGTCGGGCAAACTGGTGATGGTCAAGAACACGTCGCCGGTGCTGACGGCGGGGCAAAACGTCTCACTCTCGCCGGATGGCCAGCGTTTCGCGGTGTTGCGCAACGGCGCCATTGAGATTTACGATTTGCCGCCGGTCACTGTGCGGCCTCCGGATGCACTCGCACCCGGCGCACAGAAGTCTCCGCCTGCAAGAGGAAAATAGCACGTACGATGATTAGGCGCAGGTTCGGTTGCATGGATAATCACCATGTTACGGCGATGGCGGAGGGGAAAGATGTTGAAATCACATTGGGTTGAACAGGCGATTGGCAAAGGGGTTCTTCTGGGCGGTCCGGCTTGCGCATTGGTTTTGTTTGTTCGGAGGCGACTTCCAGGCGCATGCGAGCCTTCAGTAAACACTGTTCGGGTTGCATCTTTGCCAGCATTGGCAGTCTGTGTGCTGTATATCGAGTCGGTGCTTAATACTGCCTTCCAGGGCTCAGTTATTTACATGGTTGCGTGGCCTCTTTTCGGAATAGGGATATCACTGTTCGGATTTGGATTAGTGTTCGCAGTTCCGAAGGGGGATAGATGGCGGTTTGTATTGGCAGACGGGCTCGTGCTGGCGCTAACGTCCCTTTCGATTGTCATGCCTAACTGAGCGACCCCGTGGCTCCGAAAGTTCCATGAAGCGTTGGTGAAACGACCCCGGATAACGGGGTAAGACCGACGGAAAGAGAGCAAAACACACAATGGAGCAGCGCATCAGTATCGTGACGCTCGGTGTCGCAGATCTGGAGGTCAGCCGCGCCTTCTACGAGCGCCTGGGCTGGCTGCGATCGGTGCGCGATGCCAAGGGCGTCGTGTTCTTCCAGGCCGGCGGCATGGCGCTGGCGCTGTATCCGCGAGCGGAACTGGCGAAGGACGCGAACGTCGCGCCGGAGGGCTCGGGGTTTGTCGGAATGGCGCTCGCGTACAACGCCCGCAGCCGCGCCGAGGTCGACGATGTTCTGGCCGAGGCCGAACGCGCCGGTGCGCGCCTCTGGAAGCCCGCACAGGACGCCTTCTGGGGAGGCTATTCCGGATACTTCGCCGATCCCGACGGCTTCGCGTGGGAAGTGGCCTGGAACCCCGGTTTCGAACTCGCGTCCGATGGAAGCCTTCGCCTGCCGGAATGACGCAGAGCGCTGACCGCCTCATCGCCGACAGCCAGGTGCCGCATTGAGAAGTGGGACACGCTCGAAGCGCGTCCCACATTCGCTGACCGGACTTTAGCGGACCGCTCTTTAGCTGCCACCTTGACATCTCAACCGTCCGGGTGAAATTCTCATACGTTTTGCCAGGGGTGTTTTTCATGAATCCAGTTGCAGGCGCTGTGTCCCGCTCTCATGTCGGCTCTGAAGATCGCAGTCTCACCGTCGCTCAGCCCTACCTGATCCAGCAGCAGTGGGACGCGTACACCGAAGAACAGCATGCCGTGTGGGCCGAGCTGGTGCGGCGCCGGATGCCGCAGTTGCGAGAGCACGCAGCCCAGGAGTATCTCGACGGCTTTCACCAGATCGGGTTGCGCGAGGACATCATTCCGAACCTGAGCGACGTGAATCGCCGCCTGTCGCCGCGCACCGGGTGGAACGCGACGCCGGTGAGCGGATTTCTGCCGCCAGATGCGTTTTTCGAGATGCTGGGCGCGCGGCAGTTCCCAACGACCACCTACATCCGCGGCCGCGAATCCATGGAGTACACACCGGAGCCGGACATTTTTCACGACGTCTTCGGCCACGTGCCCATGCACGCGCATCCGGTGTTTGCCGACTTCCTCCAGCGGTATGGGCGCACTTGCGCAAGGCTGATGCACGACAGGGAAAAGCTCGAAAAGATGGGCCGCCTCTTCTGGTTCACCGTGGAGTTCGGCGTGATCCGTCAGAACGGCAAAGTGAAGCTCTACGGCAGCGGCCTCATCTCCTCGCACGGCGAAGGAACGCATGTGATCGAAGGCAAGCCGGAGATCCGCGACTTCGATCTGGATTTGGTGCTGGAGCAGAAGTTCCTCGTCTCTGAGGAGCAGAAGGTGCTCTACGCGGTGGAGTCGTTCGACGAGATCTACGAAGCCGCGCAGGAGGCCGAAAAGCGCCTGGCGTAACTCGTGTGGCTGGCTCACGTTGGAGCGCCGCTGCCGTCGAATCAACGGAGCCCGACTCACAGAAGTAACGATCTGGCATCAAATTTGCATCTCTTTTATGTTCGCGGATGCACAATACAAAGATTGGCCTATGGTCGGGCCACAGGGTTACCGGGACCGGACAAACTCGCAGGAGGGCATTTGCCGCGGATTCACTTTCAATTACAACTGGCTGAGCTGAAGGACAAGCTGCTCGCGATGGCGGCGCTCTCCCAGCAGGCGGTGGAGTCGGCGGTGGACGCGTGGCTGCAGCGCGACGCGGGCCTGTGCGAATACGTGCGCAACAACGAGCGTGCCATCAACACCGCGCAGCGCGAAGTGGATGAAATGGCCTACGAACTGCTCTCGCGCGAGCAGCCCATGGCCATCGATCTGCGCTTCATTCTGGCGGTCATCAAAATCAACGGCGACCTCGAGCGCATTGGGGACATGGCGGTAAGCATCGCCATCCGCACCCTCGACCTGATGGATCAGGACCCCATCGACCTGCCCGTGGATATTGCCGGAATGGGCGCATTCGCAGGACGGATGATCCGCACTGCGCTTCAATCGCTGCTCGACGGCGACGCCCTTGTGGCCGAATCCGTGCGCGACATGGACGACGAAATCGACCGCATGAATCGCGTGGCGATTACGGAACTGACGCACGTCATCCAGCAACACCCGGAGACCGCCGACCAGGCGCTTCCGGCCATTCTGATTTCGCGCAACCTGGAGCGCATTGCCGATCACGCGACCAACATCGCCACCGACGTCATCTTCTGGGTGCGCGGCGCGGACCTCCGCCACCAGCTCTCCATGGCCGTCGACTGAAGAGTTCTCAACCGGCGTTGCGCGCTCTCGCCAGAACCCACCGGATCGCTACTTCCAGTTCCTCGTCCCCCACGTCTTCCACCAATACTGCGCCGCCAATCCCTTTCGGCAGAACGAACCGCCGCGTCCCCGCGCGATTCTTCTTATCGTGTCCAGCAGCGTTCAGCAGTTTGTCGACCGCGGCACGGAAGGGCGGCAGCGGCCCGTACGCCCGGATCGTGCGCTCGATGCGATACGCCTGATCCGGCACGACCGTACCCCGCGCCAATGCGATCTGCAGGGCCGCCAGCATGCCCCAGGCGATGGCCTCGCCATGCAGCAGACGCCGAAAGCCGGTCGCTGCCTCGATAGCGTGCCCCAGCGTGTGCCCGTAGTTGAGAATCATGCGCAGGCCCGATTCGCGCTCGTCGATGGCCACCACCCCGGCCTTCATGCGAATCGATGCGCTAATCACCCGCTCCAGCGCCTTGGGCTCGCGCGCCAGGATAGCCTCCGCATTCTGCTCCATGAATCGGAACAGGGAAGCGTCGCGGATGATCCCCGCCTTGATGCTCTCGAACAGCCCCGCGCGCAACTCGCGGTCCGGCAGCGTTTGCAGCACATCGATGTCCGCAAAGACGGCACGCGGATGGTGGAAGCTGCCAACAAGGTTCTTGCCCACAGCGAGGTTCGCGCCGGTTTTCCCGCCCACCGAGGAGTCGACCTGCGCCAGCAGCGTGGTCGGCACCTGCACGTAGTCGATGCCGCGCATGTAGATAGCAGCGAGAAAGCCGCCCAGATCACCCACAATGCCGCCGCCGAGGGCGATCAGCGCTGAGGAGCGATCCGCACCCGCCGCAGCCAGCTCGGTCGCCAGCCGCTCCACCTGCGTGAGCCGCTTGTAGCGCTCGCCTGCCGGCAGAAAAAGCACCGTGGGTTGCACGTCGTCCGGAAAAACAGCCAGGAATTGCTTGCCCCACAGCGACCAGATCTCCGGCGACGTGAGAACAAAGATGCGCTGGCTGGACTTGGCTTGTCCGAGGCGTCGTGGGATCGAGGCGAAGAGGCCGCGTCCGACGTACACGGGATACTCTGCGCTCGCGGTCTTGACGGAGATGGTACGCACCGGTGAATTCACGCTGAGACCAGAGTAAAACAGCAGGCAGCAGGTTCGCAGAAGATCGTCCGCCGGATTTGTCTCGAGGCGGATCGCAACATTGCCGCATGAACCTGGGTCTGAGTGGGTTACGGGGCAGGGCACCGTCCTGCCCGCGCGACTGCAGACCGAACGAAACGGAGTACGTCCAATCTCTTGCGGAGCTTACGCGCCGCAATTTTGGAGTCCATTATGCGAACGAATGCTATTTCTAAATTCCTGTTGTTGATGGGGCTGGCTGCGATCGGGTGCGCGGCAGTCCATGCGCAAACCGACGTCGCAGGCAGCCTGTATGGCGCCTTCGCAGGCACAACGACCGGCAACGGCACCGAACAGAGCCCGTCAAATTCCGCCGGAGCGTTAATCGAGCTGCGCCACATTTCGAATCCGATTCTGGGATTCGAGGCGACATATTCCTTCAACCGTGCGACACAGGATTATTCGCAGACTGGAATCTATCCAGGAGAGGTATGTCCGACCAGCGGCTGCCCAGACCTTCCCCCTGTCATTGTGCCGGCGAATGCCCACGAAATCACCGTGGATTACATCCCCTCGCTGAAAATCGCCAACTTCCGCCCATTCGGCGTGCTGGGCGCTGGAGTCCTGCTCAATGTCCCCAGCGGCAACACAGCCGACACCACCACGCAAACCAAGGCCGTCTACGTCTACGGAGCGGGCCTCGACTGGGGATTCCTCCCCCACATCGGACTCCGCGCGCAGTTTCGTGGCAACTTGTATCAGGCCCCCGATCTGACCACGCTCTACTCGTCAACCAAGTCCTTCACCCACACCTCGGAACCCATGCTGGGCGTGTACTTCCGGTTGTAGCTCGCTACGTCCGCGTCTTAGGCTCCCACCAATCCCGCGAAATGCTATAGCCTGAAAGTTTATGGCAGGTGTGCAGGAACCGGATTTCGTGATCGTGGGCGCCGGCATCGCTGGTCTGCGTGCCGCGATCGGGCTGGCGGCCGATGGGGCCCGCGTCCAGGTGGTCACCAAGGAAGCGCTGGACGAATCGAACACATATTACGCGCAGGGCGGCATTGCCGTTGCCATGAGCGGCGACGAAGATGTAGCTCTGCATCTGGACGACACCGTGAACGCGGGCGACGGCCTCGTGCATCGTGAGGCTGCGCGCGTGCTCGTCGAAGAGGGTCCGCAGCGCGTCGACGAGCTCCTGCGCTGGGGCACAAACTTCGACCGTGAAGACGGCAAGCTGATGCTGACCCGCGAGGGCGCGCACAGCCGCAATCGCATCCTCCACGCGCATGGCGATGCCACTGGCGCTGAGATTGGGCAATCCCTGCTGCGCCACGCGCGCTCAATGGAAAATATCGAGTTGCTGGAGTGGACCACGACTGTCGGGCTCACCGTCGAGGACGGCGCCGTGGAGGGCATCGAACTGCTTATGCGTGGCGGCGACCTGCACCGCGTGCGGGCGCGCGGCGTGCTGCTGGCCAGCGGTGGCGCCGGCCAGGTCTACAGCGACACAACCAACCCCGCCGTGGCCACCGGCGACGGCATTGCCATGGCGTGGCGCGCCGGCGCCGAGATTTCTGACATGGAGTTCTATCAATTCCATCCCACCGCGCTCAGCCTGCCGGGGGTGCAACGGTTTCTCATGTCGGAAGCGTTGCGCGGCGAAGGCGCGTGGCTGCGCAATGCGCAGGGCGAGCGCTTCATGGAGAAGTATCATCCCCTCCTCGAACTGGCTCCGCGCGACGTAGTGGCGCGCGCTATCACCCGCGAAGGCATAGGCGCGGACAGTGCGGCCCTCCCCGTCTATCTCGACATGCGCCACGTCACGAAGATCGATCCGGCCAAGCGGTTTCCCGGCATCTCAAAATTTCTGGCGGAACATGGCCTCGAACTGCGGCGGGACCTGATCCCGGTGCGGCCGGCCGCGCATTACCTCATGGGCGGCATCCGGACTGACGTGCACGGGCGCACCTCGATCAAGCGCCTCTACGCCGCCGGCGAAGCTGCCTGCACCGGCGTGCATGGCGCGAACCGGCTGGCCAGCAACTCGCTGCTCGAAGGCCTGGTGTTTGGCGCGCGCGCGGCCGAAGCCATGCGCGGAGAAAGTGCGCTGCCGCGCAGCGGCGCTGCCATTTCCGTCGAAATTGTCCCTGCCCCGGGCGAATTCATCGAGCTGCGCGAACGCCTGCAGCGCACCATGTGGGAGAAAGCCGGCCTGCTGCGCGATGCTGAAGGGCTGCACGCGGGCCATCAGGAAGTCCGCAATCTGCCGCGCGAAATTCCGCAGCAGTTCAGCAGGGCGCTTCTGGAACTGCGCAATCTGCAGACGGTGGGTGCGCTCATCATCCAGTCCGCCATGGCTCGCGAAGAGAGCCGCGGCGCGCATTACCGCAATGATTTTCCGAAGCGCGACGATGCGCGGTTTGCGAAGCACTCCGTCATGCGGCGCAGCGGCATTACCTTCGAAGATTTCTGAGCGGGAGCGCTGCCTTACTGACGCAGCAGCTTAAACGCGTGCGTCCACTCGTTGTTCTTGAACCCCAGGACGCACCACAGCATACACAGCGGCTCAATCGCGCGTGCCGATTCCACTTTGCCCATGTCCGCGGTCTCCCACCCAAATCGGTCGAGAAGCGTCGTCACGGTCTTCTTCGCCGCGTCGTCGTTGCCGCAAATGAACATAGTGGGCCGACCCCCGGCGTACTGAGGGTTCACCATCTGCGTGTTTCCCACCGAATTAAAAGCTTTTACGAAACGGGCTTTGGGAAATTCGCGCTGCAACTGCTCCATCAACGAATCAGTCTGACTGGTGAAGAACGGCAGCACGCCGTTCGCCGGCGGCGCGTCGGCGATCGGATTCGTCGTATCGATGACGATTTTTCCGGCGATGTTAGCGGCGCCAGCCTCGCCCAGCGCGTCCGCGGAAGCTGAGCCTTTCACCGCAAGCACAATCATGTCTCCGAACGACGCCGCATCGCTGAAGCTGCCCAGGTGCGCCTTCGGGTGAGCGATCGCCCACTCCGCCAACTTGGTTTGATCGCGTGTGCCCGCCATGACTTCGCAGCCGTACTTCAGGAACCCAGCACCCAGTGTTTGCGCAACAATGCCCGATCCAAGTATGCCGATTTTCATTGAATCCCTCCGGGAATTCCGGAAAATCTAACTATGGGCAATATATAGCTTGTGAGTTACAAATGCGTAAGGTCAGACCTTCGAAGTTAGATCTGCGCCCTCTCCAGGGAAGGCCTTGCTGAGCGCCGCAAAGAGCCCGAGAATCGCCAGAATCACCACCAGCGAACTCAACGCGGAGATGTCAACCCATCGCACCGCCAGCATTTTGAATGCCACAAAAGCCAGGATGCAGCTCAGTCCGTAGTGCAGCAACCGGAATTGATCGAGCAGAGCGGCCAGCGCAAAATACAGCGAGCGCAATCCGAGAACCGCGAAGATATTGGAAGTAAAAGCGATCCATGGGTCGCGAGTAACAGCGAGCACCGCGGGAATGGAGTCGAGCGCGAATACAAGGTCGGTTGCTTCGATGGCAAGAATCACCAGCAGCAGGGAACGGAAGGCCAGGCGCGAAGTGCCGGCATACCGCAGGCAGCAGGATTGGATCCAGCGCACCGGGCCGCGCACCGGCACAACCCCCGGCTTCAGCAGCAGCAGACGCAGCGCTGCGAAGGCCAGTAGCGCCCCAAACGCATATTGGATCCACGCAAACCGCGCCAGCAGCGTGGCGCCGGCCAGGATGAGCACGCCGCGAAGTACTATCGCCCCTAGTACTCCCCACATCAGCACGCGCCGCTGCTGTTCCGCGTCGAGGCGCAGCGCGCGAAACAGGATGAGAAAGACGAACAGGTTATCGACGCTGAGCGAGCCTTCAATCAGGTAGCCAGTCGCGAATTCAATCGCGGGCTTTCTGCCGGTGGTGTGTCCAATCCACACCGCCCAGGCGCAAGCCAGCAGCGCGAGAAATCCCGTCCACAGCCACGCGGAACGCACCGAACCAAACCGCCCAGGACGTTGCAGCAATCCCAGATCCACGACCAGCAGCGCGGCGACGAGAATAGCGAAGGCGAGACCGTGCGCAGGCATCGGCGGAGCCTACTTCTGGTTCAGCAGGCGAATGGTTTCCTCGAGCGTATCGCCCGCAATGGTCAGGCTCTTCGCGCTGAGCTTGTCCATCGTGTCCTGGGCAGTGTGCCAGTAGGAGTTGTCGTACCCATAGTCGAGGTCGATCAGATCGGCGCAGGGCACGCCGCGTTTCACAAACGGAATGTGGTCATCCTCGTCGCGGGTTTGCGTTTGGAAGAAGTACGATTGCCACCCGTATTGCGTCGCAGCCTTCTGCACCAGATCTTCCAGCCACGGAGTGGAGTTAAGGTCGCGCTGGATGTCGAGGTCCCTGTCGCCCAGCATATCCGCCAGCAGGAACGCCTTGACGCGCTTTAGCGTGCCGTCCGCCTGCCACTTGTCCGCGAGATGCTTGCTGCCATACACAGAGTCGCTGTCCGACCAGGTCTTGATCGCCTCTTCGCCGTCGGTGAAGAGCAGCCATACGCTGTAGCCGTCGTTCGGTTTCCCGCGCAGGTCGTTGGCGATCTGGATCAGCAGACCCGTCGTCGAGCCGCCGTCATTCGCGCCCACGTAGTGGATATTGCGCAGCGGATAATTCGTCTCGTAATGCGTGGCCAGCACAAGGATGCCGTCTTTTTTGCCAGGGAACTTCACGATGAAGTTGTGCATCTGCATCGAACCCGCGGGCGTGTTGGTGGTGAAGGTGTCCTCTTCCAGTTGATCGCGACGGAACTGCGTTTTCAGAAACGCTTCCGCTTTGGCATGGCCGGGGCTGCCAATCCAGCGCGGCCCGGTGGCGTTGACGTACTGGCGCGTGTAATCCAGAGCCTTCGCCCCATCGAACTGCGGCAGCGACTGCGCATGAACGCTACAGCTCGCCGCGCAAACGGCCGCCACAACCAGGAATCGTCTCAGTGTCACTTCGCAGCCGCCTTTTCCGCGCGTCTCCTGCGCGACGTCGGGTTCACCAGCCATGAGACGCCGATGCTGATCAGGTAGAGCGTCACCATCGGAGCCGCGAAGACGCACATGGTCGTCGGATCAGGCGTCGGCGCAATGATGGTCGCCACAATGAAAATGAGCAGGATCGCGATCCGGATGTGCTTCCACAAAAATTTCGGGCTCACAATGCCGAACAGCGACAGAAACATCACGAGAATCGGCAGCTCGAATGTGGCCGCCAGCCCCATGATCACCGTCAGAAACAGCCCGGTGTACTCGTTAATCTCGATGAGCGGATTGAAATCCTTGTTGAACGTGAACAGGAAATCGAGCGCACCTGGGAAAACCCAGTGATAACCGAAGAACGCGCCAGCCAGAAACAGGCTGACCGTGGCCGCCATAAACGGGGTGACGAAACGCTTCTCGTTGCGGTACAGCCCCGGAGAAATAAACAGCCAAACCTGGTAGAGGATGAAGGGCGACGCGAAAATGCACCCGACCATCAGGCTGATTTCCAGGTACATGTTGAATCCGTCGACGGGGTTCAGGTAGTTCAGCTGCGCCGGCATATGATGATTGGCCAGCGCTACCTTCACCGGCTTCTCCATAAAGCCGTAAATCTTTTCGCGAAATCCCCACGCGACGCAAAAACCGGCGAAGAGGTAAATCGCGGAATGGATGATGCGCTTGCGCAGTTCCTGCAGGTGCTCCAGCAGGCTCATGCCGGGTAGCTCAGCGCGTTCGCTCACCGCGGCTCGCGCGCGGTCGACGAGGTCCTTCTTGTCTTCCGTGGTATCAATCATGGTTTACAGATTCAGGGGTCACGGATTCGTGTTGCGCAGCTTCCGGGCTGAGCGCGTGAACGCCGTTGGCTGTTGCGGCAGGATCTGTAGGACGCGGCTCGGCAACGCCCGGAACACTGGGCTCGGCAGACGGTGCAGCCTCGGCGAGGAGATCCGCGGAATTCAGTGCAAGTTCCGGAGACACCGGCAGTGGTTCCATCGCATCCGCTGCGGGAGCAAAGGGACGCGCGATGCTCACCGTCTCGCCGGTTGAAGGCGGCAGGATGGACGGCGTCGCTGCCGGCACTGCAACCGGCTGAGCCGCGGCAGCGGCGGCGGCAGCAGCGGCCTGGCTCTCGGCCAGCTTCTTGCGCCGCTCCTCGTCCTCCATATTGCGAATCTCATCCTGGATCTGGAATTTGAATTCGTTGCTGGCGCGGCGGAATTCGGCCAGCAGTTTGCCAACGGTCCTGCCAATTTCCGGCAGCCTCTTCGGTCCAAAGAGGACCAGCGCCAGAATGAAGATGAGAATGGAGTCGCCGAAGTGCATGAATACTTCATGATACCTGCCGCTATTGGCGAGTCACAAATAAGCCCCCGGTGCCGACAGGCGGGTAGTATCGACGTGCTTTTTCTAACACGGCCTGCCCCCGAAGTTGCAGGATGGGTGGTTACGGTTGTATTAAACTAATTGCATCAACACGCTTTGGCCGGGTCCTGGTTTTGCGACCCGAATCGCGGTTGGAGCGTCTAAGGTAGCAGGAAGTAGAGGCTGCAACATCCCCGTTAGCTGGGCGGACCCCAGGCAAGTCCGATGAGTCCGCAGCGAGTTGACTGCAGCTGAGTTTGGCTTTCAACATCCCCGTCCAGGTTGGTTAAGCCCGCAAGGGCCACGCCGAATCGGACTGAAGGCGGCTTTTGTGAGTGTTCTTGAAGCAGTTGTTGAACCCGTGTTGGCGGAGCCCGAGACTTGTTCTCTTGAGAACTATCTGGCCTTGCCCGACCACAGCATGGATGAACGGATTGCCGCGGCGCGTAAGGCTCTGGGCACTACCACCATCCTGCTTGGACACCACTACCAGCGCGACGAAGTGATCCGTTTCGCTGATTTCACCGGCGACTCCTACAAACTTTCAAAAATCGCTGCGGAAACCGAAGCCAGGTACATCGTCTTCTGCGGCGTGCACTTCATGGCGGAGAGCGCCGACGTGCTGGGCCACGAGGGTCAGCAGGTCATCCTGCCCGATCTGAATGCCGGCTGCTCGATGGCCGATATGGCCGAGATCGGCCAGGTGGAGGATTGCTGGGACACTCTGCTGCGCTCAGGCATCAGCGAGAGCGAAATCCTGCCCCTCACCTACATGAACTCTGCAGCGAACATCAAAGCCTTCTGCGGCGAACGCGGCGGCCTGGTGTGTACTTCATCCAATGCCCGTGGCGCGTTTGAGTGGGCTTTCCAGCGCGCGAAGAAAATCCTGTTCCTTCCCGACCAGCACCTCGGACGCAACACCGGCCACGCCATGGGCATTCCGCTGAATGAAATGGTCGTGTTCGACCCCTGGCAAATTGGCGGTGGTATCACGCCGGAACGCCTGCGTGCCGCGAAGGTGATCCTGTGGAAGGGTCACTGCTCCGTCCACCAGCGCTTTCTGCCCGAGCATGTGGACAAGGTCCGCGCGAAGTATCCCGGCATTCAGGTCATCGTGCATCCGGAGTGCCGTCTCGAAGTCTGCGAAAAAGCCGACGCTCTGGGGTCGACGGAACGGCTCATCAAGATCGTGCAGGATGCGCCTTCAGGCTCAACCTTTGCCATCGGCACTGAAATTCATCTGGTCAACCGACTGGCGAAGGAATTCGCGCCGCAGGGCAAGAAGATCATCACCCTTGACGACACTGGCTGCCTCTGCACCACGATGTACCGCATCAGCCCGCAGCATTTGGCCTGGGCACTGGAGAACCTGATGGAAGGCCGCGTGGTCAACCGCATCCAGGTCCGCGACGACGTGAAATACTGGGCGCGCGTGGCCCTTGACCGCATGCTGGAGATTCACGCTTAGGATGAAGACCTTTACCCTCGACGAAGCACAGAACCTGCTCCCCATCGTGGAGTCGCTGTTGAATCGCGCCATCGAAGCGAAGGAGTCGCTCGGCGAGTTAGAAGAAGATCAGCAGGATCTCGTGCGCCGCATTTTTCTCACTGGTGGCATGCTGGTCGATATTGCCGGTGTGAAGAAGCGCAAAATCACAATGGCCGCGCTGGTGCAGCGTGCCAGGGATTCGCTGCAGGAAATCGACGCCATCGGTGTGCAGGTCAAGGATCTCGACAGCGGGCTGCTCGATTTCCCCTGCATCCTCGAAGGCGAAACGGTCCTGCTGTGCTGGAAACACGGCGAGGCCCGCATCGAGTTCTGGCATCGCATTGAGGACGGCTTCCGCGGCCGCCAGCCCATTGACGCCCGCTTCCGCAAAACCGCGCCTGAGAAGCTCAACTGAACGGCGCACAATCCAGCGGCCAACTTGCCATCCATCCACCCCACAGATGAGATAAGGCGCCAGTCGCGCCTTATCTCATCTTCCGTCTGTAGAGGCTTGCGTTCTACCGCCGCCCGCCGCGGCCGCCTCCCCGATATCCCGGCAGCGCATGTTCACGGCCGCCCTCATGGCCGGCATTGCCTACGTGGCCTCGTCCATCCCGCGCCTCATTGCCGCGGAAGTGGTAGAACGCCCGATCTCCGCGCTCCGGCAGCGGCCCACGGTAGCCGTTATGTGGATCAAACCGGTTGTCGACATGTCCGTAAAACCCACGAGGTCCGTGGAACCAGGGACCCGCTCCGAGAAACACTCCTCCCACAAACCAATCGGGACCGTAGTAGCCGTAAGGAGCGCAGTCATACGGCTCGTAGTCGAAGTATCCGTAGGGACAGACGGGCGCCGGCCCAATATTGACGCCGACGGCAACCTGGGCTGGCGCGTGCGCCGGCGCCACAAGGGCACAACTCAACACGACGGTGGCAACAGCTGCGAAAGCAATAGCTTTGGCTTTGAACATGGTTTCTCCTTGGTTGGTTCTTTCGACCGGATCGGCGCAGAACTGCGCTTTGTTTCTGAGTTGGAGATGGAGCGGCGAGTCCTGTCTACAGCTGACAATGGAACCCCGGTCTCTCGATTGCCAGCATGATACCGCAGGTCGGTAACGAGAGGTCACCAGCCGGCATTGAGGCCTTAGGCCGGCTGGCTTTCGACTCCAGGCTTCTGGCTACCAGCTCGTCTCCATGACATCTGTCACCTCGCTTTGTTGACAAAGCCCACTGCTGCTCGCCGCGCATCCGCGCGATTCTAATCCTGCCGCTGAGGTTCCTCTCACGGCAGGAGACACCGAATGTCAGCATCCGCAGTCGTTTCCCAGAACCACCACGCGCATCCGGCAGCATGGCCGTCGCCTCCTTCGCAGGCACGCGCCATCGCCAAATTGCAGTCGGTCACCCGGCGCTACGGCCCGGTCACCGCGCTCGACAATTTCTCGCTCACGCTGCATGCGGGCGAGGTCGTCGCGCTGCTCGGGCCGAACGGCGCGGGCAAAACCACCGCAGTGCGCCTGCTGCTGGGGCTCATTTCGCCCGACACCGGCAGCGCTCGCGTGCTCGGTCGCGATCCCCGCGACTCCGACGCCAGAACCCGCATTGGCGCCATGCTCCAGATCAGCCGCGTGCCGGAAATGCTCCGCGTCCGCGAGCACATCGACCTCTTCCGCAGCTACTATCCCAACCCGCTGCCCATGGCCGAAATCGTGAAGGCCGCGAAGCTTGAAGGCATCGAAGACAAGCTCTTCGGAAAGCTCTCCGGCGGCCAAAAGCAGCGCACCCTCTTCGCGCTGGCCCTCTGCGGCAACCCCGACCTCATCTTCCTCGACGAGCCCACCGTCGGCATGGACATCGAGTCGCGCCGCGCGCTGTGGGATCAGATCCGCGCTCTCTCCGCTGCCGGCAAAACCGTGCTGCTCACCACGCACTACCTCGAAGAGGCTGACATGCTGGCCAGCCGCGTCGTCGTCATCAACAAGGGCAAAGTGGTATGCGAAGGCACGTCTGCTGAGATCAAGCAGCGCGTATCCGGCCGCCGCATCCGCTGCATCACCCAGCTCGATCCCGATTTTCTGCGCACCCTGCCCAGCGTCACCGAAGTCCAGCAGGATCGCGAAGCCGTAGTGATTCGTGCCGACCGGCCTGAATCCGTCGTCCGCGAAATGCTGCTCCGCGACGAGACGCTCCACGGACTCGAAGTCTCGGCCGCCGCGCTGGAAGATGCTTTCCTCGCGCTCACCTCCGAACCCACACACGCGTAACCGGCCCAGCAACTCGACAGGAGACACCACCATGGCGACCAACGCAATCGCGGTAACCGCGAATCCCCTCAACCTCGGCTACTACGCGCGCCTCTTCAGCAAAGAGACCAAATACGAATTTGTGCGCCTGCTCCGCACCAAAGCGTTTTCGTTCTCCGTCATCGGAATGCCGGTGATGTTCTTCCTGCTCTTTGGGGTCTCCAACCGCCATAACGGCTTCTCGACCTACCTCATGCCCAGCTATAGCTGCATGGGCGTGGTGTCCGCGTGCCTCTTCGGCATCGGCATGGGCATCGCGCTGGAGCGCTCGCAGGGCTGGCTCGACCTGAAACAGGCCAGCCCCATGCCGCGCCTCTCCTATATCGGCGCTAAGGTTATGAGCTGCGCAGGCTTCGCGGTGGTCATCGTCGCGGCGCTGGTCAGCCTGGGCGTCACCGTCGGCGGCGCGCACGTCACCCTGCTGCAATTTGGCGAACTGGCTGGCGTCATCGTCGCGGGCTCCGTTCCGTTCACCGCCATGGCTCTGCTCGTGGCCCTGGTAGTTCCCGCCAACTCCGGCCCCGGCATCATTAACCTCATCTACTTGCCCATGTCTTTCGCGTCGGGCTTCTGGATGCCCATCAGCCTGCTCCCGCATTTCCTGCAGAAGATGGCTCCCGCGCTGCCGACGTATCACCTGGCCCAGCTCGCGCTCGGCATCTTCCATCTGGCGCAGCCCGGCAGCATGATGGGCCATTGGGAATCGCTGGGCGGATTTACTCTGGTAATGCTGGGCGCGGCCTGGGTTATCTTTACCCGCAGCGAGGCAAAGGCGTAAGCCAGTTATGAGCCCCTTATGAGTCTGTTCGATCCCAACTCGTCCTGTGATTCCGCCCCCAATGTGATTGCGGAAAAAAGGCCCTTCCAGGATGTCTGGCAGGCCCCGTCAGAAAACCTGATCGGCAGTCTGCGGAGAGGAGAAATGGCGCTACGCGGCGACACGGCGACCCGCTGGAGCACGCGATTGAGCCGCGGCCACTTCTTCGACTTCATCTGGATCATTTACTCCATCTTCTTCTTCATCCAGCCCATCGAGGAGCACAGCCGCCGCTCCTGGGAAATATTCGCCGTCGTCTATGTAGTGTTCGTCGCCCTCTACGCGGGCATGGTTTACGCGAAAAAGCGCAGCACGCAATATTGGCTGCTGGCTGCGATGGGCGTCCTCGGCCTCCTCTACTACCCGTACAACGCAGGGGCGAGCGGCCTGTTCATCTACGTGCTGGCATTCCTGCCCTTCATGACGGAATCCATCCCCGTCTGCATGCTCTCCTACGCTGCCGTCTCCATCGGCCTCATGACGGAAGGCATCTTCTGCCACCTCAGCGCCTGGAGCTGGGGATTCTCAACCGTCTTCGGCCTCGCCATCGGATTCGGCAACCTCGTCGCCGCGCAGCGCATGCGCGTGAATCACAAGCTCGGCCTCGCCCACGAAGAAATCGCTCACCTCGCCAAAGTGGCCGAGCGCGAGCGCATCGCCCGCGACCTGCACGACGTCCTCGGTCACACCCTCTCCGTCGTCGTGCTCAAATCCGAGCTTGCCGGCAAGCTCATGGACCGCGATCCCGACCGCGCCCGCCGCGAAATCGGCGAAGTCGAGCAGATTGCCCGCAAAGCCCTCGGCGACGTTCGCGAGGCCATCAGCGGTTACCGCTCCGGAGGCCTCGCCGCCGAGATCGCGCGCGCCGGGAAGACTCTGGAAACCGCCGGCGTTACCCTCCAGTTCGATGCCCAGCCGCCGCAGCTTCCGCCTGCCGAAGAAACCGTGCTCTCCCTCATCGTGCGCGAGGCCGTCACCAACATCGTCCGCCACGCCCAGGCCAGCCGCTGCGTCCTCGAAATCAAATCCGGCGGCGACGGCACCGCACTCGTCGTCCAGGACGACGGCCGCGGCGGCATCCGCCAGGAGGGCAACGGCCTGCGCGGCATGCGCGAACGGGTCACTTCTCTTGGCGGTACTTTCCGCGTCGATTCCGCGCAAGGCACCCGGCTCGTGATTCAGATTCCCTCGCGCGGCTCCACTCCCGACCAGATTCCCGCGGACGCTCCCGGCATCCCGGCTTCCCGCACGGCAGGCCAGGAAGTATGAAAAAAATCCAGGTAATCGTGGCGGAAGATCAGGCGATGGTCCTGGGCGCGCTTGCCGCGTTGCTTGAGACTGAGCCGGACATCGCCGTGTGTGCCCGCGCCGCGAACGGACGCGAAGCGCTGACCGCGGTCGGCAAATTCAAGCCCGACGTCCTGGTCACAGACATCGAGATGCCCGAGATGACCGGCCTCACCCTGGCCGCCGAAGTCCGCGACCGCTATCCGCAAACGCGTGTTGTCATCCTTACCACCTTCGCGCGCCAGGGCTATCTCCGTCGCGCCCTCGACGCCGGAGCGAAGGGCTATTTGCTCAAAGACCGCCCCTCCGCGGAACTGGCCGACGCCGTTCGCCGCGTGCAGCAGGGGCTCCGCGTCGTCGATCCCGACCTGGCCCTCGAAGCCTGGGACAGTGGCCCCGACCCGTTAACCGAGCGCGAACGCCAGATTCTGTGGCGCGCGGGCGAGGGCAAGTCTTCCGGCGAAATCGCCGACGAACTCCACCTCTCCGAAGGCACCGTCCGCAACTACCTTTCCGAGGCCATCAGCAAACTCGGCGCATCCAATCGCGTGGAAGCAGCTCGGCTGGCCCGCGCGAAGGGATGGCTCTAGGCTTCCCGGCCGCCGCCGCTTGATCGCAACGAATCGAATTTCTCTCCCCGCATGAATACGGTTGCATCCCGTGGTACTTTCAGGCATCGTTTTCATCAGCGGGTGGCATCTTGGGGACAGGGGCGCAGATGGACTGATCCGTCCCAGGCTGCCTTGCAACCGCGGAAGTTCGGCTGCTTTCCCGGCTGGATGGTTAGAGCACGGTGAAGCCGCACGATGGATTTGGGCCTTTGGCCGTTGACCCCGGAGCGCGCTCTGCAAGAGATCGAGCCAATTCGATCGGTTGCTGATGGAACCATGACCGTCCTCGTGGTGGAGGATGATCGCGCCATCCGTTACTTATTCACGGCAGTGCTGCGCGGTAACGGGTTCATCGTGATTGCCTGCGAAGATGGGGCCAGTGGGCTCGCCATGGCTCGAGCCAAGATTGACGAAATTCACGCCGTCATCACGGATTCCAGCATGCCCGGCCTCGACGGCCGTCAGTTGATCGCAGAAATCCGCGCTATGCGGCCAACCATGCCGATCCTCGTCGTCAGCGGCAGCGTGGACGATTCTCGACCCGGCGCCGACCCTTCTATCACCTACCTCTGCAAGCCACTTTCCCCCGATCGCCTCACCGTCGAATTGCGTAAGCTCCTCAGTCTCTGACCGGCTCCAGGTACCCCGACTCCACACTCTGCCGGAAATGCTCTACGATAGTGAGTTCGTCCCTGACTTTTTACAAGGGCTGAGCCTCGGGAGAAGCGATGATCATTGGTGTTCCCAAAGAAGTAAAGGACCACGAAAGCCGCGTCGGCATTACGCCCGCGGGCGTTAAGGCACTCAGCGAAGCCGGGCACAAAGTGCTGGTGGAAACACACGCCGGAGAATTATCCGCCTTCACCGACGACGAATACCAGTCGGCCGGCGCGGTTTTGGCAGCAGACGCCCACAACGTGTGGAGCAACGCTGACATGATCGTCAAGGTCAAAGAGCCCGTCGAGAAGGAATACCAGTTCTTCCGCGAAGGCCTGGTCCTTTTCACCTATTTGCACCTCGCCCCGGTGCCGGTGCTGACAGAAAAGATGATCGAGAAAAAAGTGATCGGCATCGCCTACGAGACCATCCGTGACCGCGCCGGCACGCTGCCTCTGCTCACGCCTATGTCAGAAGTCGCCGGACGCATGTCGGTGCAGGTTGGCGCGGCCTATCTCGAGAAGGAAAAGGGCGGACGCGGCGTACTCCTCGGCGGCGTCCCAGGAGTGCCTCCCGCCAGCGTCTGCGTCATCGGCGGCGGCATTGTCGGCACCAACGCCGCGAAAATCGCGCTCGGCATGGGCGCGCGGGTCACGCTGGTCGATGTGAACCTGAACCGCCTCCGCGAGCTCGACGACATCTTCGGCGGACGCATCTTCACCCTGGCCTCCAATTCCTGGAACGTCTCGCGCGCCGTGCAGGACGCCGACCTGGTCATCGGCGGCGTGCTCATCCCTGGCGCAGCCGCTCCCAAAATCGTCACCCGCGAAATGGTCTCCAAAATGAAGAAGGGAGCGGTCATCGTCGACGTCGCCATCGATCAGGGCGGCTGCGTCGAAACCGCTCACCCCACCACCCACAGCGATCCAGCCTACGAAGTCAACGGCGTGGTTCACTACTGCGTGACGAACATGCCTGCAGCGGTGCCCAACACCTCCACGCTGGCCCTCACGAACGCCACCTTCCCCTACATCCTGCGCCTGGCCCGCGGAGCCAGCAAGGCGATCAAGGAGGATGACGGCATCCGCGACGGCGTCAACACCTACGAAGGCACCCTAACCTGCGAACCCGTAGCCATCTCGCAAAAGAAACCGTGGAAACCGGTGCGCGACCTGCTGGCGTGAACACTAAACCCCGATCGCTGACCGCTGCCTCTACTGCGTCATCTGCACACCCTTCTCCAAACGGAAGGTGCAAAGCGTCTCCGCGGGCAACACAATCTCCTTGTTGCCCGTCATCGCGCTGCCGGCTGTGCCTGCGCCGGCTCCGGCCAATCCGCCGATCACCGCGCCTTTCCCGCCGCCCGCCAGCCCGCCAATAATGGCGCCAAATGCTCCGCCTCCTCCCGCGAATTTGGCGGTCCGCTTGCCCTTGCCCTTTTCCGTGCGCTCCATCGTGCTGGTAGCCACGGGATACGTCCCGGAATCCGTGTGGATGCGATCGAGACGCAACGCCAGCAGCGCTCCGCCTTTAAAGTGACCCAGCGGCTTGGCGTCTACCACCGTCCCATCGACGTGCGCGCCCTGCGGAATCAAATCCAGCCCGTTCACCAGCACGTCCTCAGAGACCGTTGCGTGGAACTTCTGTCCTAACCCGCTGATCTTCGATCCCAGCGCCTCGTCCAGACGCACGTGGATGCGCGTGCCCGCAGGAACGACTACCGGAGCTGGCGGCGGGGCAGGCGCTGCCTGCGGTGCTGGCGAAGCCGGTGCGGGATTCTGCGCGGCATTGGGGGCCGAATTTGGGTTCGTTCCTGGAGTTGTGTTGTTCGCGGGCGGCGCGCTCTTTTTGCCGCAGCCACCAACGGCCAGCGTAGCGGCCAGCGCCACAACGCCAAACCGAAAAGAATTGGGGCGAAGAAAATGGGGGAAGCTTTTCATTTTGTGCCTCGCTGACGAAGATTTGGGGGGACGAGAGCCGGGTCCCAGGCTGAAACACGCAACGCACGAATCGCGTCTTTCAGAAACAGTAGTTTAGGACAACGAGGAGCCTATAATCATCCGTAATTCAAGGCGGAATCTCGATTTGGCAGACGCGAAACATCGGCGAGCAACTCTCATTTTGCTGGGCGTCGCCGTTTTTGTGCTGTTGCTGCTGCTGCTTGCCCTCAACGCGTTCAATGTGCGCTCGATCAATCCGCAAACCACCGCGCAAATCTTCCTGCTCACTTCCGTTTCCGTCCTGGTATTCCTGCTTTTCGTCACGGTGCTGGTGCTGCTGCTGCGCAACGTCATCAAGCTCCTCGCAGAGCGGCGAAGCCAGGTCCTCGGTGCGCGCCTGCGGACGCGCATGTTTATCGGCGCATTGCTCCTTTCCTTCGTTCCTGCACTCTTCATGTTCCTCTTTAGCTTCTTGCTCATGAACCGTTCCATCGACAGATGGTTCTCTGAGCCAGCTTCTGAGGTCCGCG